>OHTI01000512.1_pt1 | contig 16239 bp, 14 predicted proteins | sample 1578941 | NCBI WGS metagenome assembly OHTI01 (sample SAMEA3879609, study PRJEB24766) | human gut metagenome | biome: human-associated habitat; feature: feces | place: USA | collected 1985/1987
TTCAAGATTTTTAGACAAAATTTATATAATTTCTCTAAAAAAATCAAGAAAAGTATCATTTGTAGCTCTATGACTGGCGATTGTCGCATCGGATTGTTATAATAGATGAAATAAGGCCATCATGTTTGGCGTGCTGATAAGAAATATGCAATGAAAAACACAGAGATACATTTTCGTGGAGGGATACGTTATGATAACTTTAAATGATTATCTGTATTCGGGCGATACTATTTTCAGAGTGTTGCAGAATTACATTACAGATTTAAGAGAAGATGCGCGAAAGACAAAAAATGAAATTGACCTGATACATTGTAATTTCCTGATTCAGATCAGAGAACTTCTGGAACATAATGAATTCCTTACGACCCAGTCACAGCAGATACGGGAATTTTATAAATATATGACAAAAGAATATCCATATCTTGCATTTACAGTAAAGGGAAGAATCAAGTCGTTGATCCGTGCGGAAGAGAAATTTAATGGTTATATTGTCAAGTATATTTCAGATTATTACGAAGAATATGGAAAGTATCCGACAACGGCAGAGTTAAAGCGCAGTCTTAGCTGCTTTCGAGACTTGATCGCATACCGGATCGTAATCTCCATGCCGAAATGCCATTATGAAAATGAAGAAGAACGTCAGATTGCAGAGCTGGAGTGTTTGTATGAAATAGCAAATGTACTACCGGGTTTTCTTGAGGAAAGAGGGTTTACAGCGGAGCCGGCAAATGGTGTGATGGAAAGTCATTCCCCACTCATGGATGACAATGTCAGACCATATTACAGAGATTATATTTCAGACAGCCAGCCGGATGAATACCAGTCACTGCACATTACATTCTATGATAACTGTTCAAGAAGTTATATTGAGGTTCAGATCCGTACAAAGCAAATGGATGATATTGCAGAGATTGGGCCGGCAAACCATCTGGGATATGAGAAAAAACAAGAGAAAGAGCGCGCCAGAAGAAATGCGATTCCAAGAGGTGAGTGCATTTATTTTGATGAGGCGTATAAGCGCGGAATGAAGCTGTTGGGATTGGATCTGGCGAAGCTGGATGTAAATATGTTTGCAGCGATGAATAACAGTTTGATCAATGACGGGTGTGGATTGTTTCGAGGAAGACTGATCTTGCCGTATGAGCATTTGTCGAGATTTCAGAATGATCTGATTGATTAGAAAGAAGGAATTACAAAGGAGAAAGTGTTTGATGGGAGACAACAAGAAAAAATGGTTATGGATCAGCCTTGGAATAGTTGCAGGAATCTTGGTTTTAGGGTACATAGGAACCGCTTTGTATTTTATGAGTCATTTTCTTCCAAATACAAAGGTTAACGGGAAAGATTTTTCATATGCTAAGGAAGAAGATGTGGCAGATTATCTAAAATCAGAAGTTAAGAAGTATGAATTGAAGATTACAGAACATGCGGGACTTTCTGATAGCATTACAGGAAAAGAGATCTCTGTTGAATATAAAGAAAATGGAGCGATAGATAAATTATTAAAGGAGCAGTCCGTTTTTCTGTGGCCGGCAGCATGGTCGAGAGAGGGAAAAGGATTGTCCATCACGGCAAGTGCGGATTATGATGGGAATGCATTAGATGCGAAGATTGCAAGTCTGACAGCTGTGACAACAGAACAGGTGCAGCCGATATCTTCTATGCCGGTGTTTGACGGAGAAAAGTTTGTTCCGGGAGACATTACGGAAGGGACAGCAATCGATGCAGATGCATTGAAGAAAGCGGTAGTCCAAGCGATAGAGGGACTGCAAGAGCAGTTGGATCTTGATGAAGCAGGATGTTATGTACAGCCGCTATATACAAAAGAATCACCGGAAGTTCAGCAGGCGTGCGATGCGATGAATGCATACCTGAATGCGAGTGTAACTTATGAGATGGGACTTGATACACCGGTTGTGGTTGATAAAACCGTTATTTCACAGTGGGTGACAGCAGATGAGAATTATGTGGTGACATTTCACCCGGAACTTATACAGGAATGGGTGACACAGTTTGCGCAGCAGTATGATACTGCAGGAAAGACCAGACAATTCACTACACCGGATGGAAGAGCAGCCGAAGTTTCCGGTGGAACTTACGGTTGGGAGATTAATGAAAAGGCAGAGTATGAGACACTTCTTGCGAATGTTGAAAGCGGAGAAACAATAAGTCGAGAGCCGGTTTATGTGAAAGGAAAGACTGCGGCATCGCATGGTGCGCAGGATTGGGGCTCCACTTATGCAGAAGTCGATCTGACGAATCAGAAAATGTGGTATGTCAAAGACGGAGAAGTTTTGATGTCAGCAGATGTAGTGACCGGACTTCCGAAAGGCGGAAGAAGTACTCCGGCAGGAGTTTATACGATTTTGGAACGAATGCAGAATAAAGTACTGCGCGGTAATTTAAGACCGGATGGAACAAGAGAGTATGAAACTCCTGTAAAATATTGGATGCGTGTAACGTATTCCGGTGTTGGTTTTCATGATGCAACATGGCAGAGCAGTTTTGGAGGAAATGTATATACCTACAGAGGTTCTCATGGATGTATCAATATGAGCTATTCAGATGCCGGGAAATTGTATGAGTTGATCCAGGTTGGAGATCCGGTAATTATGCACTATTAAGAAAAATAATAAGAAAAATCAAAAAAATCTGCCAATCAGCAGATTTTTTTGTATACTAGAGAGTGGCTAAAAATTGAAAAAGAGGTAAAAAAATTGAAAAAGAGGTATGTAAACAATTTAATACTTCTAATAATCGCGCTTATTTGGGGCGCAGCATTTGTTGCACAAAGTGCTGGGATGGACTACATCGGTCCATTCACATTTAACAGTGCCAGAAGTATACTTGGTGGAATTGTATTGATTCCGGTGATTTATGTATTGGATAAGAAGAGAAAGGAGAAGATATCACAAGGAAAAGAAGTTATACAAAATAAGAAAACACTTATCATCGGTGGTATTTGTTGTGGATTTTTCCTTATGCTGGGAAGTTCCTTGCAACAGATCGGGATACAATATACAACGGCGGGAAAAGCAGGATTTATCACGGCATTATATATTCTGATTGTTCCAATCCTGGGGCTGGCCGTTGGCAAAAAGGCCGGAATTAAAGTATGGATTGGTGTGGTACTTGCAGTGATCGGAATGTATTTTCTGTGTATGACATCAGGATTATCCATTGCAAAAGGAGATTTTTATATTTTACTGGGTTCTGTTGCTTTTTCATTCCATATTCTTGTGATCGATCATTTTTCACCAAAAGCAGACGGAGTGAAGATGTCCTGTATTCAGTTTTTTGTTTGTGGAATCTTATGTATGATACCGACAATTTTATTTGAGCACCCGGAACTTTATTCTATATTGCAGGCATGGAAGCCAATTGCTTATGCAGGAATCATGTCTTGTGGAGTAGGATATACTTTGCAGATTGTTGCACAAAAAAATACAGACCCGACAGTTGCATCTCTGCTGTTAAGTCTTGAGTCTGTATTTTCAGTACTTGCAGGCTGGGTGATTCTTGGAGAAACCTTGTCTCCAAGGGAACTTTTTGGATGTGCCCTTGTATTTGTGGCTGTGATTCTTGCGCAGCTTCCGGAGAGAAGGCCTAATCTCTCATGTAGAGATTTACAACGTGAAGAATCCCGTCCTCATCATTCGACTTTGTGATAAAGTCAGCAGATTCTTTGACGACCGGCTGGGCATTCTCCATTGCTACACCAAGACCGGCATATTCGATCATGGACAGATCATTGAAGCCGTCGCCGCAGCAGATCATGGAATCGGCAGTGAGACCGATACTGTTCAGAAGCTTCTGCAGAGAGTGTGCTTTATCGATATTCTGAGGCATGATCTCTAAGAAGAATGGCTCAGAACGGTAGATGTTGAGCAGCCCGTGGTATTGTTTCTGCAGCTTCGGCATCAGGTCTTCCAGGATGGAAGGTTCACCTGGGATAAGCATTTTATTGACCGGGAAATCAAGTGCGGCAGGGAAGTCCTCAACCGGACAGATATCCATGCTGTTGATGGCGGCTTCTTTCTCAGTGTATTCATTACTTTTAATACCGGAGAGGATTACTTTATCCGTATAAGAGATAAGATCCAATCCAGGATATTCTTTTACCGCCTCGTAAATCAGACGGATGACTTCCTGTGGGATAACCTTATTATAAATAATTGCATTGTCAGAACAGCGGGTGATTCTCGCACCGTTAAAGGAGAGCATGAATCCGCCGTATTCTTTTAGATATAATTCCTCTGCCAGAGGTGCGACACCGTTGATCGGGCGACCGCTGGCGAGGACTACTTTTTTTCCATTCTGTTGAATTTCAATCAGAGCGTCCCTTGTAGGGGGCGTTATTTCTTTTTTTGAATTGGTCAGTGTACCGTCTAGATCAAGTACAATCACTTGGTATTTCATAATAATTAAAACTCCATTTCATCATATGGTGACAGTAATTAATGATGTGCTTCATTCAGCAGCTTGGTTTTTGTATCGTACAGTTTTTGGGAAAGATCCACATATACCTTATGTGGATTGAAGAGACGTTTTGTCTCATCCCAAAGCGTCTCTTTTTCCTGACGGCAGAATTCTGCAATCTCCTTTACAGATGGGGACTCATACTTACATTCTCCATGCTGGAAGATTGGGACAAGCAGTTCACGCATTGTGTAGGTTCCACCCGGAAGAAGTGTTTTCTTCCATGTAGCATTTGGGTCAAAGAGAAGAAGCTCTTCCTCTGTATTAAATGTCTCATCAGCAAAGCAGATGAGATCAGCGCGCAGCATACCGGTTTCTTTATCGTAAATACGATAAATGGTTTTATTTCCCGGATTGGTGATCTTCTCAATATTCTCAGAAATCTTGATCTTCGGCTGGAATTCTCCATCTGCGTTTTGAATAGCAGCCAGTTTATAAACACCGCCAAAGGACGGGCAGTCTTTTGATGTAATAAGGTTCGTTCCGACACCCCAGGAAGAAATTGCAGCGCCCTGCATCTTGAGATCGTGGATCAGAAATTCATCCAGGTCGTTGGAAGCGGCAATGACAGCATCCTGGAATCCGGCGTCATCCAGCATCTTACGCGCCTTTTTAGAAAGATAAGCGAGATCACCGGAGTCAAGGCGGATACCGTAGCTCTTCGGTTTGATGCCTGCATCGCGCATCTCGGTAAAAACACGGATCGCATTCGGAACACCGGATTTCAATGTGTCATAAGTATCGACAAGCAGTGTACATGCATCAGGATACAATCTTGCATATTCTTTAAATGCAGTATATTCATCTTTGAAAGTCATGATCCAACTGTGTGCATGCGTTCCCATAATCGGTACATCAAACATTTCGCCGGCGAGTACATTGGAAGTTCCGACGCATCCACCGATCACGGCAGCTCTTGCTCCGTACAGTCCCGCATCCGGTCCCTGGGCGCGGCGAAGTCCGAATTCCATGATACCGTCTCCTTGTGCCGCATAAACAACACGGGAAGCTTTCGTAGCGATCAGGCACTGATGATTCAGAATCGTAAGAATTGCTGTCTCAACAAGCTGAGCCTCCATGATCGGAGCTACGACTTTCAGAAGCGGTTCTCTTGGGAAGATGACGCTTCCCTCCGGGATCGCATAAATGTCTCCGCTAAAATGAAATCCGCTCAGATAATGAAGAAAATCCTCACTGAACAATCCGAGCCCTCTTAAATAATCAACATCTTCATAAGAAAAATTCAGATTTTTAATATAGTCAATGACCTGATCCAGTCCTGCCATGACGGAATATCCGCCTTTGTTCGGATTGTCACGGAAGAAAACATCGAATACAACAGTCTGATTTTCCTGTGTTTCAAAATATCCCTGCATCATAGTAAGCTCATACAGGTCTGTCAATAAAGTAAGATTTTGTGCACTCATACTAATATCCTCTCTTAAAAATACTGCCTCAGACAGGCTGTAGGCAGAAAGATTGCTCTCACATTGAAGTAATTATACATAATTCAGAAAGGTAAATCAATTCATAGTAAAAAGATGTTAAGAAAATATCAAACTGTAAAATAAATTTACCTTTCAAAGCTGAAAATGATGAGATTTGATTGACAACGGGATAGAAAATACATTAAGGTATATGAAAGTATATATAAATACGAATTAAAAAATGGGCCGCGTAAGCCAGCGGCAGAATGGAGAAAAGATGAGATTAGGAGTAAAACAGGTACTTACGGTAGTAAAGTTGGTAGATTTTGGAGTATATCTTGGAAGTGACGAGGAGCGTGTCCTTCTTCCAAAGAAACAGGTTCCGGACGGAATCGAACTGGGAGATCCGATCGAGGTATTCCTCTATAAAGATTCTTCCGATCGTATGATCGCAACAACGAATGAGCCAAAGATCACTCTTGGACAGCTGGCTGTCCTGACAGTAGCAGATGTAGGCAGAATGGGTGCTTTCCTTGACTGGGGGCTTGAGAAGGACCTGTTCCTTCCATTCAAGGAACAGACAGAGAAGGTAGAGAAGGGCGACCGCTGTCTGGTAAGTCTTTATGTAGATAAGAGCGAGAGACTTTGTGCGACAATGAAGATCTATCACCTTCTGCAGACAGACTCTCCTTATAAAAAGGATGATGTTGTAACCGGAACAGTTTATGAGATGAATCGTGATCTGGGAGCTTTCGTGGCAGTAGATAATCTGTATTCTGCATTGATTCCGAAGAGAGAGATGTATGGAAGAATGTATCCGGGACAGGAGATTGAAGCACGTGTGGCAGCAGTCAAAGAGGATGGAAAACTGGATCTGAGTATCCGTGGCAAGATTCCGGAGCAGATGGATAAGGATGCAGAACTGATTCTGGAATGTATTGAGACTTGCGGAGGCAAGCTTCCATTTACAGATAAGGCAGATCCGGAGCGCATCAAAGCAGAGATGGGAATGAGTAAAGCTGCGTTCAAACGTGCAGTTGGAAGACTCTTAAAACAGAAGAAAATCGTGATCAAAGAGGATGGTATTTATAGTTTGTAAAAGCAATCTGCAAACGAACCGTTACGAGTTAGAGAAAGTGACTATGACTTGTAGGAAGTGTTGTTTCAAATAGAAAAAAGTGTGAGATTCTATATGCTGAAAATAAGAAAAATAGTGATTCTTCCTACTTGTAATATGCTTTAAATACGTTATAATAACATTAGGAATGAGAAAATGATAGGTAATATCATTCCCAGATGAATTTAAGAAGTAAAGTTATAATTAAATTGTTAAAAGAAAGGGGTATTTAGAATGAAAGTTCAGAATATTGCAGATGTTGAAGGATTCTTTAAGGTAGTAGATTCCTGTAAAGGAAGAGTAGAGTTAGTAACAGGTGAGGGAGACAGACTGAACCTGAAGTCTAAACTTTCCCAGTATGTATCTATGGCTAATATCTTCTCTAACGGAGAGATTCCGGAGCTGGAAGTTATCGCTTATGAGAAAGAAGATACAGATAAGCTGATCCAGTTTATGATGGATGGTGGAAATAAATAAGATTTAACATTTTAAAATTTCCATAAAGAGTGTAAAATAAAGGGAAGGGATTCTGACCTGTGTATCAAGTCAGAGCCTTCCCTTTTCTTAGTTAAAATTTGATCATTGAGGTGAACTATGAGTTTTGCACATTTGCATGTCCATACAGAATTTAGTCTGCTGGATGGATCGAATAAGATAAAAGAATACGTGTCCAGGGTCAAAGAACTTGGGATGAACAGTGCGGCAATTACAGATCACGGTGTTATGTATGGTGTGATCGATTTCTATCGGGAAGCCAAGAAGCAGGGAATCAATCCAATCCTTGGATGTGAAGTGTATGTGGCTCCGAATTCTCGTTTTGATCGCGAGATTACAGGAGGAGATGACAGATATTATCATCTTGTACTTCTGGCAGAAAATGAGGAAGGATATGCGAATCTGACGAAGATTGTTTCGAAGGGATTTGTGGAAGGTTATTACTATAAACCGCGAGTGGATAAGGAACTTCTGCGCAAGTACCATAAAGGTATCATTGCTTTAAGTGCCTGCTTGGCAGGTGAGGTGGCAAGATTCCTGACGAAGGGATTATATGAAGAGGCGAAGAAGACAGCCTTAGAGTATCAGGAAATTTTCGGCGAAGGGAATTTCTTCCTGGAGTTGCAGGATCATGGCATACCGGAGCAGGGACTTGTCAATCAACAGCTATCCAAAATGTCTGAAGAGACGGGAATTGAGCTGGTTGCTACGAATGATATTCATTATACATATGCAGAAGATGCGAAGCCACATGATATTCTACTTTGTATTCAGACCGGAAAGAAGCTTTCAGATGAGAATCGTATGCGGTATGACGGCGGACAGTATTATGTGAAGTCAGAAGAAGAGATGCTGCGTCTGTTCCCTTATGCGAAACAGGCGTTGGAAAATACACAGAAGATTGCGGACCGATGTCATGTCGAGATTGAATTTGGTGTAACAAAACTTCCGAAATATGATGTACCGGATGGTTATACTTCCTGGGAATATCTGCAGAAGCTTTGCTATGAAGGATTGGAAAAGCGTTACGGTGATCCTTCGGAAGAATTGAAAGATCGTTTGTCTTATGAATTGGAAACAATCCATCAGATGGGCTATGTAGACTATTTCCTGATCGTGTGGGATTTTATTAAATACGCAAAAGATCACGGAATCTCAGTTGGGCCGGGACGTGGATCCGCTGCAGGAAGTATCGTGTCCTATTGCCTTGAGATCACTACGATTGACCCGATCCGCTATCAGCTGCTGTTTGAACGTTTCCTGAATCCGGAACGTGTATCCATGCCCGATATCGACGTTGACTTCTGTTATGAGAGACGTCAGGAGGTTATTGATTACGTTACAAGAAAATATGGAAAAGACTGTGTGGCTCAGATCGTTACATTCGGTACCCTGGCAGCACGAGGTGTGATCCGTGATGTTGGACGTGTAATGGATCTGCCATATGCTTATGTGGATTCTATTTCCAAAATGATTCCGCAGGAGCTTGGAATCACAATTGATAAAGCTCTGAAAATGAATCCGGATCTGAAAAAGTTATATGATACGGATGAGACGGTGACAAATCTGATCGATATGGCGAAGCGTTTGGAAGGACTACCGAGACATTGTTCTATGCATGCCGCCGGTGTTGTGATCTGTCAGAAGCCTGTTGATGAGTATGTACCGCTTTCAAGGGCAGCAGACGGAACAATCACAACGCAGTTTATCATGACGACACTTGAGGAACTTGGACTTCTGAAAATGGACTTCCTGGGTCTTCGTACATTGACTGTGATACAGAATGCAGTGCTGCTTGCAAGAAGAAAGCAGCCGGAACTGAATATCAATCAGATAGATTACAATGATCAAAAGGTGCTGGATTATATCGGAACCGGTAAGACAGATGGTGTGTTCCAGCTTGAGAGTGCTGGAATGAAAGGGTTCATGAAGGAACTGAAGCCGCATAACCTGGAAGATGTTATTGCCGGAATTTCGCTGTATCGTCCTGGCCCGATGGATTTCATTCCGCAGTATATCCGAGGAAAGAATGACAGTTCTTCTATCACATATGATTGCCCACAACTGGAGCCGATCCTTGCCCCTACTTATGGATGTATTGTCTATCAGGAGCAGGTTATGCAGATCGTACGAGATCTTGCCGGATATTCACTGGGACGAAGCGATCTTCTGCGCCGTGCGATGTCAAAGAAAAAGGCTGCGGTCATGGAGAAAGAACGGAAGATCTTTATTTATGGTGATGAGGAGACAGGCGTACCGGGATGTATAAAGAATGGAATTGATGAACAGACTGCAAATAAGATTTATGATGAAATGATCGATTTTGCAAAATATGCGTTCAATAAGTCTCATGCGGCTGCATATGCAGTGGTTTCTTATCAGACTGCATGGTTAAAATATTATTTCCCGGTAGAATATATGGCAGCACTTATGACATCAGTTATTGATAACCCGTCAAAGGTGTCGGAGTATATTTATGCATGTCGGCAGATGAATATTAAGATCCTGCCGCCGGATATTAACAAAGGAGAGGCAAACTTCTCTGTAGATGGCGGGGATATCCGTTATGGACTTGCTGCGATTAAGAGTATCGGAAGACCGGTGATCAAGGCAATTGTGGAAGACAGAGAAGAGCTTGGGTTGTTCCAGAACCTGGAGGATTTCATTACCCGTCTTTCAGCAAAGAATATATTAAATAAACGTACGATAGAAAATCTGATCAAGGCAGGTGCGTTGGATACGCTTGGTGGAACAAGAAAACAGTTCATGAGTATCTATGTACAGATCGTAGATCATGTAACTCAAGAAAAAAAGAACTCTATGGTTGGACAGATGACATTGTTTGATCTGGTGAGTGAGGATCAGAAAGAAGAATTTCAGATCAGGATGCCTGATGTGGGAGAATACTCCAAAGAAACACTTCTCGCATTTGAAAAAGAAGTGCTTGGAATCTATGTCAGTGGACATCCGCTTGAGGCGTATGAGGAGAAGTGGAAGAAATCCATTTCTGCGACAACGGCGGATTTTCAGCTGGATGAAGAGACCGGTCACACAAAAGTGCATGATGGAGCGAAAGAAATTATTGGTGGAATGATCACAGAGAAGACCATAAAGCATACAAAGACGAATCAGATGATGGCTTTTATCACGGTAGAAGACCTTTTGGGAACAGTGGAGGTTGTTGTGTTCCCGCGAGATTATGAGAAGAACAGAGATTATCTGGAAGCAGACAGTAAGGTATTTGTTCGCGGAAGAGTTTCGGAAGAAGATGATAAGCCGAGCAAGCTGATCTGCGAAAAAATCATTCCGTTTGAGCAGACAAAGAAAGAGCTATGGATTCAGTTCCCGGATAAAGAAACGTTCTTAGATCAGGAGCAGATCGTCTATGGCTATCTGGCGGATTCTGATGGAAATGATGAAGTTGTAATCTATTGTGCAAAGGAACGTGTGGTGAAAAGACTGCCGAAAAATAGGAATATCGGTATAAATGAACAAATTTTAAGCAGATTGATGAATCATTTTGGAGAGAAGAGAGTAAAAGTAGTGGAAAAACCTATTGAAAACATATTCTAAATAAGGTAGAATATTGGCGGAGTTGATAAAAAATTGACAATGATTGGTTTTGGCAGTAATCAGACATTTCAGAGAAAGGGTGGACTAAAACATGGCAGAAAATAAAAAAGTCGACAAGGAAAAATATCTTGATGAAATCGAAGACAGCATCCGTACAATCGGTATCCTGACAAGTGGAGGAGATGCTCCGGGAATGAACGCAGCAATCCGTGCGGTAGTAAGACGTGCACTTGCAAAAGGACTTAAAGTCCGCGGAATCCGCAGAGGTTATCATGGACTTCTGAAGGAAGAAATCATTGATATGTCAGCGCGTGACGTGTCTGATATCATTGAGCGTGGAGGTACAGTTCTTCAGACAGCCCGTTGTAAGACAATGCGTACAGAAGAAGGTCAGCAGAAGGCAGCTGCAATCTGTAAGAAGTACGGAATCGATGGACTGGTAGTAATCGGTGGAGACGGATCTTTCGCAGGAGCTCAGAAACTGGCAAACCTTGGTGTAAATACAATTGGCATTCCAGGAACAATCGACCTTGATATTGCATGTACAGACTACACAATCGGATTTGACACAGCTGTTAACACAGCGATGGAAGCAATTGATAAGGTTCGTGATACTTCAACATCTCATGAAAGATGTAGTATCATCGAGGTTATGGGACGTGACGCAGGATATCTTGCACTGTGGTGTGGTATTGCTAACGGAGCTGAGAAGATTCTTATGCCTGAGGAAAAAGATTATGATGAGCAGGCATTGATCGAAGATATTCTTGCAAATAAGAAACGTGGTAAAAAGAACTACATCATCATCAACGCAGAGGGTGTTGGAGATTCTATCAATATGGCAAAGAGAATCGAGGAAGCTACAGGAATTGAGACAAGAGCAACAATTCTTGGACACATGCAGCGTGGTGGAAGCCCGACATGTAAAGACAGAGTATATGCTTCTACAATGGGAGCTATAGCAGTTGATCTTCTTTGCAAAGGAAAGACAAACCGTGTCGTAGGATACAAGAACGGACAGTTTATTGATTTTGATATTGAAGAAGCACTTGCTATGAAGAAGACAATTCCTGCATATCAGTATGATGTAGCTAAGACTCTTGCTCTGTAAAAATGTGAAATAGCATTGCAAATATCACTTTGAGTTATTATAATAGAATAGCAATGGTTACCAGATGACTGGTAATGAAATATAACATTCAGCCATGCAGCCTTTGTAAGAAGGTTACATGGCTGAATTGTGTATCTGCGATAAGATAAAAATAACTGATAAGGATAGATTAAGGGGAGAACTTTGACGGACATGAAGAATAAAAAGATGGCACCGATCGGGGTGTTTGATTCAGGAGTCGGAGGACTGACGGTAGCGAGGGAGATATCAAGACAATTGCCGTATGAGAACATTGTTTATTTTGGGGATACGGCGCGTGTTCCATATGGAAGTAAATCACAGAATACGATCATTCGTTTTTCAGAACAGATTATCCGTTTCCTGAGGACGAAACAGGTGAAAGCAATTGTGATCGCATGCAATACAGCGAGTGCGCTTGCATTGGATGCAGTGAAGGATGAGTTTGACCTTCCGATCATAGGAGTAGTCATTCCGGGAGCGAGAGCAGCAGTAGAAGCTACAACGAATGGGAAAGTCGGTGTGGTAGGTACTGAAGCAACGGTTCAGAGTGGAATGTATACGAAAGTGATTCAGGGAATGAATCCTAAGATTGAAGTGATCGAGAAAGCATGTCCACTTTTTGTGCCACTGGTTGAGGAAGGGTTCAAAGAACATATTGTGACAAAACAGATCATAGAATATTATCTTGAATCCATGCGTAATACAGATATTGATGCGATGATCCTTGGATGTACGCATTATCCGCTTCTGAGATCCAAGATCAGAGAATATATGGGTGACAGGATCCAGATCGTGAATCCGGCGTATGAGACAGCGATGGATCTGAAACGATTGTTGGAAGAGAAAGAGATGGCAAATGATGAAACGACAGAACATCATAGCGAGTATTCTTTCTATGTCAGTGATGCAGCTGAGAAGTTCAGAAAGTTTGCGAATACTGTGATGCCTTTTGATGTTCCGACAACAAATGTAGTAAATATTGAAGAGTATTAATTAGTGATTCTGAATCAGGAAAGTTATTTCGTGCTTGTACGTTGGTTGCGGAAAGACTGACGGAACGAAATCTTCCTGATTCTTTTCTATGGAGAATTCATTTATGACAAAAGATGTACTGGTAAGCATTTCCGGAATGCATGAGGAGATTGTGGCAGTTGCTCCGGAGATAGAGGAAGATGAGAACGAAGCGATTGAAGTTGTAACACCTGCAACATATTATTTGAAGAATGGAAAACATTATATTGTCTACGAGGAAGTTGTAGAAGGAACTTCCGGAGTGATCAAGAACAGAATTAAGATTAACGGAGAGGAATGTGTAGAGATCGTGAAAAGCGGTCTTTCAAACTCTCATATGATCTTTGAGAAAAATAAAAAGAATCAGACATTTTATAAGACGCCTTATGGACAGATGCTGATCGGAGTGAATACGAGACACCTTCAGGTTGATTTTGAAGAAGATAAGATAGCGGTTCAGATTGATTATGAATTGGACGTAAATCATGAACCGATGGCAGACTGTAAGATACGGATGAATATTGTTTCCAAGGACAGTGGAAAGTTTTCAGTGCTTAGTTAAGCTACAAGAACGCCGAGGCATTTTAGGATAAGCAGGCGGAAAAATGAAAAAGATAAGAATGAGAGGACAAGATAATGGTAATAACACTGATTGAGAAAATATATTCGTTTTTATGGGGCGATCTGTTTCAGATACCGCTTCCAGGCGGCGGAAGTGTGGGAATATCACTTCTGATTATTCTGTTGATTCCAACAGGAATTTATTTCACAATCTGTACGAGATTTCTTCCAATCCGTCTTTTCCCGGAGATGGTAAGATCGTTGAATAGTAAAAAAGGGAAAGAGGATGGGCTGTCTAATTTTCAAACTCTGATTGTATCAACAGCAACCCGTGTGGGAATGGGGAATCTGGTAGGTGTTGTTGCAGCTATTTCAGCCGGTGGAGCTGGAGCAGTGTTCTGGATGTGGATCACGGCACTGATCGGTTCTTCCACAGCATTTGTTGAGGCAACACTTGCACAGCTTCATAAAGAAAAAGATCCGTTGTATGGAGGATACCGCGGAGGTCCGGCATATTATATCCATCACTACATGGAAGAACATCAGGGAAAGAAAAAGAGATATTCAGTGATCGCAGTATTGTTTGCAATTTCAGGATTAATCTGTTGGTGTGGTATTAGCCAGGTGATCAGTAATTCAGTGACGTCTTCGTTTGAAAATGCATTTTCTATCCCACCGCTTTATACAACTGTGATTTTGGTGGTTCTGGCAGCAGCGATCGTGCTTCGAAAGAATGCAACAGTAAAGGTTCTGGATGTTATGGTTCCGATCATGGCAGTGTGTTATTTCCTGATCACAGTATTTTTAATCCTTACGAATCTGTCCAGCATACCGGGGGTGTTCTCACGTATTTTTGAGGAAGCATTTGGAATCCGTCAGGTGGCAGCAGGTGGTTTTGGAGCCGTTCTGATGAACGGAGTGAAGAGAGGATTATTCTCAAATGAAGCTGGTTCAGGATCTGCCCCATGTGCAGCAGCTGCGGCAGAGTGTGATCTCCCGGTAAAGGCAGGACTTGTTCAGGCATTGGGCGTATTTATCGACACAATTGTGATCTGTAGCTGTACAGCTATGATCATGTTGCTTGTTCCGCAGGATCAGATTGAGGGACTTGCAGGAATGGAACTGCTTCAGACAGCGATGAGATATCATCTTGGAGAAGCAGGGGTGATCTTTATCGCAGTGATGCTGTTCTTGTTCAGCTTTTCTACATTTCTTGGAATTCTGTTTTATGCAAGAAGTAATGTGGCGTATCTGTTCGGTGATAACTGGGCGTCCCAGACAGCATATAAAGTGCTTGCGCTTGTGATGCTATTCATCGGAGGAATCGCAGCGTATACATTTGTATGGGATCTAGGTGATGTCGGGATCGGACTAATGACGATCTTCAATACAGTGATCCTGTATCTGATGGGTGGTCAGGCGTTGAGGGAATTGAAGAAATACGAGGCCGAGAGAAAAGAACAAAAGAAAAAGAATTAAAAAACAAAACAGATTAAAAAATTATGGCACATCCTAAAAGAAGACAATCGAAGACTCGTACGCTCAAGCGCAGAACGCATGACAAGGCAGTAGCTCCCACGCTCGCCGTATGCCCCAACTGTGGCGCCTACTACGTCTATCACACCGTATGCCCCACGTGCGGCTACTACCGCGGCAAGCTGGCCGTGGAGGTCGCTACCGCCGAGTAAACACCTTCTCATTGACATAAATGGAGAAGATAAACGCTATCATCACCGGTATCGGCGGCTACGTGCCCGACTACATCCTCACCAACCAGGAGTTGTCGCGCATGGTCGATACCACCGATGAGTGGATCCAGACGCGCGTCGGCATCAAGGAGCGGCGCATCCTCACCGAGGAGGGGCTGGGCACGAGCTACATGGCTCGCAAGGCCGCAAGCCAGCTGCTGGAGAAGACGGGAGCCGATCCCGACTCCATCGACGCGCTTATCGTCGCCACGACTACTCCCGACTACAAGTTTCCCTCGACGGCCTCCATCGTCGTCGGGCGACTGGGGATGCACAACGCCTTCGCCATGGACACGGCGGCGGCCTGCAGCGGATTCCTCTACACGCTCGACCTGGCCTGCTCGATGATAGAGAGCGGACGCTACAAGCGCATCATCGTCATCGGAGCCGACAAGATGTCGTCGATGGTCGACTACACCGACCGCAACACCTGCGTCCTCTTCGGCGACGGCGCGGGCGCGGTGCGTACTGATGGCAAGGGACTGCCGTTCCTTCACCTCAAAGCGGGCGGATCAGTATGCCCCCCGTCACAGTTCACGGTGTCGCACAAGCTCCACTATATCTATCAAGAGGGGCGCACGGTCTTCCGCTATGCCGTCACGGAGATGAGCAACGACGTTGGGATGATGATGAGCCGATTCGGGCTGACTCCCGAGACCATCAACTGGGTGATACCCCACGAGGCCAACCGCCGCA
>OHTI01000517.1_pt1 | contig 16128 bp, 16 predicted proteins | sample 1578941 | NCBI WGS metagenome assembly OHTI01 (sample SAMEA3879609, study PRJEB24766) | human gut metagenome | biome: human-associated habitat; feature: feces | place: USA | collected 1985/1987
AAAAAGGAAGATCAAATAAAGGAACAGAATTATTTGAACTCATTAAATTTAACGGATATACAGTTTTCAGATGGGAATAAAATTATTCTAAAAAATTAGGACCATAATTGTATACATTTATGCACTAGGATATATATAGTTCTAATGTAGTCTATCAATGTCCTATTTTTTAGTTTTTTTAGGGGTTGGATGTTCAAATGAATGATATATTATTTGATAAGAGGTTGTATATTATAAGGCAATGCCTTATAATATACAATTGAAAGGAGATTTTTTTTAATTTGATCTTTCATTATCTCGTGTTTTATGCTTAGATCTTTTTGAGGTATGTAAAGATGGAATTAAATGAATTAATCGATTCTGATTTGTTAAATAGATATGAATTCGTGAATTATGGTCATGCTTTAGAAATATTAACCACAGCATTTACTTCTGAGTGGGTTGATATCTTAGCTTGTTTGAAAAATTTTAAAATCACAAAAGCTGATTTATTGGCTTCTGGAGGAAACGAATCACCAATCCCTAAAAAAATTGATGAATTATTATATCCAAAAGGTTGGAAAGAAATTCGTATCAAAGGCAATTTGACTGTTGAGCAATATATTAGGCAAGCTTCACAAAGAAAACGTTTTGATGAGCGTTGTGAGAGCGTTGTGATCGAGAATTATATAGATGGGCACAACATTGATTTTATTAAAAACAAAGTTGCTTTAGATTTGGAATGGAATTCAAAAGATCAAACTTTTGACCGTGATTTAATGGCAATGCGTACTTATCATGAATGTGGAATTATTGATGTGGGTATAATTTTGACATGTGCTGAAAATTTAAATGATATTTTCTCTGAGTTAGGAATCAAAAGCAAATATGGTGCTTCAACAACTTGGATGGGTAAACTAACGTATAGATTAGATGCAAGACGAAATGGCGGATGTCCTATTTTAGCAATTGGAATCACAAAACGTGTGATAGAAAATGAATGAAATTGAAAACAATAAAGATGTTTTTGCTTCTACGTGTGAAAATCTAAAGTGTTTTGTAGGAAACAAAAAATACAAAACAGTTTATGCGGACCCTCCTTGGCAATTTTCAAACAGAACAGGGAAGGTTGCACCTGAGAATAAAAAACTTTTAAGATATAGCACAATGACCTTGGAAGATATAAAAAATTTGCCAGTAGAAAATATTACAGATGAGCAGGCTCATTTATACTTATGGGTTCCCACAGCAATGATTCAGGATGGCTTAGATGTGATGAAAGCTTGGGGCTTCACATATAAAACAACTTTTTATTGGGAGAAAATAAGGAAAGACGGAGGACCTGATGGACGTGGTGTTGGTTTCTATTTCCGAAATGTTATAGAACCTTGCCTTTTTGGCGTAAAAACCAAACGAAAATCTGATACCTATCGAACTCTAGCTGCAGGAAGAAGTCAAGTAAATGTCATAAGAACCCAAAAAAGAGAACATTCTAGAAAACCAGATGAAATGGTAGATATTATTGAAAAATGTTCTGAAGCACCAAGAATTGAATTGTTTGCTAGAGGAGATAGAGATAATTGGGATATGTGGGGTAATCAAGCGGATGAATGTTATGAACCAACATGGGCAACATATGCAAACCACACGAAAGCAAAATGATTTAAATGCTCGTATTCATGATTTACGAGTTTCACTAAATATGTCGCAAAGTCAATTTGCAAGTTATTTTGATATTCCTGTTTCTACTTTACAGGATTGGGAACACGGAAGAAGGATTCCTCCTAAATACGTTCCAAAAATGATGCAACGTATTATATATTTAGAACAACAAATTGATTTAGTAAATCAGGAACAAGGATAGAAAATGGTATCAAAATATAAAGAAGGGGACAAAGTATACTTTGTTTCTAGTTCAGTTTTCGTAAAAGAAGCGACTGTCATACGTTCAAGTGGGGGATTTGTAACAATTAAATTTGCTACAAATAATGGCAATGACGGACCTTCTGGTATTAGAGTGCGTGAATCAAAAGTGTATCGCACTGAAGAAGAAGCAAATAAAGTTGTTCAAATGAATAAAGCTAGACAGGTGAACAGTCGAAAGTTATAATGTTAGAGCTGTTCATCTTCCTAACAAATTTGGATAGCCGGCTATTTCATATTATATGAAATAGCTTTTTTTAATTTTTGCTTTACTATCGACCGATTTTGAAATTTCGGTCGATGACAAATAATTCTTTTTTTGTATGATTGATATGTATGAAAGGTCGATGTTATATGGTACAAGAAAAGAAATCGAAGAGACTATCAAGAAAACTACAAAAATCTTATGTTATAAAAACGGATATAGATGAATTAAGTGATGTGTTATGTGAATTGTTGAAATTATTAAATATAGAAGAACTACATATCATGACTTATAAGGATAGAATAGATGTTTTTGCAACTAAAGAAATGACTCCATTACATGTGGAATTGTATGAAAGATATTTTAGTTTACATCCTGATGATGCTGAAAAGGAAGAACTTTTAAAGGAACAAATATACCAAGATTGATAATTAAAAAGAATTGTGAGTATATAGTTAATGGAAATCTGATTATGTTACCATGGTGAGCCTATGGAGGTTTTTTATGACAAAATTTGTTGCAATGTATTTGCGTGTTTCGACTTTTGATCAGGCACACAATGGATATGGTTTAGGAGATCAGGAAGTGCAGTGCAGGAAGTATATTGATTTATATTTTCCAAATGATGAAGTGAAGATTTACAAGGATGATGGATATTCTGCTAAAAATCTTTCAAGACCTGAGATGAAAAGAATGTTAGATGATGTGTACAAAAGAAAGATACATACTATTGTTGCTTTTAAATTGGATCGGCTTACCAGAAGCGTTATAGATACGTATAAATTGATAAAGACTGTAATGGAATATGATTGTTCGCTTGTAGCGGTTGTAGATCGTATAGACATTTCTTCGGCCAATGGGCGAATGTTGGTTGGTATTTTATCGGTAATCAGTCAATGGGAACGTGAGGTGATAAGTGAACGTACTGTTGCGGGTTTAGAACAAATGGTAAGAAGTGGTAAATATCCGTATGGCGGTAGAGATCCATTTGGATGGACTAGAGATAAAAATGTTCTAAAGATTGTTCCAGAGGAAGCTGACATCATCAAGGATATGACTCAAAAATATGTGTATGAGGGATATGGAATTGATGATCTAAGAATATATTTAGAGAAAACGTATGGGATAAAAAAGAAATGGTATTTTATCCGTAACTGTTTAATAAACAAAAGAAATATAGGAATCTTTGAATATCGTGGAGTGGAATATGATGATGTAGTGCCAGCTATTATAGATAAAGACCTATATGATAAGGCGGTAGAAAAAGCAACGCATAGAAACGTATCAATGCCACATCAGGAAATGTACTTATTTCATGGAATTGTACATTGTAAGTGTGGTAAACGATGTGATCACGTAAGTACTGTAAAAACAAAAAACAAATACAGACACACCTATTATTATTACTGGTGCCCAAAATGTAATAAACGTGTAAACCAAGATAAACTCTTTAATCAGATTGTTATACCACTTGGTTTGCACATCAACAGCAACAAAACATCTGAACAGCTAAAAAAGCTAGAAGATGATTTGTTGTTTTTTAAAGACAGAAGATCACAAATATTAGATGATTATATTAACGGAAGCATAGATGTTACAACGTATGACCTTTCTATGAAGAAAGTCAAGAAAATGATTTTTGATATTGGCAAGAAAATAAAAGAATTTGATGAATCGGGAATTCGTCAGCTGATCTATGCGGATCGTGTGACTAAACGAAAATTGATTCAGACTCATATTAGCTATATCACGTATGATTTTGAAATAGGCGATGTTACGAATATAGTTTATAAAGTATAGTGGATTATTAGTAATGACTATTATGTATTTGTTTTTGAACTGTTCATGATATATAATTCAGTAGTACATTGAATGCCATTTTTGGCATAGAGAAAGAGAGGACGGGAATCCTCTCTTTTTTCGTGAGTTTTAACAATAGGTTATATGTGCGATCGTATTGAATGGTTATGAATTATCTATTCTCATGCAAGGAATAGGTTGTAGTTATAACCCATAGTAAGAATTAGTACTGTTAATTCTAATAAAAAAGTTGTAAAATTTTTTTTGTAAACGCTTGACATTATATCGGTTAACCTATATACTAAAGGTGGAAAGGATAAACAAAGATGCATAAAGAACAAAATAAAAGAATTAAATCATCTAAAATAGCAGAATATCAATCGGAATATGTAAAAAATTATGTTATTCAGAAAATGGTAAAATTCAATGTGAAAACCGAGCCTGAGCTGGTGGAGTGGATTGGATCTTTGGAATTTCCATTTCAAACGTATATAAAACGATTGATTCGTGACGATATGAATAAAAAAAAGCAGGAAACTGCATAAGTGTTTCCTGTCGGTAGATAGTTATTTGAAAATTGAATGACTTTGAATTAGTAAAAAATAAAAGGCAATGTTCTCCATCGCCAAATTTTGAATGTTACCTTTTATTTTGTATCCAAACTATAACTATTCAAACTGGACGAATATATATATACGCTTTTTAATTAGTATAGCATAGAAAGCTTGATGGCAGGGGTAGTAGGACTCGAACCCACATCAACGGTTTTGGAGACCGCTATCTTAGCCTTTGGACGATACCCCTAAGTGCCCGTTAATGATAACATGAATTAAATGGTTGTGCAAGCTCTTTTTTTAAAAAATCTCAATTGACAATAATATGAGGGTTACTTATAATCCCGTTTTCGACAGTTATATAACGCAACAATGAGCGCAAACCTTTAGTTTAAAGGCTTTACGCTCATTTTTTACTTTTATGAAATGTTGTATGGGAATTTTATTTTCAAATTTTTTTAAATTTATTTAATGTTTTTGGTTGATAGTATTTTCGGCTCAGTTTTAAATCGAACAGTTGTTCAAGTGAATCCAGTACATCGGAGCCTGTGTAACAGGCCTGGTAGTACATATCGGAGCAGTTAACCACATTCATGTTCTGCAATGTTTCGATGATCTGTTCTGTTGTGAAATGAGTTTTATTTCTGTCTAATTTGACTTCGAGTAAGCGATAGATCAATAAGGCTGTGTAACAGATAAGGAAATGAGCTTTTATTCTGTTTTCTTTGCGATGATATACGGGTCTTGAGCTGAAATTTGTTTTCAAGACACGGAAACAATCTTCGATTTTATATCTTCTTGACTGGGTATCCAGAACTTCTGTTTCCTTCATATCAAATATATTTGTGGCAACAGCGTAGAATCCATCATATTTAGCTTCTTCTTCAATACGAGCCTCATCTAAATAGTAATTCTTCTTTTCTTTATCACTCTTAATAAATCTGGTCACATCGTTTGGTCCTTTTTTGAAGTTGTCAGGATCCATATTGGCCAGTATTTTTTTAGCACGCTCGATCTGTCTGTTTCGTACTGTTTTCTGGTACTCGGCCATCTTTCTTGAATAGGTTACGATAATTCGTTGTTTTAGATTTCCTTTTGATTTTACCTTCTTTATTTTTCCATTCTTGTATTGTTTGACTTCGAATAGACCTAAGTCCACAAGCTTATCAACTGGTATAGATTTATAGATGTATCCATCGTAATACTTTCTGTTTTCTTTTAATGTGCGATCAAATGTCTTCATTGTTTCTAAAGATGCAGGCTTTCCGTCTTGAGAAAAACGGTAATCGTAATCATTGAGCACGGCCTGTTTTAGAATACTGTTCAATTTCTTGATGGATTGTGTTACTACAAACTTTCTTCCACAAAAGTCGTTAAATAATCTTGTGTCATTATAGCCTAGTCCGGCATCTGAACAGTAGATGATATCCTTGTTCTCAAACATTTTAAGCATCTTCTTTTCAGCTGGAACAGCACAAAGGGACTCATTGTCACTTCCTGGATTGATACACATACTTAAAGGAATTCCATCGGCATCCATGAAAAGTCCCATCTGAACGATTGGATTTGGACGATGTTCTTTAGATACACCATATTTTAAAAGTCCTTTGATCAGTTCACCTGTGATTTCATCATAGACGTCTTCATCTTCTGATTCTTTTTCAAAATAGAAATTAGTGCAGTCAAAATAACATACATTCGTATTCCTTTTGATTACTTTATTACTTGATTCAAATAAATGAGAAAGATACTCATCATAATTTTCTTCCAGTATATCCATGAAGCGAAGGATATCCTGGTGTGAGAAATCAAAATCACCATAGAAACCAGTAAGATTCTTTAAAGTATGCATCTTGCTTCCTGGATCAAGAATCCGAGAAAAAGTAAGAACCATATTTATCATATTTGGATTGAAAGCTATTTTACGTCCGCTGCATACTTTATCAAAGAAATCAGAGATTCCAAGAGATGAATAAAGTTCTTTCAAATAGAAATAGCCAGTATTCTTACAAGTGGATTTAGAAACAGTATTTCCTTGATTGACGACCTTGTCATCAAAATTAACAGTGATATTATATTCAACTTTACTGTTCTTTATATTTTCGTTATATTCCTTAACTCTTTGTTTGGCATATTCTAAAGGATCATCTGTAATCTTTAATAATTCTGAATGTTTACCAATACGTTCAACATTCTTTGTGGTAACCTTTTTACCATTGCGAATCCCAACCTGAATGAAGTAGGTAGGATCTTTAGATTTTCTGTCGTAGTTAAGTTTCATGGGGAAGACTCCTTATATAGAACTATTATATCACATATTACAACGCCGTACAACATCCGTACAACAAAATAAAAAGATAATTTGACATAAAAAAAACGCTACATAAGCGACATTTGGAATATTTACGATTTTACAACTGTCGAACTACCGGACGATACCCCTAAGTGCCCGTTAATGATAACATGAATTAAATGGTTGTGCAAGCTCTTTTTTTAAAAAATCTCAATTGACAATAATATGAGGGTTACTTATAATTAATTAGGTATTGTAAAGAACATACCTAAAAGGAGGCTCTTATGTCAAGCCAAGTAGTTGTAGGTACCCAATGGGGCGATGAGGGTAAAGGAAAAATCGTCGATGTTTTAGCAGAAAAGGCGGATATGATCGTTCGTTTCCAAGGTGGAGACAATGCAGGTCATACAGTCATGGTAAATGGTAAGAAACATGTATTGCACTTATTACCAAGTGGTGTTTTACACGAAGAAGCAACTTGTATTATTGGTCCAGGAGTTGTTTGTAACCCATTCGTATTATTAAAAGAAATGGAACAATTAGAAAAAGATGGTTTATCAATTAAACACATTATTATTAGTGACCGTGCACAGATGTTAATGCCATATCATCAATATCAAGATGAATTAGAAGAGCAAGCTGCATCTAATAAAATCGGAACTACAAAACGTGGAATTGGTCCATGTTATGCAGATAAGTATGCTCGTCATGGTATTCGTTATCATGAATTTAAAGATTTTGAACATTTTAAAGTTCGTTTAAAAGACTGCTTAGATTTCAAAAACAAATTATTTACTGCCGTATATGGTGGGAAAGCTATGGATTACGATAAGATGGTAGCTGATTTTGAAGCTATTTATGATCGTATTGTCCCTATGATTCAAGAAACAACACACTTAGTAAATGAAGCATTGGATGAAGATAAGACAGTATTGTTTGAAGGAGCTCAGGCAGCTATGCTTGATATCAACTATGGTACATATCCATATGTAACTTCTTCAAGTCCAACAAGTGCTGGTGTTACTACAGGTGCTTGTATCGCACCAAGTCGTATTCAGACTGTTGTTGGTGTAGTAAAAGCATATTCAACACGTGTAGGAGAAGGACCATTCGTAACGGAGTTATTAGATGAACAAGGTGAATGGATTCGTGAACATGGTGGAGAATATGGAGCTACTACAGGTCGTCCTCGTCGTTGTGGATGGTTGGATCTATTAACTGTAAAACACGCAAACTTAATGAGTGGATTAACAGATATCGTTATCACTAAGATTGACGTATTAGACGGTTTAGATGAAATCAAGGTTTGTGTTGGATACGAAATCGATGGTAAAGAATATAACTATATTCCTAGTGATCAGGCAGATGTTGCCAAGGCTAAACCAATCTATAAAACTTTCAAAGGTTGGAAGACAGATATCACTAAGATGACTTCAGTCGATCAATTACCTCAAGAATGTTTAGATTATGTACACTTCATTGAAGAGTTCACTGGCGTACGTGTTTCTATGATTTCTGTAGGACCAGATCGTGTTAACAATATTTACGTACATGAGATCAAGTAATTTGATCTCTTTTTTGGTAATATAGGGGTGGTGGTGATTTTATGATACTCGATACAATTCATGGACATTATAATTCTTTCTTTGATTCTGAAAAGAAGATTGCGGATTATATTATCCAACATCCAAAAGAAGTGGTGAATATGACGATTAAGGAGCTTGCCCAAGCATGTAATACTTCGCAGGCGAGTGTTTCGCGTTTTGCCAGAAAATGTCAGATGGATAGTTTTCATCATTTAAAGGTGAATTTGGCTAGGGATTGTGTGAACGAAATTGAACAAAAATCAAATACCATTTCTACAAGTGATATTTCAGGTTCTTTAGAAACCATTCTTTCCAATAAGATTTCAGAACTTACGGCTACAATTCGGAATATAGATGTGAATCAATTGAGTGTGATTCTTTCTTTGATTCAAAATGCCAAACACGTACTTGTGTGTGCCGTAGGAAATACGATTCCGGTAGCGCTTGATTGTATGTTCAAATTTAACGAAATTGGTATTTTAACGTTTACATCAACCATTTGGGAAAATCAGGCATCTTATGCGCTAGGACTAGATGCAAGTGATGTAGTGATCGCCATCTCAAATAGTGGGGAGAGTAGCCAAGTCTTAGCGGTTTGCAGGGAAATGAAAAAGCGTGGGGTACCTACAATTGGAATTACGAATAATGAGGATTCAGTTGTTGCCAAAGAATGTTTATATCATATTCAGACGTCTACGCGTGAAAAGCTATTTTTAAATGAATTTTGTTTTTCAAGAATTTCTGTGGCGACCGTCATTGAAATTTTATATTTATTTTTAACGAATGAACGCACAGATAGTTATAATCGAATCAGTCAATGTGAAGAATTATATGCTTCTTTGAAGGTATAGTTCTTCTTTTTTGCGTGTGAATTAAAATTACATAAAATATTTATTGACGAAAATAAATTACATGATATATTGAAGGTGGTGATGATTATGAAAAAGAAATGTGCATTGTATGCATCAAAATTAGTGAAGGATGGAATGGTTGTAGGCCTAGGCGGTGGCAGTACCATTCAATATTTGATTGATTATGTAAAGGATAAAGATATTCAAGTGGTTACACCTTCTGCAAAAACAGCTTTAAAAGCTCAAAAAGAAGGATTAACTGTATTGAATACACAATATGTGGATCATGTTGATATTGCCTTTGATGGATGTGATGAAGTGGATTCACATTTGAATGCTTTAAAAAGTGGTGGTGGTATTCATACACAGGAAAAGATTATTGCGTCTATGGCAAATGAATATATTGTCTTGATTGATGAAAGTAAATTTCATGACACTTTGACATTTAAAGTGCCTGTTGTAGTGGAAGTGTTGCCTAAAGCGTTTAGTATTGTAAAAAAGAAAATAGAAGAATTAAATGGGATTGTTGAATGGCGTACAGCTTCAAATAAAGATGGCTTTCTTATTAGTGATGAAGGGAATATCTTATTAGATGTGTACTTCAAAAATGTTGAAGATATTCGTTTGTTGAATCAAACTCTGTTGATGATGCCAGGTGTTGTGGATACAAGTTTATTTGTAGATATTATTACAGGAATCATAATGATTAGTGATAAGGGTGTATTTAAAAAGGAAAAGGATGGAGAATTTTATGCATTATAATTGGGGAATTGTTGGATCTGGCTGGATTGCACATGAAATGGCAGATGCCTTGATACAAGAAGGTATTGGAATATATGGAGTTGCTTCTGGCCATTTTAGTTCTGCTAAAAAGTTTTCAGAAGAGTTTTCAATTAAACATGTGTATGAAAATTATCAAATGATGTTTGAAGATAATAATGTTGATATTGTTTATATTGCCACACCACATAATTCACATTATGAAATCATGAAGGAAGCTTTGCTACATAATAAACATGTCTTTTGTGAGAAGGCTATAACTTTAAATTCATGTGAATTGGAAGAGTGCGTTAAAATTGCCAAAGAAAGAAATTTAATTATTAGTGATGGAGTTACACTTTTCCATATGCCTATATTTAAAGAAATTCAGAAACGTGTGTTATCGAATGAGTTTGGGCCAGTAAAAATGATTCAAGTTAATTTTGGAAGCTTTAAAGAATATAATGTGAACAATCGCTTCTTTAATCCGAACCTAGCTGGTGGTGCTTTACTTGATATTGGTGTCTATGCCGTTAGTTTTGCACGTTATTTTATGAAAACAAAGCCAGATGTTGTGTTAACTACAATGATACCATTTGAAACGGGTGTAGACGAAACAAGTGGCATCTTACTTCAAAATAAAGATATGGAAATAGCGACAATCTCATTAACGATGCGTGCAAAACAGCCAAAAAGAGGCTTAATCGCATGCGAGAATGCCTACATTGAAATTTATAATTTTCCACGAGGAGATAAGGCGGTCATCACATATACAAGTGATGGACATACAGAAGAGGTTTGTTGTGGAGAAAGTCGATTGGCATTGAATTATGAAATTCGTGATATGGAAGAATATGTTACGAACTTGAGTGGGGAACAAAATTTAGAATATATTCGAGATGTGATGGATGTATTGACAAAGGTACAGGAAAGTTGGGAATCGAATGAATAAAAAATATTTTTTCTTTGACATTGATGGAACCCTTACAGATAGGGCGACTGGTAAAATCGTACCAAGTGCACAGGTGGCTTTAAATGAACTTCAAAAGGCAGGACACTTTGTAGCTATTGCGACAGGTCGTGCTCACTATAAGGCACGTAACTTTATGGAGAGTGTAGGTTTACATGATATGGTTTGTTGCGGCGGTGGTGGATTAGTCATTCATGATGAATTGGTTCAAAATATTCCTCTAGATTTAGAAAAATCAAAGGCAATTGCTAGACAAGCATTATCTTTAGGGTATGGTGTTTTGTTTGCGCTAGACGATTCGATTAAGGTATATACAAAGGATCATACATTTCAAAATCAGGTGGGGGATCGTAAGGAACCTACGGAATATATTTATGATGAAAATATGGATGTAGACAAGTTGGATGTTATTTACAAAATGTATATTTCCATCCCAAAAGACAAAGAATCCGAATTGACTTTAAAGGATACACTTGGAAATCTTCGCTTTGTGCCAGATTATTTAATGTTTCAATATGATGCGAAACACCAAGGAATCTTGGATATGATGCAGCATGTTGGTGGTGATTTAAAAGATGTAGTTGTTTTTGGAGATGATACGAATGATATGGTTATGTTTGATCCGCAATGGACAAGTGTTGCGATGGGAAATGCGTGTCAAGAATTAAAGGATATCGCAACTATTGTCACTGATGCCAATGTAGATGATGGAATTTATAATATTTGTAAGAAAATGGAGTGGATTTAAGGCTCTAAAAAGACATTTTTTTGATTTTTATTCGAAAAAGTGTCTTTTTTTACGTATATGAGTATGTAGGCAATATAAAATTCTGTTTCTATTACACCTAGTTGCTTCGATAGTAAAATCCATTGTTGTTAAAAAAAGAAGATGAAATTGTTGCTTGGTCAGTGACACAAAAGTAATGATGGTTCTTTTAAATATCGTTACTACAATATTCAAAGCCTTATCTCATGAATTGTTTTTAAGTTTCAAGAAAATATACAAATCCATATTATGATATTTATAAGTCTAGGTGAACAGTTAAATGCCTGCTAGAAAGAGGTGCTCATGCGTAGCGCAAATTTATTAAATGTTTTCGCCTTTAAGTATGTTTTTGGCGAAGATTGTAAGGAGGCCAATGATGCCTTAAAATCATTACTCACGGTATTTTTAGAAAGAAAGGTGGTGAATGTACATGTAACGAATATGGGGGTTGATCCATTACTAGAAACCATTGTGGAATTTGATGACAATACCAAAATGAAATTAGCCATTTTCATCAATCAAAATAGATTGAAATTACAATATTTATCTGAGTTTTATCTTATGAAGTTGTATGGATCACAGGAAGAATCCGATTTAAATCCATGTCAAGCTATTGCGTTTTATGATGGTATGGAAAGTCAATTTGAAATTAATTATCAATTTAGAAATGATGATGGGCTTTTATTATTACCGGATGGCATGCTGAAAATATCTGTATATTCAACGCAAAATTTAGATAAGTCTTATAATCAGATGAATGATAAAGAAAAAATGGTATATTACTTATTGAATTGTCGTGATGATAGTAAAATTAAGATGATGATAGAGAAGGATGGGGTGATTCAAACGGTAGAAAAGCGTGTAGAAACGATATCGGATGATGGTTGGAAGAAAATAATAGAAGATTTTCAAAAAGTGCATGAAAATGAGGAACGAATGGAACTACAGCTTGAACTTGAAGAGGCTCATAAAGCACAAGAAGAAGCGGATAAGAAAGTTAGTCAGATGAGTCAAGAAATCAAGCAAATGATTCAAGACATGCTTTCAAATGGTATGAGTGTATCCCAAATTGCGAAGTGTGTATCTAAAAGTGAAGAAGAAATTTTGGAATTGATTTGCTAGCCACCTTTATGGTGGCTTTTTGTTTCCACTTTAAGTGGAAAAAGAAGATTTGAGAATTATAGCGTGAACATTTAATATATAGATAACAATTTGGTCGACAAAAATTGTATACGAGGAGAGCGAAAATGCAAAAAATTCAAAATGTTCTTATGAAGTATTTGATGCCAATTGCGAACAAGCTTGAACAACAAAAACACATTCAAGCAATCAAAGATGGTATCGTTGCTTCAATACCTATTATTATCATTGGTTCATTCTGTACTATTTTCTTAGGTATTGCAAACCTTTTGGGAAGTGGACCTGTTTATGATTTCTTAAATGCAAATATGGGTGTCTTAACATATGCATCAGCATTCACAAACGATATGCTTGCGGTATATGCAACATACTTTATTGCGAAGACTTTATCTGAAAAATATGATTTAAAAGGAAGTCAACCTGCTGTTACAGCTTTAGTTGTATTCTTTATTCTTTGTGCTGTAGTTAAAGATGGTCAATTAAATACATCTTATTTAGGATCCACTGGATTATTTACTGGTATTGTTGCAGCTTTATTTACAGTTGAAATTTATCACCTTTGTTATGAACGTAAATGGTATATTAAAATGCCAGAAAGTGTACCACCAATGGTACAAGAAAGCTTTGCAGCATTAGTACCATTAGTATTGAACACAATTATCGCAGTTGCGATTGCGAATCTTTCATTGACTTTTGGAAAGGTTGCCTTCCCACAATTGATTATGAATGTATTAGCACCAGCTGTAACAGGTATGGATACACTACCAGCTTTATTGATTGTGATGTTCTTTACGCAATTATTATGGTTCTTTGGATTACATGGACCAAGTATTACATCTGCTGTATGGGCATCTTTTGCGATTGCGTATGCCGCTGAAAATATTGCAGCATATACAGCAGGACAACCTGTTCAACATATTTTTACGTTTGGATTATTCTATGGTATATTATGTGTATCAGGATCTGGTTTAACATTAGGATTAAATATTTTAATGATGAGATCAAAGGCAAAATCATTGAATTCAGTAGGTAAAGTATCTATTATCCCTGGCTTGTTTGGAATCAATGAACCATTAATTTTTGGTACACCAATTATCTTAAATCCATTTATGTTTATTCCATTTGTGTTCGGACCATTGATCTGTACAACAATTGTATATTTAACAATGAATTTAGGCTTGGTCGGTAAACCAATTGCCAATCCTCCAGGATTCTTGCCTCCAGGAGTAAGTGCATTCTTAATGACATTAGATTGGAAGTCTGTAGTCCTAGTATTTGTATTGTTGATTCTACAAACTGTGTTCTATTATCCATTCTTTAAGATGATGGAAAAAGAAGAGCTACAAAAAGAACAAGCTTTAGAAAAATAGGAAGAGAAACATGTTAACAGCTAGACAATTAAAAATTATAAAATTGATTATGAATAATCCGGGGATTCATGGAAAAGAAATATCCGAAAATCTAAATGTGTCAACACGAACTATACGTAATGAGATCACATTTATGAATGATGTGACAGACTGTATATTAATACGTTCGAGTACCAAACAAGGATATATGATCAATGATGAGCACCTAGATATTATTCATAACATAGTCAATCAGGATAATGAAAATATGGATCTAGCTGTCTATCGTATTTACAAAATTATAGGTAAAATACTATTCTTTGAGGATTGCAGTATATATGATTTATCTGAATTATTAGGTTTATCCGATTCTGTAATCCGCAAAGAAATCAATAAAGTGATTCAGTTTTTGTTGAAAAACTACAATGTGGAATTATTCAAACTAAAAAAAGATGAGTGTGTCATTTTATTAGAAGAAAGTGAAATTCGTGAACTTCTTTTTAAAATCGTAAAAGATATGGCACTCGAAAATCCAGATGCATTAATGGACATTCTTTATATGCTTCTAAGTGATTCGTGGGTTATGAAATATTATAAATCCACAAAGGAAGATGTAATCAAAATCATGAATGGAGAACAAGTCTATTTATCAGAAACAGACTTATCCATTTTTGCAGCATGCATCTTGATATGTCGAGTACGAAATTTAAATGGATACAACCTAGAGGATAATCAAATAAGTTCTCCCGACGATCTTTATACTCGTGTCATTACTAAATTATGTATGCAGTCGTCTTATTTAGAGCAGGCGGATATTCCAATTCTATATAATCTTTTACATACATTTAAAATGAAATCAACGGACGAAGTACCTGAAATCACAGACTTTACAATGCTTGTATTTGATGAATTCTGTAATGAAGTATTTGATAAATATTCAATCAACTTAAAGGAATCGGAAGCTTTATCTAGTAAAATGCTTTTGCACATAGAATTTATGAATCGACGAGTTATTGGTGGATATGAATTAAAAAATCCCATTGTGGATGATGTTAAGACAAAGTTTCCATTTGCGTTTGAAATCAGTATGATGATTGTTCCTATTCTTTTCAAATACAAACGTGTTTATGTTACAGAAGATGAAATTTCTTATTTAACTGTATATGTGGCACAATTTTTAGAGAATGAAAATGTAAAACTTAAAACAATCGTTGTCACAAGTCAGCGTCACAGCGTTAAACAATTGTTGACACAATGGCTTGAAATGTATTTTAAAAACCAGATTGCGATTGTGAATATCGTAAATAAGGAAGCCTTGAAAAAGATGGATCTTACATCCATTGATTTAGTCATTACGTTGGATTCATTTCTGATCTTAAAAGATGTTGAAGTATTCAGTATGGATAAGTTGCCAGAAATCAAAGATATTGAACGATTGAATTCAATGATCCACATGATTCGTATGAATAAACGTGTTTCTAAGATATTAGATTGTTATATTCAAAAAGAACATGTAAAGGTATATCCAGACACAAAAGAGCTACCTGAACTTTTACAAGAGATGTCTAAAAAGTTGCACGATTCAGGATTTATATCCGATACAAAAGGATTTTATGAAGATGTTTTGTTGAGAGAAAAGAATTATCCAACTAATTTAGGATCACAGATGATGGTTCCACATGCCCTGTTTACATTTGCCGATAAAACAGGTATAGAAGTGGCCTTGTTGAAAAAACCATTTGAACATCATGGAAATCAAGTGCAGCTCGTATTCTTATTAGCGCTCGAAAAGAAACGAAACGATGAAATGAACTTGTTGTTTCAATTCTTTAACCAAATTGTTTCACACAAAAAATATATGCATGCACTCCTTCAAAGTGAAGATAGTGATGCCTTCATTAAAAACTTATATAGTTTTAAATTGTTAGAGTAAAAAAACAATAAAACCAAACA
>OHTI01000531.1_pt1 | contig 15650 bp, 10 predicted proteins | sample 1578941 | NCBI WGS metagenome assembly OHTI01 (sample SAMEA3879609, study PRJEB24766) | human gut metagenome | biome: human-associated habitat; feature: feces | place: USA | collected 1985/1987
GTCGCGAAAGCGCTTCACCACGTTTTGTACTTCAATACAAGTTTCCATAGGAACTCCTTTCACACCGATTTCAGCACGTCAATGTTCCGCCTGCGCAGCGTCACCCACGAAGTGACCGACAAAACCGCAAACAAAGCCAACAGTGCCAACAAAATATACGTAAGGCTCGGGTAAATCGAGCTGCCGTCGTAATCCACACGGGAAAGGTTCACCCACGAGACCGGCGAGATATTCACAAACCCGTACCACGTCTTATACGTCACCATGTTCCACAGCACGAGTGCCGTGCCGCAGATGCCGCCCGCTGTGCGGGAAATATTCAGGTTCACGAAGAACATCAGCATACCGAGCACAGTGGCGACCAAGCTCCCGTTCACCACACACCGCAACACCGCCGGGATCGGATCAAATCGCGCCGTGATGACGCGTGCAAACGGAATGCTGATGCCGTTCTGCCCTGCTGCTGATGTCTGCGAAAACGTAGAAAGCAGCTTGCCCCACACCGTGCTCCATTCGATATGCGGCAGCAGCACAAGAACACTTATGAAATACAGCACAATAAAATACAACACAGACGCCATCACGATATACAGCATTTGCCCGATGAACCATATCCGCCGCCCGCTCCGCAGCATAATATACGGCTGCTCGTCCTCAATAAACGGCGCATCGCAAAACAGCAGCACCACACCAAGGAACAGCATCATTACTGCGCTGCCCTCATCCAGCAAAAACGGCAGCAGATACGGCGTGACTTTATATCCCGTCCGTACGCACAGCTCGCCCACCGGCGAAAGCCGCGAGTGCAAATACAAGACCTCGATCAACAGCAAAATGTACAATCGCGGGTTCACCGCCCATTTTTTAAAGTTGTGCAGCGCGATCGAAAAGCAAGCGAAAACCTTACCCATTTTCAAGTCTCCTTCTGCACGAGCGCGTAAATAAAACGAGGAACACCACGCCGAACGCTGCAAAGATTCCGCACGTCACAAGCGTCGTTGTCCCTGCGCCTCCGAACATCGAAAGTCCCTTAGAGAGCATACCGGGGTAAAATTTGCTCGGCATACGCAGCCACATCATCAGCGTATTCAAAACGTAATACGCCAGCATCGGTGCCGCCAGTGTCACAAATACGTTCGTGATCTTCGTCGAAAGCCACAGCGCAAATTCCGCAAACGCCCCCGCGCAGCACGCCTTAATGAAAATCACCGCCGCAAAATAGAGGTACACCCGCTCGGAATACCCAATCTCGTCAAACGCACCCAGCGCCATGGGGATTCCGTTTTCCATGTTCACCGCCGGAAAGCCCCAAAGCCGTAAGATCATCAGGTCGAGCCACTCGGAAACGACGACCACCAGCACCGCCGAAACAAAGCACGCAATGCCTTTCGATACGCCGTATATCCGCTTCGAGCACCGCTGTGCCGAAAAGCGAATGAACCGGTTTTCCCAGTCTGCGCAAAACAGCGCCGCCCCGGGTATCGCCGCAAACAGCAAAAACAAAAGCTGAAAATCAAGGTACTGAAAGATCCCGTAAATGTAGATCAGGTCATTTTCCGGCGTCATATAAGAAAGCTCATCCATGCCGGTCAAAAACGTCGCGACCGTCAGCCCCAACGCGGCAAACACAAACGCTTTCGAGCACACTGTACGCGCAAAGTCATTTTTCAGAACATTCAAAAATATACGCATACGCACCTCATATATTTCCGTTCTCGTGTAAAAGCTCCGTGCCATCTAACGCGTTAATCAGGATATACCCGTCCTGCGGCAGCATGATCTCTCCCGTACCGGATTTATCCGGCAGCAAGATCTGATGCGTGGTCTGAAAATACCAAACTGGGATTAACCGCACGATCCCCGCATCATCCGTCTTGATCGGCATATATGCCATTTGAATATCGTTGATATAGTAATCCCCCTCCATAATGATGGAGTTATACTTCTCGTCTACTTTATCGAGCGCCTCGTCAAGTGTCAGAACACGCTGCGCGTCGCCCGTCTCCGTCTCTTTCAATACATACGATACGTCAAAGTGCCGAATGCCGTCTTCGTCCAACACCGCCGTCAAATATGTACCCGGTGTAAATACGTTATCGCTGTAACTGCCGCCGTCAAATTTGCCGAGTGGCATACCGTTCACAAGCAGATCGTATTGGAAAATATAGTGCGGCATCGAGCTCGTGTCAATGGTATAGCACACGCTGTCTCCAACCGAAATCCCGAGCTCTTCCGCCACTTTCCGTATCTCCTCATCCGCTTCCGCAATGGTCGCAAAGTCGAGGTCTTTGCCGGTTTTGTACAGTTCTAAATTTGATGTATCCTGTGTATCACGTGCTGCCGTGTAAAAAAAAGAATTGCCACAGCCGACCAATAAATAGTCGCCGTCTTCCGTAGACAAATGCTTTTCTGCTTCCGTCAACGCACCGGGCATATCCGGCGGGTATGAACCCTCAGTTTCTTCCGTAATTTTCTTACCCGCACAGAAAATCTCTTTTATTTTCTCAAAGTCTATTTCCTGCCCCGTACCTTGCATCTCCGGCAAATTTTGCTGCTGCATTGATTCCGGCACATACACACCTGTGTCCACCATCACGCCGGAGGAAAGGGTTTTCTCGACATGACCGCTTTGTGCTTGTGCGGAAGAATCGTCGGTCTTCTCTGCCAAAGAAGCGTCCGTGCTTTCTGCCGTTCCGCTTTCCGTACTCTGCACACCGCTTTCCGTCACCGGCTTCGTGCAGCCGGGCAGCAGCACCAAAAGCACAGAAAGTAAAACCACCGCAAACCGTTTCACAAAAACACCTCCTAAATCGAACCGTTATTTTTAAAAAGTTCCGTGCCGTCAAGCGCGTTAAACAAAATGTCGCCCCTGTCCGTCAGCGTCGTCGTTTGGCTCGGGTCGTCCTTTCCGGCGTATTCCATCGTGTGCTCCGTCTGAAAGCGCCACACCGGCAGCAGCCTCGCGTCGTTCGTGCCCTCTATCGGCACGGCAATGTACGCCATCTCAATTTCGTCTACGCGCCATTCGCCCTCCACGATCATGGAGTCAAACTTTTCCTCCAGTTTCTGTATCGCTTCGTCTAATGTCAGCACCGGCTGCGGCGTGCCCGCGTCCGTCACGTCCAGCGCATACGGCATCGCAAGCATATTCAGCCCCTCTGCGCCGTAAAACACCTTCACCGAGGTCCCCGTCGCCCACGCGTCCCCGCTGTAACTGCCGCCGTCAAAGCTGCCAAACGGCATGCCGTTCACCGCAAGCGGGTATTCCAGCACATACTGCTCGTCTTCCTTCGTCGGCTCCATCACAAAGTCAAAGTCCGCGTCATACGTCTCAAGCGCCGTGCGCCCGTCATACACGTCCCGCATCGTGTCATAGTCCATCGTGTAGCAGGTCGGCTCCAAAACGGAAACCCCAAGCGCGTCAATATACGTCTGCACCTTCGCTTTCACTTCGTCTATCGTCGCAAAGTCAAGGTTCTTTCCCGTCAAATACACAGCGCGGTTGTCGCCAAACGGCAAAGAGCTCGCGTATTCCGAAAAAAGGTACATCGCCGTGGTTGCCCGTCCGTTTGAGTACGCCGCCGAATCACCCACAGCCGACAACACCGCGTCTCCCACTTGCCAAAGCTCGTGCATCGTGTCAGAAGAAAAATAACCGTTATCCGCTATTTCTGTCACGGTCGATTCCACCTCTGCCCCACCGAAAAACACCTCGCTTAGCCCCTCGTGCGCCACCTCGTGCCCCGTGCCCTTCATCTCCGGCAGCTCCGTTTTCTGCATCGATTCCGGCACATACACATCTGCGTCCACCACAACGCCAGAAGATAACGTCTTCGTCACATGCGCTGCCGTCTTCGTCTTTTCCGGCAATGAGACTTCACTCGCCGCACTCTTCCCGCCGCTCGCGGTGCTTTCCACGGAAGAAGCCGCCGCGCTCTCCGCAGTCGGCGCTTTCCCCACTTCCGCCTTCGTGCATGCCGATAACGCCATGCAAAGCACCAAAGTCACTAAAATCAGTTTTTTCATTTCCATACACTCCTTTGGCGGCCACACCGCCCCTTTCTGCCCCAATTATACCAGACTCACCCTGCCCTGTCTCGATTTTTGCAAATCTTTTGCAGTAAACTTGCACTTTGCTTGCAACGCTTGTATCTCCCCGAAATCCGGCCCCTTCGGGCAGCAAAAAAGGCGGCCGAACCGCATCCGAAAACGCAGTTCAGCCGCCGAAATTCTATATTCTAAATATTACTTACAACTTCTGACAGAACTCCACTTTTTCACCGTTTGGGCCTTCCACGGTGAAAAACTTCACGCCGTTCGCCCAAAACGGCAGCCCGTGAATCTCGTCGTCGAGCATCGTAAGCCCCGCTTCCTTCGCCGCTGCGAACGCCGCTTCAACATCCGTCGTGTCGAGCGCAATGTGGTCGATGGCGCCGGGCTTCCCCACCGCCGCGTGGTTCTCATACGTCTCAATGACTAAATTTTTGAGCTGCAAAAACGTCACGCGCTCGTTCGCCGCCTCGTTTACGGTCTCTAAAACCGGCTGAAAACCGATGGTCTCGTAAAACGCAACGGTCTTTTCCAAATCGTTCGTCGGCACGCCGATGTGCTGCACACCGGTCAGCATTTCGGGAAATTTCATAAGTATCACCTTTCATTTTTAAAATAGCAAAGCAACGCCGCAAAACTCCGCACGGCACTGCCTTAAACCGCTCTCGCGGAAATTCACCAATAAATTTACTTAAATATCATCGAAAGCAAGCCCGTAGACTGTAAGAACAGCACCAGCATCATCACAGGCGCTACGTAGCGGATCATCACGTAATACATACGCTTGCGGCGGAACTTATACCCTCCGCGCTCCATCTCGTCCGCCACATATTTCGGCGATTTCACCCAGCCGATCAAAATGGTGGAAAGCAGCGCGATCAACGGCATCATAACGCTGTTGCTGACATAGTCCATAATGTCCAGAAGCTGCGCGCTCGAGCCGTTCGGCAGCGTCACGTTGAAGTAGAACACGCTGTACCCGAGCGCGATCACTGCGGAAGCTGCGAGGTAAATCAGCGCCAGCACAAGCGTCGTCTTCTTTCTGTCCGTGTGGAAGATCTCCATACAGTTCGCAACGATAGACTCCAAAACCGAAATGCAGGAAGTCAGCGTCGCAAAAATTGCGGAGATGAAGAACAGCACACCGACCACCGTGCCCGCCGGGCCCATCGCGTCAAACACCTTAGGCAAAGACACAAACATCAAGCTCGGGCCTGCGCCCATGCCGTCCGTGCCGGAGAACACGAATACCGCCGGAATGATCATCACGCCTGCAAGCAGCGCCACGCCGGTGTCGAAAAACTCGACCTGTGAAACGGATTTGTTGAGGTCAACCTCCGGCTTCACATACGAGCCGTAGGTGATCATAATGCCCATCGAAACGCTCAGCGAGAAGAACAGCTGGCTCATTGCATCGAGCAAAATCTGCAAAAAGCGCTCCACGGTCAGCCCCTCAAAGTGCGGGGTGATGTAGTAGAGGAAGCCCTGTAAACCCGTGCGCACGTTGCCGTCCGCGTCCTCGTGCTTTAACGTCAGCGAGTAAATCGCAATAATAACAACAAGAACCAGCAGCACCGGCATCATGAATTTCGATACCTTCTCAATGCCGCTCTCAACGCCCTTATACACAATGAACGCTGTCACCGCCATAAACAGCAGGCCGAACACCACAGGCGACACCGGCGACGTGATAAACGACGTAAAGTAGTCGTCCTGCGCCGCGCTCGAAGCCTGCCCCGTCAGATACACGCACGCGTACTTCGTGATCCAGCCGCCGATGACCGCGTAATACGTCATGATGAGCACCGGAACCAAAAACGTCAGCACACCAAGGAACTTCCACTTCGGGTGCATCTCCTCATATGCGCCGATGGCACTTTTCTGCGTCTTTCTGCCAATCGCAATGTCGGAAGTCAGCAGCGTAAAGCCGAACGTCAGCACCAACACCAGATAAATGATGAGGAACAGTCCGCCGCCGTCCTTTGCCGCAAGGTACGGAAAGCGCCACAAATTGCCCACGCCCACCGCGCTGCCGGCCGCCGCCAGCACAAAGCCGAGCTGCCCGGAAAAATTGCTTGTTTTTTTCTCCATAGTCCTATACACTCCTCCGTAAAATACCTGCTATACCCAAAAAGCCAAACTGCCGCACTTTTCGAATATATACGTATTAGTATACTACTTTAACTCAGAGAAGTAAAGAAAACTTTACACAATTTTCCCACAAAATGCGAAAAACACCGAATTTCTCCGGTGTCTCCCTTTTCAGACTTTTTGGGGCCATTTCAGAACGCATCGGGGTTGTCTTTATATTCCGTACATTCGACAGGGAATGTGCGGATATAAGAAAATCACCGAAAAAAGTCCGTAGTGGACTGATCTCGGTGATTTCCCTTGCCATTGCTACGCCTGACAGCTAAGTTCTTTTAACTTTTCGTTGTCAACCCGTGGCTTTGCAACTCGGTTATTCTCCCATTGCCGATTCAGCTGCAATGATAATTTGACTTACTGCCTTATCAACGAAAACCGAGGGGGTTTCGGCTTTTTTGCTGTGGTTGACGGTTTGCCGGCAAGCAGGCTCGCAAGTGCTTCCGCATCAAGTACAGGCGCAGTAGCGTCAGGTGCTTCTTCGGTCTTGCTTTTGTAAAAGAATGAGCAACACGCCCATGCGGACTGGAAATTGTCCACCGGGGCGTGTTTATCAGGGAGAAAATATTTTCTGTTGAGTAGAAAACGGGTTTACTTTGCGACGTGCTTACCGCGCTTTTTACTCAAAAGCACAAGTGCGGCAATGGCTGCGCCGGAAACGGTGAGGAGGGAAATACTGAAGATGACGGCAATGTAATCGCTGCCGGTTTTCGGGGTATTTGATCCGTTGTTATTGTTTGGAACCGGGGTAACGGTAGCCGCTGCGCTCGACGCTGCCGTAGGCGCAGGCGTTGTGGTCGGCTCTGTGGTCGGTGCCGGTGTTGCTGTGGGTTCCGTTGTGGGTGCCGGGGTAACCGATGGCTCTGTCGTAGGTGCCGTGGTCGGTTCCGCCGTAGGTTTGGCAGACGGCTCCGGAGTCACGACCGGATCGGGCGTGATGGGTGTGTTTTCATTGCGCGTATAGCCGCAAACGGTGCACTCCTCGTGCTTTGTTCTGGCTTCTATGCTCCGAGTGCTGATGTCGCTTTCCGCTTCGTCATTGACCCAAACGAAGGTGTGTGCCGCTTCGTTTACATGTACGCTGCAGGACACGTCGTCGCACGGGTTCCAGTGGGTGTTCTCGTCGAACTTCCACACAGTTGTATCCGTTACGGCATCCGTATGCTGCTCGGTGGTAAACGTATCGAGCGGCGGGATAAGCTCAATGCCGGTATTCCAGTAGAGCGCCTTGAGCGGATCGTCCGTACCGGTTTCTTCCAGTGTGCCGTCTTTTACATGGCGACTCTGGCTTGTGAGCGTAATGTCGCCGTTCAGCGCCTTGCCGGGCTTTGCATCCCGGCTTGTAAATGCCGTGCCGCCCTGGAGGAAGGTTTCGCTTGTGGAGATGGTGCCGCCGCCGAAAATTGCCGTGCCACCGTCACCGAAGAGCGGTGCACCGCCGATGGCAACAAGCTTACCATTGCCGGTGATAGTACCGTTCAAATCGATTGCAGTGCCGCCTGCAAAATAGGTCATACCACCGCCGCCGTATGCAACGAGCGTTGCGCCGTCTGCAAGCGTCAGGGTGCCGTTGACCTGCAGAGCGGTCTGGCCAATCTCATTGCCGGCATCATCGCCTTCAATGAAGACCTGCCCCTTGACGGCCACATTGCCGTTTGTGACAACGACCGGCTCGGACGTGGTGCGGTCTGTTAAATCGCCGTTTGCAAGGTAGTTAGCATGGGAATAGATCGCTGCGTTTTCCAAAATTGCGCCGTCTGCAAGGCGGATCTGGCCGCAAACGGAAGCGCCCGTCTTGAATTCGCCGCTGTAAGCACTGTAATTCATGGAGAACGTACCGCCGCCCTGCACGTCGATGATGCCCTGCACAACGGAATCGTCCAGTGTTAGTTTGCCGCCGTCTTCGACGACGATGCGCACGCTGCTGAGAATTTCCATGTTGGTGAGCGTCAAGTTGCAGCCGGCCGGGATGTACAGTGTCTGCGGAATGTTGCCCGCTTCTACCTCGTCCCAAGCAAGGTCATAGCCGAGGTAGCCGTATGTGCCGCTCTCATGCGAGCCGAACCAGACTTCGAGGTCAGCCGGTACACGGACGCTTTCTTCTTCACCGTCCACATTGCTGCCGAAGTTCTTGATGGCCCACGGCTCCATGATATCCCAAGCATACAGGCCGTTTGCGTACTGCTTGAGGTTTTCGATCTTGATCTGCTCGGCGAGCGTTTCTTCGCCGGTGTAGATCATAAAGGGCAGCGTGTTGCTGGTCGCTTTTCTACCCTGATTGTCTTCGATGGAAACCGAGACGAGGTATTTACCTGCGTCCTTCGGTGTGCCGCTTAGCGTAAGGTCACTGCTGATGGGCATGTAAACGCCGCTCATACCACTGTCTGCGTCTTCCGGGGTACCGCTTTCGACATCCTGCACGATGCTGACCTTGCACTTGCTGCCGTTGAGATCGATTTCGGAGTTATTATCGAGCTTTTGCCAATCGTCGTCGGTCGGCTCTTTGTCTTTTTCAACCAGTGCACCGTAAACGGTAACGTTGCTGTTGTTATTCGATGTGGAACCGCCCGTGCTTGCGCCGGAAACGCCGTCATAATCTTTCTGGCCGACGATAGCGGCTTCAAACGAGCCCTCAATCTTTACATGCAATTCATATGGATCGCCCTCGCCGTCGTCTGCAACGAGAGAAGCCTTACCGCTTGTATCTACAACGAACTTGAGGTTCAGGTCTTCATAGCCTTTTGCGGAAATGGTGATGACATCGCCGCTTCTGACAGGTACTTCATTTTCGGAAGCCGAGTAGCTCTTTTGCGCAATCTGGATGTAGTTATCATCCGCATACTTTCTGTATGCGCCGCCGGAGGAAATGTTATACGACTTTTCTTCCCAAGAAATGCCATTCACCTTAAAACCGGTAACGTTTTCCACATAATCGCTCGGCTCGGAGAAGTTGATATGCCAATCGTTTCCGAAAGTATCTTCCGTAAGCGTGACCTTGTCGATATCTACAACTTTCAGTGCGGATGCCTTGAACTTTGCCGTAACGGTTACGTTTGCAGCCGGCATCGCGAAGGTGTAGGAAGTTTCGGAAACTTTTTTGGTCTCCACTTCTTTGCTTTCCGTCTTTACGGTTAGTGTATCAAGCTCATAGTCCACATCCGGGGTGACGGTAACTGTAACTGTCTCGCCCTTTTTGATGCCCTCGGAAGCGCTCAAAGAGACGCTTCCGTTTTCGGCCTTCTCTACGTAAGCCTTGTAGGTGGTTTCTTCCACTGCACCGATGGTGACCTTGTGGTTTGACTTATCCAACGTAAGCGTTAACGGCTTATATCCCTTTGCGGTGATAATGCAGGTCGCGGGATTTGTTTTGAAGTCCTCACCGATCATCAGACGGCCGGAGCTGCCGTTCACATAATAGCATGTATTGTTCCACACACTGTAAGAGCTGCTGCCCTTGCTCCATGCCTCGCCGTTGACCGTAACGCCCGTAACGGCGTTCAGCCAATCCTCTGCATCCGTAAAAGTAAACACAAAGTCATAGCCGAAGTTGCTTTCAACCGTAAAGCTTGTCGGCGGATCCGTATCCTCTACCGGCGTCGGCTCCTTGGTCGGCTCCGTTGGGGGAGTGGTCGGCTCGGTCTCCGGAATCTTTACGGTCGCGGTGTAGACATCGTTATAGCTGACCGTTGCCTTTGCGACTTCCATCGTCAGCTTGTTGTAGCCTGCAGCCGTAACTTCAACGGTCAGCGGGAACGAAGCGTCGTTCTCAATGGCAAGCTGTAAGGCTTTATAGCTGCCGTATGCACCCGTTGCATTACCGACACACCAAATGCCGGTATCGTTTGAAAAGCTGCTGATCGTCTGGCCTGTGAACGCTGTACCGTTTACGGTAACGCCGTTCACTGCATCCAGCCATGTGGTATCGCTGAATTCAAAATTCAAAACGGTTGTATAAAGCCCGCTTTTTTCGCAGCTTTTCACTTCTGTCGGTGCTGCTGCCTCTGCCACTGCGCCGGTCACGACCATGGATAAGAGGATCATTGTCACCAAAAGCAAAGACGCTGCTTTTTTGTAAATGTTTCTCATGCTGCCTCCTTCATTTTTTGCGGTTTTTTCGCCGCTTCGGATATTTCCACGGACAGCTTTCAACAAAATCTCTTAAAATGGTTGAAAGGCGCGCTTTTCCGTGGTATAATGCTGCGCGTGGGTTAGATACGTCTAACTTGCACTGAAAAAAAAATCAGTGTAAGCACCCCAACCTTTATGCGCCGCAAAAGGCTTTCAATCCCTCACGCGAAGGATTACGTTCTCTGCTCTTACGGTGTATATAAAGTTAGATAGTACTAACCTTCACACAGTATGCTACCAAAAATTTCCTTTGTTGTCAACCGGAAACGGTATTCATTTTTTAAATATCTGTCATCTATTTTTAATATTCTATGATTTTTTCTCAAAAGGAGACCACTATGCAGAAAGTTTTATCCGTTTTTGGCTGTTTTGTGCTGATTTTTGCACTGTGCACGGGGTGTTCCCGCACGCCACAAGCCGAAAAAAAGACATTCTACGCCATGAACACCACCATGGAATTTACCGTATACGGCAGCGCTTCGCTCATTGACGACGCGGAGGCGCTGATAAACAGTCTTGAAGACGAGCTTTCTGTGACGAAAGACACAAGCGAGATCGCGCAGATCAACCAAAACGGCTCTGGTACCGTTACGGGCAGCACCGCCGACCTGATGGGAAAGGCACTTGCGATGTGCAGCCGCACAAACGGCACACTGGATATTTCCGTTTACCCCATTGTGCGCGCATGGGGCTTTACGACCGGCAGCTACAAGGTGCCGAGCGAGGAGGAGCTCACCTCCCTTTTGCCGCTGGTCGATTACACGAATGTGCAGTACGATGAAGTCACCGGCGAAGTGATCTTGCCAGCAGGCATGGAAATCGACCTCGGTAGCATTGCAAAGGGCTATGCCGGTCAACAGGCAGCGGAACTTCTGCGCGAAAAGGGCGTCACCTCCGCACTTTTGAATCTCGGCGGCAACGTGCAGACCATCGGCAGCAAGCCGGACGGCGGCGCATGGCAAATTGCCGTGAAAAATCCTCACAACAAAGAGCCCATGATGGTGGTCTCCGTGCGCGACAAAGCCGTTGTCACATCCGGCGGATACGAACGTTATTTTGAACAGGACGGCAAGACCTACTGGCACATTATGGATCCGAAGACCGGACGTCCGGCAGACAGCGGCCTGCTTGCCGTGACGGTCATCGGCGAGGACGGCGCGATGTGCGACGGGCTTTCCACCTCGCTTTTTGTGATGGGCTTAGAAAAAGCCGCTGCTCTCTGGGCAGAAAGCAGCGACTTTGAAGCGATTTTCATTGCAGCGGACGGCACAGTCTACATTACGGACGGACTGAAAGAGGATTTTTCCCTGCTTTCCGACTATGCCGATACCACGGTGCAGGTCATTACGCGGTAAAAAACTTATGCAAAATCGACCTTTAAGCCGCTGCATAAAATTTCGAGCTCGTCCATTTCGATGCAGTGCGGAAACGTGTTATGCCGCACACCGTCGATGCACGCATCTAAATTCATCCATAAAACACGGTCTACCTCAGCAGGGTCGATGTTAAAAGCGCTTTCATCTGCGTCGAACCAAAGGTAGAACACCTTCGAGACCTGACGGTCGTGAAACAGCTTGCCGCAAAACTCGCCGTCATACACCACGCGGCGCGTGCCGCAGTACACAAGGTCTTCCGCTTTCGCGTGCACGCCAAGCTCCTCGAAAAGCTCGCGAATTGCCGACTCTCTGTAATCACTGCCTGCCGGAATATGACCCGCGCTTGACGTATCGTACCGATCGGGAAAAGACTCCTTGTGCTTGGCGCGTCTTTGCAGCAAAACCTGCAATTTGCCGTCTTCCTTACGCACGAGCCACAAATGTACCATGCGGTGCCGAATGCCCTTTGCATGCGCCGTTTCGCGCTCTACCGTTTCGCCTGTGGAGATCCCGTTCTCATCTACAATATCTAAATATTCCGCCATACTATGATTTAAACTCTCAATTTGCATGCAATTACAAATCTCTTTCGGTCTGTATCATTGATTGTGTATACTCGCTCAGGGCAAATTACAAGACCACAGTTAAAGTTGTAGAATGCTATGCTGAAAAGTATATGAATGCCAACTGTAATAAATCTTGACATAGGGCCACAGTTCCTTTTCGGTCATACAAAACCCTCCCTTCCGGTCCATGACAATGTTATCATATAGGATAATATCGTCATGAGGTTCGGCTATCTTTCCAAGTCCCTCGGCTTCTTTTCAGGCGGTTCATCGCCCTCATCGGGTTCGCCGCCAACGATTTCGTTCTCACGCTTATCCACGCTTTCCGTGATAACCCTTATGGGCAGGAAGTTCGTGGAGCACCTTCATCCGGCTGGGGTATTCGCCCCCAATCAGGAATGTGCCTATTGAATGTGTATTCGGTTTTCAAGGTTCACGAGGGAATTCGTTTTGTCCCTCAATAGGTAGGCAGCGAGAAGGCTCATTTTTTAACCCCCTGAGCGAAAAAATTTCAAAAATTTTTTTGGGAACGAAAAAAGCCGCTGATTCATAGTGAAACCAGCGGCTTGATTTGCGGTGTATTCAGCTGAAAATGGGCAGAAAAAATAACGGTCACACAATCCAAAAGGACTGTGTGACCGTATTTATATCGGTTGTTTTGCCTACGCTACTGCGTCAACTTTTTACTGGCGCGGATTGCGGATAGCAGCCTGAGCCGCAGCAAGACGAGCGATCGGTACACGGAATGGTGAGCAAGATACATAGTCAAGTCCGATGCTGTCGCAGAACTCTACAGAGCTTGGATCTCCACCGTGCTCTCCACAGATACCTACATGCAGGCTTGGGTTAACCGGTTTTCCGAGTTCGATAGCCATCTTCATAAGCTTACCAACACCTGTCTGGTCGAGTTTAGCGAATGGATCGTTCTCGAAGATCTTAGCGTCATAGTAAGCATCAAGGAACTTACCAGCATCATCACGGGAGAATCCGTATGTCATCTGTGTAAGGTCGTTTGTTCCGAAGCAGAAGAAGTCAGCTTCTTTTGCGATATCGTCAGCTGTAAGAGCAGCTCTTGGGATCTCGATCATTGTACCAACCTCGTACTCAAGGTCGCTTCCAGCTGCTGCGATCTCAGCGTCAGCTGTCTCTACAACGAATTTCTTAACGTATTTGAGCTCTTTGATATCTCCAACAAGTGGGATCATGATCTCTGGTTTAACGTTCCAATCCGGATGAGCTTTCTTTACATTGATTGCTGCACGGATAACAGCACTTGTCTGCATCTTAGCAATCTCTGGATATGTAACTGCAAGACGGCATCCACGGTGTCCCATCATTGGGTTGAACTCGTGCAGGCTGTCGATAATAGCTTTGATCTGGTCAACTGTTTTGCCCTGAGCGTCAGCCAGTTTCTTGATGTCCTCTTCCTCTGTAGGAACGAACTCATGAAGCGGTGGGTCAAGGAAACGAATTGTAACCGGGTTACCTTCAAGAGCTTCATAAAGTTTCTCGAAGTCTCCCTGCTGCTCTGGAAGAATCTTAGCAAGTGCTGCTTCTCTTTCTTCAACTGTCTCTGCACAGATCATCTCACGGAATGCGTCGATTCTGTTGCCTTCGAAGAACATATGCTCTGTACGGCAAAGTCCGATACCTTCTGCACCAAGCTCACGAGCTTTCTTAGCGTCAGCCGGTGTATCAGCGTTTGTACGAACTTTCATAGTTCTGTACTTGTCAGCCCATCCCATGATTCTTCCGAACTCACCAGCGATTGTAGCGTCTACAGTCGGGATGATTCCGTCATAGATAGCACCTGTGGATCCATCAAGTGAGATTGCATCTCCCTCGTGGAATTCTTTTCCACCAAGTGTGAATTTCTTATTAGCTTCGTCCATTGTGATGTCACCACAACCAGATACGCAGCATGTTCCCATTCCACGAGCAACTACAGCTGCGTGAGATGTCATACCACCACGAACTGTCAGGATACCCTGAGCAGACTTCATACCTGTGATATCTTCTGGTGATGTCTCAAGACGAACAAGGATAACTTTCTCTCCTCTTGCAGCCCACTCTACAGCGTCATCAGCTGTGAATACGACTTTACCACAAGCAGCTCCTGGAGATGCTCCAAGTGCTTTTGCCATTGGTGTAGCAGCTTTCAGTGCTGCAGCGTCGAACTGTGGGTGAAGCAGAGTATCGAGGTTACGAGGGTCGATCATTGCAACAGCCTCTTCCTCTGTTCTCATTCCTTCATCTACAAGATCACAAGCGATCTTAAGAGCAGCCTGAGCTGTTCTCTTACCATTACGTGTCTGAAGCATGTACAGTTTACCGTGCTCTACAGTGAACTCCATGTCCTGCATATCTCTGTAGTGTTTCTCCAAAGTGTTGCAAACTTCTTTGAACTGTGTAAATGCTTCTGGGAACTCGCCCTGAGCGTTTGTCAGGAACTCTCCGAACAGACCGTTCTCTCCTGTAGCTGGGTCACGTGTAAATGCAACACCTGTACCACAGTCATCTCCCATGTTACCAAATGCCATCATCTGAACGTTAACAGCTGTTCCCCATGAATAAGGGATGTCATTGTCACGGCGGTATACATTAGCTCTCGGGTTATCCCATGAACGGAATACAGCCTTAACAGCTTCCATAAGCTGAACCTTAGGATCTGTAGGGAAGTCCTCACCGATCTTCTCTTTGTACTCAGCTTTGAACTGCTCTGCAAGTTTCTTAAGATCATCAGCGTCAAGCTCTACGTCAAGTTTAACACCCTTCTCTTCTTTCATCTTGTCAATCAGTTCTTCGAAGTATTTCTTACCAACTTCCATAACTACATCAGAATACATCTGTATAAATCTTCTGTAGGAATCATAAGCAAATCTTGGATTTCCTGTTTTCTCAGCAAAAGCTACAACTACCTCATCATTAAGACCAAGGTTAAGTATAGTATCCATCATACCCGGCATAGATGCTCTGGCACCTGAACGGACAGATACAAGCAGCGGATTATTAACATCACCAAACTTCTTGCCTGTGATTTCCTCCATCTTGCCGATATACTCCATTATCTGAGCCTGAATTTCCTCGTTAATTGTTTCATTATCTTCATAATATTGAGTACACGCCTCAGTTGTAATAGTAAAACCCTGAGGTACAGGCATACCAAGATTAGTCATTTCAGCAAGATTAGCACCCTTACCGCCTAATAACTCTCTCATCTTGCCGTTGCCTTCTGAAAATAAATAAACAAATTTTTTGCTCATTTCAATCGCCTCCAGTTGTGCATTTTGCACACAATATTTATTAAAACTTATATCTATTATAGCATAAATCCTAATTTTTTCAAGTATTTTCTTTGCAATTTGCCATAATTAGCAAATTGCTG
>OHTI01000544.1_pt1 | contig 15264 bp, 10 predicted proteins | sample 1578941 | NCBI WGS metagenome assembly OHTI01 (sample SAMEA3879609, study PRJEB24766) | human gut metagenome | biome: human-associated habitat; feature: feces | place: USA | collected 1985/1987
GGCCCGGTGCAGTGCACCGGGCCACGTTTTTTATATTTTCTTAACCTCTTTTTCCATTTTTCAGATCTTCCACGATTTCATTGTAACGCTTTTTATTCAAACGATAGAAGAACAGTACAACCGCTGTGACAATCCACAAAATTCCGGGAATTGTTGAAAATGCATGTTTCATAACTGCAATTACTTCCGGATTCTGTACCTGATTTGCCACATATCCGTATTGACCAAGCAGTGCTGCAAGGAGTGCAGTTCCTATAGCCATTCCGATTTTATTTCCAAGAGAAACAAATGCGTACTGGAATCCATCATTTCTAAGTCCTGTTTTCCACTCACCGTATTCCACACAATCCGGAATGATTGCGTAGATTGCAGTATTAAATCCTGAAAAGAAGAACTGTGTAATACCTGCCAATGCATAGAATACAATTGGAGATTCTTTTACATTAAAGAAGAACATTGCAAGCATAGCGATTCCTGTAAGTAATGCAAAAACAGATGCTGTTCTTCCTTTATTATTCAACTTACAGAATACCGGCTGGAAACAAGCTGCACCGATAATTGAAGGAATAATAATACACATGGAATATGTTGTATAATAGGACGCATCTCCTTCTACATAAGTAAAGTAATATAAAATATCTGCATTTCTTCCATATAGTGTGAATCCGAACAGCACCTGTCCAACTAATGCAAGCAGATATGGTCTGTTCTGCATAACGGCCTTCAGCTGTACTTTAATGGAGATTTTTTCTTTCTCCGGAATTGTCACCTGTTCTTTTGTCTTTGCAAAACAGAAGAAATGACATGCAGCAAAGATGCATCCGTAAATAATTGCAACAAACAGATAACCGTTCTTTACACTGTTGCTTCCAAGTTTGCTGATCAGTGGCACTGTTACGATATTGATGATTCCGATTGCAATCATTGCTGCTACGGAACGAGATGTGTTGATCTTGGCACGCTCATCAATATCCTGTGTCATAGCACCGCAAAGTGTTCCATATGGAATGTTTACACAAGTGTATCCTAAGACAAGAAGACAGTATGTAATTACCATGTAAACTATTTTCGATGTATTTGACCAATCTGGGTGCGCCCAGAAAGAAAGGATCAAAAGCACTGATGTGATCGGTGCTGCCACCAACAGCCATGGACGGTATCTTCCCCATCTTGTGTTTGTTTTATCTGTTAATCCACCCACGATCGGATCATTGATCGCATCCCAGAATCTTGAGAAAAGCATTAATGCTGATACTGCCGCCATACTGATTCCAAATACATCTGTATAGAAAATCATTAAAAAGTTACTGACAAACATCCAGCTAAAGTTACATCCTACATCTCCGAAACCATATGCAATCTTGCTGATTAGAGGCACTTTTCCATTATTGCTCTCGTTTTCCATTAATTACCTCCTAGTATAATAATGATGTAGTCAATCAAGACTACTTGGTTAATAAGTTTCTATAAATCAGATAACAGAAGAAGGGGTTCTTCCTTCATCAGATGTTATCCGTAATAATGATCATGTCTGACGGTTCCTGATAGACACCAGATAAAACATAAGGTATTATCTCTTAGGATAGGACAAAGAATGTTCACCTCCTTGGGAAGTCACTCTTGTGACTGATACCTACAATGAAGTCAATTAGTCCATTCGACAGGGTTTTATGTTTTAGCTGGTTGGGAGCCGGAAGGCCATACCCGAATAACGCGCTAGGTTGTGTACCTGCCAGATTGGAAATGGATTCCTATCAGAAAGGAGCTATTGCTCATGTCAAACAAAGTTATCTTTAATCTCGATGATTTATTCATCTCTGTTGGTATTGATGTCGGTGCTGACTTCTCCTGGATGTCTATAGCACTTCCAAACCAACAATTCGTAGGAAAACCTTACAAAATCCTACATAGCAGTATTGATTCCCTTACAACCGCTGTTTCTAAAATAAAAGAAGCAGAAGAGTTGTATTCTTTGGAAAGTCGCATTTTCCTCGAATCCACGGGAATTTATCATTACCCACTCTTCTGCTATCTTCGTGATAAGGGTTTTAACTGCTCTGTTATTAATCCTATCATCACTAAGAATAGCACAAACATCAACATACGAAAAGTACATAATGATCGTTTTGATTCTAAAAAAGCTGCTTTGGTTGGTTTGAAACCTGATTTAAAGGTTTCACTTATGCCTTCAGACCTTGCTCTAAACTGCCGTAACCTATGCCGTGAATACTACGATTTAATGGATAATCGCGGTGCCTATGTGAATAAGCTTCAGGGTGAATTACGCATGGCGTTTCCACAGTATCTCGGCATCTTTTCCAAGGTTACAATCAACACTTCTCTTACACTGTTGGAGACTTATACATCTCCCTCTGCTTTTCTTGAAGCAGACAAGCAAGAGATTATTGATATCATCAAATCAACAGCTCGCTTTGGGCTTACATATGCTCAAAATAAGTATAATGCCATAATTCAGGCGGCAACTGATGCAAATCAGTTTGGTTACATCATAGACAGCAACATCAAGCGTATTCGCCTTTATATCAGCTTCATACGTAAATATGATGAAGAAATCAACAACATTCTTGAATCGCTCCATGAGCTTGTTGATGCTAATGAAGATGCCGACTTTGTCAAGCAGATTCATTTGATTGAAACATTCAAAGGTGCTGGTTTCTTGTCTGCTGTATCCATCATGGGTGAGATTGGTGACTTTTCAGCCTTTTCAAAACCAAAACAACTTTTCGCTTATTTCGGTCTTGATCCGGCAGTAAAACAATCCGGAAAATTTGAAGGTACCAAAGTTCAAATGTCTAAGCGTGGTTCTGCCATAGCTAGACGTGTTATTCACACGTTAACCTTACAAAGCATTAGTATCTCCCGTAATGGAGAAGCTAAAAATCCAGTTCTTCGTGAGTACTACCTCAAGAAATGTGACTCAAAACCAAAGCTCGTAGCAATGGGAGCTGTTTCACATAAGGTATGCAATATGATATTTGCAATACTCAGAGACAACAAGTCTTTTGAAATCATCACTCCACAGGAGCATATCAAACAATACAATGCTTCCAAATGCGACATGGCTGCATAAAATACTGTACATCCAACGAATCAATATCTTTCAAAAGAACGATATTTTCACCAAGGGGGATGTCTACCCTTTTTTAGCCAGAAAATAAGAGCAATTTTTTCATTTAACTATTGACATTTATTAGCTGGACTTCAGTGGTATACTGTTTTCCTTCCCTTGGAAAACTTTGTTTATTTATTATCCATACTTATGAAAGATTCCATTTAATCATCTATTAACTATCCAATTGCCTACAGGATTTCCTTAAAATCCCGCTTCATCCAAAGGCTCATTAAGTACCTCTGTTCCCGGCAATACGAATCTTCCGTTCTCTAATAGTATAATGTCTTTTCTCTCGTTTGTCACTACACTTATTTCTTCTAACTCTTTATAAGGCACGGTTATATCTGTATGACAGTTAAAGTATGCTTTTGATACGTCTTCCTTACGAAGAAGAGAACAAGAATTATCTTTCGCCACAATTTCCTTTCCGTTCGGATTGTAGACTCTGATTTCCTCGCTCCAGGAATAGCATGTATCTCCTACTGCAAAATGCGGTCCTGTTTTCTCTGCGATCAGACGGGCTGTTGTTCCTGTTCCGCAGAGGAAATGTCCCTGTAATACTTCTTTATTTCTATCGCACCATTCAATCAGTTCTTTCTTCTTTCCATCATGGGCTACAAGTGCAATGTGTTTTGCTTTTCCAATTTCCATTGTTACAAAATTATCTGTAAGCATTTTGTGTCCTCCTTCAAGTCTTCCTGTTGTTGATTTTTTTATCTTCTTCAACAGTTTTTCCTCTGATGTCTATTATATTTTCTTTTCCCTGTTACCTCAACCTGTTTTGTTGATTCTTAACAGAATTTTTACGGTTATCATTCACAGATTTTTTACTCTTCCATGTTCCGATGTTCTTCATCGTAGAATTTCATCAACGCCTGTGTTCCGAGATCTCCGTATCCTTCCTGCTCAAGTTCTTCGTAATTGGCAAGAACCATACTGAGTACATCAAGGGAAAGTCCTTTTCTGTTCGCTTCGATCAGTGCAAGCTTCATGTCTTTGATAAAATGTTTCATAAAGAATCCCGGTGCATAATCATCTTTTAAGATCTTTGGTCCGAATGTGTCAAGCTGCTTGCTTCCTGCTGCACCTGTCGCAACGGACTTCATGAATACTTCCGGATCCAGTCCCTGTTCTTTTGCATAAGTAAGTGCCTCGCACACACCGGACAGTGTTCCGGCGATCATGATCTGGTTCGCCAGCTTGCAGTGCTGTCCGCATCCAGCCTTACCCTGATAATTAATGTTTGTTCCCATTGCCTCAAAGAGTGGCATACAGGCTTTGTAATCTTCCTTTTCTCCACCAACGAGAATGGATAATGTTCCGGCTTTCGCTCCTGTATCTCCGCCTGTGACAGGTGCATCCATCACATGGAAACCTCGTTTTGTACCTTCCTCGTAAATCTTCTCAGCAATCTGCGGACTTGTTGTTGTCATATCGATCAGATAAGCACCTTTCTTTGCACTGTCTAAGATATTCCCTTGGTCAAAGTATACTTCTTCTACATCCTGTGGAAAACCGACAATTGTGATAACTGCATCACAATCCTGCACGCAATCCTTGATTGACTCATGGAACTGTGCTCCCTCGCTGATCACATCTTCTACTTTACTCTTTGTTCTTGCATAGATATGTAATTCAAATCCGGCTTTCATGAGATTTCTGACCATGGATTTTCCCATGATTCCTACACCGATAAAACCCACTTTATTCATCTGCTTTATTCCTCCTGTCTAAGATAGCTCCCATGTCATCACACAGGAGCCATTCTTATCATTTTCTATTTTCAACTATCTTTCTTCTTTTGTCACAACTTCGCCCTGTTTTTTGTAAATGCTGTTTGCCGGAACGAATCCACGTACAGAAGAAAGTGGATAGATGTTGCTGTGATTTCCAACAACTGTTCCCGGATTCAGAACGCTTCCGCATCCTACTTCTACTTCATCTCCGAGCATTGCACCAAACTTCTTCATGCCTGTCTCAATCTTCTCTTCTCCGGCTTTTACCACAACAAGTTTCTTATCTGATTTTACGTTAGATGTAATTGATCCGGCTCCCATATGAGATTTGTATCCAAGAACAGAATCACCTACATAATTATAGTGCGGAACCTGAACTTTATTAAAAAGGATCACGTTCTTAAGCTCTGTGGAATTTCCTACAACAGCTCCTTCTCCTACGATCGCATTTCCACGGATAAATGCACAGTGACGAACCTCTGCATCCTTTCCGATGATTGCCGGTCCATTGATAAATGCAGTCGGAGCAACCTTTGCAGATTTCGCTACCCATACATTTTCTCCGCGTTTCTCGTATTCATCTTCGCTTAATGTAGCTCCAAGCTCAAGGATGAAGCTGCTGATCTTCGGAAGTACTTCCCACGGATAAGTAACTCCGTTGAAGATATCTTTTGCGATTGTCTGGTCTAATGAATAATTTTCTTTTACTGTTAATGCTTCTAACATAGTAATTCCTTTCTGTCGGTTAGAACCGACTTACATTTATGTCTTATTATTGTGTCATTTACTTCTGCTGCCTGTTTTTGTTCTACCTGTCGTTTTATTACTGTTTACAGACGGATAAAACCCAGCGGCTTTTTCATAGCAGGCTCTAAGCTGATATTGATTGTTCAGTCCTTTCACCCCAACGGTTCTGCTGGTGATGAAATGATCTAGTTTTCTCATATATTCATCTGACGTGATGGAACCTTCTGCCACATAGTTCAGTCCCTTCTCCCAGCTTGCTGTAAGTTCCGGGTTCAGGAGTGACCGGATGGAATGATCAACAACATCATAGATCATCTCTCCCTGCAGCGTCGGTGTGATCACCTGTGTCTTCTTGTTCAATGCGAGATACTTGATATTCACAAGCTTTTTCAGAATCTCTGCTCTTGTCGCACTTGTTCCGATTCCGCTTCCTTTAATCTGGGCACGGAGTTCTTCGTCCTCGATCAGCTGTCCTGCATTCTCCATTGCCAGGATCATGGAACCGGAATTGTAACGCTTCGGAGGTGATGTCTCTCCTTCTTTGATATCCAATGCTCTGGCCTGAAGGACTGCACCCTTCTTTAATGACTTGATCACCTCGAACAATCCGGTGTCCAGGCTTTGATCGGAAGAATCGGAACCTGCCTCGTCATTTGTATCATTGTTATTATTCTCACCGTTTCCATTACTGCTATCTTTTGTGGCTGTCTGAGAAGCTTTCTTCTTCGGAATGCCTGCCACTTTCAGATAACCTTCCTCAGCAAGTACTTTGAAGCTTGAGAAGAAGCTTTCTTCTTTGATCTTCGTCACGATAGCAACCTTCTGGTAAACTGCCGGCGGATAAAAGATACTCAGGAATCTTCGCACGATCAGGTCGTACACACCCTTCGCAGTAGATGAAACAGTACTCAATGCATTCAACCCTTGTCCTGTAGGAATGATTGCATAATGGTCTGTGATCTGCTTGTCATTCACATAACGTGTCTTGGCAAGTGTCTTATAGCTTCCGAAATTCAGGATATCCTGCATATACGGTGCCGCCATCGGATACTTTGACAGCCCGTTCAGATTTCTTGTAATTTCCTTTGCCACTGCGGTAGACAGAACACGGGCATCGGTTCTCGGATAAGTCACAAGTTTTTTCTCATACAGCTCCTGCACGATTCGCAGTGTCTCATCCGGACTGATCTTAAATCTCTTGGAACAGTCGTTCTGAAGCTCTGCCAGGTTATATAAAAGAGGGGGATTCTTCTTCTCTTTCTTTTTCTCAATCGACTCGATCCTGCAGTTCAATCCTGACTGTCTCTGTATTCCTGCTACATTTACAGACTCGTCATCCGGTGTCTGCAGGTATTGAATCAATTCTTCTGCTTTCTTGCGCTCCTTGAATCCATTTTCCTTATAAAGGTCATAGGACCCAAAATAGCGGGAGCCTTTCACTGCTCTCCACTCACCCTCGAACGTATGCCCCTGTGCATCAATTGTGCTGAGTACACGGTAAAACGGTGTCTTGACGAAATCACGGATCTCACGTTCTCTGCGCACAACCATGCCAAGAACACACGTCATAACACGTCCTACAGATACAACAGAATACTTCGTTTGCAGAAAATTTGAAATACTGTTGCCATATTTCAAAGTCAGCAGACGGGAGAAGTTAATTCCCATCAGATAATCTTCCTTGGCACGCAGGTATGCAGATGCTCCGAGGTTATCATACTCTGACAGATCTTTGGCTTCACGGATTCCTCGAAGAATCTCTTCTTCTGTCTGGGAATCGATCCACACTCTCCGGCGCTTTTTTCCCTCAACGTGTGCTTCCTGTTCTACGAGACGGTAGATATATTCTCCCTCTCGCCCGGAGTCGGTACAGACATAGATCGTATCGACATCTTCCCGGTTCAGGATCCCACTGACGATCTGAAACTGTTTCGCCACTGACGGAATGACTTCGTATTTGAATTCTTCCGGGATAAACGGCAGTGTCTGCAGGTTCCATCTCTTAAGTGCCGGATCATATTCCTCCGGATAACTCATCGTCACCAGGTGACCTACGCACCAGGTGACAATGGCTTCGTCTGACTCAAGATATCCGTCCCGTCGTTTTGTATTTAGTTTCAATGCTTTTGCGAATTCCTGGGCAACGCTCGGTTTCTCCGCAATGTATACTGATTTTCCCATAAACTAGTTATCTATCTTCCATTCACTTATTTTACACGGAATCTGTAAGCAGTACGAGTATCATATTTCTCGCCTTTCTTACAGATCGGTCCCGGGAAGTTTTCATGGTGGATTGCATCCGGATAGTACTGTGTCTCCAGACAGATGGCATCTCTCATCTCATAAACCGCTCCGTCTCTTCCTTTCTCTCCGTCAAGGAAGTTCGCAGTATAGATCTGCACACCCGGAAGATCTGTCAGTACGCTCATATGGATTCCACTTTCATCCCCGGCTACTTCTGCTACTTTATCAAATTCGCCTTCATTTTTCAATACCCAGTTGTGGTCGTATCCATTTCCGAATACCAGCGGTTCATAGTCTGCTTCAATATCTTTTCCGATTGTCTTATCTGTTCTGAAATCCATCGGAGTTCCTTCCACACTGCGGATCTCACCTGTCGGAATGGATGCTGCGTCTGCCGGTGTAAATGCATCCGCATTCAGCCATAATGTATGATTCAGAACATCTCCGCTCTTATGTCCGTTCAGGTTAAAGTAACTGTGATTTGTCATATTGATGATCGTATCCTGATCCGGCTCTGCTTCGTAGTGGATCATCAAAGTATTCTCTTCATCCATAGAATAGGTCACTTTCATAACAAGTGCTCCCGGATATCCCTGATCTCCATCCGGGCTGTCCATCTCAAATGTTACATGGGTATCATCTGCGTCCGCAACCTTCCACATTCTTCCGTGATAGAAATCGAGTCCGCTGTGCAAGTTGTTCTCTCCGTCATTCTTTGTCAAGTGATATTCTGTTCCATTGATCTCGATCACTGCCCCACCGATACGATTTGCGTTACGTCCGACAGATGCTCCAAATGCATTTCCAAGTCCGGCTTCATATCTGGTTGCATCATCATATCCAAGTGTCACTTCTACCAGATTGTTATCCTTATCCGGAACAAGAACGCTTGTCAGTGTTGCTCCGAAGTCGGATACACTGATCTGCATTCCGGCTTCATTTTCCAGTGTATATACGGTAGCCAATTTCCCTTTCGATGTCTTTCCAAAGTCTTTTTTCTGTAACGGTTTCATCTTTCTCTGCTCCTCCATCTCTCGTCCTTCTATTGTTTTTTTCTGAAAATCTTCAGTACGGTTGTTAAGAATCCTTCTTTTTTCTTCTTCGGTACAGCGGCTGCAGCCGGACGCTTTGCCTGTGATGCTTCTCTCATAAAGGTCTCCTGTGCATTCACAAGACTTGCTCCGTCTTCCACCGGTTTCTTCACATATGTTCCGTCACTTGTCATCGCACGGGCTTTCACATTGTCAGAAAGCATTACATGAAGCTGATGGAACAGGCGTTTCCGGATCTCTACATCATAGACCGGGCACGCGACTTCTACACGCTTCTCTGTATTTCTTGTCATCATATCAGCAGATCCAATATAAACTGTTGCATCTGCTCCTTTTCCGAAGACGAAAAGTCTTGGATGCTCCAGATATCTTCCGACGATACTTGTTACACGCAGATTCTCTGTCTTTCCCTTGATTCCCGGGAGGATACAGCAGATCCCACGCACGATCAGATCTATCTTCACCCCTGCCTGAGATGCTTCTGTTACTTTGCGAATGAAATCCATGTCCGTAACAGAATTCATTTTCATAATGATTCTTCCGTTCTCACCTTTTGCAATTTCTTCATCCATCAAGGCAAGTACTTTCTGTTTCAGGCTTGTCGGTGAAACAATCAGATGCTTGTAAACTCCATTCAGATTGCTGATCGACATATTCTGGAAAAAGACTGCTGCGTCTTCACCAATCTCTTGTCTGCTTGTCATCAGCGAGTAATCGGTATACATCTTCGCTGTCTTTTCGTTATAATTTCCGGTTCCAATCTGTGTAATGTAATGAATTCCGGTACGGTTTCTGTATGTGATCAGGCAGATCTTGGAGTGTACCTTATAACCCTCGAATCCGTACAGGACACGGCATCCGGCCTCTTCCAGACGCTCGGACCAGTCAATGTTGTTCTGCTCATCAAAACGTGCTCTCAGCTCGATCAGGACCGTAACCTCTTTTCCATTCTCAGCCGCTGCACAGAGATATTCTACAAGTCGTGCTTTCTTCGCCAGACGGTAGATTGTGATCTTGATCGTCAGAACTTCCGGGTCTGTTGATGCTTCTTTGATCAGCTGGAGGAACGGTTCCATGCTTTCGTATGGATAGCAAAGGAGTACATCTTTCTTCTTTATCTGCGGAATCACCTTACCCTCTGCAAGCATGGAAGACGGCTGCGGAGAAAATGGTACATCCACGAGCGTTTTTTTCTTCGAATCCGGAAGTTTATCAGCGATTGCAAAGATAAAGTCCAGCTTCATCGGCATCTTTGTTCGGAAAATGCATTCCGGACGGATATTAAATTTCTCACAGAAATACTTCTCCATCTCTTTACTCAGAGAATTGGCTGCCTCAAGACGGACAACGGCCATCCTTCTTCTCTTATGAAGTGTCTCCTGCATCACATGACGGAAATCTCCGCTGTCTGCATAAGCTTCATCATCCGGTGATACATCTGCATTTCTCGTTACACGGATATAGTTCTTGTCTGAGATCTGATACTGGTCAAAAACAAGATCAATAAATTCCAGGATAATCTTTTCCATACGGATATAACGGATGTCATACCCCGGAAGATAGAGAATATTAGAAATATATTGTGGTACCGGGATGATTCCGAGCATCGTCTTGTCTCCCTGCTTCAGATTCGCAACCACATACAGTTCTTTACTTAACAGATGTGGGAACGGATGGTTCGCATCTACGATCTGTGGGGAAAGCACCGGCATTACTTCTTCTTTGAAATATTTCTTTACAAACTTCTTCTCCTGCTGTTCCAGTTCCTTGAAGTCAAGACCGCAGACACCATACGGACTTAACTGTTTCTTGATCTCTGCATATGTCTTATCTCGTTCCTTGTAAAGTGGGGAAACAGCTCGATAAATTGCATCTAACTGCTGTTTTGCTGTCATACCGGATCGCTGATCGATCTTTTTGCTGTCTGCTGATGCCATATCATACAGACTTCCTACGCGGATCATAAAAAACTCGTCTAAGTTACTTGTGAAAATAGCTACGAATTTCATACGTTCCATCAAAGGAACTGTCTCGTCCCGTGCTTCTTCGAGAACGCGCTGATTGAACCGAAGCCACGATAATTCACGGTTCTGAGTTTCTTCTAAAATCTCTCTCATATAACTCAACTCCCTTTTCTCTCTTCTTTTAACAAGTCGATTTATTTTTATTACTGTTCAAGATACTTCAGCATTTCTTCTGTCTTTCGCTCCATCAGATGATATCCATGTTCATAAAATGCATGCAGGACATCCGGATGCTGTTCGAGCCGTGATACTGGTTTTACATGTGGACGAAGGACATAGATCTCTCCACGCTTCTCAAGCTGGTCCAGATAATTCATCGTCTTATTATAGATAAAACTTCTTCTGAAGATTGTCCGGACTGCATTCGGATAGGACTTATATGCCTGTCTGTAAAGCTTCTGCACTGCCGGTGAGATCACTTTCTTACGATAGCCCTGATTTCTCGTCAGGATCACTATGATCTTCTCATTCCCAAGCTTCTGTGCACGATGGATCGGAACAGAATCTGCAAGTCCGCCATCCAGATACGGGACACCGTCAATATTCACCATCGGAGTCACAAGCGGCATACTGCTTGATGCACGACAGATCTTCATCAATCGGTCAGGATCTTCTGTTTCCGTCATATATTCTGCATTTCCAGTCAGACAGTTTGTCGTTACCAGCTCACAGTGCATCTCTGACTGAAAATATGTATCAAAATCAAATGGGATCAGTTCATTCGGATATTTATCAAAAATCAAATCCATATTCATCAGACTTTTCTCCCTGATCGTATCTTTCACTCCATTAATATACTTCATATCTTTTGTATTCAGGTGGTCTTGATACTACAGCAATTATCCCGTGGCTGAAAGAAACATTTAACTATGACGTTATCTGCTGCTGCATCGATTGTGGACAGGGAGAAGAACTGGACGGACTGGATGAAAGAGCAAAACTTTCCGGAGCTTCTAAATTATATATTGAAAATATCATCGATGAATTCTGTGATGACTTCATTGTTCCTTGTGTAAAAGCCGGAGCTGTTTACGAGAACAAATACCTTCTCGGAACTTCCATGGCTCGTCCGGCAATCGCTAAGAAACTGGTTGAGATTGCACGTAAAGAAGGCGCTGTTGCCATCTGCCATGGTGCAACAGGAAAAGGAAATGACCAAATCCGTTTCGAGCTTGGTATCAAAGCTCTTGCTCCGGACATCAAGATCATCGCTCCATGGCGTATGACAGATGTATGGACAATGCAGTCCCGTGAAGACGAGATTGATTACTGTAAAGCTCATGGAATTGATCTTCCATTTGACGCAAAGCACAGCTACAGCCGTGACCGTAACCTGTGGCACATCAGCCATGAAGGACTTGAACTTGAGAATCCGGCAAATGAGCCAAACTACGATGATCTTCTCGTGCTGAGCACAACACCAGAGAAAGCTCCGGATAAAGATGAATACGTTACAATGACATTTGAAGCAGGTGTTCCTAAGAGCGTAAACGGAAAAGAGATGAAAGTTTCTGAAATCATCACAGAGCTGAACCGTCTCGGTGGAAAACATGGAATCGGAATCATCGATATCGTTGAAAACCGTGTTGTCGGAATGAAATCCCGTGGTGTTTATGAGACTCCTGGTGGAACAATTCTTATGGCTGCGCATGATCAGCTCGAAGAACTCGTTCTTGACCGTGCTACATATGAAGTTAAGAAAGATCTTGGAAATAAATTTGCTCAGATCGTATACGAAGGAAAATGGTATACACCACTTCGTGAAGCAATCCAGGCATTTGTTGATGTTACACAGCAGTATGTAACAGGAGAAGTTAAGTTCCGTCTCTATAAAGGAAATATCATCCGTGCCGGAGAGACATCTCCATACTCACTGTACAGCGAATCCCTTGCAAGCTTCACAACAGGAGATCTGTATGATCACCATGACGCTGACGGATTCATCAACCTGTTCGGACTTCCTCTGAAAGTTCGTGCTATGAAAATGCAGGAAGTAGAATCACAGAAGAAGTAAGAGGAATTTGTTGAACTTGGATTCATGCAATTAAATCGAATACTTTCTTTAGAATGATACGCAAGGACAGTACTACTATTGCCATAGGCATCGGCCCGCTCTACCTCATCCCTTTGAAAGTATGTAACATAAAAGCCAAAACAGTTACCGTGTGTGGTGCCTGTTTTGGCTTTTATTAACATACTGAACAAAGTGTATTCGGAACGCTCCTGCCTTACATGTGCCTATGGCAACAGTAGTACTGTCCTTGCTCACATAACTCAAAATAAAGATTTCTGTTCCAATCGGAGTGAATCCAGAAAACAAATACGAGCATCAAAACGTAAAGTGAAAAAGAAACGTTATCAACTACGATTATGTTTCAGAAATTATCTCTCACCCCAAAGTTCGTCTGCTTTTGTTTTCCACTCTTTGGCGTAATGTTCACATTTTCCACAGAGGTGTTCTACAGTTTCCGGGGACTGGAGGTCTGTTGATTTTGCGCCGGTTTCGTGTACCATCTGCTGCAGTTTTTCTGGATTTTCGAGCATTGGGCACGGACGCAAATGATTGTTGTTAAATGGCTGATTGTTATGGTAAGCCATAAACAGTGGCTGGCGCAGTGCATCAAGCACGCTCACTTCTTTAATGTTTGCACTTGAATAATGGATAAATACGCATGGCTCTGCATCTCCATTTGCATTAATATGGAAGTAATTTCTTCCGCCGGCAATACATCCTCCTACAAACTCTCCATCATTCTGGAAATCGAATGCAAAGAGCTGTTTTCCACCTGTCAATCCACGGATCTCACGGATGCGGTGATACATGTATTCTCTCTGCTCTTTTGTTGGAAGCAAATCCAGTGCTGCATCATTTCCAACCGGCATGTAGTGGAAATACCATGCATAGCGACATCCTTTTTCAATGATCATATCAAGGAATTTGTCAGATGTTACAGTTTCAATGTTAGCGCGTGTATAGCAGATTGATGTTCCGAAAATCAAGCCGTATGTTTTCAAAAGATCCATTGCATGCATAACTTTCTGATAAACGCCTTTTCCACGGCGGCCGTCGTTGACTTCCTCATATCCTTCCAGACTGATGGACAAGGACAGATTACCAACCCGCTGCATCTCCTGACAGAACTCATCATCTACAAGTGTTCCGTTTGTAAATGCATGGAATACACAATCGTTGTGTTTCTCGCACAAGCGGATGACATCTTTCTTTCTCACGAGTGGCTCTCCACCTGTCAGCATATAGAGATAGATTCCAAGTTCTTTTCCTTGTGTGATCACACGATCCATATCTTCAAAAGAAAGGTTCAGAAGATGTCCGTACTCTGCTGCCCAGCATCCGGTACATTTCAGATTACATGCACTGGTTGGATCCATCAGAATCAGCCATGGAATATTACACTGATATTTTTCACGTGACTCATGCATTAACTTTGTTCCGTAAAGCATTGCGTCAAATCCAAGATTTAATGCTGTTGTCTTAAGGACATGCGGATCTACTTCATCAAAAAGTCTGTTCAGATACTGAACCCATTTGTTGTCCGGATCCTGAATCATCTTTCTTGCAGCTTCATAAGACTCTGGCTGGAAACGATCTTTTGCAAAATTTTCTGTAAGATCTACAAGCTTAAGAAGTGCTTTCGTTCTATCATCTGTCTTGTTCATATATTTAAGTACTTTATCTGCTGCCAAACCAAATGCTGCTCTTTCTGCCTGAAATTTTAATCCTGCCATTTTTTTCACCTTTTCCTTACTTTTCAAGGAACCTTTCTTAAGTATAAGCTATTATTCCATACTTTAGCATTTTCCTTTTTTTCATGTAAGATTCAGTTTTTTCCAAATGTGCTGTAGTTTGAACATTTTCTTTTTGTTGTTCTTTTTTGGCTACAAATTATGTGAAATGTATCCGAAATATCAAGAAATTTCAACACTATGTTCTTGAAAAGTCATGTTAAAGAATTGTCAATCTTAGAAACTTTTTTAATCACATTCTCTTTTTTATGGTATAATATTTCCATTGTAGAAAGGATTTGAACAAATGACAGAAGTGAAAAAAGAACTGACAAAAAATTTGCTGGCACTCTCTTTTAAAGAACTTATTATGAAGATGCCTTTTGAAAAGATTACAGTTAAGATGATCACCGACGGAGCTGATGTGATCCGTCCAACTTTTTATAAACATTTTCAGGACAAATACGAAATCATCGAATATATCCTCAAAAAAGAAATCAAAAATAAAATCCGGGTACTGATTGAAAATGACATGGAAGACGATCTTCTCCGTCTTCTTTTCACCTGTCTTTCTAAAGACAAAG
>OHTI01000548.1_pt1 | contig 15202 bp, 9 predicted proteins | sample 1578941 | NCBI WGS metagenome assembly OHTI01 (sample SAMEA3879609, study PRJEB24766) | human gut metagenome | biome: human-associated habitat; feature: feces | place: USA | collected 1985/1987
AGTGAAAGCCGGTGCGGTGAGCGCGAAGGCCGGCGTGACGGTCTATCCGATGTGGATCGTCCATTATAAAGATAAAAAGTTTGACTTGGTACCTGATGGCTCCACGTGTGAACTCGATAAAAACAAAAGTCTATATTGCTACTTCTCAAAGAAGAAGTCTTCTGCCACTCGTGATGACATAATCGATGAAGACATCCTCCCTATTGGTGATTTCACCGTCACCTCCTCAGACAACAGCGTCGCCACTGTTGAAAAAAGGAGCTTTGTAGATGGAGGTAGAAAAATAATCGGATTTAAAGTGATAGCTTTAAATAGAGGTAGTTCCACTATCACCGTCAAGATCGGCGACGTGTCCAGATCATTCAAGGTGACCGTGGCCGAGAAGACCGTTCCGGCGACGGGACTTACCATTGATCAGAAGCTCACTTTTGTCGAGGGGCAGACCAAGAGATTTACGGCTACCGTCACACCTTCGAACTCCACTGATCAGGTCGTTTGGGCGAACAGAAATGAGGACTTGATAAATAACGGCGGCGGCTCCTATACGGCGAAGAAGCGTGATCGCTCGCTTGGTTTCTATCTGGAGGCCAAAGCCGGTTCCGCGACCGCACAGAGCTGGGTCTTCATTTATCCGATGTGGTTTGTCAATCATGAAGCAAAGACGATGATACCTTACGGATCTACGGAAAAGATCACTAAAGGCGGTGCGATAGCATGCTTCTTCTCAAAAACTAACGGCAATGTCACATCAGAGAGTGCATACATCGGGAAAGACATCCTTCCTGGGACTGATTTCACCGTCAGCTCCTCAAACACAGGTATTGCCTCTGTAGCTAACGTTGGGACCCTTGACGGTAGATGCACAGGATTCGGGGTATGGGCTGAGGCGGTGGGTACTTCCACGATCACCGTCAAGATCGGCAACGTGTCCAGATCGTTCAAGGTGACCGTGACCGAGAAGACCGTTCCGGCGACGGGACTTACCCTGGCTCCTAAGAGCCTCGAATTAGTCGAGGGACAGACTAAGTCCATCAATGCCACGGTCGCGCCGTCCAACACCACGGACGAGGTTGTCTGGCCGAGTCCTGCCCAGCTCACCTCCAACGGCGGAGGGTCGTACACCGCCAAGAAGGCTGACGATTCAGAGAGCTTCGACCTCGAAGTGAAAGCCGGTGCGGTGAGCGCGAAGGCCGGCGTGACGGTCTATCCGATGTGGTTCGTTGAATCAGTATCCGACAAACTGGTGCCTGATGGCTCCACGTATAAACTCGATAAAGACGAGAATATAGCTTGCTTCTTCTCAAAGCAGAAGTTTTCTGCCACTCGTAAAGTCTTAATCCATAATGGCATCCTCCCTGAGGGTGATTTCGCCGTCACCTCCTCAAACAACAGCGTCGCCACTGTTAAAAAGGTGTCCTTCCAAACCGCATCCATAGTATTCAACGGATTTAGAGTGTCAGCTTTAAATGTAGGTAGTTCCACGATCACCGTCAAGATCGGCCACGTGTCCAGGTCATTCAAGGTGACCGTGACCGACAAGACTGTTCCGGCGACGGGACTTAACGTCAGCCCTCAGAATCTCACTTTTGTCGAGGGACAGACGAAGTCATTCAGTGCCACCGTCACGCCGTCCAACTCCACGGACAACGTTGTCTGGCCGGGCAGTTCCTTCCTCACCTCCAATGGCGGAGGGTCGTACACCGCCAAGCAGTATGACGGTGGCATCTCTATCGGCTTCGGTCTCGATGTGAGAGCCGGCTCGGTGAAAGCGACGGCCAATGTGATAGTCTATCGGATGCAGTTATACAGTTATGATGGGAAAAAGTTTGAATATGAACTTAATGATACCCAGAGATTACTCAAAAAAAACAAAAGAATAGTTTGCTACTTCGCGAAGTATAAGTCTCCTGCCGATTTTGATGGCATAATCAATAAAGGCATCCTCCCTGCGGGTGATTTCACCGTCACCTCCTCAGATAACAGCGTTGCCACTGTTAAAAAAGAGTCCATCAATGCCGGAGACCGAGAATGCAACGGTTTTAGTGTGACAACTTTAAATCTAGGTCATTCCACGATCACCGTCAAGATCGGCAATGTGTCCAGATCTTTCGATGTGCTCGTGACCAAGTAGACCGTTCCGGCGACGGGACTTACCCTGACTCCTAAGAGCCTCGCATTCGTCGAGGGACAGACGAAGTCCATCAGAGCCACCGTCACGCCGTCCAACTCCACGGACGAGGTTGTCTGGTCGGATCATTACTTATTTGAAAACAAAGGTGGAGGCACGTACGCCGCCAACCGAGTTACCAAAATTAGAAAAGAACAAATTACTGTGAAGGCCGGCTCGGTGAGCGTGAAGGCCGACGTTACGGTCTGTCCGATGTATTTCTTTGATTTTTATACTAAAAAGTCGCACTACGACACTTCGACGAGTTCAGATAACGTAGTTATCAAGAAAGGCCAGAAAGCGTTCCTCTGCTTCTCAAAAACGGGAAAGTACAAAAGCAAAGCTGACTTGGTCGAAAGATCTGTCCTGTCGCCAACTGAGATTCGCCTTCATTATGATAAGAATCTTTTCAATGCGAAGGTCGTGACCTACGATAACAAATACGTAGGATTCGAGATAGAAGCTCTGAATAAAGATGATTATTTACAAGATTATTTACAAGCTGTCGAGGTCTGGATCGGAAAAGTGGAGAAATATTTTTCTGTGAGAGTGAAAAAATAACAAGACATCATAAATACTCTACTCGTTGACTTTATTCGGAAGGAGGGCATGCAATGGTATGCCCTCTTTTCTTGTTGGTGCACCTCCCGGCCAAATCGATCCGCTCCGGAGGCTTGCCCGGAAGCGTGCCCGGCGCGTGTTGGCTCCGTCCGCAAAATCTTCCGGCGGGGGCTGCGGAGATATTCAAATGAATTTGTACCTTTGTGTGCGATATGGCTAAAGGAAAACTTTATTTGATTCCCTCGCCGTTGGGGGAATATGATCCGACCCAGGTCATTCCGGCTCCGGTGCTGGAGCGTCTGAGGTCGATTCGGAAATATGTTGTCGAAGAGGCCAGGACGGTGCGGCGCTATCTGTCCGCGGCGGGGCTTAGGGGACACATCGGCGAATTGGAACTCAGGGAGCTGAATGAGCACACTCAACCTTCAGAGGTCGAGAGTCTTCTGTCATTGTTTTCCGATCCGGACGGATCGCCGTCCGATGTCGGGCTGATCTCCGAGGCGGGGCTGCCGGCTGTGGCGGATCCGGGGGCTCGGCTGGTCGCGCTCTGCCATATTCATGGAATACAGGTCGTGCCGATGGTCGGACCCTCGTCGCTGATGCTCGCGCTGATGGGGTCGGGGCTCAACGGTCAGAGTTTCGCGTTCTGCGGCTATCTGCCGGCCAAGACGGACGAGCGGCGCAAGGCCATCCGCGAGATCGAGCGGCGCTCCTCACAGTTGAACCAGACGGAGATGTTCATTGAGACACCCTACCGCAACGATTCGATGATGGCTGATCTGCTGGCCGCGCTGCAGCCGAAGACCCGCCTTTGCATCGCCGCTGACATCACCCTGCCGGACGAGACCATCATGACCCGGACGGTCAGGGAGTGGCAGAAGTCTCCGGTCGTGATCGGCAAGCGGCCGTGCGTGTTCCTTATACTTGCTTAATGGACAGTTAATGTGTTATTTTTAATAAGATGAAGAAGATTATCTCATTTGTTTTGCTGGCGGTGCTGATCGCCGCTCCGGCCAGGGCCGGGGTAAAGGCTCCGAAGGATGAAAAGGTAAAGAACGTTATCCTGATAATCGGTGACGGAATGGGACTTGGAGCCGCTGCCGCCTGGATGGCGAACAACGATTTCGGGCCGACCTGCTTTGACCGCTCGCAGTTCGCGGCGATCGTCAAGACTTACTCTGCCAACAGCAAGACCACTGATTCCGCCGCCGCGGCCACGGCGATGGCGACCGGCCACAAGACCAACAACAGCATGCTCGGTATGCTTCCGGACAGCACCAAGCCGGCCAGCATCGCCCGGCTTGCGAAGGAAAAAGGCAAGTCTGTGGGGATAGTCGTCACATCGTACGTTCTGGATGCCACTCCGGGGGCGTTCTATGCCCATGTGGCCCGACGGGGAGAGAGAAAGAACATCGCCGAGGATCTGATCGCGTTCAGGCCTGACGTGATCGTGGGAGGAGGACGGAAGTATTTCACGGCGCCGAAATACACCGATGTCAACCTCGTGGAGAAGGCCAAGGACGCGGGCTTCACCTATGTCGGGTCCCCGGAGGAGTTCTACGCCACTCAGGCCACTCCGATTCTGGGACTGTTTGATGACGGTCCGGAGATTGAGGCCACGCAGACGGATTCCGACCTGCTGACGGATCTGGCCGGACACACGCTTGAGATCATCGGAGCCAACAAGCATGGTTTCTTCGCGATGTTCGAAGGCTCGCTGATCGACCATGCCGCCCATGCCAACAACACCGAGGATGTGATCTGGAGAATGGAGGCGTTTGACAAATTGGTCAACAGCGCCTTCGACTATGCCGACGCGCACGAGGGAACGCTCGTGATCGTGACAGCCGACCATGAGACCGGCGGTGTCTCTCTGGTTCCGGGCAGCAAGGATTTCACTAAAGGGGAGAGCGGTCTCGGCGTGAAGTACTCGACAACAGGCCACACGGCGGCTCCGGTGGTGCTTTATTCCTATGGAGCGTCCGCCTGGAGATTCAGCGGAGTGATGGAGAACACGGACATATTCAAAAGAATCAAGAGTGTTTTGATAGACAAAAGATAGCCTTTATGAAAAAGACTTTACTGATCGTGGTGACGCTGATGGCCCTCATGCCGTCGGCGTCAGCCATTTCCGGCCCCGGGGACATCATACCGGCCCCGGTAAAATACGTGACCTCCGGTGAGGGATATTCCTTGAAAAAGGATGGGAGCGACATTCGGGTCCATCTGGCTGACAGGCGCTTCTCCAAGGAAATCAAGGGATTGAATATTCCGGAATTCGCGCGGGACGAGGCCTACAGGCTCACCGTCGGGAAAAAGGGGATCGACATCTTCGCCCTCACGGAAACCGGTGTCTACCGCGCCAGGACGAGCCTCGGGATGATGCTTGACAGGGATTCCACCCTGAGTCATTGCGAGATTCTTGACTACCCGAGATTCCGCCACAGAGGCCTGATGCTGGACATTTCCCGCAACTTTCGCGACAAGGACTTCATCCTTAAGCAGTTGGATGCGATGGCTGCGGTGAAGATGAGCACGCTCCACCTGCACCTGACCGACGACGCGGGGTGGCGGATCCAGATCGACGCCTATCCCGAGCTGACCCGGAAGGCGGCATGGCGGGTAGGGAAGACTTACGAGGAATGGGTTGCCGGAGGGAAGGAATATTCCTTGGAAGGCGCTCCGTTCGCATCGGGAGGCTATCTGACCAAAGCCGATGTGAAGGAGATTGTTGAATATGCCGCCGCAAGGCATATTGACATCATTCCGGAGATAGAACTTCCCGGGCATTCCGGTGAGGTGCTGGCGGCCTATCCTGAGCTCTCCTGCCTCAGCCCGGACGGCACGGAACACCGCATCTCTGGCGACCTCTGCCCCGGAAAGGACGGGACTTTCGGGATGTTCGAGGCTATCCTTGACGAGGTGATCGGGATGTTCCCTTATGAATATGTCCACATAGGCGGCGACGAGGCCTCGAAGCGCAATTGGAAGGAGTGTCCTGACTGCCGCCGCAGGATGGAGGCCGAGGGTCTTAAGGATGTGGACGAGCTGCAGAGCTATCTGGTCAACAGGGTGACAAGGTTCCTTGAGTCCAGAGGCCGCCACGCCATCGGCTGGGACGAGATCCTGGACGGAGGACTCGCCGAAGGTGCCGCCGTGATGTCCTGGAGAGGCACGGAAGGCGGCATCAAGGCTTCCGCCATGGGTTTCGACGTCATCATGACACCTAACACCTACTGCTATTTTGACTACTATCAGTCAGAGGATCAGGACAAGGAGCCTTTCGGCATCGGTGGCTTCCTCCCTTGGGACAAGGTCTATTCCTACGAGCCTCTTGAGGGCTTGAACGACAGTCAGCAGAAGCACATCCTCGGTGTGCAGGCCAACCTTTGGACTGAATATGTCGCCACTCCGGAGCATCTGGAGTACATGCTTCTCCCGCGTATGAACGCGCTCAGCGAGGTTCAGTGGTGTGAACCAGAGAATAAGGACATAGAGCGGTTCAAGGCGGCGATGGAGGCGAAGTCATTCAAGATCTTCGACATCCTTGGCTACAACTACCGCAAGTTTTAATTATTTATGAATATGAGAAAGAACGTTTTCAATCTTCTCGTCTGCGCCGCCGCGGCAGCGATGATCATCGGCTGCGGAAACGGTGCGAGAAAAGCCGCCGCGGAGGCTGAGGCCGCCGCGGAGCAGGCTCGTTTGGATTCAGTAGAGGCGGCTCAGAAGGCCGAGAAAGCAAAAGAAATTATGGAGACCATTGCAAATCTGCCGGAAGAGCCGGTTTTTGACATCGTGACGAACCTTGGAACGATCAAGGTTAAACTTTACAGCAAGACCCCGAAGCATCGCGAGAACTTCGCCAAACTGGCTTTGGAAGGCTACTATGACAGCCTTCTTTTCCACAGGGTGATCAACGGATTCATGATCCAGGGCGGAGACCCGTTCACGCGCGACACTTCCGCCGCCGCGGTGGCCAAGTACGGTCAGGGTGGCCCTGGCTACACGATTCCTGCCGAGTTCGTTCCTGAATATACCCACAAGAAGGGCGCTCTCGCGGCTGCCCGAAGAGGCGATGTCGCCAACCCGATGAAGGAATCCTCCGGCTCCCAGTTCTACATTGTGCAGAACCCTGAGACCTGCGCCCAGCTGGACGGAGGCTACACCGTCTTCGGTGAGACGGTCAGCGGACTAGACATCATCGACAGGATCGCCCAGGTCGCCACAGACCAAAGGGACAAACCTCTGATGGATGTACGCATCAAGACCGTCAAACTCGATGAGTCCTGCCTGCCGAAGGTGGAGAAATCCGGGACTGAGGCCGAGTCTGAGGCGGCTAAAAAGTAGCTAAAAATTGATGGAAAACAAGGGTGTTCGTCCTTTGGGACAAACATACAGCGATTTGGGACAAATAATTCTTTTACACTCTTGTTTGTTTTATTAAAAAAGTATACCTTTGCAACGAATAGTTTTTTCATAGGTTAAGTTTTAGGTTAGAATTGCGAACGGGGTCTGCTGGGACAGCAAACCCCGTTCATCTTTTTATAGATAAATCATTGGCTATCAATCAGTTACCCCCCCCATGCCATTCCTTGCCGAAAAAAAGGAATCTGCTTCCGCTCTTCACCTCGCAATCGTCCCGTCTGTTAATGAATATTCATTCAAGTTTTCGCATATTCAATTCATTTTTTCCATCTGCCGGGAGGGTAGCGTGGAACCTTGGAAGCCTTCCGCATGAGCTTCGGCAGATTGAGATCCCAACAAGTTGTGAGGCATCTTGAATGAATGCCAAGAACTTGGTATTGTGACAAGAAACGAGTCAGGCTAAATTTGCCGACGGTTATCAAGTAGTGATTATGCTGTCGTCTTTTTTATCCGCACTTATTGTTGTCATCGGGCAGTTCTCGGTTTCGGGGACAGTGACTGACGCGAATGACAGGTCTCCATTGTCCGAGGCCGTTGTGTCTGTGGAGAAGGACGGCCGGACAGTCAAGTGGGGCGTGTCTGACAATTACGGCAGATATAGCATAAAAGGTTTGTCCGAAGGGAACTATACGGTGAGGTTCTCTTATGTAGGATACAAGGCGGCCTCACGTGAGATTTCACTGTCCCGGGATTTGGAGCTCTCCCAGAGCCTTGTCCCCGAGACGGAAACATTGAAAGAGGTGACGGTGACAGCCGTGGAGAACAAGGGTGTCACTTCGTCCACGAGAATAGGCCGGGACGCGATCGCCCACATCCAGCCATCGAGTTTCGCCGACCTGTTGGAACTGCTCCCGGGTGGAATGGCCAAAGATCCAGTGTTGGGTAGCCCGCAACTCATCAACCTTCGGTCTGCCAACGCGTTGTCCAATGCCAATTACGCCACTTCGGCTTTGGGTACCCGTTTCGTGATTGACGGTCGCCCGATAAATAATGACGCCAACATGCAGTCCACTCCCGCATACAGCAATTATGGCGGCGGCTATGTCAACTTCGGAACGGATATGCGGGAGATCAGCACCGAGGACATCGAAAACGTGGACATAGTCCGAGGCATCGCATCGGTGAAATACGGAGACCTTACAAGCGGCCTTGTGAATATCACAAGAAAACGCGGCGGCAAAGACCTGCACGCCAGATTCAAGTCAGACATGAAGAGTAAGCTCTTCTATCTCGGCAAGGGATTCGAGTGGGGAGACAGATCTGATCGCCTTACCCTCAATTCCAGTGTGAATTTCCTGGATTCCCGTTCGGATCCTCGTCAGACTCGTCAGAATTGGAAGAGGCTGACGGCCAGTGTGCGGGCGGGAAGGGATCTGATCGACGACAGATTCAGAAAAACATTCTCGGCAAGCCTTGACTATACAGGCTCCTTTGACAATCAGAAGTCGGATGTCGATCTGGATGTCGCGGAAGGCGGAACGCCGGTCGAGACCTATAGATCCACCTACAACAAGTTCTCCATCGGCGGTCGCTTCAGTGTCAAGTCCCAAGACGAGGACAGCTTTTTCCGCCTGTGGGAAGGCGACGCATCGATTAGTTGTGAGAAGGATGAGATCAGCCGGTGGAGGCGTGTCTCCTTGGGCAAGTCAACCCCGGTCTCCACATCCCTTGATCCTGGCGTGCATGACGCCCTGATGGTACCTGCCAAGTATGATGCCACGTTGCGGGTGGACGGCCTGCCGTTCTATGCATTCGCAAGCACCTCAGCGACTTTCGCCAAAGGAGTATCCCGTCTTCAGGTCGGGGCGGAATGGAACATGGACAAAAACTACGGACGCGGGACGATTTTCGACACATCAAGGCCATTCTCCACCAGCATGAGCGTCCGGCCCCGTCCGTACAGTTCGATTCCCGCTACGCATAGGTTCTCCGCTTTCGCCGAGGAAAGCCTGAGAAAGGGGATCGGATCTTTCTCTTTGGATTGGGTTCTGGGGCTTCGCGCTGAGATGATGACCGGTGCAGGGAAGAAGTTCTTGGTGGACATGAAGCCTTATCTGGATCCCCGTACAAATGTGAGGCTGACTTTCCCGACGGTTTCTCCCGGCGGCAATAAACTGGAAACCAGCGTTTACGGCGGCATAGGACGGCACACCAAGTTCCCTACCATGGACATGCTGTTCCCGGATCCTATCTATGGGGACATCACCCAGCTCAACTATTGGCCCGTGGAGGAGAACCTCCGAAGAGTGAATGTACTTGTGTACAAAGTGGATCCGACCAATCTGAATCTACAGGCGGCGAGTAATGTGAAATGGGAGATCGGGGTCAATGCCGACTGGAACGGTTATTCGTTTTCCATGGACTTTTTCCGTGAGAACATGACTTCCGGCTTCCGCTATTCCTATGAGTACCTGTCAGTCGAGTTTAAGAGATACGATGCCTCTGCGATAGACAAGTCCTCCTTGGCCGGGCCGCCGGATCTGTCCGGTCTGCCTTACCGGAACGACACGGTCCTGACAGCTTACAGTTTCACGACTAACGGAAGCCGGACATTGAAGAAAGGCATCGAATTCTCGTTCGGTTCCAGAAGGATAAAGGCATTGAACACGAAAATCTCCGCCAACGGGGCATGGTTCAGGACTGAATATATGAACAGCCAACCTGAATATTACCGGCCGAGCGTGATGATAGACGGCAAGTCTTACCCGTACATAGGCATCTACGACAAGAATGACGGGAGTTTTTACGATTCCCTGATCACGAACCTGATGATGGACACGCAGATTCCTGGTCTGGGCCTGATTTTCTCGACATCTTTCCAATGCATGTGGTTCTCCGGGTACAAGTCAATGCCCGACAGCAAATATCCCGACTCCTACATGGACAAGGCCGGGAATATTCATCCTTTCGATGCCGACCTTGCCGCCGGCGACGCTGTGCTTAGGCATCTGATAAAGAATTACACGCCGTCCCTTTTTCAGTACCAGCGAACCCCGTTCGCAATGAACGTGAACCTCAAGGTGATGAAGAAACTCTACCGGGACAAGGTGTCTTGCTCCCTCTATGTCAACAAGATATTCGATGTGACTCCGGACTATCACAGGAATGGCGCTCTGGTCCGGAGAAGTGTGACTCCGTATTTCGGGATGGAACTTGATTTCAGAATATGAGACTCAAAGGTTTGATAATGGTGTCGCTGTTGCTCCCGCTCGTCTTCTCGTGCGGGCGAAGCGTTGACGGGATTTATTCCAACGTGACTCTGAACGCCGCGTGCGAAGGCTTGGAGCTGGTGTCCATCCGTGTGGACAATTCGCTGAAAGGCAACTTTTTCCGTAACCTCAACACCGGAGAGGAATATTCCTACCCACTGTTCGTGAACGGCAGTTGCGCTTTGAAGGTTCTGAAAGGCGTGTACATTTTCGCGTTTGACGGCACCGCCACATTGCCCGACGGCTCCACATGTCGTGTCAGATGCTACGAACACCGTTCGCCGAATGATTCCGTGAACATTCTGGATGATGATGTGGAACTCACTTTTGAATTGCTGAAGCTATGAGAGGGGGTCTTGCCGTAATATTGTGCGTCCTTGTCAGCGCGCCTTTGTCCTTAAGCGGGCAGGGTGTCAACCTCAGGACCAGGCAGTGGAACGATCCTTATGTGGCCATAGGGAACAAGGCCGCGTCCGATTACACGCCGGCAGCCGCCCTGCTGTCGCCGTACTATTCATATTCATCCGCCGTGGCCTCATTTGATCTGAGGGAGGAACGAAACGGCGCTTATGTTCCCGAAGAGGGAGATGCCTTGAGGCAGGGGAGATTTGACGCCTGGTCGTTGTTGAGGCTCAAAGGTAATTCGGCGGTCAGCGGCAGGGTCGGCTATAGGCGGGCTGTCAAACGTGATGTCGTTCTTAACGAGACCGCCGACTACCGGCTATTGCGTCCGTATGTCCTCATTGACACTGTCGGAGGAGATCTTCAGCATGAGCAATATAGCTTCCGAGGCGCTTGGATGCGGCGTTCGAACAGGCTGGTGTGTTCCGTGTACGGAAGTTACAAGGCCGTACATGAGCACCGCAGCTTTGACCCGAGGCCAAGGAATGTCTCCTCTGACATCAAGGCGGACTTTTCCTTGGGCTATCTTTTCCCTCATGGAAGCGTCATCGGTTACGCCGGCTACAGGAAATACCATCAGCGTCAGGATGTCTCTTTCATGAACAATACCGGAGCCAACACCACGCTCTTCCATTACACCGGTCTCGGCAATGACTATTTCCGCTTCAGAAGCACCGGGGTGTTTGCCGCGACGCGTTATGCGGGACAGGGGTTGGAGGCAGGTGTCGTGGGAACCGGTGTGTCCGGAAGACTTCACTATGGCCTGTCCTATGACTTGCTGGAAGTTTCCCGTCATCTTTCAAACCAGAACGAGGCTCCTTTGAGTACCCTCGGAACCGAGACACTTAACTCTTTCGCGTCATACTGTGTCTCACCCTCTTTCGCTATGGAGGCCGCCATTGAATATGAAAGACGTCGTGGCGATGAGAATGTCATAGACTGTGCCGCGTCCGGAATCTACAACAGCATATTGTCTTTGAAAATGTACACCCAAGACATGGTAAACGCCTCGCTTTCAGGTGTTGTACGTGTCGAAAAGCGTTACGGAACCTGGCATCTGATGCCTTCGGTGCGTTGGATGCTGTCTTCAGAGGAGTACCTTTATCCGTCATCCTGGATGGAATCCTCCACCTTGTCGGGTCGTCTTGCCGGAGGATTTTCCACGATCAAAGGACTGTGGCTGTGTGATTTGAGGACAGGCGTTGAATATTCTGGCTGCCTTTACGGCAGTCACTCTCTCCAATCCGGCGAGGAACTGTTCCGTGCCTCCTGCATTGACCGGTTTGAGAGACGGACAGCTGGTTCCCTTCAATGTAATGCGCAGGCTCTTGTGCAGCGGGAGATCCGTGGACTGCTGGCTGTCTTTTCACGTTTGTCCCTCGGAGGAATGTTCTACGGGCAAGGTTCGAGAATGCTGACCTTGACTGTCTCGATAGGAATTTCTTATTAATAATTAAAACATTATGAAAAAGTATCTTGTTATTTTACTCGCTGCCATGATGATCGTGGCTTGTAAGAAGGAAAAGACCGCACCGACTCTTTCCTTGTCTCCGACTGATCTTGAGTTCTCTTCCAAGGGAGGGAGCAAGACTGTGAAAGTTCAGACCAACACGGACTGGACACTCACCCCTGACGGTGCGGACTGGTACACTGTCTCTCCTACACAGGGAAGTGGAGTCACGGATGTCACCGTGACACTGAACGAGTACACGGATGCCAGCCCCAGAACCGCTCGGATCAAATTCAAGGCAGAGGGACTTGTTGAGACTCTTGCCATTGTGCAAACCCGTCCGGAGACTCCGAAGGATCCTGCCGAATTGAGCTATTCGGTCAGGGCTTATGCTCAGGACTACACTGTCCCGGCTCCTAAAGGCTTTACCTACAAGACGGTGTTGGAAGGAGAAGGATTGAGCCTTGTCTCCTCAGACCAGGAGAACATTGTGCTTCATTTTGATGCCAACACCACAGGACAGTCACGGAATTTCACCGTCACGGTGCTTACCACTGACGATGTAAGGCTTGAGAACATCTCATTCAAGCAGAGCTGCAGGAATGTCGAGCCTGGTGAATTTCTGATCGACGAGGTGTTCTTCTCCGGTTTCCTTATTCCCGGCTCAAACAATTCTGATTCCCGGGACGGCGACCAGTACATCAAAATCACCAACACCACCGGGGAGACGTTGTATGCCGACGGTGTCATGGTCGCCATCTCCGAGACAAACTCTCAGGTTGCGTCCACCGGCGCCTACTGGGCCTATCCAGCCCTTCCTGAAGGGGTCGGCGTGAACACAATCTATGAAGTTCCAGGTAAGGGCACAGATGTCCCTGTCGGGGGCGGCAAGTCCATTGTCCTTGCGATCAGCGCCCAGAACTTCAAGGCGGAGAACGGTGTGGGCTGTGATTTGAGCAAGGCGGATTTCGAGTTCTATGACGCGGAGGGGAATGATAATTTCCCGGACACCGACAATCCTGACGTTCCTAACCTTAATAGCTGGGTCAAGTCTTCGTGGAGTTTCACAGTTTTGCATAACAGAGGCTATGAGAGTTATGCCATTGCCTTGGCTCCTGTCGGTACGACCTCCGAGAGCTTTATGAAGGAGCGCGCCTGGATCGGCAAGCGTGTCATGGACTTTAACGGATACCATTTCGAGCGGGACATAGAAAAAGCGTATGTCATTCCTAACGATTGGGTTCTTGACGCCGTGAACTGCGCCGTCATCGAAAACCTTGGCACGCTTGCGTTCAATGCCACAGTGGATGCCGGCTACACCAATGTCTCCACCATCGATAAGGATCCGGACCGTTTCGGGAAGTCTGTTCTGCGTAAACGTGGCGGTGATGGAAAGATCGTGGACACCAACAATTCCACCAATGATTTTGAGGTCTGCACGGCTCCTACAATGAAGTAAGTCGCTCGCCGCGTTAATCACTCGCTCACTTGTATCGGGCGTTGAGTGTAGCGGCTTGATTGATAGCATATTAGCTGTTTGTCTTTAGACTAATCGCTCTAAAGGCAAACAGTCTTTTTACTAATAATTAGTGATTATCCTCCATCAATACCAACTGTTAGTGATTGTAAAAATCTTGCAAAATGAATATTTTTGTAAAATGTTTTCCAAGGTAATCGCTTCTGGCGAGGGAAGGAGGTAATGAAACTATCTGAATTAAAGACTGGAGAGGTCGGTGTCATCGCCAAGGTGAACGGCCACGGGGGGTTCCGGAAGAGGCTCATCGAGATGGGCTTCATCTCCGGAAAGCGTGTTGCGGTCGTGCTGAACGCTCCGCTTAAAGATCCTATTGAATATGAAATACTTGGTTACAAGGTTTCGCTGCGCCGCTCTGAAGCCGGACTGATCGACGTGATCAGCGAGGAGGAGGCCAAGGCCTCCGTTGACTCCAAGCAGGACTTCACGTCCATCTGCGACGTGGACTGCGACGAGGTCGCCGCGCTGAATCTGGAGATGGCCCGTCTGGCAAAGGAGAGGCACCACGTCATCCGCGTCGCCCTCGTCGGCAACCCGAACTGCGGAAAGACATCCCTCTTCAACATCGCCTCCGGCAGCCACGAGCACGTCGGCAACTACAGCGGCGTGACAGTGGACGCGAAGGAAGGGCATTTTGAATATGGCGGCTACAGGTTTGTCTTCGTGGATCTGCCGGGAACATATTCATTGTCAGCCTACAGCCCTGAGGAACTCTACGTCCGCAAGAACCTGGTCGAGAACGTGCCTGATGTCGTGGTCAATGTCGTGGACGCTTCCAACATCGAGAGGAACCTCTACCTCACGACCCAAGTTATCGACATGAACCTTCGTGTGGTGATGGCTCTGAACATGTACGATGAGTTGAAGGCGAGGGGAGACAGCCTTGACACCCAGCAACTTGGCTATCTTCTTGGAATGCCTGTCTGTCCGACCGTGAGCCGTGACGGGACCGGCATCCCCGAACTGCTGGACACCGTGATCAAGATCTACGAGCAGCACGACGAGAGACTGGCCAGGCACATCCACATCAACCACGGCCCGGAACTGGAGAAAAGCATCGACCGCATCAAACTCCTGATCCAGAAGAACCAGGACATCCGGGACAAGTACTCCACCCGCTATCTGGCCATCAAGTATCTGGAGAACGACAAGCAGATCGACGGGGTGATCGCCACCCTGCCGAACGCCGGCGAGATCGCCCAGGTGCGCTCCGAGGAGATAGCCCGCATCGAGAACCTGATCCACACGAGTCCGGAGTCCGCCATCGTCGATGCGAAATATTCATTCATCCACGGAGCCCTCGCCGAGACTTACACCCAGCATGTCGAAGCCAGGCCGCGGAAGACCGTCACCGACAGGATCGACGCTGTCGTCACGAACAAATGGGCGGCGTTCCCGATCTTCATACTCCTTCTTTACCTCATCTTCCAGTCCACCTTCACGCTGGGCAA
>OHTI01000563.1_pt1 | contig 14629 bp, 14 predicted proteins | sample 1578941 | NCBI WGS metagenome assembly OHTI01 (sample SAMEA3879609, study PRJEB24766) | human gut metagenome | biome: human-associated habitat; feature: feces | place: USA | collected 1985/1987
AATGTTCAACTGATTCTTTTATTTATTTAACTACATCATCTTATTTGGCGCTTACAATGGTTCCTGTCACATAAAGATTTGTTTGAGATGAATCCACATGAACTTGTGTATCTTTAAATTTGTACACTTTATTTTTAATTTCATCATCAATATCTTCAAAGAGTCTTAAGCCTTTTTCTGGATTCTTTAAAAAAGCACCAAGACTTGCCGCATATTTTAATCCCACATGATCAAAGTTAGGAATACCGGCGGACATTCCATTTTTAAAGATGCCAATATTCACATCGACATTGATTGAAACAATTTTCTCATCTAATACTTTAGCTGCATGAGCTAAGCATAACGCAACACATACAGGTTCTGTACAACCTAGTGCAGGTGTTACATCTTGTTTTAATAATTGTATACATTCTTTTCTTGTTAACATAAAATCACCATAAATATTATACAAAAAGTTTACAGTTCTTAATAAGGGTTTGTGCTATTTAATAAGGGTTTGTGCTATAATATAAAACTGGAAAATATGACCGGGGTATAAGAAAGTGAAGAAAAAGACTATAGTTCCGTTGATTGTATTTCTTGTAGGAATATGTCTATTGAGTGTATTTACATATAATACGAATGTTCAAATTCAAAAAGATAGGCGTACAATCGCAAAATTAAATGTAGAGACATATGGTCAGCGTATAGAAAATGATATTGAAAATGGAATTGAAATAACAGATACGTTAAAACAGGTGTTGATAAATGGAAATGGTCAAATCATAAATTTTTCCAAAGTAGCCGAAAATCTAATGTCTTATTCTATACAAAGTGTGCAATTAGCACCAAATGGAGTGGTAACAGAAATTTATCCTGAAGAAGGAAATGAAGCAGGTAAAATTGATTTATTAAAGGATTCAAAGCGAGGTGAAATTTCGAATTACGCAAAAGATCATAATATAACCATTATCCAAGGTCCTATTAAATTGAAACAAGGAGGTTCTGGGCTTGTTGTTCGCAATCCCATTTATCTAGAAGATGAAAATGGACAAGAATATTTTTGGGGATTTACAATTGTGATTTTGCGCGTTCCTGAAATTTTTGAGGATTCGATAAACGCTTTATCTAAATTTAAGTATAATTATCGACTTTCAAGAGAATCGTCTGTTTTAGATAAGAAATATGTAGAGGTTGATGCGAATTGTGATAAAATGATTCGCCCAGTCACTTATAATTTGACTGTTGGAAAAGAAAAATGGAAACTTGAAATCATGCCTAGAGCTGGATGGAGCAACTCTACAACTTTATATTTAATTTTCTTTGGAGGACTATCCTTAGTTCTTCTACTAACTGGACTTACAATAGTCTTATTCCTTTTGGATGAAAGAAGAGTTGAATTAAAAGAACTAGCCCATAAAGATGGACTGACTAAGCTTTATAATCGATATGGATTTGATGAAATGGCCGAAAAGATGATTTCAAAAAATCCAAAAGAACATTGCGTAGCCGTATTATTAGATGTAGATGATTTCAAATTAATAAACGACATGTATGGACATGTCTATGGGGATAAAGCTTTAATAAGCCTATCTGAAAATATGCAAAAATTTTTTCCATCTTCGGCATTGCTTGGTAGAAATGGTGGAGATGAATTCTGTATTCTTTTATCAAATTGTACAATGGAAGAAGTGAAAGAATCTTTGATTGAATTCACAAAAACGCCAAAAACATTTTCGTATAAAGGGCAAACATATTCTTTTTGTATCTCACTTGGTTATGCCGAATATCCAAATAATGCGATTGAAAGATCTCAACTCATGCGTTGTGCCGACACAGCTCTTTATGAAGTAAAACTTCATGGTAAAAATGGATGCAAGGCTTATCAGGAAGGTTTTCAATCTGGTATTCGCAAACAACTAGGATTTGTGTTAAATGATATTTCTGAAAATTTACCTGGCGCTTTTATTATTTATCGAGCGGATAAAGAGGATGATGAAATTTTTTACGCAAATAAAGAATTTTTAGATATGGCCGGATATGAAAATCTAGATGCGTTCTTTAATGGCACAAAGAAAAGTTTCCGAAATTTAATTCGTGAAGACCAACAAAAAGCGGTAGAAACTAGTATTTGGAATCAAATTGAAAGTGGAAGTAAGAATGACTATATTCATTATCAATTAAGAAGACAAGATGGGACCTATATTCCTGTACTTGATCAAGGAAGAATTGTGGAAAGCGAACGTTTTGGTCGAGTTTTCTATGTTTTATTTATGGATTGGCAAGCTATGCAGTCGCATTATAGTGAAAAGTTTAACGCAAAAGATGTGTGATAATTTTTGTCACATACCTTTTTTCGTTTTATAATGAAACCATGAAAAATAAAAATTTAATTTATCAAATACTAATTAGTTTTGTGTTGGTTTCTGTTTTAACGAATATGGCATGTTTGTTTATTCGTAACAGCGTAATTCAACAAGAAAAATTAAAGGCAGAATATACAGTAAATTCAACAATCAATCGTGTTGAAATAAAGCTTGAGTCGTATATTGAAAAAGTAGGCTTTTTAAAGAAGACCATTGAGGCTGGAATTGATTTAGACGATGCTTACTTTGAATCTGTGGCATCTAGACTATATGGAGATGATCCGGCTGTTAAGACAATTGAACTTGCGCCAAACGGAATTATTCAAAATGTATATCCATTTAAAGAAAATCAAAAAGCTATTGGCATGAATATGTTGGCAGAACATGAACGTAAAGAGGCTGCTACTTTGGCGAAAGATACAAGAAAATATACATTAGAAGGTCCTTATGATTTAAAACAAGGTGGAAAAGGAGCTTTATTATACGATCCCATCTATGTGAATGAAAAGTTCTGGGGATTTTCCATTTTAGTCATTGATTGGGATGCATTTTTAGATGAAATTCACTTAAGTGATTTGAAAAAAGCATCTTATGATTTTGTGATTTGGAAAACGGATCGTGTCACAAAGAAAAAGATTATTATTTCTCAAAGTTCAAAAAATATAGATTCAAATACATTGTTGATCAAGTGTAAGCTTCCCAACAATAAATGGAATTTTGAAATTGTGCCAAAACAAGGTTGGATCAATACATATGTAATGATAAGTTTAGCTGTCGCTAGTATTTTGATCGATTTTCTAGTAACGGCCGCCATTGCTCAATTTGAAATTCGCCATCGAAAAGATTTAGAGTATGCGAGTCAAATTGAATGGCAGGCAAAAAAAGCACAAGAAGCAAGTGCTGCCAAATCTCGTTTCTTATTTAGTATGTCACACGATATTCGTACACCTATGAACGCAATTATGGGATATACGGAATTAATGGAAAAGAATATTGGAAATGCAGAAAAAGAAAAAGATTATCTATCCAAGATTCACTCTTCTAGTAAATTTCTTTTAGATTTAATTAACTCCATTTTAGAAATGGCGCGCATCGAAAGTGGAAAAGAAACATTGAATATAAAGGCATGCAATATATTTGATGTGTTAGATTCTTTGAATTCAGTCTTTGAAAAACAAGCTGAACAAAAAGGTTTAACCTATCAGTGCAACACAAAGATTGAACATCCATATGTGTATTGTGATCAAATTAAGTTTGAAGAGATATTGTTGAATATCGTTGGAAACTCTGTGAAATATACTAAAAATGGAAATATTTCGATTCATGTTGAAGAAGTAGAAACTGGATGTTTCCAATGCATGATTCAAGATACAGGTATTGGAATGAGCGAAGCGTATTTGCCACATGCCTTTGAAGACTTTTCTAGAGAAAAATCGGGTACGCAAACGAGCGTAAAAGGTACAGGACTTGGTTTAGCGATTGTAAAATCCTTGGTTGAATTGATGCATGGTACGATTGAAATTTCAAGTCAAGTCAATCAAGGAACAATAACTCGAATTAAATTTCAGTTCGAAATAGCAAGTGAAAATGAGCTCGAGAATAATCAAGAAACGAATATTATAGATTTTAAAGGAAAACACATTTTACTTGCTGAAGACAATGATTTAAATGCAGAAATTGCGATGACACTTTTATTTGACTATGGATTGATTGTAGATCGCGTAAGTGATGGAATTGCTTGTGTAAAACAAGTCAAAGAAAAAGAATACGATGTAGTTTTAATGGATATTCAAATGCCAAATATGGATGGCTATCAAGCAACACAAAAGATTCGTGAATTTAGTGATATTCCAATTGTGGCGATGACGGCCAATGCCTTTGAAGAGGATAAACAAAAAGCATTATCCATTGGAATGAACGGACATATCGCAAAGCCAATCGATATAGATAAAGTTATTAAAACACTAGCAAATGTTTTTGTGTTTAAATGTCCCGTTTGTGGAAAATATACATTTCAATCTGGACCAGGAAGCTATGAAATCTGTCCAGTATGTGGATGGGAAGATGATAAAGCACAATACAAAGATCCAAATTTAAAAGGTGGAGCGAACCGATTAAGTTTAAAGGAGTACAAAAAACAATATGAAAAAAATCATCAATAAATATTTGCTCTTATTTCTTTGTATATTCTCACTTGTACTTCCAACAGGATGTGAAATTAAGGAACAAAAACAAGTAGTCGTAGACTATCAAGAATACCATTTTCGAAATGAAGATTTGTTAGAGTCTCACTATGAAAAACATGGTAAAGAAATGGGATTTTCATCATCAAAAGAATACGAAATGAGTGCCAGTGATGTAGTCAATAATCCAGAGTCCTTACATAAAACAGAAAAAGAAGATGGAGATGATGTGTACTATAAAGAGGATACCAACGAATTTGTGGTTGTATCCACGGATGGGTATATTCGAACCTATTTTAATCCAGATTCTGGTAAGAAATATTTTGATAGGCAATGATGAAAAAAAGACCGAATGTCAGATAAAACCTGAATATTCGGTCTTTCTTGTCATTAAGCTAAAACTTTTTCTGGTTGTTTATAAATATTTCTATTTAAAATACGAACCAAAACAGGAATGACAATCAATTGAATGACGATTCCAGGAAGGCAAGTAATAAAGCTAGCCATCATAAATACAGATAATGTATATCCTTGTGTACTAAGAATACATGTATTGACAAAACCATTCATAATTCTTCCTGCAAGCATCGCAATGATCAAACTCATATATAGTTTTGTCATTTCATTCTTCATTGAAATATATTGTGTACATAAACCAGCTACTAAACCATATACAGCTAATTCAACCATCATTTGTGGCAAAATCATTGCAGGTGGCATACCTGTTGTCACACTTGAAATGAAAGGTGTTAAAATTCCACATGCTAAACCATATGGCCATCCACAAAATAATCCACAAATTAATACAGGAATGTGCATTGGTAAAAATATGCTTCCAGCATTTGGGATCACATGAAATGCCATTGGAAGTAATACACCTAAAGCGATGCATAAAGCGCAAGATACTAGTTTTTTGGTGATACTATTCATCATTAAATACCTCTTCTTCTAAAAAATACTTGGTAAGGATGTATGGACAGATTAAGATTTAACATTGCACATATTGTTTTAAATAATCGATATCTAGAATTAATATTTTTTGATTTACAATCTTAATGACGCCTTCCTTTTTTAGCTCACAAAGAATTCGGCTCACACTGTTTCGAGTGGAAATTCCACAAAATCCTGCAATATCATCATTTGTGATTTGAAAATCAATAAGAATACCCGCCTCAACTTTTCGACCAAATAAATGGATTAATTGATATAAGAAGGAGCATATTGCACCTGTTTTTCCATTCATCATCATAAGTTGTTGGCGAAAAATAGCTTCCGTTAATTTTTCTCGATAATATGCGTTTACATAATCTTGTAGGTTTTGATCTTGATTTACATAACTCCAAAATAACACTCGAGGAATTCTATAGAATGTGGCCACATCACTTTCAACACGAACATTAAATGGAGCAGATGTATATTGACTTACTTCATCTTTTAATAAAGAAATAATATCAGGTGTATTGATATAAGAAATGTTGAATTCACGACCATCATGCAGGATGATACTTGTCTTAATTACCCCTTCTTTTAATACATACGTATCTTGTTGTTCAAGCCCATAATATGCTAAATAGTTGTGTCTTTTTTTCTGTATAATAGGCACATTTTTCTCTTTTAAAAAATTTAATAAGTATTCATTGTCCATATCCGCTCTCCTTTACCAGTTTTGGATTATAACAATACTCCAAACTTTGCGAAACAACAAATGTTAACGCGAAATGAGGTTTCACAATTTTTTAATTCGGATTATATTAATCTCTGAAAAAAAGGAGAGATAAAAATGTTTGAAATGAATGTGCCTTATGATAAAGGTCAAATGAAAATCAAATTAGAAGATAAAAACTTAGCTGGTGTTTTAGAGGGAAGACAAAGCGATTATAAAACTACACTTTCAGAAAATGAAATTGTAGAACAATCATTGGACAATCCAATTGGTTCAAAAAGTTTAGAAGAACTAGCTAAAGATAAGAAAAATATTGTCATTATTAGCTCAGACCATACGCGTCCTGTGCCTTCAAAAATTATTACACCTATTCTTTTAAGAAGAATTCGTAGTGTATCACCTGATGCACGTATTCGTATTTTAGTAGCGACAGGATTTCATAGAGAAAGTACTCATGAAGAACTTGTAGCGAAATATGGAGAAGAAATTGTAAAAAATGAAGAAATTATTATGCACGTATCGACAGATGATTCTTCTATGGTAAAAATCGGACAATTACCAAGTGGAGGCGACTGCATTATCAACAAAGTTGCAGCTGAAGCTGATTTATTAATTTCTGAAGGCTTTATTGAAGCCCACTTCTTTGCAGGATTTTCTGGAGGAAGAAAATCAGTGTTGCCTGGTATTGCTTCTTATAAAACAATTATGGCGAATCATAGTGGTGAATTTATCAATGATAAAAAATCACGTCCAGGAAATTTGCAGCACAATTTAATCCATGAAGATATGGTTTATGCGGCAAGAACGGCTAAACTTGCCTTTATTGTCAATGTCGTATTGAATGGAAATCATGAGATTATTGGCTCTTTTGCCGGAGACATGGAAAAAGCGCATGAAAAAGGTTGTGATTTTGTTCGTTCTTTGGCAAGTGTAAATAAAGTCAATTGCGATATCGCAATCAGTACGAATGGTGGTTATCCTTTGGATCAAAATATTTATCAAGCCATTAAAGGTATGACAGCTGCTGAAGCTACATTAAATCCTGATGGTATTATCATTATGATTGCAGGATGTCGTGATGGACATGGAGGTATTGGATTCTACCACAATATTGCCGATGTAAAAGGTCCAGAAGAATTTGAACAAAAAGCTATCCATACACCTCGCTTAGAAACCGTTCCAGATCAATGGACATCACAAATCTGTGCACGTATTCTAGCACATCATAAAGTTATTTTGGTTTCCGATTTAGTAGATCCTCAACTTGTGAAAGATATGCATATGGATTTAGCTACAACTGTAGATGAAGCTTTAGAAAAAGCATTTGAAATAAAAGGAAAAGATGCCAAAGTTGCCGTCATTCCTGATGGTCTTGGTGTCGTTGTAAATATTTAAGGAAGGAAATTTGAATTTATGTTACACAATTTAATTGCGGAATTTTTATCAACAGGACTTATGATTTTATTTGGTGTCGGTGTACACTGCGATGAAGTTTTGACAAACACAAAATACCACGGAAGCGGACACATCTTTGCGATCACAACATGGGCATTTGGCATTAGTGTAGCCCTATATATTTTTGGTGGAGTTTGTATGAATCCTGCCATGGTACTTGCACAATGTGTTTTAGGCATGCTTCCATGGACAAGCTTTATTCCATACGTTATTGCCGAATTTTTAGGCGCACTTGTAGGAGCTTTAATTTGTTATGTGATGTATAAAGATCATTTTACAGAAAGCGAAGGAAATGTGAACCCAATCGCCATTCGTAATATTTTCTCTACAAATCCAAACTGCAGAAATTTGCCAAGAAACTTCTTTGTCGAAACACTCGCAACAACAGTTTTCCTTAGTGCCATTTTAGCGGTTGCTACAAAGTATGAAACACAACTACCAATTGGAGTAGGCCTTATTGTATGGGCTGTTGGTATGGGTCTTGGAGGAACAACTGGATTTGCGATGAATCATGCTCGTGATTTAGGACCTCGTTTGGCCTTCCAATTATTACCTATTAAAAATAAAGCCAATAATGATTGGCAATATGGACTATTAGTTCCAGGAATTGCTCCTTTTGTAGGTGCATTGATTGCTGCTTTGTTCTGCCATTTGTTTTTAGGTATTTAATATTAGAAAAGACAGGTATTCAACTGAATATCTGTCTTATTTTATATCTTCTTTTGTGTTTTTAAATCATATAACGCTATGCCTAAACAGAATATTTCTGAAATAGTACAACTGATCCAGATACCATTTTCTTTAAATAGTGTTGTACAAACAAATAGAGATATTAAGACAAATAGAATACCACGAGAAATCGATAGTACGAAAGCTTTTCTAGGTTCTTCTAAAGCGACCATGTAGCCGCTAGTGATGACGACATGTCCCATAATCAAGAAGACAAAGCTAAATTGGCGTAGGGCTGTAATGGTATTAAAGTAGTTTTCTGTATTTACTAGAATAAAAGCAGCTGTGATATTTGGCGCAAATACTTCTACAATTAAGAATAATAAAACTCCAGCACAAGAGACTAAAACACGTGCATATTTATGGAAGGTTGAAACGGCTTTTTTATCGCTTCGACCATAGTAGTAGCTAACCAAAGGCTGTGTTCCTTGACTGGTTCCAACCATCACCATCAATACTAAGTTATAGATATACATTAAGACGGTAAAAGTAACAAGTCCATTAGTACCAAGGAGTTGATTGATACGATAGTTAAATACTGTAATCATTATGCCTGGAGAAATTTCAGAAATACAATCGGGAAGTCCTAAAGATAGAATTCTAGAATATTCATGCCAAGGATAGTTTGCCTTCACAAAATGGAAATGCGATTTGTGGCTAAACGCAAAATGATAAAAGAAGAAGCAGAAAGTTACAAGTTGAGATAAACCTGTAGCTAAGGCAGCACCACTAATTCCCATATTGAAAGCTCCCATAAATAATGGGTCAAGAACAAGATTGGTTCCGGCTCCTAGACAAATACCCATGATAGATTTTTGTGGAAAGCCATCGGCCTTTAAGAGAACTTCAAAACAATAAGAGACTATATAGAAAAATGAGAAGCAAGATAATACTTTTATGTAGGTATCTGTATAGTTAAATACATCTTCATTGGCTCCTAAAAATTCCGTAATATGATGCGAATTTATAAAAGATAAAACCGCAATGCATAGGGCCACACAAGAAATTGTGATGGTATTCATTGAGAATACTTCATGCATTTTTCTTTCTTCATTTGCACCTCGATAGATCGACATGACAGTGCTTGATCCAATCGCAAATAAGACTCCAATGGAGAAGATGGTTGTGACATAAGGACTTGCCACGTTTATGGAAGCTAATGCCGTATCGCCTTCATAGTGGGCAACGAATATACCGTCTACTAAAGTATATAGATTAAAGATAACCATCGAACATATGGATGGTATGACAAACTTAAGATATTGTTTCAACATAAAATCACCAATTACAGTGTAAACCTTGGTATAATACTAAGGTCAAGGGTGGCTATATGAAAAAATATTATAAAATCAATGAAATTGCGAAATTATACAATATTAAAACAGACTCTTTACGATACTATGAAGAAGTAGGTTTGATTAGTCCGATGCGCTCAAAATCGAATTATCGTTTATATACACTAAGTGATATCTATATTTTAAATATTATTCGTGATTGTTTAAAACTAGGGTATGATACATCACAAATCAAAGAATATTTAGATAATCGAAGCGTAAATAATACGATTGCGTTTCTAAAAGAAGAAGAGAAGTTGATTCAAAGACAGATTCAAGAATTGAATACAACACTAAGTTCCATTCAAACTCGAATCATAGATTTGGATCGTATGCAGTATATGGAATTTGATACATGTAAGATTGAAGTATATCCAAAACGATATTGCCGGTATTTAAAAGAAAAAATTGATCAAGATGAAAAAATTGACTTTTTATTAACGAAACTAAGTGAATCGATGGAAGAAGATATCTCGGTATTAGGAAATATGGATTCAGGTAGTGTTGTTGAATATAAAAATAATGAGTATGTGTATACAAGTGTATTTATTTTAACTCAAGAAGAAAAACATGATTTCATTCTAGATGAAGGCATGTATTGTACATATACGTATTCGGGAGAGTATGATCGTACAAACCAGCTCTTTTATAAAATGAAAGATTGGATTCAAGAACATAATTATAAAATCGAAGGACCATTCTTAGAATTTTTATTGATTGATATACATGAAACAAAAAAAGTGGAGGAGTATATTACCTCCATCCACGTTAAGATTAAACCAAAATGATAAATCCAGATTCAATAGGTTTATATTCTTCGACATCCATTGAATCATAGTATAGATCTCCATTTGCATCTAATACTAGAATTCGGTGATTCTTACAAATAGTTGGTAAAGTTTCTAATTGATTCGCAATTTTAAAAACTTGGTTTTCTTCTTTAAAAGTTTGAGAATCATACACTTCTATATCATCTTCACAAATATAGGTGTAGCTAGCACTATATAATTTACCATTTTCAAAATAAGGTTCAATACGATCTCTAGAACCGTTACAAGGCGTATTTAGATAACTTCGTGCATGTGTATCATCGATTACTTCAATTGGAAATTCAGATACGACTGGTTCAGATTTATTACCATGTACAATCAATGATAGTGTATCCTCAGTCATATTGAATTCAACACTGCACAACATTTGGTTTGTGACAATATCATAAAAAGTTGTATCACACACAATATATTTCTTGTTTAATCTGGATTTCCAGACTGAGTTGAGTTCTTGTTTTTTGGCTTTTTGTGCAAACGCAACCGTACGATTTCTTGTTGTCTTTAAAAGATAATCCCCTTCAAAGAAGATTTGATTTCCTTTTTCATTGGTCCATTTGCCATCTGCATAATTTAATAAATCACTCATGAGCCAGCCTTTTTCTGTTTTGTCTTGCACAACCATACTTGATTTTATGGTTGTGATTTTTTGTAAGCCAAAGGCATGGGCATAGATACCTGAATAATCTGGATATGTATTTGGTTCTAAATACGTATTGAATAGGCGCATTAAAGTTGTCGGAACATCAAGTCCACAATCATGTGTTTCACTGAATGCCAATACGGCATTGTATTTAGGAACAATGATCAGTCTTGAACTAAAGAACATGCTGTTTCCACCTTTTGCCAGAACTCCATCACCAAAATCATAGTCTGGATCATGGTGTCTGACTAAGTCCCAGCCTAAGCCAAAATCAATGGCGCCTAGATCCGATTCTAGAAAAGTAGTGCCCCAGGATTTAGCCATTAAAGCTTTGGATTTTTCACTAATAATAGAATTAGGTTCTAGAAAGAGTTGACCAAATTTGCATAAATCAATCGTAGAAGTAGTGATGCCACCAGCTCCTTGAATTGGAAAGTATTCTTTTGGTTTCTTACCTTCAGAAACTAAAGGATAATTTGATTTGATTGTATATGTCGTATTTGTGCTATTTGCGCCAATCTTTTCTGTAATATATTTCTTCAAGACATCTTCATAATTCATATTACGAACTTTTGAAACGACCATTTCAGCGAGTGTAAAACCATCATTACAATATGTACTATAAGTTCCTGGATCTGCCTTTAGAGTGCTGTTTGATAAATAGTTTAATACTTCAGAATAGTAGTCAAACTTAGAAGTTGTATTTACACTAAAATGTTTCCATTGCGTACCCGGAAGTCCACTCGAATGGTCTAGGCACATGCGCACTGTAATATCTTTATATCTTTCATCTTTCATTGTGAATTCAGGAAGAATATCAGAGACTTTATCTTCTAATTGAATCAATCCTTCATCTACTAACTGCATTATACATACGGTGCAATAGATTTTAGATATCGAACAAACATTAAATGTACAATCTGTTGTGATGGGTTGATTATTGATTTTGTCGATGACACCAATCGCATCGGCACATACAATTTTTCCATTTTGCATGATGGCATAGCTGCAAGCTGTATAGTCTGGTTTTACCATAGCTTTTAATAATTGTGTAACTTGATTTTCCATAGAATCCTCCTTGTTAAAAGAAAACGAGAAGATAAACCTTCTCGCTAGTCTGCAACGGCATCAATTAAAATGCTGTGATAGGCATTCACAATATCGTCTACCGTTTCTTCAATATTCGCATTGTTGACAGCTACATAAGCAGCGTATTTTTGGTACAATGGGTATCTTTCTTTATGCATTTGTTGAAGGGCTTTTTTAGAACTTGATAAAGGTCTGTTTGGATCGGAACTAATTAATTTATCGATATCACGATCAATGAAGATCGTAATTCCATTTAAATGTAAAAAGTCCATATTGACTTTATGTTTAACGACACCACCACCTGTCGCAATGATTTTATTGTTCATCTTACTCGCTTCAATCGCAACTTCTGTTTCAATCGCTCTAAATCCAGCTTCTCCAGATTCTTGGAAGATTTCAGGAATGCTTTTGCCGGCTTTGGCAATAATCATATCGTCTAAGTCGATAAATTCTTTTCCAAGCTTTTCTTCAAGCATTTTACCAATTGTTGTTTTACCAGCACTTGGCATACCAATTAATACGATGTTACAACGATCTTTCAACATTTCTTTTTTGATTTCATCAATGATGGAATCATCAAAAGATATATTTTCAAAAATTTCAAATGTATATTTGGCCTGCGCAATCAACATCTCCAAACCAACTACACGCTTGATATCGGCTTCTTGAGCTTCAAAACATAAACGTGTAAGAATTGGGTTGTATACAACATCCAATACACATTCTAATTTGTGGAACCAACTTACATCAACGGGTGCATTCATAATATTTGGATACATGCCTACTGGACTTGTATTGACGATAATATCTGCATCTAAGTGAGATGTGTACATTTCATCATAGCTAATGGCACCACGATTTGCACTTCTTGAAACAATCACAATGTCTTTTGCGTTTTCGTGTTCGCAAACGGCTTTAACAGCAGCGCATGCACCACCGTTACCAATAATCAAGACTTTTTTGCCTTCCATATGTACGTTGTGTGCTTTAACCATATATAAGAATCCACCAAAGTCAGTGTTGAATCCTTTTAATTTGCCATCAACATTGATGATTGTATTAACAGCACCAATAGCTTTAGCACTTTCATCCATTTCATCTAAGTAAGGAATGACATCCTTTTTATATGGAATAGTCACATTGATTCCTTTGAAATCTTTCTTTTCCATAAATTCTTTGAATTCTTCTTTATCTAATTCCACCAATTGGTAGTCATAATCTTTTACATTTTCAATCTCTGCAATTCTTGTCTGAATTTGTTTGGAGAAACTATGCCCCAAGTGCTCACCTATCAATCCGTATTTCATATCATTTCCTCTTTTCTAGAACAGCACTTTAAATGTGAAAAAAAAGCATTTCGAATCAGAAATGCTTTTTTGAATGCCCTGAAACTTAAAAATAACCATCGTATACATATGGCTTTTCTCAGGGCTATTTAAAGTAAAAGTAATAATGTCTTGAAGTGTTCATACGCATAGAATACACCATTTCTTTGTAAGTGGCAACCCTAAAATGAAAATAAATGTAAAAATCAGAAAGTTGTTTCAAAAGTGTATAATAAAAGTGGTGATTATTATGAATATTGGATTTGTGGCATGTTTAGTGCTTGCAATTTTGTTTCTGATTATAGGAATTGTATTTTCGTTACTAAAAGAAAAAGGTGCAAAATATGTTTCTGGCTTTCGTACACTAAATCATCCGGAAAAATATGATAAAGCTTATATTTCTAGAGATATGCGTAATCAATGTTTCATTTATTTTGTGATTCTAAGTATAGGAGCCGTCCTTTCGAATTTTATATCTTCTTATATCGCAATACCTACCTATATTATATGGGCCATTGTTTTCTTTAAATCTGTTCATTTAGATGTAGAAAAGGCATTCGAAAAGTATTTGATTAAGTAAATTAACGCAAAAACTTTACTTTAAACTTTTCAAAGTTAAATTGAAAATTTCTAAGTTAAAAAGAATGGACATCTTACAAGCTTTTAAATACTGTACATGGTTAAATATAAGTGTTGACAGAAAGAATGAAGAATTTGTATAAGCGTTCTAAATTGAACGATTGAGAAGGGCGTACTTATGTTTCATGTGAAGAAAAGAACTCTTTTATTAATAGCAGGAATTGTTTGGTTGATTGCAGGATTTAATGTAGCACGACTTGGTGTACTATCGTATCGTGTGATTGAATCCAAATGGTATTTATATATTTTAACAGTTGTTGTTTTCTGTGCATTTGGAATGATGTTTTTTAAGATAAAGACACATTTAATAAAACAGGATATAGACATCATTAATGTCAAATAGACTTGTACAATTTACCTGTAAGTGAGGTAATGAAACATGTGTACAGAATTTAAT
>OHTI01000566.1_pt1 | contig 14469 bp, 12 predicted proteins | sample 1578941 | NCBI WGS metagenome assembly OHTI01 (sample SAMEA3879609, study PRJEB24766) | human gut metagenome | biome: human-associated habitat; feature: feces | place: USA | collected 1985/1987
GAGCCATAATCGTGCGCGAACATATTGCGCATATTCTTGATCGCGCGCCAGTCCATCTGCGGCTTCGTTTTCTGCACATACGCATCGGAAAACTTTCCAGCAAGCTCACCGATCTGCAACAGATTCATGCTGACAGAGTCCATGTAGTCCTGATCGTCCAGAAAGACATCGAACTCACGACCGAAGCGGGAAAGCGTTTTTTCAATCCGATTGCAGTATTCCAGAATATGCGCCAGAATCTGCGCGTCGCGGTTAGGAAAGCTCATACAGCAGCACCCGATCCTTTCGCAGATTTTCGAGGAAGGCTTCGTCTTTGTTGTACTTGAGCGAGCCGGTTGTTACAACGTCGATGCTCTTTTTGAGCGCGTCCTCCAAGTCGGCATACAGACCGCCGAGCGCAAACAGACCGCGCAGCTTGGGCGCATCCACGCACAGATCCACATCGCTGGCGGGCGTTGCGTCGCCTCTTGCGTAGGAGCCGAACAGAAACACCTTGTCCACGCCGTGCTGCTTTGCAATCGGCGCGACGATCTCGCGGATCTCATCGATCGAATATACTTGCGTCTGCATTCCGTGCGCCCCCTTCCTGTAACCAGTATACCCTAAAACAAAAATCTTTGCAACAGCAGAAAGTGGTGACTAAAATCAGCAAGTTCATTGAATTTACCCCAGAGCAAAAAGAACGCGCCGCGACCGTCGATCTCGAAGAATTTCTCCTTCGGCAAGGTGAAAAACTCATCAAATCCGGCCGTGAAAAGCGGCTTGCCAGGGACCACAGCGTCACGGTGCGCGGCTGCGAGTGGTTCGATCATGCATCAAACGAAGGCGGTCGAGCCGTCAGCTTTGTGCAAAAATATTACGGCAAGAGTTACATTGAAGCGATGTCCATGCTGCTGGGCGAGAGCATGGAGCCGGTTTATCCGCAGGCGAAAAAGCAGGAACAGGTCGATCAAAAGCCCTTTGCGCCGCCCGTTCCGAACGCGAATATGCACCGCGTGTTTGCGTATTTACTCAAAACGCGCGGGCTGGATGCGGATGTGGTTTCATATTTCGCCCGGAAGAAAATGCTCTACGAGGATGCGGCACATCACAACGCTGTGTTCATCGGCACGGACGAAGGCGGCTGTCCGCGCCACGCGCATCTGCGCAGCACAAACAGCTTTGGCAAAGCCTTTCGGCTGAATGTCGAGTCCAGCGACCCGCGTTACAGTTTTCATCACACCGGCACGGACGGAAGCCTTTATGTGTTCGAAGCACCCATTGATATGCTCTCGTACATCTCCATGAACCCGTATCAGTGGCAGGAGCATAGCTACGTTGCCTGCTGCGGCACATCACCGATCCCAGTCTTGCAAATGCTGAAATCGGAGACGCAGATCGTCTATCTCTGCCTTGATAATGACGATGCCGGGCATAAAGCCAGTGAACGGATAGCAGATCTTCTGCATGACCGCGGCATCATGACGGAGCGGCTCGTGCCGGAGCTGAAGGACTGGAACGAGGATCTTCTCCACGCCCAAAAGGAGGAATTAGCTCCATGCCTGAGTCTATGACCCCCTTGGTTGCTGTTGGCGTAATAGGCGCGTTGTCCATTCTTCTGCTTTCACTTCTTACGAACAATTACTCGCTGAACAATATCAAATCCAAAACCGTTGGCGACGGTCAGTATGGCACAGCACGCTGGGCGACGGATCAGGAGATCCGAAAAGCTTACGTCACGGTACCCTTTGATGTTGCAGCGTGGCGCGCTGGGAAGAAGCGACCAACTGTGCAGGGACTGGTTCTCGGCAGTGTGCAGCGCGGCAAACGACTGGAGGCACTGGTGGATCGCGACGATGTGCATTGCCTCATGATTGGCGCATCCGGTGTCGGCAAGACGGCGTTCTTCCTATATCCCAATATTGAATTTGCCTGCGCTTGTGGTATGAGTTTCCTGATTTTGGATACCAAGGGCGACCTCGCGCGCAACTGCGGAAGAATTGCGCAGAAGTACTACGGCTATCGCGTATCAGTGGTCGACCTGCGCAACCCGATCCACTCGGATGGAAATAATCTGATGACACTGGTCAACCGCTACATGGACGTGGCCCGTGAGCATCCGGACAACCTTGCAGCACGGGCGAATGCAGAAAAATATGCGAAGATCCTCGCCAAAACCATCGTCAATCCGGGCGGCGACGAGCAGGATCGTGGACAGAATTCGTACTTCTATGACGCAGCAGAGGGCGTGCTGGCAACCGTGATCATGACGCTGTCGGAGTTCATTCCGCCGGACAGTGCGGGGTATGACAAGCGGCACATCATGTCCGTGTTCAAGCTGGTGAAGGAACTGATGGCTCCCATGGGAAAGAAGAATGGATTTCAGGTTCTGATAGACAGCCTGCCGGATACGCATAAGGCGGGCTGGATGGCGTCCGCAGCAACCAGTTCTTCAGACCAGGGCATGGCCTCCGTCATGTCCACGGCGCTTTCCCGGCTGAATTCGTTCATCGATTCCGAGCAGGAGCAGGTACTCTGCTACGACAGCCCAATCGATGCAGAACACTTTGCATCCGAGAAGTGTGCAATTTTTCTAATCATCCCGGAGGAAGATCCGACGAAACACTTCATGGCAGGGCTTATGATCCAAAACCTGTCGCGGGAGCTGTTTTCCATTGCGAACGATAATGACGGCAAGCTGAAAAAGCGCGTCGTATTCTACTGCGACGAATTCGGCACGATGCCGCCCTTTGACGTTCTGCCGCTGTTCTCCGCAGGCCGAAGCCGCAAGCTGACGCTTGTACCGATCATTCAAAGTCTTGCGCAGTTAGAGAAAAATTACGGTAAAGAGGGCGCGGAAATTATAGGCGACAACTGTCAGGACACGATCTTTGGCGGCTTTGCGCCGAACAGCCAGACGGCGGAGACACTGTCGAAAGCTCTTGGCAGCCGGACAGTCCTTACTGGCTCCATCAGCAAAGGAAAGGACAGCAACAGCCAGAGTCTGCAAATGGTAGAGCGCGCTTTGCTCTCGCCGGATGAACTAAAAAGTCTCCCGAAAGGAGAATTTGTTGTCATGAAAACCGGTACGCACCCGATGCGCACGAAGCTGCAATTATATTTCAAATGGGGCATCAAGTTTGAAGAACCATATCAGACACCGGAACGTGCCCAGCGCGAGGTTTACTACGCGGGAAAGGAGGAATTGCTGATGAACATCAAGAAAAGTCTATATTCCCAACCAAGGCCGGTCGCAACGCCGAAAGCGGATGACTATATGAGCAGCTACGGCGACAAATGAGCTTCTTCGGTGAAATTTACGCCGATCCCGACCTGCCGCACCGGGCGCGGACAGTCTATATGTACCTGCGTGACCGTGCAGGCGGCGGGAGCTGCTGGTCGGGTGTGAAAACCATAGCCCGTGACCTGCGCCTCTCACCGCGCACAGTGCAGCGGGCACTGAACGATTTAGAGCGCGCCGGGTATATCCAGCGCCAGCGCCGTTACCGTGAAAACGGAAGCTGCACGTCAAATTTATACATTATAAATGAGGTCAAATAGCAAACGCGGACGCTCCCCTCCAAGGGGAACGTCCGCGTATTTTCTGTCACCAGCGCCATGACACCACGGCGCAGCTTGAAGGGCCAACTCCATCTGAGATTCAATACAGAAAGAAGAAACCTGTAATTTAGAAGGGAAGAATTTTATGAGAAAAATCAAGTTCATATCCATTCTGCTGGTGCTGTCGATGCTCTTGACGATGTCGGCTTTTGCTTTTTCCACAGGCTTCACGGACGTATCCGAGAAAGCCTCCTATGCGGAGTCTGTTTCTTATCTTGCTGACGCTGGCATTCTGAGAGGTACGGCATCCGGCAGATTTGCGCCAAACGAGAAGATCACGGTCAGCCAGTGGGCGACGATGCTCTGTCGAGCGTTTGACACCGAGCCGGAAGGCGCATCCTGGCAGGAAGCAAGCATGAATGCTGTCCAAGCAGCTATCCGCAGCGGCTGGCTGGAGCCGACCGCAATTAGTGACGCAAACGGCCTTATCTGCCGCGGCGAACTCTATCGGACTGCATTTGTGGGAGCCGGAATCCCGCTCTACGATGCGACGCTTTACGGCCTTGATTGGCTGTCTCCCGGCGAAAACGCTCTGCACATCGGCAAAGAGTTCGGGCTTTGTGCTGAGAACAAGACCGTAAGGAAATCGAAGAAGACCTCAAGGAATAAGCTTACAGTCACGTTGAAAAACTTCCGCTGTTCAGAACATACAGCAGGTGGTAGGGCTGTTCCTGTTTACTGAGTCGTGTGTAATCGACAAACTGCGTTTGCACCTTTACGGATTGTACGGTTGCGCCGCCCTCAACTTGCAACATCAGTAGATTTACGGCCTTTCGTGCAATTTCCTCTTCGTTCTGCATGATGTAGGAGGTGTTTGGCGTGTAGGGTTGATCAAAGGAGATGAGTTCAAAATCCTCCGGAATTTTCTGCCCTAGTTCTTGGAGTGCATAGTAAGCAATCTGGGCCATCTCGGAGTTTACGCAAATTGCGGCTGTGATTTCCGGATGCGCTTGGTAGAACGTCTTAATTGCATTATAAGCATATGCGGTATCGTTAATGTCGTAATCAAGGATGCACCAGAGGCTGCGATCTATGGGAATGTGATGATCGGACAGACAGTTTTCATAACCGCTGACACGCTCCTCTACAACGGAATTGGTGATTTTAGGAGATATGATTGAAATTTGCTTATGGTTCTTGGCTAACAGATGCTCCGTCGCTTCGTACATGCCGGTGATGTTATCGGAAGTGACACTGCAAATAGGAATGCTCTTGAGTGCACGGTCAACCAGGACAAGTGGAAATTTATCGAGGGTAAGGCGGAGAATTGCCTCATTATACATTTCGTCAACGGCAGGAAAGATCAAAAGTCCCTTCACACCGGAAATACGCATTGCACCGATGGACATGGCCTCGTCCGTTAAGGATTCACGTGTATTGTGGATCAACAGCAAATAGTTCTCTTGGGAAATAAATTTTTCTATGTAATTCAGAAGCTTCTGGGAAACCTTCGTGACCATGGCAGGGAGAAGCAGTCCGATAATTCCCTTGGGCGCAGACTCTAAAGTTGGTTCGAAATGATAAGTTATCTCCCCAACAGGCGGATTATTAGCAACAAAGGTTCCCTTCCCCTGAATGCGAACCAGATAACCTTCATCCACTAGGCCGTTCAGAGCGTTTTTAGAAGTGATTTGGCTAACAAAATATTTTCTGGAAAAGTCCATTTCTGATGGCAAACGATCTCCGGGCTTTAGAGAGCCAAAAATAATTTGCTGCCGAATATCTTCCTGAATCTGACGGTAAAGCGGAAGCTTTTTCATACTGCCAACACCTCGCAAATTAGTATATTAAATATACCAAGAAAATTTGACGATGTCTACATATTGAATTGATAAAAACAGAAATATTTATGCAGAAAGAATAAGGAATTTAAGCGAAGCAGCAATATATACTAATTTTAGTATATAATTAATATAACTCTTATGCTATCATATGGACAATGAAAGAAACAAGGAAGTGCTGCTCCTGTGAAGAAGAACAAATCAACGCCGCAGAGCACATTGGAAAGAAGAGCGTGGGTGCGCTTTATTGCACCGGCAATGATTTTCCTTGTGCTTTTTTCTGTTGTGCCAATGCTCTATTCGTTTGGCATTAGTCTGACAAACTATAATTTATACTTCTCTCAAAATGATGCAAAATTTGTTGGTCTGAGAAACTACATCAAGATTTTAAAAGATGGAAGTTTTTTGCAGGCTGCTGGATGGACCTTCGTTTTTTCCACTGTTTCTGTTTTGCTGGATCTTTTTTTCGGAATGTTGCTGGCGATGTTCCTCACGACAAAAACCTTAGAGAACAAGATTGGCGCGCTGAAAACGGTGATGGTAATTCCGATGATGATTGCGCCAACAGTAATCGGAACAATTTGGGGGCTTATGTTCAGCCCCAACTATGGCGTAATTAATAATATTCTGATTGTATTGGGACACTCACCAGTAAACTGGACAACAACCGAGGGTCCGGCCAAACTTGCAATTATCCTAGTTGAGATGTGGAGTTCCATTCCGTTTTGCCTGCTGATCTTTATGGGGGCGCTAAAGACAGTGCCTACGGAATTGTACGAAGCCGCAATGCTGGATGGTGCCAATCGGCTTGTGAGCTTTTTTAAGATTACCTTACCGAGCATTCGAAACTTTGTGGCTATGGTCGTTACTGTTCGCGTAATGGACAGCCTTCGGGCCTTTGATGTTATATATACGTTGACATCGGGTGGTCCGGGAACCTCCACCGAGACCATAGGAATGAATATTTACAAGACGGCAATTACATATTCTAAGCTAGGTTTGGGATCGGCTGGTGCATTTCTGTTCTTGATTGTTATTGCTGTGATTTCCTTTGTCCTGATGCGTGTACTGGAGAGAAAGGATGGCAATGAATGAGACAATCCAAAAAGAAAATCGGAACGATCCTCCTGCTGCTGGTTTTGGTCGTTTTTGCGGTATACTTCCTGTTTCCAATTTACTGGACATTTACTACGTCCATTAAAGCCCGTGAACAGATTTTTCAGCAGCCCCCTGCGTGGATTCCAACAAAAATAACGTTTCAACATTACAAGGATATTTTTGCTAGTACAAATATCGGACAATATTTTCTAAACAGCTTAACCATTGCCTGTATTACGGTTTGCGGTGTGCTGCTTTTGGCACTCCCAGCCTCCTTCGGACTGTCCTTCTTTAATGTGAAAGAGAAGAAAGTGATCAGCAACGGAATTATCACGGTTCGCATGATCCCCGCTTTGCTTTTCACAATCCCGTATTATGTGATCTTTCTAAAAATTGGTCTGACGGATACGCTGGCAGGCATTGCGATTACACACATTGCAGTAAACCTCCCCTTTGCTATATGGCTGTTCATCAATTATTATAAGGAAGTCCCTCGAACCATCTATGAAGCGGGGTTGATCGATGGATGCACCTATGCAAAGCTCTTTACAAAAGTAGCGATTCCTATGGTCAAGCCTGGAATCGTAACGGTAGCCATTCTGGTGTTTATTAACTCGTGGAATGAGTTTAGTATGGCCTTGACGCTGGTGTTTAGTGATCGAGTAAAAACACTGCCCATTGCGATCTCCAGTATGATCCAATATAACACGGATATTCCCTATGGGACACTATCGGCCATTGGCATGATTGCAATGATCCCGGCGATTTTGTTGTCACTTTTTGCGCAGCGTTATATCATCAGCGGTATGACAGCGGGCGCAGTGAAAGAATAAGAGCTAGCGGAAGTGCGCGCCTTCTGCTGCAATAAAAACGAACAAAGGAGCTAAAGAAAATGAAAAAAATCGTGGCCTTGTTACTCGCAATCATCATAGTAGCTTGCGTGTTTGTAGGTTGCCAGAAAACGGACACACCCCCCACTGAAACCAAGAATACACAGCAGGATACCGTAAACACAACCGCCCCTGCGGGGGATGGAGAGACCGAACTTGCGTTTGAAGCACCTACAGTGCTTGGAATTGAGCTGGATAATTTGACGCTGGATGGCACTCTCCTGGACAAGTATGCTGGCCAGACAATCACGATTGCTACCTGTGAGGGCGACTTTGCTAACGCGCTGGAGACCCAGATTGCCGTGTTTGAGCAGATCACTGGTGCCAAGGTGGAACTGAATACCTTCCCCGGTGACAACTACATGGAGAAAATCCAGATGGACCTGAATGCTGGCGGAACCTTTGACGTTATCCTGATGCCGATTGCCAACATTCATGGCTATGCAACAACCGGTCTTGTTGCCGATATGACTTCAATGCTTAGCGACTGGGCTTGTGAAAGCTATGACGTGGACGATTTCCTGACCGGTCTGTTTAATACCTATGCTCGCTACAACGATAAGACCGTTGCTCTGCCGTATAAGCCCGATGTTATCCTCAACTTCTACCGCACCGATTTGTTTGAAGATGCCAGTCTGAAGTCCAAGTTCAAGGATATGTACGGTTATGAGCTGACCGCTCCCAGCAGTGAGACGACCCTGGATCAGTACCTGGACATTTGCAAATTCTTCACAAAAAAGTTCAATCCAGACTCCCCTGTGACTTATGGCTACTGCGCCAACGCCGGCACCGGAAATCTCCGCTGGATCTGGCAGAACCGGCTCCCCGCATATGGTGGAAACGTAGTCGATGATCAGTTCAATACCATGTTCAACAATGATGCCGGTAAATCCGCAATGGAATACATGAAGGAACTTGCAGAGTGTGCTCCTGAGAATTGGGAAGAGTTTGCTTGGGAGTCTGCAAATGCTATGTTCTGCTCCGGAGAGGTTGCAATGATGGAACAGTGGCCCGGCATGTACAACACCGCGCAGGCTGAGGGTTCTAATGTCATCGGCAAGGTTGGCGCTTCTACCACAGCTGGCGGTACGCCCGTCCTGGGTGGTTGGGCACTTGCAATTGCTGAGAAGTCCGACAACAAGGAGCTGGCCTTCAAGTTCTGCGAGTTCTGCACCTCCAAGGATGGTGAGATTCTTAAGGTTGAAAACACCATGGATCCATGCCGTACGTCGAACTACGAGCGCCCCGAGATTGCTGCCTACAATCCACTGTATCCCGTCCTGCTGGATTCACTGTCCCGCGGTGCTTCCATCGCGGATGTGGACGTTCCTGTTGTTACCAGTGAGCTTAATAATGTTTTGGAGCTTTGCTGCCACTATGCACTGACTGGCGAGAAAACCATCGAGGATTCTCTTGCTTGGGCAGATGTACAGTTTAATGATGTAATCTCTGAGGCTGGCTTGAAGTAAAGCGATGGTATATGATGTGGGAAAGCACATTGCTTTCCCACATCTATGCAATTAAAGAAAGGATTTGCTCTATGATACATGTTAGAAATGGGATTTGTCGGATACTGGTATTGCTTTGTGCCATACTCGTCATACTTCTGTTCAGCGTTGTCTGCTATGCGAGAGAAAATCCTGATGCCTACATCAACTGGGGCGAGGCAATTCTAATCCATGACTTTCCTCAATTTACTGACGCAGGAAAGGATTATCGCGGGGAACTCCCTGGGAAATTTGGATCTCAATTTCCTCGTATGCTAATATGTGATAACGGAGATTGGTTGGTCGCATACACGATTTATGATAATAATGGCTATCTTGCCGACTCTCTGGGCGGTACAAGATTGCAAATCTCTAAAAGTACAGACCGCGGAAAATCCTGGAGTATTTTGTCTACAATCCAAGATTCAGGTCGAGATCTGGACAATGCGCAAATGATTCAGTTGAAAAGCGGTGAGATTTTACTGGCGTGTCGCTCTGTTAAGTGGTATCAATCATATCAGCTCAAGGTATACAAAAGCGTTGACAACGGAAAGAGTTGGTCATATTGTAGCACGATTGATGAAATATCCGGAGAAGCAGAAAGTCTACGGAACCCTGATCGTGGTGTCTATGAGCCGTATATGCTACAAATGGACGATGGAAGAGTTGGGGTTATGTACGCCAGTGAGAAATACGCACTTTCTTCACCAGCGTACTCTCAAGTGCTTGTGCTTAAACTTTCAGATTCAGACGGAGAATCCTGGGGCGAGGAAATATGGTCCGTTTTTGATACGGAGCATGAGAATGCACGCCCCGGCATGCCCGTTTGGACGAAAATGGCGAATGGAAAGTATATTTTAGTTTATGAAATCGTCGGAACTACCGATGTAGATGTGTTTTATAAAATCTCTGAAGATGGAATCCACTGGCCAGATGGGATGGGTGTTCAGATTCCGGGACAAAAAGGAGCACCGTTTGTGCTCTCACTCCAAAATGGAGATTTGCTGGTTACATCCAACACGCATCAGATTTCTGTCAGCACAGATTATGCGAGTCATTGGACAATAGACGGCAATGCCCCCTATGGGTCGCTGTTTGCGGAAGATGACAATCTCTGGCCCGGCCTGTACGAGACAGGAACAAACGAGATTGCTATCGTGACATCAGTTGGCAGGGCCGCCGCTGGATACAAAGACAATGGTCACAATATTCAAATTCGTTTTGGCTTTCTGCAAGGGCGGGGTCTGCAAGCTGATTATTCTGGATGCTTTAAGCTAATGTCCAGAAATAGTGGAAAGTATTTGGACCTTTCCGCAGGTTCTATGCAAGATGATGCGAACATCCAGATTTGGCATGAAAATAATGAGACACCGCAGGAGTGGGAATTTGTCCATCTGGGAAATAACGATTATAAAATCATTTCCGTTCACAGTGGAAAGGTGCTTACCGTCGACGGGAATAATCCAGGGGCCAATGTTGTTCAGCAGGCATGGACTGCATTGAATTCGCAGAAATGGGAGATATTGGCTGCTGCGCCCGGATACTATTCTATTAAATCGAAAATTGGAGATTTCTACTTGGATGTAGACGCAGGAAAAACAGAAGATGGTACCAATGTTCAGGTGTGGACAGGAAACAATCTGCCGCCGCAGCAATGGCAGTTAGAGGTTGTGCAGGGAATTCAGTGTGGAAGAAAATACTATATTGCTGCAAAGCACAGCGGGAAAGTCCTTGACGTCGAAGATCAATCCATGGATGCGGGAGCCAATGTTCAACAGGGAACATTTACAGGCAGCGAAAGCCAACAATGGAGTATCTCGCTGCAAGGGCAGAATGGCTACTATAATCTTGTAAATGTAAACAGTCAATTATGCCTTGATGTTGCGGCCGGCTCAATCCTGAATGGAGCCAATATTCAGCAATGGTCTGCAAACAATTTGAATCCCCAGCAATGGTTGATTGTGGGCGCAGGTCACGGTATATTCCATTTTGTATCGCATTGTTCTGGAAAGTATCTGGATGTCGATGCCGGAAAGATAGAAGACCGAGCAAATGTACAGCAATGGGAGTGCAATAGATTGCTACCTCAATCTTGGAGAATTATCGTAGCATAACAGTCAGAAACGTCCGAAGAGTCGAAGGAGGTACATGATTGAATAAGATCTTAAAAAGAATTACATGGAGCGGCGCCGTTGGGATAAACTGTGAGCCTACGTTTGAGGACAAAGGTGCCGACGCTCGTGGAATTCACCCCGGAAGATTTGGATCCCAGTATCCGCGCATGGCCTTCTTCGAAAATGGAACTTGGCTGATTGTTTATACTGTGTATCGGAATAACGGATATTTGGCGGATAAAAATGGCGGAAACACATTGGTGATTGCCAAAAGCATAGACCGCGGGAAAACCTGGACCGAGATTGCGCAATTATCAGATCCAGGAAGAGATTTGGACAATGGGCAGTTGCTGATCTTGACCGGTCAAACGGTATTGTTGGCTTGCCGCTCTGTCATCTGGCAGACTTCTTATAAACTTTATATTTACAAAAGTACAGATGGCGGCAGCACATGGACAAGAATTGGACTGATCGATGAGAATAGCGGAGCGGATGAGGCGCTAGGTAACCCGGACCGGGGCGTTTATGAACCGCATATGCTGCTTCTTCCGGATGGCTCAGTTTCTGTCATGTACGCCAGCGAAAAAGAGGCATGTGCAAATCCTGCTTTTTCACAGATTATTGTTCAGAAAAACTCGCGAGATGGCGGTATAACCTGGGCGGAAGAAGGACTTCCGGTACGCGACACAAAGAATAGCAACGCCAGACCCGGAATGCCTGTTTGGGATAGGCTTCAAAATGGAGAGTACATTCTTGTTTATGAGATCATAGCCACAGAAGGTGGCGACGTTTTCTGGAAAACATCGCTCAATGGCGTAACATGGCCAGATGGAATCGGGAACCGGATTCCGGAGCAAAAGGGTGGTTCCTTTATTCTTCCGCTAAAAGAGGGCGGTCTTCTTGCGACATCCAATACACATCATGTCTCCATTAGTAACGATGGCGGAAAAAGCTGGATCGTGAATCCGGATTCTCCTTGGGAAACGCTTTGGATGGAAGCAGTAGACAACGGCGCAACGTGTACGGTAAAGGACGGAAATGTGTGGCCAGCCATGTATCAAATCAACGAGAGGGAGATTGTTTTTGTAACTTCTGCTGGACGGAAAGCTGGCGGGAATGAGATTCAGTTTAAGGTAGGTACGCTTATTTATGAAGAACAAGAGTAACACGGTCAATACAACGTATCCCAGACCGGATTTTTGCCGCACCACATGGATGGATTTGAATGGCTGCTGGGAATTTGACTTCGATGATATGCAGCAGGGAGAATTGCAGAATTGGCCGTTATCCCATGTGTATCAGAAAACCATTACTGTCCCATTTTGCTTCCAGTCTGCCAAAAGCGGGATCCATGACACCTCCTATCATCCCTGCGTGTGGTATCATCGCACTGTTGACATCCAGCCGGGAGAGACAGGGACAAGGGCGCTTTTACACTTCGGCGCTGTGGATTATCATGCCAAGGTTTGGGTAAACGGCGCCTTTGCAGGTGAGCATTACGGTGGCCATTCCTCCTTTTATCTGGATATTACAGGCAAACTTGCAAATGGATCCAACGAGGTCACGGTCATGGCTGAGGATACAAAAAGCTGTGAACAGCCACGGGGCAAGCAGATTTGGGGATGCCAACCGGAACGTTGCTGGTATACCGAAACCACAGGCATATGGCAGCCGGTATGGATCGACTTTGTTGGAAACAGCTACTTTGAATCGATACATATTTTAACCGACATCGATAAACGGTCTGTGGAGATCTCGGCCTGTTGGTTTGGAAATCAGGAAACCACAGTAGAATGCCGTGTTTCATTTCATGGGAAGTTGCTGGGGAATGTGCGCAGAACAACGTCAGAAAGAACTACAAAATGTCTGCTTGAGATTCCCGAAATAGATCCCATTGAGGAATTCCACTATTGGAGTCCTGATAACCCAATGCTGTTTGATGTGCAGATGGTGCTCCGCACAGAGCAAGACATCTTGGACTGCGTTTCCAGTTATTTTGGAATGAGAAAAATTTCCGTTGAGAATGGGAAAATTATGCTGAACAACCGCCCACTCTATCAGAAACTTATCCTGGATCAAGGGTATTGGGCAGATAGTCTTATGACAGCCACCAGCGAAGAGGATTTTATTTCTGACATCAAAATTATCAAAAAGATGGGCTTCAATGGGGTAAGAATGCACCAAAAAATTGAGGATCCGAGATTCTTATATTGGGCGGATAAGCTAGGTCTTCTTGTTTGGGAAGAAATGCCAAGCGCATATGTTTTTTCAGAGCAAGCCGTAACCAATGTGATTTCTGAATGGCAGGAGATTATCCGCAGGGACTACAATCATCCCTCCATTATTGTTTGGGCTCCCTTGAACGAATCGTGGGGTGTGCGCAATATTTATTCCAGCGAACAGCAGCAGAACTATGCGAAAACGCTGTACTATCTCACCAAGACCATTGATCCGACGAGATTGGTCAGTACCAACGATGGATGGGAGCAGGTCACCAGTGATATATGTTCTGTTCACGACTACTGGGTCAATGGGGAATCTATGGTAGAAAAATATGCGGACCTGAAAAGTCTCTTGGCCTCGTCAGCTCAAGGCAAAATGTTATACGCAAAAGGTTATGCGTGGAAGGGTGAGCCAATCATTCTGTCGGAATTTGGAGGCAGAGCCATTGGCAAGGTGGACGGCTGGGGATACAGCAGTAATCTTGACAGTACAGAAAGTTTTACGCAGCACTATGGGAGTCTGATTCAAGCGGTACTTCAGAATCCTTTGATCCAGGGATTCTGCTATACGCAACTCACGGATGTAATGCAGGAAAAGAATGGTCTCTTAGACGAAAATCACTGCCCCAAGATTGACATCAAAGAAGTTGCCAAATCTAATAGAATCGTACAACAATAAAGGATCGATAAAACAGATTCCCGATGTACCGAAAGTCTGTGCGTCGGGAATCTGGCCTTATAGAAAGCGAGGCACCCCAAAATGCCAATCACTATTTGAACTGCTTTCGTAGCACTGGCTCCTTGCTATGCTGCAAAAAGCTACGGTCTGCTGGACTCCTTAGACGAAATCCTTGCAGGTAACAGTTTGTTGGCTGAGCTATTGGATGATGTGAAGGATGCGGTTGCAACGGCGCAGGCGTTTTTGGCTGGCGACGTGGACGTGATGGAAATCACGTTCCGCACGGCTGCTGCGGCGGACTCGATCAAGGCAGTCGCGGAAAGCTGCCCCGACATGTTAGTTGGCGCAGGCACGGTCATTACGCTTGAACAGTGTAAAAAAGCCGTCGAGTGCGGCGCAAAATTTATCGTATCCCCCGGCTTTGACGAAGAAGTCGTCCGCTGGTGCGTGGAAAACGGCGTTGCCGTGACGCCCGGCTGCGTGACGCCGACGGAAATTATGGCGGCAATGAAGCTGGGTTTAAACGTTGTGAAGTTCTTCCCGGCCGGCGTTTATGGCGGACTATCTGCCATGAAGGCGCTCTCGGGTCCGTTCGGCG
>OHTI01000570.1_pt1 | contig 14387 bp, 11 predicted proteins | sample 1578941 | NCBI WGS metagenome assembly OHTI01 (sample SAMEA3879609, study PRJEB24766) | human gut metagenome | biome: human-associated habitat; feature: feces | place: USA | collected 1985/1987
AACAACGATCTTCTGCTGGTTGCCGCCGGACAGGAAGATCACGCGCTTGTTTTCATCCGGCGTTGCAATATGCAGCTCCTTAATATACTGCTGGCTGTATTGCAGCTCCAGCTTGTGATTGATCAGGCCGCCCTTTTTGATTTTGTTCAGCGCGACCATCACGATGTTCAGATACACAGACTTGTTCAGGAGCAAACCTTCTGTTTTTCTGTTCTCTGTTACAAACGCAATCTTATGCTTGACGCTGTCCTGCGGAGAGCGAATCTCGATCTTCTGCCCGTTCAGGTAGATATCGCCGCTTGTCCGCTTGTCCGCGCCAAAAATCATGCGCATGGTTTCCGTCCGTCCCGCGCCGACCAGACCCGCAAAGCCCAGAACTTCGCCATGGGCAACGCTGAACGATACGCCCTTGACCTTCTTGCCGTCCGAAATATTTTCCACACGCAGAAGCTCCTGGCCGATCTTGACGTCTCTCGGCGGGAACTGCTTCGTCATCTCACGTCCGATCATCAGCGCAATCAGCTCCGCCTTTGTCGTTTCGGAGACGTTTCTGGTGCCGACAGTGTGGCCGTCGCGCAGGACCGTAATGCGGTCGGCAATGGTAAAGATTTCATCCAGGCGGTGCGTGATGAAGATCACGGACACGCCATTACTTTTCAGGTTACGAATAATGTCGAACAGCAGCTGCGTCTCCCGGTCCGTCAGAGAGGACGTCGGTTCGTCCATGATCACAAGCTTCGACCGGAAACTGACAGCTCTGGCAATTTCAACCATCTGCTGCTGTGCAATCGACATGCCGAGCACCTTGCGGCGCACATCCATTTCAATGTGGAGCTGCTGGAACAGCTCTTCGGCGTCTTTGTTCATCTTGGCCCAGTCAACCAGGCCGTTTTTCTTTTTGGGCTGACGTCCAATGAAAATGTTTTCTGCGACGCTCAGACCCTGGAGAACATTCAGCTCCTGATAAATGATCGACAGTCCGAGGCGCTCTGCGTCTCTGGGATTGTGAATCTCCGCGGGTTTTCCGCAAAATTCGATCGTTCCGCAATCGCGGGTATAGGAGCCGGAAAGGATTTTCATGAGTGTGGATTTACCGGCACCATTTTCGCCGGCAAGCGCAAGAACCTCGCCCTTCTTGACGTCAAAATCGACATGATCCAGCGCTTTGACGCCTGGGAACGTCTTACATACGTCCCGCAGCACAAGGATGTTTTCATCCATCGTTAATCTCTCCTTTAATTTGCCAAGACCGGAAAAAGGCCCCGATAGCCGGGGCCTTTTTTCATTCAGGGTTAGTTAATGCCAAGATCAGCAGCGGAAAGCTGGCCGTCCTTGCCATAGACGCCTGCGGGAGCAGACTGGAACTTTTCAAACGTTGCGCCGTTGAAGATGTACTCGCCAACTTCGTCAGCAATGGTTCTGGCCATGCCAGCCGGATCCTGCGTGACAGTTGCAAGGTACGTACCGGTGCCGTTGTCGATGGCGTCCATTTCTTCCTGCTCGCCGTCATAAGCAACGATCAGCATTTCGTCTCTGCCAGCAGCTTCGGCTGCGCTGTAAGCGCCCATGCCGTGCTGTGCGGAGGTAGCGACAACCAGGTCGATCTTGTCGTAACTGGTCATAGCATCTTCAAAGTTTGCCATGGACTCTTCGCGGGAAGCGCTGTGGTACTCGTTGAGCATGTTGACAGTCACGCCAGCAGCCTCGACACCGGCCAGGATGCCGTCTCTGCGGCTGGTGGAGACTTCGTCGCCGCTGTGCAGGGCAACCGCGTCAACAGAGTCCTTGCCTTCGTTCTTCAGGTACTGGCCAGCGTAGAAGCCGCCGACATAACCTGCGTCATAGTTGACGGTACCGATACGGGTGACGAACTCGCCTTCGTCAGGAAGCGTAGAGGTGTCCATCAGGAACACAGGAATGTTCTTTTCGTTGCAGGCAAGGAATGCCTCGGACAGAGCGTCGCCGTACCAGCTCGTCAGAACCAGAGCGTCAATGCCCTTGTTGATGAGGTCCAGGCAGTTGTTCAGCTGCGTGGAAGCATCGGTAGAAGCGTTGGTGGTGATGCAGGTCCAACCCTTTTCCTCACATGCGGCCTCGAAAGCGTCGCACATCGTGACATAGAACGGATACTCGAGCGTGTACATCGAAAGGCCGATGGTCAGAGGACGCTCTTCGGTGGTCTCGGGAGTTTCCGTTTCAGCAGCGGGTTCTTCCTTAGTTGCAGTTTCTTCCGTCTTTGCAGTTTCGGTGGATTCCGTGGTGGTTTCTTCCTTGGGAGTGTCCGTGGTCTTGGATGCACATGCAACCAAACCGACCAGCATGACAGCAGTCAGCAACAGTGCGATGATCTTTTTCATGAAATCTCAATCTCCTTTTATTTTTTTTATAGCCGGTGATTCCGGTTATAAACCAAGAAGGGTTTGCCGCGCAAATGGCTCAACTGTTGTGGTTCATCCGTTGTACGACGTTCGACTGTAGCAGCTTCTTCATTCTAAAAGTTTTTTTGGATTCTGTCAACCGGAAAATTCGCCAAATCCGAGGTTATCGAATTGGTTTTGCATGTTTCTAACAACTATGTGCATCTTGCTTTAGCATTCTTGTTGCAAAATTTATATAGTTTGCACGATATGAGCCTGAAAATTTTATTGAAAATCACGTTTTATTTTTTCCCACTTGTACGACGTACAACGTATGTGATATACTCGTGTCAGGTAATCGGCTGTGGCAGCGCACAGACATTCCGTTAATACAGTTTTCAGAATGGAGATTACTTGACTATGAACGATCTTATCATTAAATCCATTGACAAAATCATCAGTGGCGATATCAACAAGGGCATCATCCCCGGCGATACCATCATCGTGCGTGACGGCAAGATTGCGCAGATCGGCTTTGAAAACGAAGTTGACAAGTCCGGCATCGAGACTGTTGTCGACGTCGACGGCCAGATTGTCTGCCCGGGCTTCATCGACTGCCACGTTCACAATACGCTCGACGACTATGCTCCGCAGCGCGGCGCTGTCGGCTGCTATGCTGACGCTTTGTACGGCGGCACCACCAGCATCGTCTCCGAAGGCGAGCAGGGCCCCGGCTGGCCCCGTTTCTATGATGACCCCATCGGCTGTAAGGCCGCTGCGATCATGTCCAAGCGTGTATTCGACCATTTCCGTCCGGGCGGAGCCATGAAGGTTCATGGCGGCGCGCTGGTTCTGGTGCACGGTCTGACCGAGCAGGACTTCAAGGAAATGCACGACGCAGGCGTGTGGCTGATTGCTGAAATCGGCGGCGGCGGCCTGTCTGACCCAGCAGAGGTTGAACCGATGCTCGAGTGGGCCAGAAAGTACGACTTCTTCTATTCTGTCCATCTGGCGCCCCCCTCCATCCCCGGTTCGTCCTGGGTCACTTCCGAGGCTATCATGAAGCTGCGCCCGAACAAGGTTGCCCATACCAACGGCGGCTCCACCGCAGTTTCCTTCGACCACATCCAGCGTCTGATGGACGAAAGCGACATTCCGCTGGAGCTGGTTGTCAACGGCAACTTTGTCAACTTCAACAAGATGATGAAGCACATGAACGCCAAGAACGAGCTCAACCGTATGGTCTTCGGCAGCGACGCGCCCACCGGCCAGGCATCTCTGCCCGGCGCAATCAACCGCGCAATCGTCAAGGCTTCCTCTCTGAACGATGTTCCGGCATGGAAGTGCATCAGCATGGCCACCGGCAACGCAGCAGACCTCTATGGTCTGAACACCGGCAAGATTGAAGTCGGCCGTGAGGCTGACCTGCAGGTCATCGACTGCCCGCCGGGATCCTGCGGCACCGACGCCCTGAAGGCCATTGAGTGCGGCGACCCGTTCGGCAACTCCATGGTCATCGTCGACGGCAGAATCATCGCCTTCCGCGGCCACGATTCCCGCCCGACCGCCCGTTACTGCTATGTCAACGGTCAGAAGGACTTCGTCTCCGGCATCACCGAGCACCTGTTCTTCCCGCCGCAGCCCGGCAGACATTACGAGGGCATGAGCGCACAGACCGGCTTCAAGCACAAATAATTCCGTCCTCTTCAGTCTCCGGGCGATTCGCTCGGAGACCTTTTTACCTGTGTGAAATTCTATATAAATTAGGAGTGGATAAACATGTTCAAACGACTCAGCGAGCTCCCGTGGTCCGATATCGAAGCGCTTGACCGCAAGCACCTTGCCTATGTGCTCCCGATCGGCTCCACGGAGCAGCATGGCCGTCATCTGCCGGTCGGCACGGACGATCTTATTTTGCAGACCTCCCTAGACGGCCTGGAAAAGCATCTTGACATGCGCAACACGTTCCTGCGTCTTCCTGCCCTGCACTATGGCAACAGCTTTGAGCATCTGGACTTTGCAGGCACCATGACGCTGCGCACAACGACGATTCTCGCCGTAATCGAGGACCTTCTGTTCTGCATGAAAAAGCATGGCGTAAAGTATCTCGTCATTGTCAACTCTCATGGCGGTAACGCACCGATTCTGCATGCGCAGTCGCAGGAATGGGAGCAGCTTTTCGGCATTCGGATTTTTAACATCGACTATTTTGGATCCGACTTTTTTGCCGGCGCGCAGGAATTTCTCGAAACGCCCGTCAATCTCGACATTCACGGCGGCGAAATTGAAACATCCTACTTTGAACATGTGATGCCGGACCTCATTCATACCGACCGGCTCAGCCCGGAAAAGGACGTTCTGTGCGGTCTGAAGGATTATTACTACGGCTGGCTCTCGCGCGACCTGTCGGAAAACAACGGTCTGATCGGCGGCGCATCGAGAAGCACGCAGGAAACCGGCGAAAAGCTCTGGAACTATATGCAGGAAAAGCTCGCGTTCTATTTCCACCAGTTCGACGACGAGCTGGACGCAGCAAGCAACTGATTGACATTTCATAAGGAGGATTCTGACAATGCCCTTGCAGCCCTTTAAAGCAACCGTTCCCCAGGATGGAAAGAGCTGGTGGCTTCGGCTCGGTAAAGAAAACCTTCCCGATAAGTTTATTTTCACCCTGCTTCTGGACATGCAGCCCGAGCATTTTCTGCATCGCATGCAGGATGTGCAGATTCTGAGCCAGTTCGGCGAATACACCGTCTACAGCGGTGTGTTTGAGGGCGAGCGCCTTGGTCTTCTGTACCACGGAAGCGGCTCGTTCTCCGTCTCGACGGCCATCGACGAGCTTGCCATGCTCGGCGCAAAGGCGATTTTGCGCGTCGGCAATTCCGGCGGCATGCGCAGCGACCTGCGCGTCGGCGATATCGTCGTCTGCTCCGGCGGCATCCGGGAAGACCGCGTCACGCTGGACTACGTTCCCCTGGAGTATCCGGCCATTCCGAGCCGCAAGATGGTACAGGCCGAAATTGAAGCCTGTGAATCGCTCGGCGTTGCCTACAAGGAGGGCCTGACGCTCTCCGCCGGTACCATGTATCCCGGCAGCGGCTTTGAAACCGCGCGCGGCGTTCTGGATCAGAGCGTGCTCGACCGCGTTCATCTGTGGAAAAAGGTCGGCGCGGCAAACGTCGACATTGAAACAACCACCGTTCTGACGATGACGCGCCTTTACGACATGCACGGCGGCGCGCTGCTCGGCATCGGCAACGACACAAGCTCCGGCGAAGGAGAATTTCTGGACGAGGCCGTCATCGACCGCATGGCGCACCTGGGTCTGAAAACCCTGCACAATTTAAAAATCTGACAACGCAACAGCGCCCGAAGCAAATAGCTTCGGGCGCTGTTCGCTAATCTCATAGAGTTTTGCCCCGCAGGGCGAAATAAAATCTGAATTTATGTTATCCGGTGGCTTCGCCGACTGGAAACATATTGCTCGCCTTGCAAGTGTGAGCCTTTTGCGCGCAATGCAAAAGGCTTGCGCGCAGTCGAGATGCAGCTTTTTGGAAAGATATGCCCGAAGCCGGATGGCTTCGGGCGCTTGTCTTACAGATTTTCCGGAGACCAGAACTCCAGGCCCCGCGCTTTCTTCTCTTCATCGATCTTATGCAGGTTGGCAAGACCCTCGAACACGATATCAATCGCATGGTCCTGTCCGTCGCCTGCCGTAAAGCCTTCGTTGGTGAAAACGTTGTTGTCCACCGAAATGACGGCGCCGCCGCGGCGGCCAAAGAGGCTGCAAAGCGTGACAATCGCCGCAGATTCACGGTCACAGTACATGACGCCCGCGCGGTTATAGTAGTCGACGATGTTCAGATGCTCGTCCTGGAAATAGCTGCCTACGGACGGATGGCCGGTCGAGAGATACTCACTGTCCTGCGAGCGGCCGACGCCGACGCGGTAGCGGTACTTGAGGTCTTCCGCCGCCTTCACAAACGACGTCACCAGCTCATAGCTGCAAACGGCCGGATAGTTGGGCGTCACATAGGCCTTCGTCATGCCCTCGTCGCGCACAACGCCACTGGCGATGACCACATCGCCCGAGTGCAGCTTTTCACTGATCGCCATGCCGCCGCCAAGGCGCAGGAAGGTGTTGGCCTTGCTGTTCTGCATGAACTCCACGAGAATCAGCTCCGCTTCCGGGCTGCCACTGCCGCCGGAGACAATGCTGATATGCGCGCCCTTGTAGTAGCCGGAATACGTCGTAAACATACCGGACTGTCCGGCAAGCACGCGGTTTTCCAGACGGCGGCTCAGAAGCTCCGCGGGGTCTCCTCCATAATCGAGCAGCGGATCGCGGACCGTCATGATGACATAGTCGCCGACAAGATCGCCATCGATCTTCGTCAGAGCCGGCTTGCCGCCGATGACGAAGCCGCCGGGTGCGAGCTGATCTGCATAGTCATATTTGGAAATAATTTTCTGAAATTTGGGTTCCATTTTTGTTTCCTCCCATCTTCAATTAAAGAACAACGTCAACCTTGCTGCCGCGAACCGTCGGCAGGCCATCTTCCTGATACACGCCCGCGTGGCCGTGCATATAAATATCGCTTGCGCGCAGCGGCATAACGGACGACAGATACGTCATGATGCAGGCAAAGACCAGCGAAATGAGGCTCTCGCTGACGCTCTTTTTCAGGCACAGCGATCTGACGCCCGGCTCGTCCGCCGCCACGGCCTCGTCGTCTGTGATGACCAGCACCGGCCGCTCCAGCTTTTGCAGCACAAACAGAATTTCCTTTGCCCGCGAGAGGCACCGGCCCTTCGACGGAACCAGAAGCACCGACGGAAGCCGGTGCGTATCCACGCTGAAGAACGTCTGATGCGCAAACTCTTCAATGTCCTGCGACAAGACGCTGTAGCCCTGCGCCTCCAGCACCTTGGAAACGCCGAAGTCTGCCGCGCCGCGGCACGGGCCTGCGCCAAAAAACTCCATGCGCTCGCATTTGCTGCAAAGATCTGCAAACTCCCGCAGAACCGCGTCTCCGCGCGTGAACGCATCTTCAATCACATCAGGCAGCTGCTGCAATTCCTGCTCCACCGCCGCGGCCTCGTCCTTTGTCATGGTGCCGCGCACCTGCGCCATATGCAGCGCAAACAGATAAAGACCCACAACCGGCAGCGCAAAGCTGCGGATGCCGGGAACCGGAATGGGCGAGGGCTCAAATGCAGGAACCGGCGCATGCAGAATGTAATCCACCGCTTTTCCCACGCGCGAGTTGGGCTTTGCCGTGATGGCCATGCTGATGGTGCCGGCCGCGTGCATCGCCATGGAAGCCTCTACGCTTCTGGCCGCTTCGCCGCTGTTGGAAATGCAGATTGTAAGCGTGCGCGCTGCGCGCGTCCGGTCCAGGCACGGCGCTGCATACCTGGACGCCTGCATCGCGTTGAGAGGATACGCCGGAACGCCTGCGTACTCCCAGAACGACTGCGCTGCGCATACAGCTGCGTTCAAAGAGTCGCCGCTTCCGTAGATATAAATACAGTCAATGTTCCGGATAATTTCATCGCTCAGAACGCTCTGTGCCTGCGCACGCAGCGGCGCGATCACTTCCCGGATCAGAGAAGGGTAGGAAAGCGTCTCTTTGAGCATGTAGTTTTCTGCCATCATGTCGTCCTCCCTCAGATTCTGGTGGCCGGGAGCGCGGCAAGGCGCGCTTCTGCCTGCTTGCGGAACGCCGCGTCCATGAGAGGCGGCACGCTCAATGATGAACGACGCGGAAACAGCCGCGCAGCGCGCAGCGTAGGCGATATCGCCCTCGGACTCACAATAGCCGACCAGGAAGCCGCCCGTAGAGGAATTGCCGCCGCCGGTCACGTCCACCACATTGGCAGGCGCCGCTGGAATCTCCCAGACTGCGCCGTCCTTGGCTGCCAGCGCGCCCTTTGCGCCCATGCGCAGAATTACGTTATCTGCATGCATCTGCCGCAGCACGTCCACCACACGCAGAGGCTCTGTTTCGCCGGTGATGCGCTTTCCCTCAGTCAGGTTCAAAGAGAACAGGTCCACATAGCTGAGCCGGTCTGCAATCGCGTCCTTGCACTCGTGCACCGCCGCGTTGCCCGCAATCTCCCAGCAGGAAATCCCGGAGTAGGAGCCGAGCCAGTTTTTCGCCTGCTCCCAGTACGGCTCATCCACGTCCTTGAAAAAATACATGCCCTTTGCTGTCCGGTAGCGCTCTGGGATATCCGTAAACCGGGAGAGCATCTCATAGTGGCTGCCGCAGCCGGGCAGCAGGAGCTCTTCGCGCTCGCCGTCTTCAAAGTAGTGAATTTTTGCGTGGCAGGTGTTCTTCTCTTTGAGCACCGTTGCCATATCGATCTGGTTGTCCCGGAACCACTTGCTGTACGTTTCCTCAAAGTCTGGTCCGATCAGGCAGCAAAAGCCCACCTGATCCGACCACACGCGCGTGCCGGCAACCGTGTAGGTTCCGCCGCCAAGCTGGTTCAGCTTTGTCGCACCCCACGGGAAATACACATCATCAATGATCATCTGCGTCAGTGTAAAATACTGCGTCTGATTCATAACTGTCTCCTTTCCGTCAACTCATTAGACGAACGACATTATACGATATAATTTTATTCGATTTGCAATCCACTGTCAACGATATTCCAGATAGCACACGTCAAAAATAGAACTATAATTTTGTGGATTCTGCCTATTTCTTTTTTCAGCCGCAGCGCCGGGCCTCTTTTAACTTGCTTTTCAAAAGAACGGGTGTTAGTATAATGTCGTACAACTAAACAGTTGCGGTTTTAAGAGGAGGTAAACAATGGATTCTTACGAACGTGTACTCGGCTGCTTCTATGGCGCCGCGATCGGCGACGCGATGGGCGCCGCGACCGAAACCATGACGCCGCAGATGATTCTGGACCGCTACGGTGCCTATGTCGACCAGCTCCTCGCGCCCGGCGATGGAACCTTTTCCGCAGGCTGCCCGGCCGGCTTCGTCACGGACGATTTTTCCCTGGCCTATTTTACGGCGCTGGAAATTCTCAAAGCGCCGGACGGCCCGATCTGTGATACGACGGCGCAGACGGCGCTGATCAACTGGTCCGGACATCCGGAGTATTTCTGCTTCGCAGGCCCGAGCACCAGCGTCGCAATCAAGAAGATTCTCGGGGAACCGGTCCCGCAGCCCCCGGTCATTCCGGCCTGCGACAATTCCCGCGCGTCCAACGGCTCGGCTATGAAAATTTTCCCGGCCGGACTGAAAAATCCCGGCCATCCGGAACGCGCCGTCCAGGACGCAATCACGCTCTGCAAGCCAACGCATGACAATGCCGCCTCTCTTTCTGCGGCCGTCAGCGCTGCCGTAACCGGCGCAAGCCTTCCGGAGGTATTTGACGCAGGCTTCTACGGCGCGCGCGAAGGCGCCCGGCACGGAAAGCCCGTCTCTGTTGCCAGTGTGGAAAAGCGGATGGAGCTTGCCATTTCCATCGCCCGCAAGGGTCTTGGCTGGGAACACACGATGCTGGAGCTCGGCGACGTCATCGGCGCAGGTCTGAGCGCAAATGAAGCGGTTCCCTGTGTGTTCGGCATTCTGGCCGCCACTGATGCAGATGCCCTGTCCGCCATCAAGATGGGCGTCAACATCGGAAACGACACCGATACCATCGCCACCATGGTCGGCGCAATTGCCGGCGCAATGCACGGCGCGTCCGTTTTCCCAGAAGAAATGTGCAAAACCGTCGTGTCCGTCAACAAGATGGACATTCCTGCCGCGGCGAAAGCCTTTACGGAGGTGTTTTACGGATGAGCAAGCCATATCTTGTCGCACTCGGTACCGCGTGCTTTGATGAATACTACAGCGCAGACTCCTGGGTTTCCGAAGGCGATAAGCTTCTGGTCCACCCTATGGAGAAAAAGGCCGGCGGCATGGTCGCAAACGCGGCCAGCGTCATGGCAGGCTACGGAAACTCTGTCTATCTCGTCGACTTCATGAACGGCGGCGCAAGCAACCAGGAGCTCAAGGAAAACCTGGCATCCTTCGGCCTGAACACCTCGCACATTGTCACAGACGACCGTCTGCCGGATGCAAAGTGCATCATCGTCCTGACGCCGAAGGAGCGGACCATTTTTGTCCTCGACTTCCCGCGCCCCAAGCGCGTTCTGCCGCCTCAGACGCAGGCGCTTCTGGAAAACGCCGCATACATCTACACAACGATGGCCGAAATCCGCCGCTTTGAAAACTATGAAGCGCTGCTTGACAGCTGGCGCGGTGCAGGCGCGAAGATCGTCTTCGATCTGGAATCGACCACCTTTGAAGATTCGTCCGATGTGCTGTTCTCGAAGGCAGACGTACTGCTTTTCAACGACATTGGTCTTGAAAAATACGCGGCCGGACGCGATCCGGACGCCTGCATTCAGGCGCTTCTGGACGACGGCTGCACTGCCGTTGTCACAACGCTCGGCGCTGACGGGTGCGACTGCCGTACGAAAGACTGCCATGTGCGCCTGCCGGGGCACAAGGTCTCCGTGGTCGACACGACCGGCGCGGGCGATACGTTTAACGCAAGCTTTACCCACTGCCTGCTGCACGGCATGGATCCGGAATCCGCCGCAAAATTTTCCAACGCAGCCGCGGCCCGCGCTGTGACCATTCTCGGTCCGCGCGGCGGCGTTGCACCGGTTTCGGAAGTAGAAGCGTTTCTTGCGCAACATCAATAAAGAAAGGGAGATATCTATGGCTACAACAAAACCGATTTCCATCAAAGACTTTGACTTTACTCCGTATGGCCGCTACTGGGACCTGCACAAAGAGCGCGGCGTCAAAACAGAAAAATACGAGGCGTATATGACCATCGATCCTCCCGTGGAGCGGGCGCTGCGCTTCGGTCTGACCGTCTGCGACAATGGCGACACCTTTGAGGTAGACTCCATGGAGCGCCATATGTCAACCGAAGAGGTTCTCTTTGCCGGCGACAAGCCCATCATTCTGAGCATCGCCAACAGTGATCCCTACGGCATGCCGCAGGCGAAGGACGTTGTTTCGCTTCTGATGGAGCCGGGCGATCTGGTCGTCATGAAGCGCGGCATCTGGCACGACGCCTGTCATGCCGTCGAGGGCCACGCGCAGTACTATTTTCTGTCCTATAGCAACGGCGATCCCGACGAGACCGCCTGGAAGCAGATTCAGCCTGCCGCCGTGCAGGTTGCACTTTGAGAGGAGGCCGTCTACAATGAAACAGGTAAAAGCCATTCATGCCACCCCGGAAAACTTCAAGGACTTCGGCGTCGTCACGCGCCTGACCGACAACGACTGCTTCCAGGGCGAGGGCTGGAAATGCTGGATGACAGACGATGTGTGTATGGATCAGCCTGCGCACTTTGGCATGACCTATGTCAAAACCTATCCGCCCTATGAGGTTGCTTCCATGGAGCGCCACACGAAGACGAAAGAGCTGATGGTCTGTGGCGAGGACCGCCCGATTGTCGTGGCGCTTGCCAATACCGACCCGTCCGGCCACGCTCACGCTGAGGACGTGCGCGCCTTCATCATTGAGCCGGGCGAGATTCTGGTCATCAACAAGGGCATCTGGCACGACGCCTGCCGCGCGCTCGATGCACCGACCTTCTACTATTTCCTGTCTCTGGAGACGGACGAGCCTGCCGTTTTCCAGCCGCTCGACGGCGGCCCGGTGGAAATCGTACTGTAAGCAAAAAGGAGAACGCCATGAAAACGCTGCTTATCAAAAACATTTCTCAGCTCGTCTCGTGTGACGACGCCGACACCGTCTATCAGAACGTCGACCTCTATGCAGAAGACGGCGTCATCCGCGCCATCGGCCCAAATCTCGACAAGACCGCCGATGAGACCATTGACGCGAGCCACATGCTCTGCTATCCAGGTCTGATCAACACGCACCATCATCTGTACCAGCAGTTCTCCCGCAACCTGCCGCAGGTGCAGAACATGGAGCTGTTCGACTGGCTCAAGACGCTCTATGAAATCTGGAAAAACCTTGACACCAACGTCATCCGCCTGTCGAGCCTGACGGGCATGGGTGAGCTTATGAAGCACGGCTGCACAACCTGCTTCGATCACCACTATGTCTTCCCGGCCGGCTCCGGCGACCTTATCGGCACGCAGTTTGAGGCTGCCTCTGAGCTCGGCATCCGCATGCACTGCTCGCGCGGCTCGATGGATCTGTCCGTCAAGGACGGCGGCCTTCCCCCCGATTCCGTGGTGCAGACAGTAGACGAAATTATGAAGGACTCCGCGCGCCTGATCGAAACCTATCATGATGCTTCCTTCGGCTCCATGCGCCAGGTGGCGCTGGCTCCCTGCTCGCCGTTTTCTGTTTCGGCCGAGCTCCTGCGCCAGAGCGCCATTCTCGCCCGGCAGTACCATGTCCGGCTGCATACGCACCTGTGCGAGACCAGGGACGAAGAAAACTACATGCTCGAGCGCGAAGGCATGCGCCCGCTGGCGTTCATGCAGACGCTCGGCTGGGTCGGTCCGGACGTGTGGTACGCACACGGCATTCATTTCAACACCGAAGAGCTCAAGCTTCTCGCTGAAACCGGCACCGGCGTCTGCCACTGCCCGATTTCCAACATGAAGCTTGCCTCCGGCATTGCCCGGATTCCGGAAATGCTCAAGCTCGGCGTGCCGGTCGGTCTGGGTGTGGACGGCTCCGCATCCAACGACGGCTCGAGCCTGATGGAAGAGCTCCGCGTGGCATTCCTGCTGCACCGGCTCAATTCCAGCCGCGAAGCGCCCTCCGGCTACGATTTCCTGAAGATGGCCACGTGCGGCAGCGCAAAGCTTCTCGGCCGCGATGACATCGGAAGCCTTGCCACCGGCAAGTGCTGCGATCTGTTCCTGATCGACAGCCGCAGAATGGAGCTCACCGGCGCCTGCTATGATCCCAAGTCCGTTCTGGCGACCGTCGGCGTCCGTGGTCCTGTCGACTACACCGTGGTGCACGGCAACGTCACCGTCAAGCAGGGCCGCCTTGCCACCATCGACGAAGAAAAGACCGCCCGCGACGCGCAGGCTGTCTGTGACAAATATCTCAACATGTAACACCTGCAAACCGGACGGTGCTGCTGCTCCGTCCGGTTTTTGTGTTCGCAGAAGAAAGTTGGACCGCTATGAAAAAGAAATTGTCCATGTTATACATTTTGCTCGCCGGCTCCCTCTGGGGAAGCATGGGCGTCTATGTGCGCAAAATGAACGCCTACGGGCTGAGCGCCCTGGAAATTGTTCAGATCCGGATCACGTTGAGCCTGATTTTTGTCGGGGTGTATCTGCTGCTGTTCCACAGGGAATACCTGAAAATCCGCCTGAAGGACCTCTGGTGCTTCATTGGAACAGGGCTTGTCAGCCAGCTGGCCTTTTCCTGGTTCGACTTTACCGGCATGACCATCACAAGCCTCAGCGTCATGAGCGTTCTGCTGGCAACCGCGCCGATTTTCGTCATGCTTCTGAGTCTGATTCTGTTCCATGAGAAGCTGACGCGCCGGAAGGTTCTGGCCCTTCTGATCACCTTTTCCGGCTGCTTCCTGGTCTCCGGCATCGGTACGGCCGCGCAGGCTCCGCTCAAAGGCATTTTGTTCGGTCTGGCCTCCGGTTTTACCTATGCGCTCTATTCCATTTTCAGCCGTTATGCCCTGCAAAAGGGCTATTCCTCCTGGACCATCAACTTCTATACCTACCTCACCTGCTCGGTGGGCTGCGCCTTTTTGTGCGACTGGAAGCTGATTGGCCAAGCGGTAACGCTTGGCACCTCTGCCGTTGCCTGGATGATCGCCATGGCGTTTTTTACCTGCTTCCTCGCCTTTATTCTCTATACCAAGGGTCTGGAGCAGGTAGAGTCCAGTCAGGCCTCCATCCTTGCCTCCGTTGAACCGGTAGCAGCCATGCTGTTTGGCAGCATTTTCAACCGGGGTAGTCGTACCGTTTTCAAAATCTCCGTTGACCGCAATGTGTGTTACCGTCATCTTATTGAGTGTAAGAGTACCGGTTTTATCGG
>OHTI01000576.1_pt1 | contig 14199 bp, 7 predicted proteins | sample 1578941 | NCBI WGS metagenome assembly OHTI01 (sample SAMEA3879609, study PRJEB24766) | human gut metagenome | biome: human-associated habitat; feature: feces | place: USA | collected 1985/1987
AGGAGGGTCTTGCCGCCGCCAAGGCGCAGAACAAGCCGCTGTTCGTCGACATCACCGGCCACGGGTGCGTCAACTGCCGCGAGATGGAGCAGCGCGTCTGGAGCGACCCGAGGGTGTTGAATATTCTTAGAAATGAATATGTCCTTGTCGCCCTTTACGTTGACGACAAGACCAAACTCGACGAGCAGGACTGGCTGACGACAGCCGACGGCAAGGTTCTCAAGCAGATAGGCCGCGCCAACTCTTACATAGCGCGCACCCGTTTCGGTGTCAATGCCCAGCCGAACTATGCGCTCCTTGATCCGGACGGCAACCCTCTTTCGCCCGTCCGTGGCTACGATCTCTCCGTGGAAGGCTTCATAGACTTCCTGAACTCCGGCCTGCGGAAATAGCCGCGCAAAGTAACCAAATATTAAAGATAAAGTCCCGGTGCAGAATACCGCACCGGGACTTTATCTTTTTACCGCCTCAATTATTATCTCTTGGATGTCACATCAACCTCGTACTTCTCCACGGCAGGGATGAAGTTCTCGCCTACAGGAACGCCGTTCTTGAGGTTGAAGTAGTCGTAGACCGCTCCGAACGGAAGTGACTTGGCCTCCTCAAGGAGGGCGAGACGCTGGAAGTACTTGCCGTCGGCCTCGTACTTGCGGAGAGCCTCAAGAGGCTCAAGGAAGGCCTGAAGCATGCATTTTTGGGTCGCGCGGGTGCCGACGATGTAGGCGCCGATGCGGTTGATCGATGCGTCGAAGTAGTCAAGGCCGATGTGAGTGCGGCCAAGAGCGTCGGCGCGTACAACCTCCTTGAACAGGTCGAGGGTCTGGTCGTTCATCGTGACAACGTGGTCGGAGTCCCAACGTACCGGACGGCTGGTGTGGAGCATCAGCTCAGGAACGTAGAGGAGAAGCGAGGCGACCATGTCGCTGATGTTCTCGGTCTGCTCGTAGTGTCCGGTGTCAAGGGTGTACATGAGTTTGCGGGTAGAGCAATAGCCGGTCACGAAGTCGTGTGAGCCGACGGTGTAGCTCTCAAGACCGATGCCGAAAAGCTTAGCCTCAAGGCAGGTCTTCATGCCAGGGAGTTTCTCGGCGAGGATCTCATCGAGAGACTGAGCCATTATCTCACGGTAGCGGAGACGGTTGACAGTCTGATCCTTAGAGCCGTCATGAACCCAGATGTTCATGATACATGGGTCATCCTGGAACTTACCCATGGCGTCGGCTACCCTGCGGCAGCGCTTTGTGTGCTCGATCCAGAAGTCGCGGATTGACTTGTCCGGATTGGCGAGTGAAAGATCGCCGCTCTTAGGATGAGAGAAGGAGGTGGAGTTGAAGTCCAGCTTCATCCCGTTCTCCTTGCCCCATTCCATCCAGCTCTGGAAGTGAGCTGGCTCTACCTCGTCACGATCAATGTGCTTTCCTTGGAAATCACCGTAAATCTCGTGCAGGTTGAGACGCTGTGTTCCGGCGAGGAGGCTCTTCACGAACTTGATGTCGGCGCGGAGCTCGTCGATGTTGCGGGCGCGTCCCGGATAGTTGCCGGTCGCCTGGATACCACCGGTGAGGGCGGTGTCGTTCTCAAAACCCATGACATCATCAGCCTGCCAGCACTGGAGGGAGATAGGTGTCTTCTCAAGGAGTTCGATTGCCTTGTCCGTGTCAACGCCGATGGCGGCGTAACGCTCTTTGGCCATTTCGTAGGCCTTAGTTATCAGATTCTCGTTCATTTGTGTTGTGTTTTTTAAAACTTTCAATTAATTGACCGGCCAGGCCGAGGCAGACGTGCTGAAAACGCTGTCTATCCTCTTGGCTCGTAGGTGGTTGTCTGGATCGAGTTGCCGATGATGCGGCGCATGTCCCATCTGTCGTTGACCAGCCCGGCCACCTTGGCCTGCATCATGATGTTGCCGATCGCCGTGCCCTCGACCGGACCGGCGATCACCGGTATGCCCAGTGTGTCGGCGGTCAGCTGGCTCACGAGCTTGTTGGCGGAGCCTCCGCCGATGACATGCAGTTTCTCGATCTTGAACGAAGCGAAGTTCTGAAGCATCTCGATCACATCCTTGTACTTTCTGGTGAGGCTGTGATAGATGCAGCTGATCATCTCGCCGTCGTTCTCCGGAACCCTCTGACCGGACTCCTTAAGGGCGGCCTTGATCTCGGCGTCCATGTCCTTAGGAGCGGCGAAGCGAGGATCGTCCGGATCAATCGTTGACGGGAAGTCGATGGCCTTGAGCCCCATCGCTTCGATCTCAGCGTAGGTGTACTTGCGGCCTTCCTTTTCCCAGGTCCTGCGGCTTTGTTCAAGAAGCCACATTCCGGTGATGTTCTTCAGGAATCGGGTCGTGCCTTCTATACCGCCCTCGTTCGTGAGGTTATATTCATAAGACTTCTGGTCGATGATCGGTTCCCTGGACTCGATGCCCATAAGGCTCCAGGTGCCGCTGCTTAGGTAGGCGAAATTCTCGTCCGCGGCAGGGACGGCGGCGATCGCTGACGCGGTGTCGTGTCCTGCTACGGCGATCACAGGGATCGCCTCCATGCCGGTCTCCTCGCAGATCTCCTTCTTGAGGACTCCGACCTTCGCTCCCGGCTGGGTGATGTCAAGCAGGATAGACGGGTCGATTCCAAGCCGCGTCAGCAGATCTTTCTGGAAATCCCGTGTCAGCGGATTGATGAGGCCGGAGGTGGAAGCGTCGGTATATTCACAGACCATCCTGCCGGTCAGCATGTAGGCAAGCAGGTCAGGCATGAACAGGATCTTGTCTGTCTCCGGAAGTCTGGAGTCGGCCTCCTTGCTCTGCGCATAGAGTTGGAAGATCGTGTTGAAATTCATGATCTGAACTCCGGTGATGGCATAGAGTTCCTCCCGAGGGATAATCTCAAAGACTTTCTCAGGGATGCCTTCTGTGTAAGGATCCCTGTAGGCCCTTGGCATTCCGATGATCTTACCGTCTTTCCCGACGTGGCCGAAATCCACGCCCCAGGTGTCGATGCCGATGGACGCGATCTTCACGCCCATGCCGGCGACTTTCTTAAGCGCGGCGATGAAGTGGCCGAAAAGGGACTGGATGTCCCAGTAGTACCTGCCGTCAACCTCTTTGACAGCGTTTGGAAACCTGTAGATTTCCTCTGAGGAGAACTTATCGTTTTCGACAGTTCCTATGATGGCTCTGCCGCTCGTCGCACCGAGATCAAATGCTAGAAAATTCATAAATTACGTGGCATTAATTTTTGTTCACAAATTTTGTTTTTTTTTATTATTTAGGTGCTGAACTTTCTGATATTAGTACTTAAAAATTTGATTGAAAAGATTTTTTAGCTATATTTGTGACGCACAACAAGTAACACATTGTTTAAAAACGATGGCTTCAGTTCATCTTAAATATTTGGCGGTCAACCCTGTTGACTTGAAGTGGGGAACGGCTGTGAATTCCGTCGGTTTCCAGGAAATCGTGCCGGGAATGGACTATCCGCCCACTAATCATCCTTCCCGCTATGTCTTTTCGGTTTCGAGCGGAAGGATTCTTCAGGAGTATCAGCTGATCTACATCACGGAGGGGAAAGGCAGGTTCTGCTGCGAGTCTCTGGGGCGGTCGAAACTCATTCCTGTGAACAGCGGCATGATGTTCCTTCTTTTCCCTGGTGAGTGGCATTGCTACTACCCGGAGAAATCCACCGGATGGAAAGAGTACTGGATCGGATTCAGCGGTGAGTTCATCGACAATCTCGTCAGTCGTGGATTCTTCTCGAAGGAGGCTCCACTCTTCAAGGTGAACATCCATGAGGACATCGTCGGCCTCTATTCCTCGGCCATCGAGGCGGCTGTGAACCAGGAGTCTGGCTTCCAGCAGGTTCTGGCCGGGATCGTGGGCCGGCTTATTAGTCTGGCGTATTTCTATGACAGGAACTCTCAGTTCCAGGAGTCCGACGCGGCGGTCAAGATCAGTCAGGCTAAGGTGATCATCAGAGATCAGTACATGACGGTCTCCCCCGAGGAGGTGGCGGCGAAGCTTTGCCTGAGCTATTCCTCGTTCAGAAAGACTTTCAAGGAATATACAGGGTTCTCTCCGGCCCGTTTCATCAATGAGGTGCGGATGAGTAAGGCTAAGGAGCTTCTGACCAACACGGCGATGAGCATCAAGGAGATAGCCTACAATGTCGGCTACAACAATCATGACTATTTCTTCACGGCGTTCCGTCACATGACCGGACAGACCCCGGCGGAGTACCGTAACGCGACCCAGGCGACCAAGTTGTTGTAGTTCCAACCCGGCCTCCGGGTCGCTTTGCGGATCAGTCTTCCTCCACAATGACCACAGGACCGAGCAGTCCGGAAGGGAGCAGTTTGTCACCTGCCTTGTAGAAGCGCCGTATGGCGGTCACAGGGTGTGTCTCGTCACTCTGGACATCTCCGATCATCCTGTTCCTCCAAAGGTTCGTGACCTTGATCTCCAGATGGTTCTCACCTTCCTTGAGCAGGTGCCTGATGTCACCGGTCCTGAACGGCGCCTTCCACAGAACACCGGCCTCCGAGCCGTTGACAGTCACCTCGGCGATGTTCTTCACGGTTCCGAGATCCATGAATATTCTTCCGTCACCAGCGAGTGCCTTGCTGTCAAGCTCCAGCGTCGTGCTGTAGACCGCCGTTCCTGAGAAGTACTTGACGACCGGGTTGTCTTCCTCTGTCCACGACCTAAGCTCGCCGAAGACCTTGTCCGCTGTTCCTCCGTTCTTTTGCTCGAAATGAACGTTCCAGGAGGATCCGACAGTCTGAAGTACGCTCAGTTGCTGTTCCGAACTCTTCTGTACCGCTGTTTTGGCGAATGGAAGACAGTCGATCCTGATGGTGTCCGCAAGGTTGAAAGCGCTGCTTTGGGTTTTGATGATAATCTCTCTGACAGAGACCATCGGCGTGTCCGTGAACACGATGAACCTGGCGTCGGTGGACAGCATAGGTGTGGAGACGATGAACCTGCTGTCTTTTAGTGTGACAGGAATGTCGGCCACCTCGCCGTTCTCCGGATTGAGCAGGGCGGCGTACCTTCCTCCATCCTTGAAGCTGAGATCCACGTCCTTGTCCTCGCCGGAGAAGTTCCTTACCCAGTAGACCTGCGTGTTGCCGGGCAGGTTTCTGTGGACATATTTAAAGTCCCCGTAGCTGTCCTTGGCGTTCGCAGGTGCCTCCACTTGCTCGAACGCAGCAGGGACGATCTGTGGCAGAGACTTTTGTGCGGTGGTCGCGGTCGCAATGAAGTCGGGCTTCATGCCGCTTCTGGAGAGGCATTCCTCCAGGCTGCATGTGAACACGTTCTTCCTCCTCGAATGCCACACGTTGTCCACCAGGGATGCGAATGAGCGGTCGTCGGCTTTCATGCCGGCGCATCTTTTAGGCTCTTTCCCGCAGATGATCACACCGGCGTCGGCGAACGCCTTGATCCTTTTGAGTATCTCAAGCGACATGAAGTCCTGGTCTCTTCCTATCCACAGCACCTTGTAGCTTGCTCCGGATGGGGCGACGAGTCTGCCGTCCTTGGCGTGGACTCCGGACTTGATCACCGTCGGATTGGCGAAATCGTAGTTGAAGCCGTCCGGGACATCCGGAAGGGTGCTGAAAGTGTCCCCTCCATAGATGGCGGTGACATTGATGTCCTCGCCGTAGTAGAGCAGGATGTCAGCGACAGAATGACCTTGCTGAAGCATCGCGCTGGAGCGGGCCAGATAGTTGGTGAGTGTCCAGGCATATTCCCCCCAGGTCTCGTTCCTGTGGAGCCATTGCCCGTAACGGAACAGTTGCATACCTGGAAGGTACTTGTCGTTCGGCTGCGAGGCGGACTCGTGCACCACAAATCTGTTGACACCTGCACTCAGCCCGACATCCGCTATGTATTTCATGTTCTCCGGGCAGTAGGTGTACGCCCTTCCGTGGTCTCCGTCCACCGAGAACGACTCCGCGGCGACTATCGGCTGACCATAGATGTGCGACACCGAGGCTGACTCCCGGATGTCGCAGACCGCCGCCGGGGCTGCGGAACCGTTAGGCGTGTTCTCCATCCAGAAGGCCGCCATCGGAATGGTCGCCTTGATCTTCGGATCCATGCCGTCTCCTGTGTAGGCGCGGCTGCCCTCATGGGTTTCGGTGTAGCGCCCGTCAAGCTCATATTCCTTTACGATGTCGTTGATCCTGTCGTAGTTCTCGCAGAACAGCTCGCCGAGGGTCTTTCTCCAGTCCCACAGGAACCGTTCGCTCATCTGCGAGCTGCCGATGATTTCACCGGTAAGCACCGGAAGCCACGGCTCAAGGTTGTAGCCTCGCCTTTTCTTGAACTCTTCTGCGAGTCTCGGGGTCCAGGTGAAGGAACCGGCCTCGTAGCTGTCCACCAGCAGATAGCGTATGCCTTTCTTTCCCAGCATCCCGTCAGCCGCGTTCTTGTAGAGGTCCACATAGGTGTGGAAGTACCTCATCCAAGCGTCGGGATCCAGTTTGTCAACCTCCAGGCCGGTAGCTTCCGGCGATGCTGGATGGTTGATCTTGCCTGTGATCGACCAGCCGAAGCGGTAGATCCTCCAGCGTCCGGCGGGAAGGGTGCATTCCAGCCAGCCGTCGGGGGTCATCTTGCCGGTAAGGTTAACGACATCTGATGTCCTGATGGCGTCACTTGAATATGCGGTGCCGTATTTCCAGAAATCATGGACTATTCCAAAGCCTCCGACCTCTTGGCTGTGGTTGATCTTCGATACGGTGAACAGATCCAGCGAGACTAGCTGCCGGCCTGTCACCCTGAAGAACCGTGCGCAGGTCTGCGGGATGTTCTTTGTCAGGTATGGAAGCACGCTTGGCTCGATGTCGCAGACTTTACTCCATTGCCGGCCATCGTCGCTGCTTTCGAGGACGCTTCCGGGCGCCGGATCTCCGATCTTCGGCCTGGCTCCCATCGCCATGCTCTGGAGTGTCAGGGCCTTGATCGTCTGTGGCTGTCTGAACTCCACCGTGATGCAGGAGTCGCTTTCCTCGACTCTTTCGGTGAGCGCCCTCATCGCCTTGTCAGATGCCGGCAGCCTGACGGCGATGACGTACAGATCCTTGCCGTACGGCTTGACCTCTATCCGGTCATTGCCCACGTGGTAGTCCTGGTAAGGTCCCACAACGTTGTAAAGATCAGGTAGTTTGGTCGAGACTTTCCCGCCCCGCACGTCAACGTGCCTCCATTCGAGCTTTTTTATGGCATCTTCCGGCTTCACCCATTTGCCGCCTGTCGAGCTCCATCCCGGGGCGCTGGCGATCGTGACATCCATGTCCAGGGAGTCTGCCATGTGCAGAGCGAAACGGAAAGCTTCCTTCCATCCGTCGGAGAGGTATGGGAGTTTGACCTTGGCGGCTCTCGGCATGTTGATTCCTCCGGCGTCGAACTGGTGGAAGCCGCCTATGCCGGATCTCTTCATCCATTCGATGTCTTTCCTGATTCCTTCCTTTGAGACGTTGCCGTCCATCCAGTGCCACCATACCTGTGGTCTGGCTTCTTTAGGCGGGTCCATGAAGATCCTTGCAAGCGCGGATGTGTCGATTGTGAAGCTGACCGTGGTCACGTCCTGGGAAGGCTCGTTTGTCATCGTGCCGGTTCTGTCGTCATCGGTGGGTACAGCCATTGCCGAAAGCGGCAGCAGCAGGGCAAGGGCCGTCAGTGTCCTCCTTATGTCCATGTCTTTTGTCTTTAGATTCGTTGTCTGTTGTTCAAATATAGTAATTGCCGCCGGGATATTCAAATCCTTTTTCAGCAGCGTGGCATATTCTAATGGCAGGCAGTTGTCATGAATATGCAGGCTCATCTTTTTTTTTGCTCGTTTCCTTTGAAAAGTGATGCTTTAATTTTGATTTTTGGTAAATAAATGCGATATTGCAGTCACGGAACATTTTTTGGCACAGATAGTGCAAAGTGTTTCTGTAGAGTTAATTGGTTCTAATAGGATTTTATCTTTCTAACCTTTTTCCTATGATGGCTGTTCATCATACGTTTTATTCATAATTAGGTTTGTATTAAGTGGGAAAGACTGGTGCTGGGAAGTACCGGTCTTTTTTTGCTTTGCAAAAAAGACCGGTACTTCGCGCTGCGTGCGTTGCTCACGCAGCGCGAAGTACCTTCAACCCCCCAGTCACTTCGTGACAGCCCCCTGGGGGGCACGGGGAAAGGATTCCCCGATACCCCTTCTGTCGCTTCGCTCCGATGGGGCGCTTTGGGGCGCTTGGGGTGGCTTTTATGGGAGGGATGGTGGGGAAAAAAACTACAGTTTGCGGTTTTTGTAGGAGTCTATGCAGCTTGGGATCATGCGGCGGTACTGGGTGCTTGTGTAGAGAGGGGAAGAGATGATGAAATCGGCGGTGCTGCGGTTCGTGGCGAACGGAATGTTGTACAGGGAGGCCAGGCGGACCAGCCCCATCACGTCATTCTGGTGACCCTGCATGATCAGGTTGTCGCAGAAGAACACCAGCATGTCGATCTTCCCCTCGGCGATCATGCCGCCGATCTCGAAGTCCCCGCCGAGCGGACCGCTGAGAAGGCAGACGATGGAGGGAGCCTCGGGGCCGAGCTTTTCTGTAAGCGTCTCCGAGACGAGGCGGCCTGTGGTGCCGGTGCAGAACAAATGGCAGTGCTTCAGCGAGCCTGCGTTGTAACGTACCCAATCCAGCAACTCCTGCTTCCTGGAGTCATGTGCGACCAATGCGATGTTTGTTACCATGTTCGTAATATATTAAAAATTATCAATGTCCTTTCTCTTCACCGTCTATCCGGATTCTCTTCACCTCCCGGGCCCCTGTCTCAGCGGCCCTCTGTTCCCTCTTTTTCCGGCTCATGAACAGATTCCGGAAGAACTCCCTGAAGGTGTTGAACTCCCTTTGGTAGGCGATACCCACACCGTTCCTCTGCGTGTTGTCGAGATAGTTGGTGTAGTCATCCGCCGAGTGGGAGAATAGGTTCATCCGCAGCTGCCCGGATTTGTCCAGCTTGATTTCGATGTCAAGGTTGCCCACCATGTCCGCCCCCGAGGATGAGTTCGCATATTCACGGTTCCCGACGTTGCCGTTGACTATCACCCTGTTGTTGAAAAGTTGGGTGGAGACGGCGACATCGAATATGTTCGTGCCGCTCTCGCTCGACTGGTAGTTGAGGCCAAGGTCCAGAGGAATGTCCAGCTTCTGCAGGATGTTGTTCAGCTGCCCCGCCATGATCTCGGCGACGTTGGAGTACAGAACGTTGGTGTTGTTCACGACTCCCGACTGTTCCTCCGGCATGAAACTACCCGAGATCAGGAGCGAAAGGAACTGGCGCTGCACCTTGTCCTCGGTGTTCAGGGCGCTCTCCACCCTCGACTTGGTGGTTGGGTCAAGATCCGGGACATCGATGGAGAAGGACAGCTTCGGCTCCCTCAGCTTGCCGGACACCCCGATTCCGCAGTTCACGGTCCTTCTGGCGGAGACTGAGGTGGTGTCCGCGATAAGGGTGGCGACGGATGCCTTTGTCGAATATATTCCTTTAATGTCAAGGTCGCTGTCCATCACGTCTCCGTTGAAGCGTACCGTGCTGCCGTCCGAGATGGTGAAGTCCCTTTTGGCAATGTCCATGGCGTTGAAATGGAAGTTGCCCGACCGTAGGGCGTAGTCGCCGTTGATCGTGAACAGATCCCTTCCCGGACGCACCTCGATGTCGATGATGCCCTGGCCGCGGCCGTTCAGCACATTGCCGGCAGCCCTGTCGATCTCGACATAGGCCTCGGTGCCTTGTGTGGCGTTGACCCTGAGCCTTATTCCGAAGTCGCTGCCTTTCCCGGCACCTGCCGCCATGCTGTTCATCATGGCCTCGTAAGGATCCTCGTAGACTTCCCGGAAGGCCTGCCTGAACGTCAGAAGGTCATTCTTGCCGTCATTGGAGGCGTTGTCTATAGGAATATGTATGTGTCCGTTCTTGTCCGTCCGGGCGTTGACATCGATGAGGATGGCGTTGAACGGGCCTTTGATCGAGACATCCCCGCTTGCGAACAGGCGGCCATAGAAGGCCTTGTCGCCGCCCTCGTCCATGTCGATGGCCTCGATGCCTTTCATCTTGATCCTGGTGTCCATCCTGATGTTCTTCAGGTGGTCGTACAGCAGGCCCCCTTCTATGCTGCCGGTGCCGTTGAACCGGTCCTTGATGGAGATCCCGTCGAAGAACAGTCCCTGGTCGGTGACGGAGAACGGCCCGTTCAGGTAGTAGGCCACATTGGTGAAGCCCACCCTCAGCATCGCATTGTCGAACCGTGTGCCCTCGCCGCGCAGCGAGATGTTGTCCATGGATCCGCTGACCTTGACCTTGCCGCTCATCGAGCCGCCCATCTCACTGAACACTGACTCCAGGACGGGAGCGATGTAGCCCACGTTGAAGTCATCGAATCCGGCTGTGAGATCTATCTTCTTTGTCTTGAGCGCGTAGTCTCCTTTGATGTTAAGTGTCTTCCGGCCATCGATGTCGTTCTGGGCTATCATGCGCATAACCCCGTCCTCCAGCGAGCCGGCGAGGCGCAGGGTCCCCATGTCCTGTCCCGCGACCTCGGTAGATTCCGACGTGAGGTTCATCATCAGTCCAGCGTCGCGGTCCCACGGGGAGAAGACGATGGCGTGGCCGGTAGCGAGGCCGGATAGTCCGAAACCGTCGCCAAGGAACTTGCCAAGCAGCCCCAGATCGATCTTGTCGAGTTTGACGGAGAGCGTGTCTCTTTTTGTGGAGGAGAAGCCTCCGTTGATCCTGATGGACTGGTCGGCGCTTCTCGCTGTCAGGTTGTCAATCCTGAGATCTTTGCCGATCAGGTCTATGCCGGATTCGGACACGTCCCATGCCGCGTCGTCATACCAGATGAAGGATGGAAGTGTCTTGGCGTTGACCGTCAGGTTCCCGTCGGAGTCGCGGTCAAGCCGCCCTGCCAGGTACATCTCTCCCTTGTTTGCGAGATCCGTGCCGTTGTCGTAGGTGAATCCGGCTCCGAAGGTGTTCCCCCTTGCGTAGAGCAACAAGTTGTCACTGAGCATGTTGACACCGGCTAATGAGATGGCCGAGCAGACAGCCGACGCGTTCAGGCTGCTATCCCTGTTGTCAAAGGCGAGGTCAAAATCCTTCAGAAAATTCTTGTTGACAGCGATTCTCGGAGACTTGACGGAGGCTGTCATGTTGCCGTCCCTCTTGATGTTCATCCGCACCTTGGTGCCTTTGGCGACGTAGAGGCCGGGCTTGACAAAGGACAGGATGTCCCTTGCGTCACCGACACTCAGATCCAGCTCGTACTCATCGCCCTTCCATTCGGCTGCCCAGCCTTTGTACAAGGCCGGTAGCTCCCTGTGGACTGTGAGGGTCTGCGCATCCTTGATCAGACTGGTGAACGGCTTGCTGCCGATGTAGTTGCCGTTCAGGAATGTGGATGTGATGTTGACACGGTTGACGTTGTCGTTGGAGTGCGACTTCACGCAGATGTCGCCGATCTCGTGCCACCCGTTGTCGTTCTCAAGTGTGAGTCCAAGTATGTCAAGGTCTCCGATCAGGTCTCCGCGGCTGATGTTCACGTAGTTGGCGTTTATCCGCCCGGAGATCTTGGAGTTCTCCCTCTTGTCCAGTTTCAAGGCGTGCAGGTCGGCGTAACCTATGGACGCGTAGAATTTGTAGAGTCCGTTCTTCGTCTTGTCCGAGAGGGTGAACAATCCTTGGAAGAGGAAGTTGAGGTTCGGGTCTCCGCAGACGATGCGCCCGTCGAAGGCGTTGTCCGTGTAGGTGCCTGCGGCGATGATGTTGGTGTAGTCGTAGCCGAGGACTGACAATTTGTCGACGGACAGGGAATCGATGCTCAGGCTGGTCTTGCCGTGACCTAATGTCATGTCCATCATTCCTTTAAGCGAGACTTCGCCGATCTGGCTGACCCCGGTGAGTTTCCCGACGTCAACGTTTCTTGCCGTGACCTTGCCCCCCAGCCCGATTGTCTTTCCTTTGGCGATCAGGCCTGTGATGTCAGCGTCGACGGTCACGGTACCCAATGCGGAGGAAAGCGTGCCGTCGGCTTTAAGCTTGTTGAGCGTGCCATCCGTGTTGCCGTCGAAGGTGAAGACCGTGCCGCGCGCGAGTCCGGAAAGGTCGATCGCCGCCATTGGGGCGAATCCCCTGATGAAGCGTCCGAGCCCTTCCGTGGTGAAGGACAGCCCGTCCAGTCTGAAGTCCGGACGCATCCTGTTGAAATCAGGAAGCCCGGACAGCCGTCCTGTGATGGTTCCGCAGACTCCGCTGTGGGATTCCGAGAAGTCCAGACCGGACACCGACATGTCTTTGACCGGCCCCTTCACGTCGGCATCCCTGAGGCTAATGACGGATTTCATCCGGCGCAGCGACGGCGCAAAGTAAGAGATGCTCTTCATGTCCACGGTGCCGTTCATGCGTGTTCCGGTCATCGAGACATCCTCGATGTAGTTGGAGAATGACGCCGCGTTGGCATATTCCATGGCATATTCATCCATGCTGATGTCGGTCCACGTGTCCTTTATGTGGAGATTCCGCACCGTGGTTTTTCCTTTCTCGACGGTGGCTTTTCCGGACATCGAGACTATCCTGTAGCCGCTTCTTTCGGTGGCCTCCAGATTGTCCAGTACCCCTTCGATCCTGCCTTCTTTGAAACTAAAGTCGTGAGCCTGAAGAATATGCGCGGTCACATCAAGGTTCTTCCAGTCGATGCCGTAGTCGCGGGGCGGACTGTCTTTGGTCTTGTTGATGAGCCTGAACCGGAAGTTTCTGATCCTGATCCTGCCGGCGTCGATCGCCAGAGCGAGAGGCTTGCCTTCCTTTTTTTCGTCCGATGACTTGAAGATTCTTTTGATGCTGCCCCCGCGCTCGTCTTTCGCCAGGGAGAACGAGGCGTCGCTGATGTTGAGCCTTCTGATGTGGATGGCTCCGTCGTTCCTCAATCCTTTCAGAGAGAATGTGGCGACTATCGACCCGGCGCTCGCCAGTGTGTCGGCCTCCTCTCCGTCCCAGTCGGTGACCGGCTCGCTGTCGATGATGGCGACATCCTTGAGTACCAATGCGTTGAATGGCCTTAAATGAATCTTGGAAATCTCTATCCTGCCGTTCAGCACCCCTTCCAGCGAAGCCACCACCTTTCTGGTCACAAAGGTCTGGGCCGCCGGAGTCTGCAACAGAATCCAGCAGGCGAAGAGCAGTGAGGCAATCGCTACAAAGACGCCCCGTAATATCTTAAGAGCCTTTTTCAAATGACGGGAAGCCGCGGCGGTCTATGCCATGCGGCTTGTAACAACAAAGATACTAAATATCCGTTGGATTGACGAAAATAGTTGTATCTTTGCCGTTCGAAAAAGTCTTTGAAGAATATGTCGGATTATATCCTTGGAATCGAATCGAGTTGCGACGACACTTCCGCCGCCGTGATCAAGGACGGATTCCTGCTCTCCAACGTGATAGCGAGCCAGCAGGTCCACAAGGATTATGGAGGAGTCGTTCCTGAACTTGCCTCCAGAGCCCATGAACAGAACATCGTGCCTGTCGTCAGCCAGGCGTTGGACAAGGCCGGGATCAAGGCTTCGGACCTCACCGCGATCGCGTTCACCCGTGGTCCGGGACTTCTGGGTTCCCTCCTTGTCGGCACATCGTTCGCCAAGGCTCTTGGCGTGGCCCTGAATATTCCTATAATTAAGGTCAATCACCTTCAGGGGCATATTCTCGCTGATTTCGTGAAGCAGGAGGGCAAGGAGAACCACCATCCGTCGTTCCCGTACCTCTGCCTGCTGGTGTCAGGAGGCAACTCTCAGATTGTCAAGGTGAACGGCCCGCTGGACTACGAGATTCTCGGCCAGACGATCGATGACGCTGTCGGGGAGGCCTTCGACAAGTGCTCCAAGATGATGGGGCTCGGCTACCCTGGCGGTCCGGAAGCTCGGCGATCCGGACCGCTTCAAGTTCGCCAAGCCGCAGATTCCGGGGCTTGACTACAGCTTCAGCGGTGTGAAGACTTCGTTGCTTTATTTCGTCCGTGACGAGATGGCGAAGGATCCGGACTTCATGGAGAAGAACAAGGAGGACATCTGCGCCGGTTTCCAGAAGACGCTGATAGACATCCTGATGGACAAGCTGATCAAGGCTGCGAGGCAGACCGGTGTCAAGGAAGTGACCATCGGCGGGGG
>OHTI01000581.1_pt1 | contig 14071 bp, 15 predicted proteins | sample 1578941 | NCBI WGS metagenome assembly OHTI01 (sample SAMEA3879609, study PRJEB24766) | human gut metagenome | biome: human-associated habitat; feature: feces | place: USA | collected 1985/1987
CAATCCAGCTTCCGGAAGAACTCTTCGAGCGGCTCAAAGAATACCTTAAGAAAAACAATCTCAAGCAGAAGCAGTTCATCATCGGACTGATCGAGGATGCGTTGGAAGAAGACGAGGCAGAAGGTACTGCCGAGCAGCCGGAGACAGAAGAACCCGACGAACCGGATACGGATGCCGAAGAATAACCGCGCAGCCGGAAGCCGCAGGTACCGCCTGCGGCTTCTGTTTTTGCATTTACGGATGCGCTGTGGTATAGTTGAAATTGCAGATGGGAGGTGCAGCACATGAACGAGAAAGAGCTGATCGGCAAGATCCATAGCTCCATGTACCATCAGCTTCAAGTGCGCGGATACGCTGCGCCGGTGGATGTGCTCATCGACACGGGCATCCTGCCGAAGCAGAAATACGAAGACTGGCGGTTCGGACGTGTGCGCTATCTCGAAGCCGTGTGCAATGCCAATCTGAAGCGGCTGTCCTTCGTGCTGCACCAGATGCGCGTGTATGCGCAGGCGCATGAGCTGAAGCCGTCCTTCTGCTATTACAAGCGTTGGGGCGTTCGCAAGAAGAACGGGGCCGGTCATAAGCCGGTCATTCCGTTGCAATTCAGTAAAAGCGGCAGCCCGGAGATCGAGCGGAGCTATGCGACCCATTTCGTTGATTCGGCGCGTGTGCAGGAACTCAAAGCGGCGCAGCCGCAAACAGAAGAATAACCACCAGTGCCGTCGCAGGATTTCCTGCGGCGGCGCTTTTTTGCATTTTGGAGGTGATCGTATTTACATTTACCCCGATAACCTGAACGCCAAAGCCACGCTCTGGCTCTGGCAGCTCCGGGACTTAGCCGTCATCGGCATTGGGCTGCTCATTGCGGTGCTTGCGCTGACGCAGCTTGGATTGTTTCTGCCCATGGTGCTGGTGGCGGCGTATGCGTTTTTGTCCATCCATCTGGACGGACTGAGCGTGCTGGACTTTCTCTCGTTCGTGGTCAGCTTTTACATCACGGAACAGCAAATTTTCGAGTGGGAGGACCCGACATGAAAAAACAGAAGAAAGACAAGCGGCGGCAGTCCACCCAGCAGCTCATGGGCATTCAGAAGATTACAGACTACTGCATTTCCACGGATGCCGGTGATCTTGTTTTTTACATCATCAAGCCCACGAACATCAGTGTCCTCCCAGCTGGCGCAGTCAGCGCGAAGATCCGTGCGCTCCAAAATACACTCAGCGCGCAGGCCGGTGTCGAGCTGCTGGCAATGAACTCCCGTGAGAGCTTTAACGCGACGTGCCTCTTTTACCACGACCGGATGCAGGAGGAAAAGAACCCCGCGATCCGGGAATTGCTCGAACAGGATCGTGCATTTCTGGATGAAAAGCAGGTGCAGATGACGCTGGCACGTGAGTTCTATCTCGCCGTCCGACTGAAAAACGAGAAGCCGGACACGGCGTACACGCTGCTGTCCACCATCGAGACAAAATTCCGCGACAACGGCTTCACCACCCGCCGCGCCGGAAAGGAAGACCTCAAACGCCTGCTTGCCATTTACTTCGAGCAGAACACGACAACGGAGCGCTTCGAGGACTACGACGGTCAGCGGTTTTTGGAGGTGGTCTAGTGGGGCTTTTTAAGCGCAAACGAAAACCGGACGAGGAAACCGAGAATCTCAAGGTGTTTCTGGACATGATCGCGCCCAGCATCGTGAAATTTGAAACCGGCTATTACATCTGCGGCAACACGTTCCGCTGCATTTGGGCGCTGCGCGAGTATCCGACATCGACCGACGATCTTGCCATCCTGCGGCATTTGGGCGAAAAGCACGGCGTGACGCTGCACATCTATACACGCATGGTCTCGCCGCTCGAAGAACGCAAAATCGTCCACAATGCAGAAATTCGAAACCGCATGAACCGCGGCAGCGCCCAGGATATGCAGCGGGCGGTGGAAGCAGAGAGCAATTTGCAGGACGTGGCTAACCTCATTGGCTCCCTGCACCGGAACAAGGAACCGCTGCTCCATTGCGCCGTCTACATCGAAATGATTGCGGGTGATATGCAGGAATTGCAGATTTTGCAGACGAACGTGGAAGTCGAGCTCATGCGCTCGAAGCTGAACGTGGACAGACTAAAGCTCCGCCAGCAGGCAGGCTTCTGCGCCGTCAGCCCGGTCGGATTCAATGCCTTCGGCACGGAGTACGAGCGCGTCCTACCAGCCAGCTCGGTCGCAAATCTGTTCCCGTTCAACTACTCCGGTAAAACGGACCGAAAAGGCTTTTACATCGGCAAGGACAAATACGGCAGCAACATTGTTGTCGATTTCGACCAGCGCGACGAGGACAAAACCAGCGCCAATGTTCTGATTCTCGGTAATTCCGGTCAGGGAAAAAGCTACCTCATGAAACTGCTTCTGCTCAACTTTTTGGAAGCTGGGAAATCGGTCATTACGTTGGACGTGGAGCATGAGCAGTGGGAGCTGTGCCAGGCGCTCGGCGGCTGCTTCGCGGACATCATCGAGGGAACGTATAAGATCAATCTGCTGGAACCCCGCTGCTGGGACACCGATGCAGACCCATATGATGTGGACGCGCCCAAAGCGTTCCGGCAGTCCACGAGGCTTGCCCAGCACACATCCTTCCTCAAGGATGTTTTTCGTACCTATAAGGACTTTACGACAGCACAAATCGATACGATTGAAATTATGTTAACCAAACTATATACGGAATGGGGCATCACAGAGGACACGGACTTTTCGCAGATGCGGCCGGAGGACTACCCCATTCTCTCAGAATTGTATGATTTTATCGAGATCGAGTACGAGAATTTTGATGAAACGAAGCCGCAGCTCTACACCAGAGAAACGCTCCAGCAGATCCTGCTGGGGCTGCACTCCATGTGCCGCGGCGCGGACTCGAAATTCTTCAACGGTCACACAAACCTGACCTCGACGCGCTTTCTGGTGTTCGGTGTGAAAGGTCTGCTGTCTGTGGCGCAGAACGTGCGAAGCACGATCCTCTTGAACCTGCTGTCGTATATGTCGGACAAGCTGCTCACCGAGGGCAACACCGTCGCTGCGCTGGACGAACTCTATATCTGGCTGTCCAATCCCGTTGCCATTGAATACATCCGCAACTCGCTCAAGCGCGTGCGCAAAAAAGAATCCGCGCTGGTGCTGGCAAGCCAGAACCTTGAAGATTTTGACCAGCCCGGAGTCCGCGAGATGACCAAACCGCTGTTCTCCATTCCGCCGCACCAGTTCCTGTTCAATGCCGGTTCCATTGACCGCCGCGCGTACATGGATATGCTCCAGCTGGAGGACAGCGAGTTCGACCTTATTAAATTTCCGCAGCGCGGTGTGTGCCTCTACAAATGCGGCAACGAACGCTACCTGCTGGAAGTCCACGCACCGCCGTACAAGGAAGCGCTGTTCGGAAAGGCTGGCGGCAGATGATGAACGATGAAAGGATGACCATATGAAGCAAATTGAATTTGAACGTTGGGAGCCGGATGCGGAGAATCCGCGCAGGCTGACCTATGCCGGTCAGCGCACGGCGGAAGATGTTTTTCACGAGCTGGAAGCGCAGTTGGACAGCGTGGGCTATCTGCCGGACGAATACTTTTCAATGGACTGGCGCTGGGAACATGGTCGGCAGATTCCCAAAGGTGCTGACTTTTTCTGCAAAACCGATTACGGCGGAAGCGAGGGAATTTATCTGGACGTCTATCTGGAATGGCAGGAGGGCGACAAACCCAAAAAGGAGTGCTTCATCACCGGCAAAACGCTGGGCGAGAGCGGCGCGGATCTGGATCGGATGTTCCTCATTTCCTCTGCGATCACGAAAGCGTTCCGCGGGGACAACAGCGTCCACGCGCGGTACATGGTGGTCGGAGCGCAGCCAGAACCGGAGGAAACGATGTCCCTGAACCTGTCCCCGGACGAACAGCGGCTGGTCGCACAGGCACTGGCAGAACAGCGCATCCGTCTTGGCCCACAGGCAGAGGGCGAAGAAAAGCTCCTGCGCCGTATGACCGGAAGCGTTACGGAGTACATGGACGCGGCTGGTCTGGCAGACCGGTTGACCGAAAGTGACCGGGCTTTGCTGGCACAGCACGACGGAGCGCCGGAAGCCGCGCCGGTCATGGGCGGGATGCAGCTATGAGCATGAGCGCAATAGCCGCGCGTGCGGCGGCGCTGCTGCTGACCAGCGAAAAGGGACGCAAGGGTGTCGGCTTCCTGTTGGTCGCCATCTTCGCACCGGTTATCCTGATTGCCGCGATCCTCTGCTCCGCCACGTCAGGTGGGGCCGACCACAACAACTCTGCCGTGGAAGCCTCTTTTTATGGGGTGACATATAGCGAAGACGTGCCAGACGAATTCAGAACGCACATTGCAGATATGCAGACGGCTTTTTCCTTTCTGGATTCGGCGGTGGCGGAAGCCAACGCGACTATGACCGACGGCAATCGCCTTGACCCGATACAGGTCAAGGCGATTTTTTATGCCCTCTGTTTTGGCGAGGCTGCGCCAAGTCAGCGCGCGGCAGACCGTTTTGTGGACTGCTTTTTCATCACAGAGCAGAGAACGCGAACCGTACTCGTTGAACTGGAAGACGGGAGCGTCATAGAACAGGAGGAACCCTATACCGCCACTGTGCCGCTCTCGCTGGCGGCAGCGTATGAAAACCTTGCGGCAAAGCTCGGCAGAACCATAACCGACGAGGACAAGGAAAACGCCGCGCACATCTACACGATGATCGCAGGCAATGCCAATGGCAGCGACGGCACCGGCGCATCGGGCGGCACGATCCAGATCGACTATGGCAGCGGAACCGGCAGCACGGAACTGGACACATCCGGCTTCACGAACCCGGCTGGCAAGAACGCCGACGATCTGGTGCAGTACGCCATCCACGCCTACGAAGAACACTGGGGCTATGTGTGGGGTACGTTCGGCCTTGTGCTGACCGAGAACCTGTTCGAGGCGAAGCTGGCGCAGTATCCCGATGCCCTTGCAGGCAACGCAGATTTTATCCGCCAGACGTGGGTCGGCGGTCGTACAACGGACTGCGTCGGACTCATCAAGGGCTACGGCTGGCTGGATGCGGAGACGGAAGAAATCGTCTACAACACGAATGGGATGCCAGACATCACGGCGAATGAGATGTACCATTCCGCGACCGCCTCCGGCCCCATCGATACCATCCCCGAAACACCCGGTCTTGCCGTCTGGCACGACGGGCATATCGGCGTGTACATCGGAAATGGCGAGGTGGTCGAGGCAATGGGCACGCGCTACGGCGTGGTCAAAACCAAGATTGAAGGTGCGCGCTGGACGCACTGGCTGAAAATTCCGTACATCAGCTATGACTAGGGCTGCTTCGGTTTGTCCTCTTCCAACTGCGCCTTATATTTTCTGCCCACGCGCTTCGTCGCATCCGTGACGCACCCGCGCGAGATGGCGGTAACGCCGAACTTGCTGCGCAGTTGGTCGACGGTCTGGTCAAGTTTCCGAGCGCGATCTTTTTGATCATCTTGGAACATGGAGAGCTGCACCGTCTCGTTGTCGGAAACGTCGCCCAACGTCACGCCGAGCAGCCGCAGCGGCGTATAGCCGTCCCACAGCTCTGAAAACAGCGTTTTGGAAAGCGCGAAGACCTCGGCGGTCACGTCGGTCGGCTCTGGGAGCTTTCTCTGGTGGGATTTGTTTCGGAAATCGTTTCCGCGGATGGTCACGGTTACGCAGGAGCAGCGCCTGCCATCCGCGCGCATCCGGGACGCAACACTGTCGCAGAGCGCCAGCAGGATTTTGTTTGCCTGCGCGGTGTCAGTCACATCCTCTTCTAGTGTCACAGAGTTACCGTAGCCCTTGACGGCCTCCGGCTCTGCCAGCACGGGCGAGGAATCCATTCCGTTTGCGTAATCGTGGATGAGCTTTCCCATCTTGATGCCGACGAGTTTTTGGACGCGCGTGAGGTTCGTCTTTGCAAGATCACCGATCGTGCGGATTTGGGAAGCGGTCAGCTTGCTCGCCGTCGCGCGGCCGACCGAATACAGCGCGCCCACAGGCAGCGGCCAGAGCTTCTGCGGAATTTCGGATGCAAACAGGGTGTGAACCTTATTTGGCTTTTCAAAATCGCTCGCCATCTTCGCCAACAGCTTATTGGGTGCGATGCCTACGTTGACCGTGAAGCCAAGCTCGGAGAAAATCGTGTCCTTGATCGTGTGCGCAATGGCGATAGGGTCCGGATACAGAAGACCGGTGCCCGTCATATCAAGAAAGCATTCGTCGATGGACACCTGCTCCACGACCGGCGCGAAGCGGCGGCAGATGGCGATAAACGCTTTGGAGTTTCTGGTGTAAAGAGCAAAGTCCGGCTTTGCCAGAACGAGCTGCGGGCATTTACGCAGCGCCATCGCGACAGGTTCTCCGGTTGTAACGCCGAACTTTTTTGCGGGGATGGATTTGGCAAGGATCACGCCGGTGCGCTTGTCGCGGTCGCCGCCGATGGCAGAAGGAATGAGGCGAAGATCCGGTTCTCCGTCTGCCACACGTCGCGCGGCTTCCCAGGATAGAAATGCGCTGTTGACGTCCACATGAAAAATAAGCCGCTGCACAAAATCACCTCCGGTAAGCCCAGTATAGCACACCCGGAGAGAATCACAAACAGAAAAGGAGAGGAAAACTTGAACGTCTTGATGGTGGAGCCGGGAAAAGCTCCGTATGAAACGCAGATCGGTGATGATCTGCAAAGTATGCAGGCTCTCGTCGGCGGATATATCCAAGCCGTGTATCCCTTTGAACAGCCCGTCGCGCTGGTCTGCTGCGAGTCCGGAAAGCTGGACGGTCTGCCGCTCAACCGTGCGCTGCGCGATGCGGATGGCGATATCTACGACATCGTCGCGGGAAATTTCTTTATCGTCGGACTCGGCGAATCGGATTTCACCGACCTGCCGCACGAGCTTGCCGAGCGGTTTGCCGAGCAATTCCGACAGCCGGAAATGTTTATGCGTGTGGATGGCAAAATCGTCGCCGCGCCGATGCCGGAGGAACAGACGCAGGGCGGGATGTCATATTGACAGCGCAATTGAAAACTGCCCAACAGCATGGTAAGATAGGGACAGAGGTGAGTGTATGGAAAACCGTCAATTGGAAGCTATGCTTGCCGTCGCACAGGAGCGGCTGGCACAGCACGCACCGGAAGATATTGCGGAAAAGGCTGGCGCGCAGTATGCAGACGGTTCGTTTTCATTGAAAACGCTTGGACGGACCGTGACTGTCCGGCTGTCGGACTGCACGATTCAGCCGCCGCTTTCCAAGTGGCATGCGCTGACATTGCTGCACTATCTGGACCTGGCAGACGGTGCGCCGCTGACCGGTCGGACGATCACATTTTCTCAATACAAGGACGGCCTGGTGCGTGGCGGCGGTCTTGACCGCAACGCGGAGCTGATCGTCCGGCGCGACCTCGGCATCCTGCCGCCGGAGGAACTGGAGCGGAGATGCAGATTACTCGGCGCGGAGCTCCTGCCGTCCAACGCGGATTTCTGCGCGCGGTTCGATTTCGCGCCGCGCTATCCTGTATGGCTGAAGGTCTGGTTCGCCGATGAGGAATTTCCGGCGTCCGGGCGGCTGCTGCTGGATGAAAGCGCGCCGCATTACCTGACGATCGAGGACGCGGTCACAGTCGGTTCGCTGATCCTCGACCAGCTCACCGGCGCACAGCATTGGGCAGTATAAAACAAATACGCACAGCAGGCACATGGTAAAAACCGTGTGCCTGCTTTTTGTAGAATGGAGAAGTTTATGAAACAGGCAACAATTCAAATCACATTTGAAGAAGAAAAGCTCCGTGCCCTCCGGCGCTACATCGCCAAGCGCGATTCGACGCTGGAAGCGGAGCTGCAAAAAGCAGCCAAGCGACTCTACGAAAAGGTCGTGCCTGCCGCCGTGCAGGAATATATCAGTGACTGCGAACAGGATGAACCTATGCGCAAGCAGCAAAAGAAATCGGAGGCGCAGGTATGAGCACAACGGGCTTTCACATCACGGAGGACTGCGCGGAAGTCTATCTGCAAAACGAATCCGGCACAGAGTTTTTGCAGCTTGCCAAACGGTTCCATGACTTTCTGCGGCAGGAACAGTGCTTGCCTGCGCGGAGCTTCTTGGAAGCGATGGACGGCTGCAAAGAAATCAGCCGCGAGGCGTTCGATGAACTGGCCAAGCGCCGTATGGAGAACACCGGCAAAGTCAGCGGACTGTTTGAACTGAACTTCGACGCGCGGACGATTTCAGCACTCAACATCATGGACGGCTGGAAGGTCTACGCGATGCAGAATGTGACGGATGCGGCAGAAGCGGCATATCAGGAAACGGAGATTTCCGAGGATGCCCACTGGCGCATCTTCCTCGACCGGCTGGATGGTCAGGAGCTGACAACGCCGAGCAAGCTCACCACGCGTAATTTTTATTTCGAGGATAGCATAGAGGCGATGGATGACCGAATACTGAATTTTTATGTCGTTCCGTGTTTCAACGTCGACGAAGTGTTTGGCACATTCGTGGAGACCGATGAAAACGACCATGCGCTGAATATCTATGCCAACTACGATATGCAGCGCCAGCAGGTCTGCGATGAGCTGGAGATCACGCGCTATGGCAGCGGAATCGAGGATCAATCTCTTACCTATCACCTGAATGCGGCAGAGAAAGAGGTGCTGCGTGAAAAGATGGAAGCCTACTGTATGCAGCGGGAGCATATGCCGTTAAATCAGCTCTGTCAGGAGATTCTGCAGGAGCAGGATGCGCCCACGCAGGAGATGCAGCTGTGACCGGCAGCGCGTTCCGCGCCGTCGCGCCCGTGTCGGCGGTTTGTGCGGCTTTCGCGGCACAGTCGAGCGCGTACCCGCCAAGTACCAGAAACCCGGACGTTGCGCCGCCGTGCAGGAGCGCTGCAAAAACGAAAAAGGAGATCAAAATGTCTACGGAATTTTATTGTGAAGAATTTCCGGCAGAGCAAAACGGAAAACCGGTGCAGACGCTCAAAGATCTGCTGGAAGCCTGCCCGGAAGATAGCTTTCATTTCATGACGCCAGTCGGATATGTTGACCTGACTGCCCAGGATGCAGAGCAGCTCCGGCAGGGCGCGGCGATGCCTGCGCATGCCGGAGAAAGCGGGTGGGAGATACCCATTTCAGCAGAAAAATTGCTGCAGCAGGAGCTTGTAACTGCGCGGAAAACCGAGAATGGTCAATGGTACGCGATTACCACCGATCCGCAGCCGAAAATGTCGGAATCGGAGCAGATGCAGGAGATGCAGCTGTGACCGACAGCGTGTTCCGCGCCGTCGCGCCCGTGTCGGCGGTTTGTGCGGCTTTCGCAGCCCAGCCGAGCGCGTACCCGCCGGAAGCCACAAAACCGGACGTTGCGCCGACGTGCGGGGGCGTTGCGGGAACGGCAAGCGCAGAAGGAAACCGCCTGCAGGCGGCTTGCGGCGGAGGGAGAAGCCGCAATCGGCGAGGCAGGAGAAAAGCCTGGCGCTTTTCTGCGCCAGAACATCCACTTCTGCCCGCAGTGCGGGCAGTTTTAGGCGGTAAAAACGGCGCTTTTCTGCGAGAGTGAAAAGTGGATTGGCGCTGATTTTCGGAAAAAGCCAAGATCGTGCCGTTGTTGCAGGCACTATTTTGGCGCTTTTCATTTTTGGAGGGGGTGAACGCCATAAAAACGGAGGAAAAACGCCGTCATTCCGTCTGGCTGGACGATGCAACATGGAGCAAGGTGCAGTACCACTACAAGCTGGACGGCTGCACAACGCAAAATGACTTCATTGACAAAGCAATTCAGTTCTACTGTAGCTATCTGCAAAGTGAATACGCCGGAGACTTCCTGCCGAAAATCCTTGGAGAAACGCTCGAAGCCATCCTCAGTATGTTCGGGGACCGCATCGGCAAGCTGCTTCTCAAGCAGGCAGTCGAGCAAAACGTCTGCAATCATATCCTTGCTTCGGATACGGATATTGACGCGCAGACGTACCAGCAGATGCGCGGCAAAAGCTATCAAGAGGTGCTGCGGACGAACGGCCAGATCTCGTTCCCAGAGGTGCTTCGGCAGCAAAGTCGACTGTAACAGATGGCGCGGCTAATTCAAAAAACCGGCTTCATCAGCCGTAAAAGCGCAGGCGGATACATGAAGTATATCGCCACACGCGAGGGCGTCGAGGTGCTGACCGGCAAGGGCCCCGCGACGGAAAAGCAGACAGAGATGGTCGCAAAACTGCTCAAGGACTTCCCGGATATGCGGGATTCCTTCGAGTATGAGGACTACAAGCAAGCGCCGACGCTGCACACTGCGTCGGCGCTCATTTCTGCGGCATTGGATTCACATATGCAGAATCTTCAATCCGAAAACGGCTATCTCAAGTACATTGCTACGCGCCCCGGCGCGGAAAAGCATGGCGCGCACGGCCTGTTCGGGCGGCAGGAAAATACGAATCTGACTGCGGCGATGCACGACTTGACCGCGCACGACGGAAACGTTTGGACGATCATATACTCTCTGCATCGCGAGGACGCGGAGCGGCTTGGTTATAACAATGCAGCGGCATGGCGGAAGTTGCTGGTCAGCCAGCAGAACAAATTTGCCGAAGCCTTTCATGTCCCAGTGTCGGCGCTGCACTGGTATGCGGCTTACCACGATGCGGATACGCACCCGCATATTCACATGATGATCTGGACAGATCAGGAGACGGTTTTGAAACGGGATGCTGTTGTGAAATTGCGCTCTGCGATGACCAACAGTATCTTTCAGGCAGAGTTGGAAAATCTCTATATTCGAAAAGACATAGCGTATAAGGATGTGACCGAAGCGGCGCGAGAAGTCATGCACGATTTGGTTGACCGCATGGAATCTGTCTCCGAACCACCTGCATCCATCCAAGAAAAGCTGTTGGAGCTTGCGACGGAACTGCGCACGGTCAGCGGCAAAAAGCAATATGCCTATCTCAAAAAGCCGCTCAAGGACAAGGTCGATGAAATCATGGATGAGTTGGAAAAGCTGCCGGAGGTGGCGGCGTATTATGCCGTCTGGAATGGTCTGCGCGACACGCTGGAGGGCTACTATAAAAACCGACCCCGGCAGCATAATCCGCTCTCCCAGCAAAAAGAATTCCGAGCCATCAAGAACGCCATCATTCAGGAAGCAGAGCGCCTACGGCAGCAAATGGAACAGGAATCTTTGCAAGATGAAGAACCATCTGCGGAGAAAGCTTCTACAGACGCTTCTGCAAATCCGACGCTTGCAGATGAAAATACTTCGTCTGCAACTTCTCATTCTGTGCGGCTTCCATCCGAATATCTTCTGAATTCAACCATTCGCCTGTTTCATCAGATGGGGCAGATCTTCCGCGACAATGCCGCGCCGCCCAGCAATCCAATGGGCATCCGCATCGACTCCAAGCGCCGCAAAAAGCTTATGCAGAAACGGCTGGCGATGGGGCATAAGCAGGATGACCACGAACAAAATTACGGTCAGACATTACAATAACAGGAGGTGCATTTTGGCACAGTACATAGAATTTACGCCAGAACAGAAAGAGCGTGCCGCAACCGTTGATCTCGAAGAATTTCTCCTTCGGCAAGGAGAAAAGCTCATCAAGTCCGGACGGGAAAAGCGGCTCGCCAGCGATCACAGCGTCACGGTACGCGGCTGCGAGTGGTTCGATCATGCCTCGAATGAGGGCGGTCGAGCCGTCAGCTTTATACAAAAATATTACGGCAAGAGTTACGTCGAAGCGATGTCCATGCTGTTGGGCGAGAGCATGGAGCCGGTTTATCCGCAGGCAAAGAAGCAGGAGGCGGTCGAATTGAAGCCTTTCGCGCCGCCCGTTCCGAACGCGAATATGCACCGTGTCTTTGCGTATCTTCTCAAATCGCGCGGGCTGGATGCCGACGTCGTTTCATATTTCGCCCGGAAGAAAATGCTCTACGAGGACGCGGCGCATCACAACGCCGTGTTCATCGGAACCGACGAAGGCGGCTGCCCGCGCCACGCCCATCTGCGCAGCACGAACAGCTTCGGAAAAGCCTTTCGTCTGAACGTCGAGTCCAGCGATCCGTGTTACAGTTTTCATCATACCGGAACCGATGGAAGCCTTTATGTGTTCGAGGCTCCCATTGATATGCTCTCGTATATCTCTATGAACTCGCAGCAATGGCAGGAGCACAGCTATGTTGCCTGCTGCGGCACGTCCCCACTCCCGGTGATGCAAATGCTGAAACCGGAGACGCAGATGGTCTATCTTTGCCTTGATAACGACAATGCTGGGCACAAAGCCAGCGAACGGATGGCAGAACAATTACGCGAACGCGGCGTTATGACAGAGCGGCTTGTGCCGGAACTGAAAGACTGGAATGACGATCTTCTTCAAGGGCAACAGGAGGAACTTGCGCCATGCCTGAGTCTGTAACGCTGCTGATCGCGGTCGGCGTGGTGGCGGCGCTGTTCATTCTGCTGGTTTCACTGCTCTCCAACAATGATTCGCTGAACAGCATCAAGTCCAAAACCGTGGGCGACGGCCAGCATGGAACGGCGCGTTGGGCAACGGAGCAGGAGATCCGAAAATCTTACGCCAGCGTACCGTTCGACGTTGCTTCATGGCGTGCGGGAAAGGACCTGCCGCAGATGCAGGGACTCATTCTCGGCAGCGTGCAGCGCGGCAAGCAGCTCGACGCGCTCGTGGATTGCGATGATGTGCATTGCCTCATGATCGGTGCGTCGGGCGTTGGTAAAACCGCCTTCTTTTTGTATCCCAATCTCGAATTTGCCTGCGCCAGCGGCATGAGCTTCCTCGCCCTTGATACCAAGGGCGACCTCGCAAGAAACTACGGCACGATTGCGAAAAAGTACTACGGCTATCATGTATCCGTGGTCGATCTGCGCAACCCGACGCGCTCGGATGGAAGCAATCTCCTGACGCTCATCAATCGCTACATGGACATTGCAAAAGAGCAGCCGGACAATTTAGCCGCCCGCGCGAAAGCGGAAAAATACGCAAAAATTCTCGCAAAGACCATTGTGAACCCCGGCGGCGACGAGCAGGATCGCGGGCAGAATGCGTACTTCTATGACGCGGCAGAAGGACTTCTCACATCGGTCATTCTGCTCCTTGCCGAGTACGTTCCGTTAGATGCCGCAGGACATGAAAAACGGCATATCGTGTCCGTTTTCAAGCTGGTGCAGGAGCTTCTCGCGCCGGTCGGGAATACAAAACGGACTGGATTTCAGATCTTAATGGACATCCTGCCGCCGACGCACAAAGCCAAATGGTTTGCAGGATCAGCCGTCAATACCTCCGAGCAGGGCATGGCGTCCGTCATGTCCACGGTGCTGTCCCGGCTGAATGCGTTTCTCGATTCCGAGCTGGAACAGGTGCTTTGCTTTGACTCCGCCATCGACGCAGAACATTTCGCCGCCGAGAAATCCGCGATTTTTCTGGTGCTGCCGGAGGAAGACAACACCAAAAACTTTATGGCCGGACTGATGATTCAGAACCTTAGCCGAGAACTATTTGCTGTTGCCGATGAGAACGGCGGAAAACTAAAAAACCGCGTGGTGTTGTTCTGTGACGAGCTTGGTACCATGCCGCCCTTTGATATATTGCCCCTATTCTCCGCCGGGCGCTCCAGACGGTTGACCCTGGTGCCGATCATCCAATCGTTGGCTCAGCTTGAAAAAAACTACGGCAAGGAGGGCAGCGAGATCATTCAGGATAACTGTCAGGATACAATCTTCGGAGGCTTTGCACCGGGCAGCCAGACAGCAGAAGTGTTGTCCAGGAACCTTGGAACTCGCACGGTGCAGTCTGGCTCGGTGAGCCAAAGCAAGAATGATCCCAGTCAATCCCTGCAGATGGTAGAGCGGCCCTTGATGACGCCAGACGAGTTAAAATCAATTCCCAGGGGGCACTTCGTTGTTATGAAAACTGGTTGCCATCCAATGCAGACCCGACTCCGACTCTTCCTAGAATGGGGCATTACTTTCGAAAAAGAGGGATACACTGTGCCGGTACATGAGAATATGCAAGTCCAC
>OHTI01000596.1_pt1 | contig 13665 bp, 11 predicted proteins | sample 1578941 | NCBI WGS metagenome assembly OHTI01 (sample SAMEA3879609, study PRJEB24766) | human gut metagenome | biome: human-associated habitat; feature: feces | place: USA | collected 1985/1987
TAAGAAGGATGTGTATGTAATATGAAATTAATTAGACGCATTTACACAAGGGAAATTCATAAATTTTGGAGCTAGTTACCATTCATATTGCATTTTACATTCGCTTTATCCTAAATTAAATAAATTAAGTTATAAAGCAGTTTTCGTTCGCTTAAGAGGACTAGGTATGTTGTCATGCCGTAGTCCTCCTTTTTTGTTTTCAAACAAGTTTTTTGAAATGAAAAGGAGGACTACAAAATGGATAAAAAGTATTACTTGTTTGTAAACGGAAAGAAAGTTTATGTCAGTGAGGAGATTTATAAAGTCTATTGGCAAGAAAAAAATCATGAGAATTATTTGAAGCAGATAGATAAGGAAAATCATCTGCTTTTATTTTCATCATTTGATAAAGATGGACATTTTGAAAGTAATATCACTGATGAAAGTTTTGATTTAAATAAAGTAATTCAAACACAAATGATGATAGAAGCAGTTAGAGATGCTATATCAAAACTAAGCGATGAAGAAAGGGATATTATTCAAAGGCTGTATTATGATGATGAATCACTTCGTACAGTAGCAGAAACTAAGAAGATATCACATCCTGCATTGCTAAAAAGAAGAAATAAGATTCTTAGAAAGTTAAAAGAATTACTAAAGGATATCAAGTAAAAATGAACGAAGGACAGGTGTAAATCGCCTGTCCTTTTAAAAAATATAATTATTTTTCAAAAATCGGTTACCAAAAGGGTCAAACTTTCACTATTAAAGTGTAGGAAGATGAAAGGCTTTTTGTTGATAAGAGAGTGACAAAAAGAATCAAATCATGAAGTCCTATGCAGCGTAAGCTGTTAGATCTTTGAAAACTGAATAGACCATGGTAGGACTTTATCCATTTGTTGAGAATTATGACTTACGCCAAGACTTTTCTGCTTAAGTAATTAGGTTTAAATGAATACTGGTAAGTGCCAAGGATAAAAGAAAATGAGCGATAAATAAGAATACATAAAAGATAGGTATGGCAGCTTATCTCGATGACACAAATGGTGATAATGATACTTCAATAGTTTAAGCTGGCTCGTCTTAATAAGGGGCGGTGGTGAGATTCCAATGTAGCATGCCAATGCACCTACCAAAGTCATAAAACTTAATAATTAATAGTGAGGTTAAGGCTATGAAAAAAGAAAAAGAAGCTAATAAAAATAAAGATAAGAAGCAAATAGCTGATGATTATTCTAAGAAAATAACCTACTCTACTAGCAAAAACGGAACAATTGATTTGCTGGATATTGTTGAAATGTACCTTTGTAAGGCATGTATTAAGCTTTAGGGGGCTGACAAAAAAATGTGGTGCGGTAAAATGTAGGTGGTAGAAGTAATCTTTCTAAATGACTATTTGCCCAAATATCATTTTAGGAGGATTGTCATGAAAAATATCGCATGCATGTATCTTCGTCTTTCAAGAGAAGATGGGGATAGTAGTGAAAGTAATTCAATATCAAATCAAAGACAAATCATTAAATCTTATGCTAAAGAAAATGACATTAAGTTATCGTATGAGTATGTAGATGATGGTTTTAGTGGTTCAAATTTTGACCGACCTCATTTTAAGAACATGATTGATGATCTTAATAAAGGTAAATTTAATATCATCATTGTAAAAGACTTATCACGCTTTGGCAGAGATTATATTGAATCAGGAAAATATCTTCAAAAGGTATTTCCAGAAAAAGGTGTTCGCTTTATATCGGTAAATGATAACTACGATAGTGAAAATGCTGATATGAGTGATACGCACTTAATACTTCCGATTAGAAATTTCATTAATGACAGTTATTGTCGAGATATTTCTATGAAGGTTAAATCATCTAAAGAAGTCAAAAGAAAGAATGGTGAGTTTATTGGTGCTTTTGCACCATTTGGCTATAAAAAAGATGATAAAGATAAACATAAGTTAGTAATTGATAAAGAGGTTTCTCATATTATTGAGCGTATCTTTAATATGAAAATTGAAGGTTATTCATCAAAAGCAATTGCTGATTTTTTAAATAGTATCGGAACAATAACTCCATCAAAACATAAAGAAAATAATGGAGATAACTTCAATACTGGTTTTGTTGTGAAAAATGCCAAATGGGACGCTAAGATGATTAATCGTATTATTTCCAATAAGGTTTATATTGGTGTTTTAGAACAAGGAAAAACAACAAAGCTTAATTATAAGTCCAAAAAGGAAATAGATGTGTCTAAGGAAGATTGGATAGTCATTCAAAATGCACATGAACCTATCATTTCTAAATCTATTTATTTGCTTGCAAATAAGATGTTACTTCGTGATGTAAAACAATCAAAAGATAAGCCATGTATTTTATCAGGTATGCTTTATTGTAAGGATTGTGGAAGTCCGATGGTAAGAAGAAAAGTAAAAGCAAAAGATGGCTACAACATATTCTATATATGCTCTGAGTATAACAATACTGGAGATTGTTCAAGACATAGCATTAAAGAAGAATATATTATCAAGGCTACAATTCATGCTTTAAATGACTATTTAAGTAAATATAACGAACTTCTTGAAAAAGTCAGTGCAATCGATGTTTCGAAACTTACTTTGAAGGTGGATTTTGAATCATTAAAAGCTGAAAAGAAAAAGTATGAAAGACTTAGACAGTCATTATATATGGACTTAGAAGAAGAACTGATTACAACAGAAGAGTTTGAAAAGTTTAGAAATAATTATCTTATTAAGATTAGGGAAATTGAAAAGCAAATTATTACAAAGCAGAATATCGTAGAAGAATTAAAGGCTAAGATTAACGATAAAGGTAGTTTAGTTTCGGATATAGTTCCTAATATTGATAGTGATAATCTAAACAGGTTGTCATTGGTATCTTTTATAGATCGTATTGAAGTTGGTGAAGATAATGCAATTCACTTTGTCTTCAATAACATTGAAACTGTTCATCTACTTGAAGCAATTGTTGAAGGTGAGAAAGAATCTAATAAAAAAGATGGCAGCAGACTTATTTCAATACATCAATATCTAGGGAATCATCTAGATATTAGCAATTCGTCAACTGCGATTGGAGGTGTTTGTTAATGGCAAGAACTTCCAAAAGGTATGCAGAGAAAAAAGATACACAGGTGCAAAAAGTATTCTATAAAGCAGGGATTTACACAAGGCTATCGAGTGAAAGAAAAGAAGAATGGCGTGAAAAATCATCTTCTATTGAAACACAGGTGCTTTGTTGTAAGGAGTATGCATTAAAAGAAAATATCAAAGTTGTTCAAACATACACTGATTATGAATATAGTGGTACAAATTTTGAAAGACCACAATTTCAAGAAATGATGCAAGATATTCGTGATAGAAAAATCAATTGCATTATCATAAGAGATTTATCGAGGTTAGGTCGAGAATATCTTGAAATGGGTAGACTTATTGATAAGGTATTTCCATTTTTAGGAGTTCGATTTATATCTGTGAATGATAAGCTTGATACCATTAAAGATGTAGATTCAAAAAAATCTTTTGAAGTAACCTTAAAAAATATTGTCAACGATATGTACGCTAAGGACATATCCGTTAAGATAAAAACAAGCAAACACAACAAAGCACGAAATGGGTATTTTATCGGTTCCGTTCCACCTTTTGGTTATAAGGTAGTCAAACTAAAAGAAGGTCAAAAACTAGAAATCGATGAAAATGTAAGATTTATCGTTGAAGAAATGTTTAGTTTAACTCTTGAAGGTAAAAGCGAATACGAAGTTGCTAAATACTTTAATGAAAAAGGTTATGCGACAGGTATGACTTACTATAAGACTGGAAGAATTTATAGAGAAGAAGGAGATCCACAATGGATAAAATCTACAATTTCCAAAATGCTTACTAATCGAGTTTATATAGGCACTTTAGTTCAAGGTGTAAAACAACAAAATCTAGCTAAAGGGATTAAACAACACTATGTTGATAAAGACCAGCAAATAGTTTATGAAAATGCCCATGAGCCTATTATTTCAAAAGAGGATTTTGAAAAAGTTCAAATAGGTAGAAGTGAAAGACGACAAAACCATCCATTTGCATCAACACCTCATGATTTTAAACGAGATCCAGAAAACAGATATAAAGGACTGGTATTTAATCATGCAACAGGTAAAGAACTTTATCGAAGAACAAGAATATATGGAAAAAATAAAGATAGGTTATATTATTCTTTTCAAAATGATACTTGTACAGGTCGATTAGACAATGAGAAAAAGGTATTCATTATGGAAAGAGAGTTGGATAAGGCGATTGCAGATAAAGTAACTGAATGCATTATGAAAGCAACAAGCAAGAGTAAATTTATTAAAAGAGTATCAACTAGATTTGAAGAAAGTATGAATGCATTAACTAAAGATATTTCTAAGTTGGAAGCTAAACTTGAAAAAGAAGAATTACTTATTCAAAAGGCTTATGAGGAATATAGTTTGGGAAAGCTTGATAAAGATACTTATATGCTCAAAAGAGAAATTGCAATGAGTCATATTGCTACAATCAATAATGAAATTGTTTCGATTGATAGTGAAACAAAAGAACTGGAGAAAGAAAATAGAAAATCAATTAAGTGGATTAATGATTTATTTAAAAGTAAAAATATCGAAAAGTTGTCCAGTGATTTAACTCATTCTTTGGTTGAAAAGGTTATTGTATATGGGAATCACAAATTTGAAATTGTCTTTAAATTTGATATAGAAACTCTGATGGGAGGTGCTTTAGATGAGTAAAATAGCCCTTTATATCAGGTTGTCTGTAGAAGATCAAATGGATAGACATGAAAGCGAAAGCATTACAAATCAAAGAATATTTCTAAATGACTATCTTGATAGAAATGCAGAATTTAAAGGATTTCAAAGAGAAGAATTTGTTGATGATGGGTATAGTGGAACAAATGAAAAAAGACCATCATTTCAAAGAATGCTCGATGAAGTAAAAAATGGAACAATTAAAACAATCATCGTTAAAGACTTATCGAGGTTCATGCGTGATTATATTATTCTTGGAGATTATCTAGAAAACATTTTTCCCTTTATGGGTGTTCGTTTTATAGCTATCAATGATGGTTATGATAGTGCAAAAGAAAAAGGAAATGGCACAGATTTAGATATTCAGTTTAAGGGTTTACTTTATGATTTTTATTCAAAGGATATTTCTCAAAAGGTAAAAACAGTAACTACTGAATTGAAGAAGCAAGGAAAATATCTTGCTTGGAGTCCACCTCTTGGTTATATGAAAGATCCAAATGATAAACATAAAATCATTGTAGATGAAGAAACATCTTGGGTTGTTAGAAAAGTGTTTGATTTGGCACTTGAAGGAAAGTCTACTAGAAAAATAGCGATGATATTAAATGAAGAAAATATTCCAACACCAAATCAACGAAAGAAAGAATTAACAAGGATGGATTATCAGTATAATATTATATCTACAGATACGAGAAGAAAACCAACATGGACTAATGGAACAGTGATAGATATATTGTCTAATGAAAATTATACAGGAACTTATGTGTTCAATATGCAAGAAAAATCCGTCTTAAAACCTGGTAGTTTTAAGATGAATCCCAAAGAAGAATGGGGAAGAGTTGAAAATCATCATGAGGCTATCATATCAAAAGAAGATTTTGATAAAGTGCAACAAATTAAAGAAAAAAATAGATTCTTAAAGGGTAAGAATACAGATTATCCATGGCGTAATAAATCCCCCTTACAAGGATTTGTAAGATGCCCTACTTGCAATCATATCTTGACTTTAACTCAATCAAAACATGTGAGAAAAGATGGCAGCTTCAAATATTTTAAATATTTTAGGTGCAGGATTTGCAAATGCAATAATGTTGAACATAAAGGTTCAAAGGTAGAAATATTAGAAGAACAAGTACTATCACTTATAAAAGAAAAATATGGGGAGGTTGATACAAATAAAAACGATGCAGTTAATTTAAAAGAATTAGAAAAAAGAATAACTAAACTTCAAGATAAAAAGATGGCTTATTTTGAAAAATACAAACTTGGTAAAATGACAAAAGCTAAGTTTGTAGAAAGTAAGTCAAATATTGATGAAGAAATCGAAAAACTTGAAGAAAAAATTAAAGTAGCATCAACTACTCAAGAAGTAGTTAAAGGCAATGAACTTACTAGAGAAATGATGGAAAAATATATTGATTCTGTAATTTGTGAAGATAGTATAGTTCAAAAAATTATATGGAAATAAATATTCATTTAGGAACGCTTAATCATTAGGCGTTCTTTTTTATATTTTTTAGAAAGGAGCATTTTAGTTATGAAAAATGTTTTAAAACGAGTATGCATGAGTTTTCTAGCATTCGCAACGCTCGTCACAACCTTACCAATAACGCAGGTTCATGCTGAGGGCAAAGAATATTGGACAGAATCTACTGGTCATGTTGGTTTTGTTGAAAAAGTAATGAATGATGGTTCGATAAGCGAAACATTTAATGAAGGTCATTTAGTGGTTGAAGGTGAAGAAGCTTTCTGTATTGATATTAACACGCCTTTTATAACAGGAAATAAAACAAGATTTGATGCAGATACACGAATGAGTCAAGATCAGATAAGTGATGTTGCTTTATCAATTGAATATGTAAATCAATACATTTCAAGCCATAGCGGTATTAGTAAAGATCACGCTTATCTATTAAAGCAACTTGTTGTGTGGCAAAGACTAAGTGAACATCTTGGTTGGAAGTGTGATAATGTCAGAGCTTCTTATGATGAGATTTCAAAAGCTACACAAGATGAAGTTTTTAAGGGAACAAAAGACTTTGTTAAAGATAATAAAGATCGATATGAATGTGGTGGTTATATCTACACAGGAGAAGGACAAGATTTAGGACAATTTTGGGCAAGATTAAATGTTGGAAATGCTAAGCTTAAAAAGATTTCTAGTAACACTAATATTACAGACGGTAATAACAATTATTCTCTTGCCAATGCAACATATGGCGTCTTCTCAGATAAGGATTGTGAAAAACAGCTTGCAACACTGACAACTGACGAAAATGGAGATACCAATGTTGCAGAAGTGAAAGCAGGTACAGTTTTCATTAAAGAACTAACTGCACCATCTGGTTATAAAGTAGATGAAACAGTATATTCCTTAAATGTGGAAGTTGGAGAAACTGCAACTTTAAAAGTATCAGATACTCCAAAATCAACAGATATTTTAATTGAACTATTTAAAATTGATATGGAAACACAAAAAGATAATCCACAAGGTAATGCTTCTTTAGAAGGAGCAGAGTTTACATGGAAATACTACGATGGATTTTATAACAAAGACAATCTTCCTAGTGAAGCTACTCGAACATGGGTAATAAAAACAATTCCTGAAGAAAAAGATGGAGAAATGCATTATGTTACAAAGCTAGATGAAAGCTATAAGGTATCAGGCGATGATTTTTATATGTTAGGTGATTCAGTCGTACTTCCACTTGGAACATTGACAGTTGAAGAAACAAAAGCACCTGATGGATATTTATTAGAAGGAGCATATATGCAAGATGGCGATCAGTCAGAGCAAATCAAAGGCTTATATGTGACTCAAATTGTAGAAGATGAAAATATAGCAGTATTAACTGGTAGTAATCAATTTTCTGTATCAGATAAAGTGATTCGTGGTGGTGTAAAAATTCAAAAAAGAGATTTAGAAACAGAAGAAACAAAATCGCAAGGAAGTGCAACTTTAAAAGATACTGCCTTTGATATTATCTCTTTGAATGATCATAAGGTTCTTGTCGAAGGTAAATTATATAAGAAAAATGAAGTTGTAAAGACCATTCATACAGATATCGAGGGCGTAGCAACAACTTCAAACGATCTATTACCTTATGGAAAATATAGAATTGAAGAAAGTAAAAGTCCAGATGGTTATTTAGTTGATGGGGCAAAACCTATTGAATTTGAAATTAAAGAAAATGGAAAAATCATTGATTTAACGGATAAGGAACATTCAATCTATAACCAGGTAAAGCGTGGAGATATTGAGGGTGTAAAAATCGGTGCAGGTACACATAAGCGATTAGCAGATGTTCCGTTTAAAATTACAAGTAAAACAACAGGAGAAAGCCATATTGTTGTGACAGATGATAATGGGCAATTCTCTACTTCTTCAAAATGGGCAAGTCATAAGCATAATACAAACGCAGGTAAAACTAGCGAAGATGGTGTATGGTTTGGAACATCAGAACCAGATGATAGCAAAGGTGCATTGCTTTATGATACTTACATGATCGAAGAATTACGATGTAATAGTAATAAAGGCTTTGAACTTATTCCACCTTTTGAAATTGTCGTATCAAGAAATAATCTTGTTATTGATCTAGGTACATTAACAGATGAATATGAAAAAGAAATTTCTATCCATACCACAGCAACAAGTAAAGATGGAGAAAAGACAATTGTTGCAGGTAAAGAAGTTACAATTGTAGATACTGTAAAACTAGATGGCTTAGAAAAAGGTACAAAATACATGCTTAAAGGATGGCAAATGCTTAAAGAAGATAATGCTGAATTAGTAATTGATGGTAAGCGTGTAGAAAGTGATTATACCTTTATTGCTGATGATGAGGAAATGAAAGTAGAAATGATTTATACCTTTAATGCCTCTTTTCTAGGTGGTAAGAATCTTGTTTCCTTTGAAGAATTATATGATTTAAGTAATCCTAATGAGCCTGTAAAAGTTGCAGAACATAAAGATATTGATGATGATGGACAAACAGTATTAATCACAAATCGTATTATCAATATCCATACAACTGCTACTGATAAGGATGGTAAAAAAGAAATTGAAGCAGCTAAAGAAGTGACAATCATTGATAAAGTAACTTTAGAAGGTTTAGAAGTCGGCACAAAATACAAACTTGTAGGATGGCAAATGTTAAAAGAAAATAAAGCTGAATTATTGATTGATGGTAAAAAGGTAGAAAATGAATATGAATTTATTGCTGATAAAGAAAATATGGAAGTTGAAATAGCCTATACATTCAATGCATCTGCTTTAGGTGGTAAAAACTTAGTAACATTTGAAGAATTATATGATATGAGTAATCAAAATGAGCCTATAAAAGTAGCTGAACATAAAGATATTGAAGATAAAGGACAGACAGTAAGTGTTAAAGAAGTTCCAAAAGAACCAGAACCTGAAAAACCTGTAGAACCTAGTAAACCTAACAAACCAAATAAACCTGATAAATTTGAAATCCCAAATACTTCTGTAAAACCAGATAGCCCAAAGACTGGAGATCGGACTAATTTATTTAGTTATATTGCATTACTTTGTACATCTAGTGCTAGTTTGCTTGGAACTCTACTTTGGAGAAAATATCGTAAATTTTAAGGAGTTTAGTATATGGCTGAAAATATGAAGTTTGAATTACTAGCAAGTAGTATAAAGGAAATAAGTGCCAAAGCTAGTAACGCTGCTAAAAGAGCAGTAAATCAATCAATGACACTTAGGAACTGGGCAATAGGTTATTATATTGTCGAGTATGAACAAGGTGGAAGTGATAGAGCAGAATATGGTGCAAACCTATTAAAGAATTTAGAAAAACAAATTGACGAAAAAGGTATGAATGTTACATTGTTTAAATGGTGTCGTCAGTTTTATATTATGTATCCTCAAATTGGTGCGACAGTGTCGCACCTTTTTGCTTTATCTACTGATTCAAAAGATTTTAAGATATCTAATCAATTTAAAACGGATGCAGATACACTTTTGAATAATTTATCTTTTTCTCATATTAGAGAGATTATGGTGTTAGAAGATGAATTTGAACGATTCTTTTATGAAACAGAATGTATTAAGTGTAATTGGAGTGTAAGGGAACTAAGAAGGCAAATAAAGACTAATCTATATGTAAGAGCTGGTATTAGTAAAAATCCAAAACGGTTATTAGAAGTAATAAAGGAAAAAGATAATACATTTTTACCTACGATTAAAGATCCATTTACATTTGAATTTCTTGGTTTGGATGTAAAAGAGTCTGTATCTGAAACAGATTTAGAGCAAGCACTTATGGATCATTTACAAGAATTTATGATTGAACTTGGTCAAGGATTTTGTTTTGAAGCAAGGCAAAAACGAATTATTATTGACGATAAATATTATTTCATAGACCTAGTTTTCTATAATCGATTGCTGCACTGTAATGTAATTATTGAACTTAAAAATGATGAATTTAGACATGAAGATTTAGGACAGTTAAATGCTTATGTTGGTTACTATAAAAAGCACGAAATGATAGAAGGAGATAATCCGCCTGTTGGTATACTGTTGTGTACTGATAAAGGAAATGAAATGGTTGAGTATGCCTTATCTGGAATGGATAATCAATTGTTTGTTTCTACATATATGTTACATCTTCCAGATAAGAAAAAATTGAAAGAGTTTATAGTTAAAGAGATGGAAGATATGTGTTAAAATAAAGTGTAGACTGCGTTTATAAAACATAAACAATAATCTATCATCGGCTTGACACGAGAGGGAACTGGTGGTTTCCTAACTAGCTGGATTAAAGAACTTGAACCTAAAGTAAAAACTATAGAAGACAGAAAACTATTTGATCAGTCCATCTATGGAATGGAAAAGAAACCTTTCCCATATATGCTCTGTATTACTAATATGCTTTTGCATGGCGTGGATGTTCCAAAAATTGAACATGGTAATTCACTAACGCATGATGTTTTAAACTATACTGAAGAAGATAAGTTTGATGTTATTCTTATGAATCCACCTTATGGAGGTAGTGAAAAAGATGATGTAAAAAATCATTTTCCAACAGATTTATCAAGTAGTGAAACAGCAGATTTATTCGTGTCTGTCATCATGTATCGCTTAAAGAAAAATGGTAGAGCTGCAGTAATTCTTCCGGATGGTTTCTTATTCGGAACTGATAACGCGAAAGTGGCTATTAAGAAAAAACTATTAAGCGAATTCAATTTGCACACAATTATTAGAATGCCTCATAGTGTTTTTGCGCCTTATACATCAATCACAACAAATATTCTATTCTTTGATAATACGCATCCTACTGAAGAAACATGGTTTTACCGCCTAGATATGCCAGAGGGATATAAGAACTTTTCAAAGACAAAACCAATGAAGTTAGAGCATTTTCAACCTGCTATTGATTGGTGGAATAGTAGAGAAGAAATTAATGTTGATGGTTTTGATAAGTCAAAGAAATATACTTATTCCGAGTTAGAAGAAAAAGGATTTAATATTGATCTATGTAGTTATCCACACGAAGAAGAAATCTTACCACCGAAAGAGTTGATTCAACAATATCAAGAAAAAAGAAAGAGTTTAAATGCAGATATTGATAGAATACTTGCTCAAATTACAGAAATTTTAGGGATTGATCTTGAGGAGAATGACTAATGGAAGACAGAATGACAGCTCAACAGCTTAAGAACTCTATTCTTCAAATGGCTGTTCAAGGTAAGCTAGTACCACAAGATCCAAATGATGAGCCAGCTTCAGTATTGCTAGATAGAATCCGAAAAGAAAAAGAACAATTGATAAAAGATGGTAAGATCAAGAAAAATAAGAAGGAATCTTACATTTTTCGTGGTGCCGATAATTTACATTATGAGCAGATAGGTAAAGAAGTACGATGCATTGAAGATGAGTTACCTTTTGAAATACCAGATAGTTGGGAATGGTGCAAATTAAATAGTGCCACCAAAGAAATCGGTGATATAGATCATAAAATGCCACAAAAAATAGATGGAAAAGGATATCCGTATATATCACCTTCTGATTTCACGGAACATGGGATTGATTATGATAATGCAAAACAAATTTCGTACGAATCGTTTTCAGAGCTATCAAGAAAAATGCTTCCAGAAAAAGAGGATATTATTTTCCCAAGATACGGAACCATAGGGAAGATACGAAAAATCGATACTAATCGAAAAATCTTAGTATCATACTCTTGTTGTGTTATAAAGCCTATTAGTAAGTTTGTCTTAGTAGAATATTTATATTTAGTACTGCTTTCACCATTCATAAAAAAAGAAATAGATCGATATACGAACAAAACCACTCAACCTAATGTTGGGTTAGAGTCAATTAAATCATTTCTTTTTCCACTCCCTCCTATCTCCGAACAAAAAAGAATTGTAAATAAAATTAAAAAATTAGAACCACTGATTGAAAAATACAAACAAGCCGAAGAAAAACTACATGAGCTAAATTCAAATATCAAAGAGCAACTAAAGAAATCTATTCTACAGTATGCCATTGAAGGGAAACTAGTTCCACAAGATCCGAATGATGAACCTGCTTCAGTATTGTTAGATCGAATTCGTAAGGAAAAGCAAAAACTGATTGCTGAAGGCAAAATCAAAAAAGATAAGAATGAATCCATCATTTATAGAAGGGATAATTCTTATTATGAAAAGTGCGGTTCAAAAACACTATGCATTGATGAAGAAATACCATTTGAAATACCTAATGATTGGGGCTGGATTAGATTAGGTAAGTTAACTTATAATCACGGGCAAAAAAAGCCAAATTGTGATTTTTGCTATATAGATATAGGATCTATAAATAATAAACTACACAAATTGAATGAAAATGAAGTTGTTATAAATGTTGATAAAGCTCCATCAAGAGCACGTAAAATTGTTGAATTTGGTGATATATTATATGCTACAGTTCGACCGTATTTACATAATATGTGTATAATGAATCGAAATTTTAGTTTAGAGCCTATTGCCAGTACTGGTTTTGCTGTATTAACATGTCATTCAAATTATTTAAATGAGTTCTTGTTCATGTACATGATGTCGCCAGTATTTGATCAATATGCTAATAAAAATGAGAATTCTAGAGGTGTTGCATATCCAGCTATAAATGATTCAAAACTACGTGCAGCTTTGATACCTGTCCCATCAGTTTTAGAGCAACATAAAATTATAGATAAATATAAAAGTCTTATGAATATTCTTTCTTAACATTATTCTTATTATGAGAAGTTTGATAATATTGAAACTTGCTTAAATGATAAGCTACCATATGATTTGCCTACCGGATGGGATTGGTGTAACGTGGGAAATTTATTTGCAAATTCTACTGGGTTATCTTACAAAAAGGATCAATTAAACAAAAAATCTAACTCTATGATACGTGTTTTAAGAGGTGGCAATATTCAAGATGGAAACTATATTTTCAAAAAAGATGATATTTTTATCTCTTCAGAATTTGTTAAGCAAGACTTATTTTTAAAAAAAGGATATATGATTACTCCAGCAGTTACCAGTTTGGAACACATCGGGAAAATAGCTTTAATAGACAAAGATTATGACAATATAGTTGTTGGTGGCTTTGTACTTATGCTGAAACCAATATTTCAGTATTATATCTTCTACTTTTCTTTTCAACTAATTATCATCGTGAAGCATGCAGGAAAATTACACATAAATCGGGACAAGCTTTTTACAATCTGTCCAGAGACAAATTAATGAAACTATATATAGCAATACCGCCATTAGGAGAGCAAAAAAGAATTGTTGATAAATTTAATAAAATAACAAAATTTCTTGACCTTTAACATATATAATCCTTTTTCGGAGGTGTTAAAATGTTAGAGGCATTTAAAGAGTATTTAGATAAATCAAATT
>OHTI01000603.1_pt1 | contig 13402 bp, 11 predicted proteins | sample 1578941 | NCBI WGS metagenome assembly OHTI01 (sample SAMEA3879609, study PRJEB24766) | human gut metagenome | biome: human-associated habitat; feature: feces | place: USA | collected 1985/1987
TGGTTCAAAATACCGCCCAACTCTGCATCGCGTTCCAAAATCAAAATATCGCGCAGGCCATGCTGCCACGCACTGTACGCCGCCGCCAGACCCGCCGGGCCGCCGCCGATGATAACAAGTTCAACCATGGTTGCACCCCCTTCCGGTTTTGGTTTCACACAGCAGCACATTGGTGCCGACTTTGTCCTGCAATACATCCAACGGGTCAATGCCTCGTGTTTTGCTGATCAGTTCCAGCACGCGCGGCCCGCAAAAGCCCCCCTGGCAGCGGCCCATGCCCGCCCGGACCCGGCGCTTCACCCCGTCCAATGACCGGGCGCCGGGAAGACGGTGGATGGCGTCCACGATCTCCCCCTCGCTGATCTGCTCGCAGCGGCAGATGATGTTGCCGTAAGCGGCGTTCTCCTGCACCAGAGCCTGACGCTGCTCCAGGGGCAGCTCACGCAGATGGGGGATGTCCTTGCGGGTGGGAACAAAGGTCAGCTTCTCCGTGGCGTCCAGCTTTTGGGCGATGCACTGGGCCAAATACTGTCCGATGGCCGGAGCGGAGGACAAACCCGGAGACTCAATGCCCACGGCATCGAAGAAGCCATCGGCACTCTCGCCGATGATAAAATCGTCCGCATCCCCCTCCAGGTGGGCCCGGAGGCCGCAGAAGCTGGTAATGGTGTCTCGCATGGGCAGGTTCGGCACACTGCGCTCTGCCATTGCAGTGGCGTAGGCCAGGCCGTCTGCAGTGGTGTTGGTGGCGTCCTTGTCGCTGCGGTCCACGGCGGTGGGGCCGATGAGGAGGTTTCCGTGTACCGTGGGCGTCACCAGCACACCCTTGCCAAATTTGCCCGGCAGCTGGAATACCGTCCGCTCTACCAGGTGGCCATCCTTTTTGTCCAGCAGGCAGTATTCACCGCTGCGGGGAACGATGGAGAGCTTATGCTCGCAGACCATGTTGTGCAGGACGTCGCTGTATAACCCGGCTGCATTCACCACCGTGCGGGCCTGAAGAATTCTTCCCCCGGCGGTGATCTCATACAGACCGTTCCGGCAGGTGATAGCCGTTACGGGGGTATCCATGAAAAACTCCACGCCATTCTGAGCGGCGTTCTCCGCCAGGGCGATGGTCATGGCGAAGGGACAGACGATGGCGCTGGTGGGGGCATACAGAGCCGCCACCGCCTCCGGAGACAGGGCGCTCTCCAGGGCGTGCAGCTCGTCCCCGCTAACAATGCGCAGGCCTTCCACGCCGTTCTTTTCGCCGCGCTCCCGCAGCTCCTCCAGCCGAGGCAGGTCTTTTTCGTTAAAGCACAGCACCAGGGCGCCGTTACGCTTATAGGGAAAGTCCAGCTCTTGGCTTAGATGCTCCATCATGCGGCTGCCGGCCACATTGAAATGGGCTTTTTTCGTTCCCGGCACGGCGTCGAAGCCGGCGTGGACGATGGCGGAATTGGCCTTGCTGGTGCCCACGCACACATCCTCCCCCTTTTCACACAGGGCCAGGCGCAGGTCGTAGCGGCTCAGCTCCCGGGCTGTGGCGCAGCCCACAGCACCGCCGCCGATGACAATGGCATCATAAATCATTATTGAATGCACTCCCTTTCCAAACAAAAAAGCCATGCAAAACAGCACGCAGAAAATCTGCGTGGTCTTTTGCATGGCTCAAATTCTCATTGCACTATATGCTATTCTATATGTATAATAGCAGGGACGGCGGCCCCTGTCAAGAGGGGATTGCCGGAAGCTGTCTTAACGATTCCTTTACGAGTTTTTAACGGCGATATATGGTATACTGATTTCCATATAGGAGGACGCATCATGAAAAAGCGGATTCGTGTTCCCTGGCCGGAGGAGTGGAAGAAGCAGATACACCTGTCTACCCAAGGGACAAACCTTATCTATACACCTAAGGACTTTATCATCTCGTTTTCACTGTACATTATCACAGTCATCGCCTGTATGCTGCTGCGCTCCCTGGACGAGACCGGGGATACCAGCTATGTGGCTATGCTGTTTCTAACGGATGTGTTCCTCACGGCGGTGCTGACGGATGGGTACCTGTTCAGTATCCTCTGTGCAGTGTTGGGCGTATTCAGCGTGGACTACATATTTACTGAGCCCTATTGGCACATCAGCTTCACCCTGGCGGGCTTTCCGCTGACCTTCCTGGTAATGATGACCATTTCCATCCTGGCCGGCGCCCTGGCCAGCCGGGCCAAGCAGGTGGAGGTCACGCAGAGGCAGATGCAGCGGGAGAAAATGCGCGGAAATCTTTTGCGGGGCATGAGCCATGATATCCGCACACCGCTCACGGGCATCGTGGGGGCCACAGACGTACTGCTGGAGCAGGATGGGAGCCTGACCCCTCAGCAGCGGCGGGAGCTGCTGCAATCAATAAATGAGGAGGCCAGGTGGCTTATGCGGGTGTCGGAAAACCTGCTCTCTATCACCCGCATAGACGGCGAAAATGCCGGAGTGAAAAAAACACCGGAGCTGGTGGAGGAGATCATAGAGGGCGCGGTGAGTAAGTTCCGCCGGCATTATAAGGGCATCACCGTGCAGGTGCATCTGCCGGAGGAGCCGATGCTGGTGCCTATGGATCCGCTGCTGATGCAGCAGGTGCTGTTTAATTTAATGGAAAATGCTGCCCGCCACGGGGAGACGGTGAACCAAATCGATATCTCCCTCAGCCAAAAGGATGAGTGGGCGATTCTGGACGTGGCAGACAACGGCGTGGGCATTGCCCGTGGCCGGCTGGAGCATCTGTTTGACGGGACGCTCCACCCGGAGGAGGGCCGCGAGGACGCCCGGCGGGATATGGGCATCGGCCTGTCGGTCTGCCGCACTGTCGTAACGGCCCACGGCGGCACTATCACCGCGGAAAACCAAAAGCAGGGCGGAGCGCTGTTTCGCATCACTCTGCCCATAGAATAAGGAGGAAGAATATGAAAATCAAGGACAAGGTCCTCATTGTGGAGGACGAGCAGAGCATCAGCAATTTCATTTCCATGATCCTGCAGGCCAGCGGCTTTGATACCATCGTGGTGCGCACCGGGGAAGAGGCGCTGACCATGGTCTCCTCTCATTGCCCGGATCTCATCATCCTGGACCTTGGCCTGCCGGATATGGACGGCATGGAGGTACTGAAGTCGGTGCGCAAGTGGTCCAATCTGCCGGTGGTGGTGGTTTCTGCCCGGAATCACGAGCACGATAAGGTGGAGGCGTTGGATTACGGCGCGGATGATTACCTGGTCAAGCCCTTCGGAACGTCGGAGCTTCTGGCGCGCATCCGCACGGCTATTCGCCACACCCGCACGGCCCTGCCCAATGGGGAGATTGCCCAATCCGGCAAGTTTACCACCGGCGAGCTGACCATCGACTATGACAAGCACCAGGTGCTGCTTCGGGGCGAAAACGCCAAGCTCACGGTGAATGAATATAAGATCGTAGCACTGCTGGGCAAATACGCCGGCAAGGTGCTGACCTATGACTTTATCATCCGGGAGCTATGGGGCCCCAAGGCCAAGACGGATAATCAGATCCTCCGGGTGAACATGGCCAATATCCGCCGTAAGATAGAGAAGAATCCCGGCCAGCCGGAGTATATCTTCACAGAGGTGGGCGTGGGCTACCGTATGCGCGAGGACGACTAAAACTCCTTCCTTAACAAAGATAAAGGGCAGCGAAAATCGCTGCCTTTTTTCACGCCCTTGCCGTCATGCCAAGGGCTGCTTGCGCATATAATAAAAGCAGAAATCGTGATAAGTTTCACAAAAGGAATTTTTATGGAAGGGAGGTTTCGCCAAAGGAGCATAAATCCGTAAGCATCCGATTAAGAAAACTCTGCAACGCGTTAAAACGGCGTTAAGGAGAGGCGAAATCTATTTACAGCTGGAAACGGAAATGATAAGGTGCAAGTAGACCTCTTTGGAGAGAGGACAAACAACTTTAAAGGAGAGAAAACTATGGAAGAAAGAAAAGGCTTTGGATCCAATTTTGGATTTCTGATGGCCGCCGTTGGTTCGGCAGTCGGCCTGGGTAACATCTGGGGTTTCCCCAATAAAATGGGTGCAAACGGCGGATTTACCTTCCTCGTTATTTATCTGATCCTGGCGGCCTGCTGCGGCATCATCGTCATGGTGGGCGAGCTGGCTCTGGGCCGTAAGACAGGCCGCGGCGCCGTGGGTGCGTACCAGGTCCTGTCCAAGAAGTTCAAGTGGCTGGGCTGGCTGGGCATTCTGTCCGCCTTCCTGATCCTGTTCTTCTACTGCGCCCTGGGCGGCTACTGCATCAAGTATGTGGTGCTGAATGTGGGCGATCTGTTCGGCGCCAGCTTCGGCTCCAACGGCCTGGACGGTGCCGGTGTGTTCGGCGCCTTCATGGGCAACCAGATGGAGGCCGTGATCTACGGCCTGATCTTCGTCCTGCTGACCATGATCATCGTCATGGGCGGCATCGGCGGCGGTATCGAGAAGGTCTGCTCCGTGGGTATGCCCGCTCTGTTCATCATCCTGCTCATCTGCATCATCCGCGCCTGCACCCTGCCCGGCGCTGTGGACGGCCTGAAGTATATGTTCGTTCCCGGCTGGGCTCTGGAGAACGGTGTCATTAAGGAAGCACCTGACTTCCTCACCGTCCTGGCTACCGCCGGCGGCCAGATGTTCTTCTCCCTGTCCCTGGGCATGGGCGCCATGATCACCTACGGCTCCTACCTGCATAAAAAGGAAAACATCGAGAAGAACGCTCTGCTCATCGTTATCATGGATACTCTGGTGGCCCTGATGGCCGGTCTGTGCGTTATCCCCGGCCGTTTCGCCCTGGACCCCACCGGCGCTCTGGGCGGCCCGTCCCTGCTGTTTGTGACCATGCAGAATGTGTTCCACAAAATGCCCCTGGGCGCTCTGTTCGGCATCCTGTTCTATCTGCTGGTGGTGTTTGCCGCCATCTCCTCCTCCATCTCTCTGCTGGAGGTCATCGTGGCCCACTTCTGCGATAAGGCCCGTGACGCCGGCAAGGGCGATAAGCGCAAGGTCTATTCCCTCATCGCTGCCGTATTCGTTGGCCTGGGCTGCATCCTCATCTGCGTGGATTCTTTGGGCGGCGCAGGCATCTCTCCCTTCAACATTCTGGGCATCGAAAAGGATGTCAACGGCAATCTGCCCACATGGTGTGACTGCTGGCTGGACTTCTTCGACTGCATCTCTGAGGGCATCCTCATGCCGCTGGGCGCGCTGCTCATGTGCTTGTGTATCGGCTGGGAGCTGGGCCCCAAGATGGTGGACGACGAGTGCTGCCTGGAGGGTCAGAGCTTCAAGATGAAGGGCTTCTTCAACATCTGCGTCAAGTTCATCACCCCCCTGTGCATGATCCTGGTGCTGTACGGCCAGATCAAGGAATTCTTCTTCTAAATCAACGCAAATATAATAATATAGAAGGTGTCTCGCCGCGCCGCAAGCGCAGAAGACTCATACATAAAACGCCGGGGCTATCCCCGGCGTTTTTGCGCCTGCGCAAAGGGCAAATACATCCCTGAATGGCGGATGTGGAAGCGGCCCGTGATGGCAACCCGCACCCTGTCCGCTACAGCCTTTTGGCGTGGGGGAAGGTGACTTAAAAGACGGTCAATTCATCAGCCTCGGGATCAAGTTTCCTCCTCAATTTAGCCTCTCCAGAAAGAAATATTCCGCCAGCACCCCCATTATTTCAAAAATTTTTCGTCAAAAAAGAAAAAATGGAGTTCACAATTTGTTAAAAAAATGGAATCGTATGACAAGAACTTGACAATATATGATTGGGCGCATAATATAGAAAATACCAAAACTTGAGGAGGTAAATCACTCACTATGGAAAAGAAAAGCACCAAGATAGCGTATTTTATTGCGCTGGCGGTCGTGATTGTCGCTCTGATCATCGCTAAGGTGAGCAACGACGGTTCCGGCTTTGTGGCCACCGGTTGGGCCCTGTTCCCCCCTGTGGTCGCCATTGCTCTGGCACTCATCAGCAAGGAAGTGTATTCCTCTCTGTTCCTGGGCTGCCTGGTCGGCGCACTGCTGCTGGCTGACTTCAGCCCCTGGCAGACCGTTGTGAACTTCATCGGCGCCGGCGAGGGTGTTGGCATGATCAACGCCATCGACATCTCCATCCTGATCTTCCTGGTTATCCTGGGCATCATGGTGGACCTGATGAACAAGGCCGGCGGCTCCGCTGCTTTCGGCCGCTGGGCAACCAAGGCGGTTAAGACCCGCTCCGGCGCGCAGCTGATGACCATGCTCCTGGGCGTGCTGATCTTCATCGACGACTATTTCAACTGCCTGACCGTGGGCGCCGTTATGCGTCCCGTCACCGAGAGCCATCACATCTCCCGGGCGAAGCTGGCCTACATCATTGACGCTACCGCCGCTCCCGTGTGCATGCTGGCCCCTGTGTCCTCCTGGGCTGCCGCCGTTGCATCCTATGTGCCCGATGGCTTCCCCGGCTCCCGCATCAGCATGTTCCTGAGCCAGATCCCCTGGAACTATTACTGCATCCTGACTCTGGTGATGGTCATCGTCACCTCTGTGCTGAACATTGACTACGGCCCCATGCTGAAGCATGAGTACAATGCCCAGGTCAAGGGCGATCTGTTCACCACCCCCGAGCGTCCCTTCGCCGGTGCGGATGACTATGAGGAAGGCGCCAAGCACTCCTCCATCCTGGACCTGCTGCTCCCCGTCATCGTTCTGATTGCCCTGTGCATCGTTGGCCTGATCTGGACCGGCGGTATGTGGGATGCCGAGAGCGATAACTATGGCAACTTCATCATGTCCTTCTCCGATGCCACTGCCGGTACCGGCCTGTGCCTGGGCTCCATCGTGGCTATCGTGGTGACCTTCATTTATTACTGGCTCCGCGGCCTTATCTCCTTCAACAAGTCCATGGAGTCCATCCCCAACGGCTTTATTCAGATGATCTCCCCCATCCTGATCCTCTGCTTCGCCTGGACTCTGTGCGGCCTGTGCCGTGACGACGGTCTGCAGGTGGGCGAGTTCGTGAAGGGTGTCATGGCTAACACCGGCAGCCTTGCCAAGTTCCTGCCTGCTGTAATCTTCATCGTGGCCTGCTTCATCGGCTTCGCCACCGGTACCTCCTGGGGCACCATCGGCATCATGGTCCCGCTGGTCTGCGCCGTGTTCGATTGGAATTCCCAGGTTACCCTGCTGTCCATCGGCCTGGCAGCTTCCTGTGCCGGCGGCGTGTGCGGCGACCACCTGTCCCCCATCTCCGATACCACCATCATGGCTTCTGCCGGTGCCCACTGCTTCCACCTGAACCATGTGTCCACCCAGCTGCCCTACGGCGTGACCGTGGCTGCCGTTTCCTTCGTCAGCTTCCTTATCGCCGGTCTGCTGCAGAACGTTGTGATCTGCATGATCATTGCCGTGGTTCTGATGATCGCTACCCTGCTGGTCATCAAGGCTATCGTTGCCAAGAAGCACGCCGGTATCTTCCGGGAAATGGCTGAGGCCAACAAGGCCCTGGCTGGCAAATAAGATATAGTCTGTCTACATACTTACAGCAAAAAGAGACGCCCTCGGGCGTCTCTTTTTTTACTGGCAAAAATTCCTGCAGAATTTTCTGCCAAAGGGGTTTGCGGTCTGCTGCGCACATAATTTTGCCGCAAGCGACAGAATTTCGCACTGGCTGTCTGAGAGGTATTTTTCCTCCACACACATGTCGCAGTGAAAAGTGATTTGAATTTTTTGCCGCCTGCGGGCGGCAAACTTTGCGAGGCTTTTGGGGGTGTATATGCGTAATGTATGTGTATACGGTATTCCACGTCCAACCACACCTCTTGTAAACCCTCCATAGGGGCCGATGGCCCTGTTGCGGCGCCCCAAATTTCCGCGCTGCCTTACGGCGAACGCTTGAAATTTTGACCGCGGCCACTCGCTCATCTCACTTCTTCTGCCACTGGCAGCGGCAACCCGCATCCCCACGAAAAAAGGGCGGAGCGCAAATGCGCACCGCCCTCTGCCGTTTCAAATCAAAACATCTTTTTCACATATTGGTCGTATTTGCTGGCGTTCATGACACTCTGGTAGGTATTCTTAAAGCGGGAAACGGTGAGACTGTTGAACTCCAGAATCTGCCGGTACTTCAGGGCCCCGGCGATGGCTGCGATACCGCAGCTGAAATAGCCGTAAGGGGCTGTCCGGGCGGCAACGGCTATCAGTGCGCCCACCAGAATCACAGAGATAACCACTCCGGCAATCTGCTTTTTCGGCTGAAGCAGGCGCCGATCCGCCTCCGTGATAACGCCCTCCTCGACCATGGTCTTGGCTAACCGAGCCTGCACAGTGAAGGTGGAGATGGCATTGAGCACACAGGGGGCCGCCACAAAGAAGGTAAATAGGGCCAAAAACGCCTGCACAATAAAAATGGAAATACTACTTTCGTTCAATGGAATTTCCTCCTAAAAAATTTTTCATGGTATCCTATATGCGAAACGGCCATACCGTCAAGCGTCGGTGTAAACGATGGACACATCACTCCGGCCGGTGGCGTACAGCATGTGGCCGTAGCTTAGGTCAAAGCCTACAATGTCGCCTACCTGCAGCACCCGCGGGCAATCCTCTACATCCACAATGCAGTGGTCGGAGGAGCCGCCGATAATAGTCATGCCCGGCTCCCGGCAAATAAGGCTCTCCAAATCGCCTGCATCCGCCCGGCCAAAGGCCACCAGACCCCGCAGCCGTGTGCCCCGGTCCACATAGCTGGGGCGGCGACCGAAGGCATCGATCATGGTCTCGCCCACAGGGTAGGTGGGCTTTTTTCGCAGTTCGACAATTTCGCCCTCCAGGTATATGGTGCCGCGCTGCAGGTAGTCCATGTCGGGGATGCCCCAATCCACCTGCAGATCCTTGGCCAGCAGCGCCGCCTCGCCGATACGCAGGTGATTGATGCCCGCAGGCATGACGCCTCTATGCACCAGCGGGTAGCTGCTGGTGGCTCCGCCGGAGACGATCTCCAGCTTACGGCCGATCTGCTCCTCCACGGCCCGGGCGATGTCCACCAGCTGTCCCAAATTGGCGGGGGAGGGAACAATGGAGCCATAACAGCCCAGGTTTACCCCCACGCCAGCCAGGACCAGGTGGGGCAGCTCCCACTCCACATGGCAGCAGGCACGGATCATTTCCGCCTTGTCCCAAAAACCCTCCCGCAGATCACCGAGATCTGCCATGAGGATGACCTTGTGAGTGAGGTTTTGTCTGGCGCAGACATTTTCCAGTGCATCCAGCGTGGAAACATCACTTTGCAGCGAATAATCCGCCAGGTGCGGCAGGCTCTCCAGCTCGCTCATGCCCGGCACACGCAGCAGCAGGAAGGGGCCGTCGACGCCTTCTCTGCGCCAAAGCTCTATCTGCTCCAGTCGGCTGGTGGCCAGCTGCGCCGCACCGCACTCTTTATAGAGCCGGGCAATCTCCGGCAGACCACCAACGCCTTTGATCACGCCGGCGACATTGATGCCGCAGGCCCTGCAGCGGGAAACGATTTGGGTAAAATTGTTGCGAAGCTTGTCCCGCCGGATCACCAGGCGGGGGAATTGTCTATCCATGGCCATACCTCGACCTTTCAGAATCTTTGCAGATAAAATCAGTATACCACACTATGCGGGGAATTGCCATTATTTTTTTCCTGTGCGCCCCTCAAAATGCGAAAAAACCTTGACCAATTCACAAAGAACAAGATGATGCTTTTTTCTTTTTTAGAAAAAATGACAAAATCTAAAAAACCAGGTTGACAGATGTAGTGCATAGGTGTATTATGCCCACATCAGAAAACAAAGGAAAGGAGAAAGCAGCATGAAGCGTTTTGTGAGCAGCAGCATGATGATGGAGATGTGCATGCCCATGTGCATGTGCATGTTTTCCTGCGCTCATAACAGCCATCTGCTTTCCCAAAATGCCTGAGCGGTTTTTTGAAGCCGCAGGGTTCGCTTATCACAGCGGGAAGTCACTTGGCTTCCCGCTGTTTTATTTTTGCAAAGGAGGATAACCCCATGAAAAAGCTTTACCGTCTTTACACCACCGGCTGGCGAATGTGTCCTCCGGGCACGGACAGGTAAAAAACAACCGAGAAGATATCTAACCAATTCAATTTATTTAGAAATAAAAAGGAGAACAAAACCATGAAAAAGACTACCAAGCTCACCGCTCTGGTCCTGGCCCTTGTGCTGACCCTGGCCCTGGCCCTCACCGGCTGCGGCAAGAAGACCACCACCATTCAGATTGCTGTCCCCAATGACACCACTAACGAGGCCCGTGCCCTCCTTCTGCTGGAGCAGCAGGGCATCATCAAGCTGAAGGACGGCGCCGGCATCACCGCCACCAAGAACGACATCGTGGAAAATCCCCACAATGTGGAGATCGTGGAGGCTGAGGCCGCCCAGCTGCCCAATGTGAAGCAGGATGTGGACTACGCCGTCATCAACTCCAACTATGCCATCAACGCCGGACTCAATCCCCTGAAGGACGCCCTGGCCATCGAGGGCTCCTCCTCCGCCTACGGCAATATCCTCTGCGTGAAGGCCGGCAATGAGAAGCTGCCCAAGATCCTGGCACTGAAGGCCGCTCTGGAGAGCAAGCAGGTGGCCGATTATATCACCGAGAAGTACGCCGGTTCCGTTGTGAGCACCGTTACCAACCCCACTGACGGCTACGATGCCTCCGTTGACTACGACAGCCTGAAGGGTACCACCATCACCATCGCTGCTTCCCCCACGCCCCACGCCGAGATCCTGGAGGTTGCCAAGACCATCCTGGCCGCTAAGGGCATCACCCTGGACATCCAGAGCTACAATGACTATGTTGTGCCCAACACCGTGGTAGAGGACGGCGCCGTGGACGCCAACTACTTCCAGCACCTGCCCTACCTGGAGGACTTCAACGCCGAGCAGGGTACGCATCTGGTTTCCATCGCCACCATCCATGTGGAGCCCATGGGCCTCTACGGCGGCAAGCAGACCTCTTTGGACGCCCTGACGAAGTAATTTAGAAACGAGGGAAACAAACATGATCGAGCTCAAGCACATATGCAAAACATTTGACTCCGGTGGGGGAGAAGTGGAAGCGCTGAAGGATGTTTCCCTCACAATAGAAAAGGGCGAAATATACGGCATCATCGGCATGAGCGGCGCCGGCAAAAGCACCCTGGTGCGGTGTATGAACCTGCTGGAGCGGCCCACCTCCGGCGAGATTTGGGTCAATGGGCAGGAGCTGGAGAAGATGACCCCCAAGGAGCTGCGCCGGGCCCGGGGAGAGATCACCATGATCTTCCAGCACTTTAACCTACTGATGCAGCGCACCTGCCTGCGCAATGTGTGCTTCCCCATGGAGCTGGGCGGCATGAAAAAGGCTGATGCCGAAAAGCGGGCCCGGGAGCTTTTGGACCTGGTGGGCCTGCCGGATAAGGCTAATGCCTACCCGGCCCAGCTCTCCGGCGGCCAGCAGCAGCGTGTAGCCATTGCCCGGGCCTTAGCCACCAAACCCAAGGTGCTGCTGTGCGACGAGGCCACCAGTGCCCTGGATCCCAACACCACCCACCAGATCCTCCAGCTGATCCGGGAGCTGAACCGGGAGCTGGGCATCACCGTGGTCATCATCACCCACCAGATGAGCGTGGTGAAGGAAATCTGCGATAAGGTCGCCATTTTGGACGGCGGCGAGGTGGCAGAGGAGGGCCTGGTATCGGCGGTGTTTGCCGCCCCCAAGTCCGCAGCCGGCCGGCGGCTGGTGTTCCCCAGCGGGGCCGATGCCCTGGTGTCCGATCCCACAGCGGAGCGCCGTGTGCGGCTCATCTTCCGGGACAGCCAGACCACCGGTATCCCCTTGGTGGCCCGTCTGGCGGCGGAGGAGAGCGTCTACTGCAATGTTATCTCCGCCAGCACCCAGCGGCTGTCCCGGGAGGTCTACGGCAGCATGCTCCTGGGCATCCCCAGCGGCCAGTTTGATCGGGCCGTGGACTTTATTAAGGCATATCCCAACATTCAGGTAGAGGAGGTGGAGCACAATGTATAGTGACCTGTTTTCTGCGGAATCCCTGGCGGACCTGCAAACGGTGTTGCCTCAAATTCCCTTTGCCATTTGGGAAACGCTCTATGTGACGCTGCTCTCCACTCTTCTGGCCACGGTCATCGGCCTGCCTTTGGGTGTGCTGCTGGTGGTGGGCGAAAAGGGCGGTGTGCTGCCCCTGCCCAAGGGCGTGATGCATGCACTGAATGTGCTCATCAACCTCCTGCGATCCATACCGTTCCTGATCCTGATGATTATGGTGTTCCCTCTGTCCCGGCTCATCATCGGCACCGCCGTGGGCACAGCGGCAACCATCGTGCCCCTGGTGGTAGCGGCCTTCCCGTTTATTGCCAGACTGGTAGAGGGCAGCCTCCGAGAGGTGGATCCCAATATCATCGAGGCGGCCCAGAGCATGGGTGCTACCCCCGGGCAGATCATCTGCCGGGTGATGATTCCCGAGAGCGTTCCCAGCCTGCTGCAAAATGTGACCATTGCCCTGACTACCATTTTGGGCTACTCGGCCATGAGCGGTATCATCGGCGGCGGCGGCCTGGGTAAAATTGCCATCGACTACGGCTATTACCGCTATAAGTACCTGGTGATGCTGGTGGCGGTGATCCTGCTGGTGCTGCTGGTACAGGTGCTGCAAACCATTGGCACAAAGCTGGCCATCCATAGTGACAAGCGCCTGAAGAAGTAAAAAGGGACACACTGCAAAAGAGTTGTTCACTAAAATAAGACGAGTAAGCTTTCCGAAGAGGATTGCTTACTCGTCTTTTTGTGTTGTTTTGAATGTGACAATTAAATGCACCTTCATGAGCCTTGAAGGAGGGCCACATGCTGGAAATGGGCTGTGCAGCAGCGTATCCGCGATAGCTGAGCCGCTCGTATCGGACGCTGATCCCGGCGTCAGAATCGGCTTTGCCATATCTGATCGAACCGCTTTTCCACAGTGTCAGCTCCCACAAATAAATGCGGGGACGAAAGGCTGAGTAACACCTTTCGTCCCCGCATTACGGGTGGGCCTATTTGGCAGCAAGCCCTATTCCCATGTGTAAGCCGTGCGGCTTACTTGTCGTACATCTCGATGAGCTTGAGCAGGTGCTCGTAACGAGCCTTGGCCTCGTCCTCGTTACGCTGGAAGAGCACACCGGCACGATCCGGGAACTCGCGGGTCAGGCGAGAGTAACGGGCCTCGTTCATCAGGAACTCCTGATAGCCGCCGGCAGGTGCCTTGGAATCCATGGAGAAGCGCTGGCCGGCAGGTGCGGCAGGATTGAAGCGGAACAGGTTCCAGTAGCCACATTCCACAGCCTTCTTCATTTCCTTCTGGCAGTTCATCATGCCGCCCTTGATGGAGT
>OHTI01000627.1_pt1 | contig 12912 bp, 8 predicted proteins | sample 1578941 | NCBI WGS metagenome assembly OHTI01 (sample SAMEA3879609, study PRJEB24766) | human gut metagenome | biome: human-associated habitat; feature: feces | place: USA | collected 1985/1987
TTCTGTTTGTAATCAACTTTCCCCCTCACACGGGAATTTCAAAAAACTATTGAGGAAAGTATGATAGATTATGTGCACAGGGTATGAAAGAGGTTTAAAAATCTATTATAAAGAAAAGGAGAAGATTAATGAAAAAAAGAAAAAAATATGTAGCTATTATGTGTGCTGCCTTGTTGGCGTTTTCGTCGTTGCTGCAAGGCTGTGGAAAAACAGAAACGGCATCTAAAAATTCAACCAAAGAAGTGTTGTCAGAATCATCGGAGCAACAAAGCACAGAACCGGACAAGATAACATTTGCATTTTTCTGCAATTTATTCATTCCGGAAGATATGGACATGATTGAAGAGGCCTTAAATGAACAGACTCGTAAAAAGATTAATGTAGAGGTAGAACTCGTGCCATTAAGCCTTGGTACTTATAACCAGCAAATAAACCTAATGGTTTCTGGTAATGAAAAGTTAGATTTATATATTATGTTTGGTGGTGATTTCACTTCTGCGATTAATCAGAATAAGCTTCTGCCGATTGCACAGGATACACTGCAGGAATATGCACCTGGGGTAGTCAATGCTTTAGGGGATTATCTGAAAGCATCAACAGTTGGGGACAAAATATACGGTCTGCCGGTAAATAAAGATATGGCACAGGCAAGAGGAATTTCTTTGAACAAAGAGATTCTGGAGAAATATGACCTGGTAGAAATGGGAGAAAATATTTCCAATACAGATGATCTGGCGGAATTATTTGCAATTGTTTCTGAGAAGGAACCGGGTATGGTTATGACGTCTTCTCAGGATAATGGAAAAAGTATACTGGAATCCGGATTTGCTTCATTTGATAAGATGGGCGATTACTATGGGGTTCTGATGAATTGCGGCGAAAATGACTATCAGTTGGTAAATTTGTATGAAACCGAATGGTATAAAGATACGCTGAATTATATTCGTGATTGGTACAATAAGGGCTGGATTTTAAGTGATGGTTCTATCAACCCGGATACGGGTATGGGCTTATATAAGTCAGGAAGACTATTCTCCTACATGGGAGATAAAAAGCCGGGCGGCTATGTAGATGTACAGAATTCAACAGGGATTCCTACCCTGGATGCGCGTATGTCACAGGCCGTTGCTACAACGGATTCCATTAATGGAGTTGTTATGGCTATTCCTATTACATGTGAAGATGAGATCCCTGTATTAAAGTTTCTGAATTTGCTGTATTCAGATCCGGATGTGCTTAATATTATTGATTGGGGTATTGAGGGTGTACATTATGAACGTGTGAAAGGTACCAACACTTTAATTACTTACCCGGAAGGTGTTACCTCTGAAAATGATGGATATGGGCTTAACCAGGGATGGTCGTTTGGTAATCAGCTTATTTCTTATGCATGGGAAACAGTAGAAAATGATAATTATTATGATGAGATGAAGGCTTTCAATGAAAATGCAATTCAGTCGCAGGCAATTGGTTTTATATTTGATTCCTCTTCAGTTAAGTCAGAAATTGCTGCTTTGGATAGTGTATTAGCAGAATATCGACTTGGTTTGGAAAATGGTGAATTAGATCCGGAAGAATATTTGCCTAAATTTATACAGGCTCTGCGTGAGGCTGGTATTGAAAAGGTGATTGCAGAGAAACAGAGACAGTTGGACAGTTGGGTGGCTGAGAAGTAAGCAGTATGGAAGCAAGACACGGTTTATTGTGATTTCGTCAGTATCGACATCTGTTAATAAAATAAACCGTGTCTTATTGTCTCTAAATTAGGAAGGTGATTTATTGATGAAAAAGCAAAAACTGAAAAAAATGAAACGGCAGCTGCCATTATATTTAATGGCCTTACCGGGAATTTTATATTTATTGATAAATAACTATTTACCAATGACTGGGCTTGTGGTTGCATTTAAAGAATTTAATTATAGAGATGGTATTTGGGGAAGTCCGTGGAATGGTGTTAACAATTTTAAATATTTATTTAGCACTTCAACTTCATTGATTATTACCAGAAATACACTTCTTTATAATTTAGCATTTATAGTTTTGAATACACTGGTTGCACTTACAATAGCTATACTGTTGAATGAAATTCGTAAGGGCATACACATTAAGTTTTTCCAGACAGTCATATTACTTCCATATCTTTTATCAATTATTATTGTGGGATATCTGGTTTATGCTTTTCTGGGAAATGATCTTGGATTTGTCAATACACAAATTCTTACCAAACTGGGAATGAATACCATTGAGTGGTATAGTCAACCGAAGTATTGGCCTTTTATTCTTTTATTTGTAAATACATTAAAGAATTTTGGATTTCTTGCAATTATTTATTATGCAAGTGTCATTTCAATCGGCAAGGATTATTATGAGGCAGCAGAATTAGATGGTGCGGGAAAGATGAAGCAAATCTGGTATATTACCCTTCCATTTTTAAAACCTACAATTATAATGATGGTTTTGCTTGCTGTTGGTAAAGTGTTCTATTCAGATTTCGGATTGTTTTATCAGGTTCCGCAGAACTCCGGAGCACTGTTTAGCGTGACAAACACAATTGATACCTATGTGTATCGATCTCTCATTCAGCTGGGTGATGTGGGAATGGCATCAGCAGCAGGAGTATATCAATCAATTGTTGGATTTATTCTGGTGTTTTTAACTAACCTTCTGGTTCGGAAAATTAGTCCTTCAAATGCTTTGTTCTAAAGGAGTGGAGTTATGAGGAAACAAAAAGAACGAAATAGTATAGTGATTATTGTGGCATATGTCGTGCTAGGAATCATTTCATTTATGTGCATTGCTCCTGTGGTTTTGATGGCAGTGGCATCCTTTACAGATAATGATGTTTTGAATTTATACGGATATACATATTTTCCCCAAAAATGGAGTTTAGAAGCGTATGAATTTCTGATTAAACAAGGAACGGTAATTTCGAAATCCTTTCTAAATTCAATTTTAGTTACTTTTATGGGGACTGCTTTAGGGATAATGGTAACCGTACTTTTGGCATATACCATTTCACGTAAAGAACTGGTTGGACGAAAGCTGATCATGCTTTTTGTTTTTTTTACAATGTTGTTTAATGGTGGAATGGTGCCAACATATTTGATGTATACACAAATTTTCCATATTAAAAATACAATGTGGGCATTACTCTTTCCCCATTTATTGGTGAATGGTTTTAATGTATTACTGGTAAGAACATTTTTTAATGAAAACATTCCGGAAGTGCTGTTGGAAGCGGCACGTATTGATGGAGCGGGAGAAATATCTATTTTTCGAAATGTTGTACTGCCGATATCAAAACCTATTTTAGCTACTATAGGACTTCTGGTTGGAGTTGGCTATTGGAATGACTGGTATAATGGATTGCTGTTTGTTACGGATGTTAATTATTATACCTTACAAAATTTTTTAAATAAAATAATGACAGACCTACAGTTCCTTTCACAAAATATGTCAGCTACATCAGATGTTAATTCCATTATAGCGAATGTGCCGTCAGGAACGGTTAGGATGGCAATGGCATTTATCGGTGCATTACCGGTTATCATTGTTTTTCCGTTTTTTCAGAAGTACTTCACAAAAGGTATTACTGTAGGTGCGGTAAAGGAATAGAGAGATATGACAAATAATAGAGACCCTTTTAATTACACGGCTAATTTAATATTGAGAGCAAAACCAGACTTTGAGTATGCAAGAGAACCTCTTTTGAGGCGCATGCCAAACGGTGATTTAGTATGTGTCTGCTTAAGTGGAGGTAAGACAGAACCGGCGAATCAAAATCTGGTAATTATCAGCCGAAGCAAAGATGATGGCTGTACATGGAGTGCACCGGAAATAATTTTTCAACATAGTGAACGTGCCGTGTGGGCAACAGAACTGTTTTGCCACGACAATACAGTGTGCCTCTTTTTGATGACGTATTATGCTCCGTCAAGATATAGAGAGCTGATTTTATATCGTTCTTTTAGCATAGATAACGGAGAAACCTGGTCAGAGCCACAGTCTCTTCCGAATGGAATTATAAGTGGAAGTGTCAGACAAGGAATTGTGCTTAGCAATGGAGCATGGGTATTTCCGATATATTGGCAGGAATGCTGTGGAGCATGGGATTGGAAACTTCATTCCGTACCAAATGATGGTATTGATGAAAATTGGCCATTTCGATGCGGCGTGCTGCGAACAGAAGACAATGGCAAAAGCTTTCACATAGAAGGATACTTGAAGGCACAGACACCGCTTTGGGAAAATAATATTGCGGAGTATGAAAACGGTAAGCTGGTTATGCTTATGAGGGCAGAATTCACGGGATATCTTTATCGTTCTTTTAGTGATGATTACGGGAAAACATGGAGCAAACCGGAAAAAACAGATATTCCAAATCCAGCATCAAAAATTACCTTGCTGAAATCAGGAAATAACGTATTATTAATACATAATCCTACCATGTGTCAGGAATTTTGCGACTGGAACAAAAGAAAACCATTGGAAATGTGGGTAAGTAGTGATGGAACAAGGACATGGAATAAAAAAATCCCATTGACAAAGGTTGATGAACCGTTCTTTTATCCGCATGGATTTGTGGATTCGCAAAAGAATTTGATTTATATTGCCTGTGAGAACTCTCAGGAACATTTTTTGTTAAAAATACCTATTAACGAAATAGAAGGTTAGCCTTGAACTTTTATAAAATGTAATTTAAAAGGAAATACTTCTCTTAAAGAGTTCTTCTGCCAGACTTTAGGAGAAGTATTCTTTTATTTATTTCAAACGATTATCTAATAAGGTAGAGTTAGTGATATGAAAAAGATGAAGTATTATACTGAGATTTGAGAGTTAAAAACCTTGACATTTCCGCTATTTCGGTATTATCATATCAGAGTAAAGGCAATGAACGTGCACAGTAAGGTTCTATTTTCCTGACAGAGAGGGAAGCCCACCGGCTGAAAAGCTTCCTGAGGTTCAAGCAGAATCGAAATTCCCACGCGAGCCGCATACCGGAAGAATTCGAGAGCAGAGAGCATGGATTTGGTAGGGTATGACGTTTCCTCACTCGTTACGTGAGTTAAGAGTCTTATCGTGAATGTAAAAATAATTTTCATTTTTCACATAAGGAATTTGGGTGGTACCGCGGATATAAATTCGTCCCAATGGGGTGAAGTTGTATGCGCGGTTTTCTTGTATATAAATTTCCCCAGGCACAAGTAAAAATACGTGTGAATCATTCACACAGAAATGAGGAGTAAGATGGCAGATTTAAACGAATTGAATGAAAAAGTCGAACAGATCAAAGCCGACATCCGGGAACAACTGGAAAAGATCGAGAATACCAAGGGTGTCTACGAGTACAAAAAAACCATTCTCGACAAGAACGGTATTATCGGCGGTCTGATGAAGCAGATGGGTTCCGTGCCCAAGGAAGAGAAGGCTGACTTCGGTAAGAAAGTCAATGAACTGAAGAACTGGGCCAGCGAGCATTTTGACGAGCTGAATACGAAGTTAAAAGAAAAAGAGATGGAGCTACGCTACGAGAGTGAGAAGATCGATATCTCCATGCCGGCAAAGAGCCGTAAGACCGGTAATCTGCATCCTGTAACTCAGGTGCGTAACCAGTTAATCGACATTTTCGCATCCATGGGCTTCAGCGTATATGAAGGTACTGAGATCGAGACCGATTATTACAACTTCACCGCACTGAATACCCCGCAGGATCACCCCGCAAGAGACATGCAGGATACCTTCTACCTGTCTCCGGAATTTCTGCTTAGAACCCAGACCTCTGCAGGTCAGGTACACGTGATGGAGAGCCAGAAGCCTCCCATCAAGATTCTGAGCCCCGGTAAAGTATTCCGTTCCGATGATGATGCGACCCATTCTCCCATGTTTACCCAGATGGAAGGTCTCGTAGTAGACAAGACCATCACTCTGTGCGACCTGAAGGGTATGCTGGAAGTACTGGTACAGAAAATCTTCGGTGAAGGTACCACCACAAGACTGCGTCCTTCTTACTTCCCGTTCACCGAGCCTTCCGTAGAGGTGGATGTCAGCTGCTTCGCCTGCGGAGGCTGTGGCTGTCGTCTGTGCAAGGGTACCGGCTGGATCGAAGTACTGGGTGCCGGTATCGTGAATAAGAAGGTACTGGAGAACTGTGGCATTGATTCCGAGGAGTACAGTGGACTGGCATTCGGTATCGGTATTGAGCGTCTGGCAATGTTAAAGTACGGTATTAACAATATCAAACTGTTATATCAATCTGATATGAGAGTACTGGATCAGATCAATGATGACTAAGATCACGGAAATATGATTTTAGAACAGTAGCAATGCAAGGAATAGTACGAGAGGACGTCGTAAAAGACGACGCCGAAGGAGGTAAAAGATATGTTAGTACCACTTAGTTGGTTAAAAGAATATGTAGATATTGATGTAGAAGCCAAGGAACTGGAGGAAAAGTTATTTTCCTGCGGATTTGAGGTAGAGGAATCCTATGAAGTAGGCAAGGATATCAGTGGTGTGGTCGTAGGTCTGGTAGAAGAGTGTGAGCCGATTCCTGAGACCCACTTACATGTATGTAAGGTAAATGTAGGAGGCGCAGAGCCCCTGCAGATCTGCTGTGGTGCAGATAACGTACACGCAGGCGGCAAATACCCTGTAGCACTGGAAGGTGCCCAGGTATATGCTACCGCAAAAGATCATGTGACCATCGAAGGTACCATGAAGATCAAAAAAGGCAAGCTTCGTGGCTATGAGTCCTGCGGTATGCTGTGTTCCGGTACCGAGCTGGGACTGAACGAGGATCTGTATCCCGGCGCTGGCTACAACGGATTGCTGGTACTGCCGGAGGATGCTGAGGTCGGTGCGGACGTAAAGCCCCTGTTACAGTTGGATGACTGGATCTTCGACATTGCCATTACCGCCAACAGACCGGACTGCGAGAGCATCTTCGGTATTGCCAGAGAAGTAGCGGCTATCCTGAATAAGCCTGTGAAGACTCCGGCACTGGATTATACTGAGAGCGGCATTACCAAGGACGGATTTACCGTAACTGTGGATGCTCCGGATCTGTGCCCCAGATATATCGCACACTACGTATCCGATGTAAAGATCGGTGAATCCCCCGCATGGATGAAGAGACGTCTGGCACTGGTGGGCATCGGTTCTATCTCCAATGTTGTAGATATCACGAACTACATCTTAAAAGAGCTGGGGCAGCCTATGCACGCATTTGATTCTTCTTACATTGAAGGCAATGCCATTCATGTAAGACGTGCCCATGACAAGGAAAAGATCATGACCCTGGATGAAAAAGAGTTTGAATTAAACGAAAATAACCTCGTTATCTGCGATGGCGTAAAGCCCGTAGCTTTAGCCGGTATCATGGGTGGTTTGAACTCCGAGATCCGCGACACCACAGAGGCTGTCATCTTCGAGTCCGCAAAATTTGCAAGAGACAATATCCGCAAGAGCTCCAGAGCACTGGGACAGTCTTCCGATTCCTCCCAGAGATATGCCAAGGGTGTGGATGAGTATGCTACCGTTATGGCCAGCAAGAGAGCACTGCATTTGATCGAGGAGCTGGGCTGCGGTAAAGTATCCTCTACTCACGTAGAAGTCAGCACCGGCAACTCCATCGAGCCTGCCGAGATGAAGGCAAGCATCAAGAAAGTAAATGGTGTACTGGGTATTGAAGTACCTACCGCTGATATTGAGAGAATCTTAAAATCCCTGAACTTCCAGCCCGTAATTAACGGTGACGAACTGACCATTCAGGTACCCGCATATCGTGAAGATATGGAATCCTATCCCGATATTGCAGAGGAAGTGATCCGTATGTACGGTTACGACCACGTAACACCGACCTTCCTCGCGGCAGCAGCTGTAACCAGCGGCGGCATGAATACCAAACAGAAGACCGAGCTTAAGATCAAGAGAGCATTATGTGCACAGGGCGCATTTGAGGGTGTACATTATTCCTTCTTCTCTCCTTCCGATCTGAATCTGTTAGGCCTGCCTGAGGATGCACCGGAGAGAAAGGCAATCCGCCTGATCAACCCGATCAACGAGGATCTGTCCCTGATGCGTACCACTTTGGCACCTCAGATGATTCATGCCATCGCCCGTAATCAGAAGAACGGCTGTCTGGAAGGCAGAGTATACGAGATCGGCAATAAATTCATCCCTAAGGATCTGCCTCTGACCGAGTATCCCGATGAGAGAGAGACCATCTGCATCGGTATCTGGGGTAAGGAAGAGAATTTCTTCACCCTGAAAGGTCTGGTAGACACGGTAGCAGAGACACTGTTCATTGATTTCGAATATGTAGAGGACAAGAAGACCTTCCTGCATCCTTATCGTACTGCAAAGATTCTGTACAACGGCGAAGAGATTGGCTACCTGGGTCAGCTGACCTACGAGATCCAGAAGGAAGAAGATATGCGTGAATCCGCATACATCGCAGAGATCGATCTGAAAGCCCTGCGTCCCGTATACGGCAAGGTTCCTACCTTCGCACCGATCTCCAGGTTCGCCAAGGAGACCAGAGACCTGGCACTGGTAATGAGCAAGTCCGTTACCTGTGGCGAGGTAGAGAAGGCCATCGCGGAAGCCAGCAGCTTCGTGGAGTCCGTAGAACTCTTCGATGTCTATGAGGGATTACAGGTGGGACCCGAGAAGAAGTCCATGGCCTTCACCGTAACCTTTGCCCCGAAGGAGGAAGAATTCACCACAGAGGCAGTGGACGGCTATGTGAAGAAGATTCTCAAGAACCTGAACAATAAGCTGGGTGTGGAACTCAGATCCTAATGATAATATTAGAAAGCGGCTAACTGTAAAAGGAGGCCGCTTTTTTGGTAATTTTTGTATACAAATTTTTCTACTGGAAAAAGAATGTCAGGCAGTATTAGTTTCTAACTATATATCTACGAAAGATTTCCTATTGATTCTGGTATTTCACGACGCTACAATTAAGTTAATTTCTTACAAGAAGGAAGAATAGTAGCGCTATAGTACAAACGGAGGAACTGGTGAATGAATGATGTTTCGCTGTGGCAGAATGAAATACAATTTCCTGTAAAAAATATTTGGGACAGTTTGAATATTTTTTACATTTCGGATATTCATCTAGAATTTCACATTGAAGGGTTTGAAACTATAAAGAAAAGATCTTTGCCTCCGGCAATTCGAAAATTGGTAATTGATATTTTTGGAGAAAACAAGGACAGAGCAAAAAGGGGATATTTTGACTACATTATTATTGATGGAGATATAGCTGATGACATAGCGATAGTTGATATTTTTTTCTCGTGTCTTAATAAAGAGATTCCATCTATGGAAAAAGTGTTATATGTGTTGGGAAATCACGAATTGTCTGCTTATTCTACAAGGCAAGAGTGCTATGAACAGTATATGAAACTTTCTGCAAAGCATGGGATTCACCTTCTTATTAATGATGGTTTTATGAAATATGATTATATAGATAAACGTAGTGTTCCGAAGTGTCTTATATTTGGAGGAACTGGTTTCTCCAAATATAATGAAATGTATAACACTACGAACTTGTGCTATTCGAAGGATTTAATAAACAACAGGGATGAAGAGATTAAAGAGTCAGAAATATTTTATTCAATATACAAAAAATATCTTTTAAAAGCAAAAAAAATGCACTTGCCGTTGATTGTAATCAGCCATTGCCCTGTAAATGATTGGTTAAAAGAAGGAGAGGAAGATTCCCAATGTATATATTTTTATGGGCATGATCATCACAACAGATATGTTCGTGATAAATATAGGACAATTTTTGCGGATAATCAGATAGGATATACGGGAAATATTCAAATGAAATTATGTAGTTTGGGGTGCGTGTATGATCCTTTCATTAGATATACGGATGGATGCCACAAAATTAGTATAGAGGAATATGTGCTTTATTATAGATATATTGGAGAGAGATTGAATGAGCCTAAGCTCATAAACAATATTTTAAAGCAAAAAGATGCCGGCTTATACCTGATAAAACATGACGGATACTATGGTTTTTTTGTAAAGACACAAAAAGGAGTCAAAATGTGTGTAGGAGGAATGGTTAAGCAGGTCAGTACGATAAATAGCATGGATTATTATAATGAGACATTTTTATCTATGGTAAAGTCATTTTATGAAGGATTAAAGCCATATAGATTGGTACAAGAAAGAATAGCGTCAGAAGTAAAACGACTTGGCTTTAACGGCACAATACATGGATGTATTGTAGATGTGAATTATTATAATCATATCATGGTAAATCCATATGATGGTAAGTTAACCTACTACTATTCTCCTGTATTTGGAGTTGCAAAACAGTTTGCATCATTTGACAAACTATTAGAATCGATTAATACGGAAAGACTTAGTGAACAAATAACCACAGCCGAGCAAATTGAGGAACAGAAAAAGATATTAGGAGTGTTACAGAAAGAGAATGCATTGATATGTCAACCGCAGCAAAACTTGTCAGAATATATTGACAAAATGATTTTTATAGACAGAAAAGAAAGCTTATATGCTGTTTCTAGAAGAGTAAATCAGGTACAACGATTGTTCTCGGCAAATTTGCTTCGCGAATGGGACAATACACTTGTGGCCTCAAAAATTGAATTTAAAAGTAATGAGATAAGTGGGTATAATCTAATAGAGGATAACTGGAAAAATATATTACTGTTACGGAGAGAAGATGTAACAGAAAAAATGTTACGGAAAATAATACTTGGGAGAAATAAAAGAAATTTATTTCCGTATATTAGCTATGAAAACTGGGGCGGAAAGGTGTTTCCATTGTGCCGTGCAAAGGATGAGGAGATTGAACTGTTTATGTCACTGGTACCGGATAGCATGTTTAAAGATAGGATAATAAGAGAACAACTTATGAATAAATTGGATGATGATTTTTTGAAATATTATCCTGCAAAGTACTTTACGTATGACTTGCTGCAAAAATATGTGAAAAGTTGTGGCGAATTAGCAATAATAAAAAATGCACCATATTTGGCAAGAATGAAAGAACAGGCGCATATAAGGCGATATTTTATTGAAATTGCAGAAAAAAACGCAAACTATACAATAAAGCACATTGATGAACTTCCAAAAGAATATCAGTGTGAGGAATTATATCAGAAACTTGCATTGTCATTATACCAAAAGCATAGACCCAAGTGGTGCCCAGACTATATATGGAAATATCATAATAATCCGCGTTAAAAAAAGAGTCAAACTATAATTTTTCAGTTGCAATTTCCATGATTTTGGATATAATAATATTACCAGAAGCCCCCACACCTCTCATAGAAGTGTCAAATGGGGGCACATTTTTTCAATAACTTTATGACTGCTCAGCAGGCTCTTGAATACGGTCTTATCGATAAGGTTATTGAAAAAAGATAAGGTGAGGAAATCTTAATGGCAAACAAAAACAACGAAAAAGAAATATACTGCTCTTTTTGCGGAAAGCCACAGGAATTGGTTGGCCGTCTGATTGCAGGCAACGGCGTGTATATTTGCGACCAGTGCGTTGATTTATGTATGAATATTCTTGAGCAGACAGAAGAACTCGAGAACACAGCGGTTGACGCAGAGCTTGCTAAAAAAGATGATACCGTTTCTATTCCAAAGCTCCTTAAGCCTAAGGAAATCAAGGAAATTCTTGATGAATATGTAATCGGTCAGGATGCCGCAAAAGTTACGCTCAGCGTTGCTGTTTATAACCACTACAAGAGAGTGTTTTCAAACGAAACCGATGTTGATTTTTCAAAAAGTAATGTTCTTTTGCTCGGCCCGACAGGCGTAGGTAAAACTTTGCTTGCTCAAACTCTTGCAAAAGCACTTGATGTTCCGTTTGCCATTGCAGATGCCACCACACTTACGGAGGCTGGCTATGTCGGCGAAGATGTAGAGAACATCTTATTAAAGCTTATTCAGGCTGCTGATTTCGACATTGAAAAAGCAGAGCGAGGCATTATTTACATTGATGAAATAGACAAAATTGCCCGTAAATCGGAAAATCCGTCTATCACCCGTGATGTATCAGGAGAAGGTGTTCAGCAGGCACTTCTGAAGATCCTGGAAGGTACAATCGCAAATGTGCCTCCGCAGGGCGGCAGAAAACATCCGCAACAGGAATTTTTACAGATAAACACAAAGAATATTCTGTTTATCTGCGGCGGTGCTTTTGACGGTCTTGAAAAGATTGTTACAAAGCGCAAAGGCTCTTCCGTAATCGGCTTCGAGTCATTTATTCAGGATAAAAAAGAGCTTGACGAAACCTATTGGATGAAAGATGTTACTGCACACGATCTTGTTAAGTACGGCATAATTCCGGAGCTTATCGGCAGACTTCCCGTTATTACGGCTCTAAGCGGTCTTGATACCGACGCTCTTGTGCAAATCCTTACAGTTCCTAAAAATTCAATTGTTCAGCAGTATAAAAAACTCTTTGAGCTTGACAATGTTGAACTTGTATTTGAAGATGACGCTTTAAAAGCAGTTGCCAAAAAAGCGCAGGAACAGAGAACAGGTGCAAGAGGACTAAGAGGAATTATGGAGGGAATACTCACAAACCTTATGTTTGAAATTCCGTCCGATCCGACTATTGAAAGGGTAACAATCACAGAAAAGGTTGTAACCGAGGGCAGCGAACCCGAACTTCTCAGAAACGAAGACAAGGCGGCTGTTTCAATAAACTTAAAACAAGATGCAAAGAAGCGTCAAAAACGAAGCACAGCTTCTTAAAGTATTGTAAATAATTAAAGCTGTATTGCCGAAAAAACAATACAGCTTTTTTTGATTAAAAGGTTCTTTATCAAAAGTTGGGTAAATTACGGCTTAGCGGAGTGTCGGTCGGGCATTGAAATTTAGCTAACGCTAAATTATCCTCCAAAAAAC
>OHTI01000647.1_pt1 | contig 12596 bp, 7 predicted proteins | sample 1578941 | NCBI WGS metagenome assembly OHTI01 (sample SAMEA3879609, study PRJEB24766) | human gut metagenome | biome: human-associated habitat; feature: feces | place: USA | collected 1985/1987
GACTGGCCGCTGCGGCATCCGCCACGGCAAAGGTCTTGTAGCCCTTGGACGGCAAATTCTCCAGATAGGCCAGGGCGCCGGCGGCGGTGTGCTGAATGGGATAGAGCTTCCCGCTCTCATCTTGCAAGGCAGTTGCCTGCACCGCTCCCAGATTCACCACATCGTTGCGTTCAAAGCCCAGGGTGTTGAAAACCGTAACGCCCTCGCCGGCTCCTGCCAAGAGGGATAGTCTCTCTGTAATCAGCCGGCCGGCTCCGGCGGCCAGCGCGTCATACTCCTGCTTGGTGACCTCGTAAACCTCGGCAATGGAGCTGCCCGGGAGAATGTCGTGGAACTGATTGAGCAAGATGGTATCCCGCCAGAATTTCTGCAAATCTTCGGCCGGATAGGGAAGCTGCTGATCCGCCAGAACCCCCAACAGCTCCAGATCCATCATCATGAACTCGCTCTTCCGGTTGCCCCGCTTATTCCGGGCCATGGAGGTATAGGTGCCCCGGTGATATTCAAAATAGAATTCACCCTCCCAGGTCTCCAGCCGGGGATTGTCCTTCACCCGGGCCTCCAGCTCTTCAAAGTAGGTGCGGGCGCCGGCCTGACGGACCTTGGGAATGCCCCGAATGCCGTACTCCATCCGGCGAGAAACCTCCAGCATTTCCCGGGTGGGACCGCCGCCGCCGTCGCCGTAGCCGTAGCAAACCAGAATGTCGTTGTTGATTTCCTTATTTTGATAGCGCTCCCAGCCGCCCATGATCGCGTCGGGGTGGAGCAAGCCGTTGTAGGTGGTAAAGAAGTTCTCCTTGGGATCCTGGCCGATGCCCAGGGTGGTAATCAAGTGCGTCAGCACCTCAGAACCGTCGATGCCCCGCCAAATAAAGGTGTCGTTGGGGATTTTGTTATACTGATTCCAGGCCAGCTTGGTGGTCATGAAATAATCTATGCCGCTCTTCTTCATGATCTGGGGCAGAGCGCCGGAGTAGCCGAACACATCCGGCAGCCAAAGGATCCGGTTGTCCCGGCCAAACTCTTCCCGGAAGAACCGTTTGCCGTAAACAAACTGGCGAACCAGGGACTCCCCGGAGGTCAGGTTGCAGTCTGCCTCCAGCCACATGCCGCCCTCCGTCTCCCAGCGGCCCTCCTGGACGCGCTGCTGGATTTGCGCATACACCTCGGGATAGCGCTGCTTCAGGAAATCATACAGCACCGGCTGGCTGGACATAAACCGATACTCCGGATACTCCTCCATCAGCTTCAGAACGGTGGCAAAGGAACGGGCAACCTTCTCCCGGGTCTGGGCAACCGTCCACCACCAAGCTACGTCGATATGGGTGTGGCCAATGCAAGTGGCAATGATGTCCTCGTGGCCTCCCATTTTACCGTACAGGTTCTCCGCAAGGTAGGCCTGCGCCGTTTCTATGGAGGCGTAAAACTCCGGAGAATAGGGCGTCCGCAGATCCAGCAGGTTGATGGTTTGATTCAAAACCGTCTGGATATCCAGTCGGGTTTTGTCGTCGGGGTCCATCCGCCCGAACGCCCACAGCGGCACCTGCAAATCGTAGTACAGGCGGTTGATGGCCTCATCCAGCACATACAGATCCACCAGGAAATTGAACTCCCGGTGCAGAGTGCCGGTGTAGGCCTGAATGTCCACCGTCAAAGTCTCCCCTGCAGGGGCCTTGGCAAATAAACGGACATCCCGATGGTTCATGTCCGCGCCCTGCACCACTTTGCCATTGATAAAAATCAGGAACTGGGGATTTTTCCCGTCATCCCACTCCTCGATCTGGGTGCGAATCTTCATCCAGACAGACTTCCCGGCCATCTCCGCGGGAATGGTCACGTTGCCCCGGAACCAATAATGCTCCCCCTGGATGCCCTTGAAATCCCCCTGGTATCCTTCAAACTTTCCTTCAAAGTCGTCGCTGCCGTCATAGACGGAGTACCAGTGCATGTGCTTACAGTCAAAGGGCTGCCAGGGGCGATCGCTGCGCTCCGCCTCTTCCGGGCGGAAAAACAGACCGCGCTTGTACTGCCAATCGGGCAGCTCCCGGCTGTCCCGAACGCGCAGCGCCTTCAGCTGGTCGCAAATGACCTGAATTCGCTTATCAATAAAGTACATTGCAATCCTCCTTGGAGAAAATCTCTGCGCATAGGCCCACAGCCGGGCTTACAGGCTATTTTCCTTCACGTAATTCAGAAGCGTATCCACCGTAGTAAAGGCCAGGCCGGTAACCGTGTCGGCGCAGCCGTAATAAATGGCAATCCGGCCTGTGGCGGCGTCGGTGAGGGTCGCGCAGGGGAAGGTGACGTTGGGCACGTCGCCCACGCACTCGTACAGCTCGTAGGGCGCCAGAATGTAATCCTTGGAACGGTACAGAACCTTCCAGGGCTCGTCCTTGTCCAAAAGCGCCGCGCCCATCCGGTACACAAAGCCGTTGCAGGTATTGATCACTCCATGATAGATCAGCAGCCATCCTTCATCGGTCTCAATGGGGATGGGACCGGCTCCAATCTTTGTAGACTGCCAGGCGGACTCATCGCCCTTGACTGTGCTCATGACGTGGCGATGACAGCCCCAGAATTTCAGATCCGGACTCTGGCTGATGAAAATATCGCCGAAGGGCGTATGGCCGGTGTCACTGGGCCGGCTGAGCATCAGATACATCCCGTTGACCTTTCTGGGGAACAGCACGCCGTTCCGGTTGTAGGGCAAAAAGGCATTTTCCAGCTGGTGGAAGGTTTTGAAATCCTCGGTCCAGCCGACGCCGATGGTGGGGCCGTGGTAACCGTTGCACCAGGTGATGTAGTACCGGCCGTCCATATAGCAGACGCGGGGATCATAGCGGTATTCCCGGACGGTGACCACCGGGTCGCCTTCAAAATGGATCGGTTCATCCTGGATCTCCCAGTGAATGGCGTCCCGACTGAAGCCCACAAACAAATCCATGCTGACCGAGCGGCTGTCGCAGCGGAAAACGCCGGCAAAGCCGTCCCCAAAGGGAACCACCGCGCTGTTGAACACACTGTTCGAGCGCTTCGTTGCATGGCGGCCGATGATGGGATTCCCGCTGAAGCGCCATACGGGAAGGGGATAGCCGGCCGGTTTCTCCTCCCAAGGGATATTTTTCAGCTCATTACCAATAATTTTGCTCATAATTGCTCCTCGTATTCCAAAAAATAATGTACAGATTCATCCAGAAAGCCGCCGGTCCACACACCGGGATCCACCCGGCGAACAACATGTTCCGCGGCCGGACAACTATGCCGTTATTAGCATTTTCCCACATTCTTTCATCCTTGTCAACGGGGAAATGCAAAACTTTTGTACATTTTTCTCTTGTATCATGATGCACCGATATTCCGCCGGATTGCCGCCACCGGCAGGCGCGCGGCATCTCTTTCTCTCATGCGCTCCTGCCATTTCCGGCCGCCGCGCACCGTCCGGCAATCTTTTCTTTCCGTTTTCACCAATAAGAAACCGGGGCCTCGCGGCCCCGGCGCAGTAAGTAAATATTTTGCTGAAATTAGCCGGCCTGGGAAGCCAGGAAAGCGTCCAGCTGAGTCTGAGCTTCGGCGACGATCTCGTCAAAGCCGGAAGCGCGCATCTCTTCCATCATCTGGGGAACCGTGGTCTCCGGATCCATCGCGCCGGTCAGCAGAACAGGCTTGTACTTTGCGTAAATCGCAGTGCAAGCAGACAGCTGCTCGGCGACATTGGTGGTATCAAAGGAGAAGCCCAGCGCAGGAGATACGACGGCGTTCTCATTCTGAACCCGAACCTCTTCGTTCCAGTAGTTGTAGGTCTCGGTGTCCTCCAGGGTCACGTTGAAGTAGGTACCCTGTGCATAGGCGCCCATGGGCCAGTCGTTGTTGTTCTTGTGGACTCTCTGCTCGCCATTGACGTCAACATAGTCGAAGTTGTCGCCTTCCAGGCCATAATACAGAGCATCCCGCACATAGGAATCGGTGTTCACCAGCTGCAGCAGCTCCATTGCCTTTTCCTTGTTGGCGCTGGAAGCGGAAATGCAGGCCATAGAGCCCTGCACGGTGTCGTTGGAGAGAACCGTATTGCTTCCCCACTGTACCGCCTCAGCCGTGACAGCCTCACCGGTGTAGGGGCTGGCGCCCAGACCGGGACCCCAAGTCTTCACTGCGGCGTAGGGCCAGCCCTGCGCCACGGACAGCGTCTTGTAAACCGGAGCATTGTCCAGGTTGGGGGCGTCGGAGTTGATGTAACCGGCTTCGTACCACTGATGCAGGACCTTGAGGTCGTTCATCACGTCTTCCTGCTCGAAGACGGCAACCACCTTGTTGTCTCCCTTGGTGTAGGAAACGCCCAGCGCGGGCAGGCCGGAACTCATGCTGTCGTACAGATTTTCAGAAACGGCCCAGCCGTCCTTATTCATGCCGATGGGCGCGTCGCCCGTTCCCTCATAGATGGCAGCCACACCATCGGTCAGGTCGGCCAGGGTGTGCAGATCCTTGTAGTTGGGAACATACTGCTCGGCAACTTGGGTATCCCACACAAAGAAGTTGGTCAGGGAAGAGTCCTTGTAAGCGGGAACGCCATAGATCTGGCCGTTAATGCGGACGGCATCCCAGTACTCCTCCGGCATAACCGCCTTCAGATCGGGGGTGGCTTCCAGCAGGTCGGTGATATCGGCGAAAGCGCCCAGCGCCACGTCGGACTTATAGGTGCTGAAGTTGGTGAAGATGATGTCGTAGGGCTCGTTGGTAGAAACAACCACACTGCGGCGCTGATCCCAATCGCTATAGGAAATGATTTTAACATCCAGATGGACGCCGATCTTCTCTTCCAGATACTGATCGAGATTTGCTTTCCAGGCGTCGTAGTTGGCCGGCTGAGAGTTGCCGATCAAATACCAAACCAGCGTAGGATATTCGCCGTCGGTGCCGCCGGTGGTTTCGTCGGCGGGCGTGGTGTCCCCAGTCGTCTCGGACGGAGCCGAGCTCTCGTCAGCCGAGGGGGTCGTGGTGTTGGCATCGCTGTTCTGGCAGCCTGCGAACATCGCAGCAACCATCACCACGGCCAACAAAAGTGCAATGATTCTTTTCATTTTGTTACCTCCTGTTGTTGGGGTGAATTTTATTTCAGGGCTGGAAACCAGCCCTGGAATACAGAGTAAGATCTTAACCCTTGACAGCGCCCACTGTCAAGCCGGAAATGAAATATTTCTGGAAGAAGGGGTACACACAGGCGATGGGGACGGCAACCACAAACGCAATTGCCATGGTGACGCTCTCCTGGGGCATGGACGCCAGCAGGGCAGAAGAGGAAGTCAACGTTGCCGTGGGATTCTGCGTCAGGTATTTCAGGTCCGCCTGAATGGAATACAGCATCGCCTGCAGAGATTTCAGGCTGTTGCTGTCGATGTACAGCCTGGCCTGGAACCAATCGTTCCAATAACCAAAGGCCAGGAACAAGCCGACGGTCGCCAGAACCGGCTTGGAAATCGGCAGCACAATCCGGCCGAATACCGTCCACTGAGAAGCGCCGTCAATTTTGGCGGACTCAATGATGGAATCGGGAATCGTCGTCCGGAAGAAGGTTCTGGCAATGGTGACGTTAAAGGAGGACACGCACAGGGGCAGAATCAAAATCCACATGGTATCCCGCAGATGCAGCATCTGGGTATTGACCACATAGCTTGCCGCCATACCGCCGCTGAAGATCATGGGGATAAACACCACCATGGTCAAAAAGCCGTTCAGCTTGTACTCCCGGCGGGACAGAACATAGCCCATCAGCGTGGTCAGAGCCACACCCAGAGCCGTGCCGATGACCGTGACATACACGGACACCCACAGAGCGTTCAAGATGGTGGCGCGCTGGGTCCATAAGTACTCATAAGCGGAAAAGGACACCTGATCTCCCCAGACGAAGAACTGGTAACCCTGCTGCCGGATGACGCTGTTGTCTGTAATGGAGATGACAAAAATCAGAATGATGGGCACGAAGCACATCAAAGCCAAAATTACAAACAGAATATTAAATAATACGTTCGTACCCGGCTTAATGCGGTTTAATTTCATGGCATTTTCGTTAACAGATTTACTCATGGTGCCCACCTCCTAAATCAACGCGCTGGAGCGGTCCACTTTCCGGACAATTCCGTTGGCAACCAGAATTGTCACGCAGCCCACCGCCGACTGGAAAAGAGAAGCAGCCGTGGTCTGGCCCATTGAGGTAGCGGGGCTTTGCAGCATCTTGAAGATCTGCACATCAAAGGTTGTCACCACGCCGTCCAGGGGGAAGTTGGCGCCCTGGGTGACCTGATAGAACAGGCCGAAGTCCGTGGAGAAAATACGTCCCACGCTGAGAATGAACATCATAATGATAATGGGGCGCAAAGAGGGCAAGGTCACATACCGGGCCTGCTGGAACTTGGTCGCGCCGTCCAACACCGCCGCCTCATAAAGCGTCTGATCAATGCCCGTAATGGAGGCCAAATAAACCACCATATTGTAGCCAATCGTCTTCCAGAAGTTCAGGAAGATCAGGATAAACGGCCAATATTTCGACTCCATGTACCAGTTGACCGTATCCGCGCCGAACCAAGACAGCACCTGGTTCAGAAGGCCGATCTTATTGTTCAGGAACGCCAGCACGAAATAGCTGATCACAACCCAGGACATGAAGTGGGGCATGAACATCAGCGTCTGATAGCCTTTGGACAGCCGCTTGCTGTAAATATTGCTGATCAGAATGGCCAAGGTGACCGGCAGAACAACGCCCATCACGATGAAGACGAAGTTGTATCCCAAGGTGTTCCGCAGCAGCAGCGGGAATTCTTTCAAGCCAAAGAAATACTCAAAGTTCTTAAAACCAAGCCAGTCGCTTTGAATGACGCTTTGCAGGAATCCCTGACCCTGGGCGATCCGGTAATCCTTAAACGCCAGGATGACGCCGAACATCGGCAGGAAGCAAAACAGAATATACCATACCGTGGTTGGCAGAGCCAAAATGGATAATTCCGTGTCGTCCCGGGTCCAGCGGCCGTGCTTTCGCCGTTTCTGTTTGGGTGGGGCAGATTGAGCAGTCGCTCGCAAATCTCGCATGTTCTTCATTCCTTCCTTTTTGAAATATCGCTTTTCGGCTTGTCGTTTTGCACAAAAAACGATTCCCTTTTCACGAAATATTATAGCTTCTTACAGTTCCGCAGGGAAGTATCAAAACGTTATTTTGTAATACACAAAGGCTACTTTTTTTCAAAAAACGGCCTCTTTCCGGTACCATTTTCTCTTGTATTTTTGGCAGCTTTTTCATGCCGAAGGAAAATTTCGCCTGAAATTCGCCCCACCCCGTTTCCCCCAATAGCCAAAATCCCGGAAAATTCAGCAAAAATCTCCAGCAAATTTGACAAAACCCCCGGTTCATCCCAGCGGATTTTTGTCCGGTTCAGAAATACACCGCCCGCTCACGCAAGCAAGGGCGTGTCCATAAGCCGGACCGAGGGCTGATCGCAATGTTCCAATTCCAACACCACAATCTCATTGGGCGCATCCGTCTTCAGCAGCGCGCCGGGCAGGTACAACGTCCTTTGGGGGCCAATTCGCCAGAAACGGCCCAGGTGGAAACCGTTGACATAAACCATCCCTTTGGTAAAATGGGACAGCTCCACAAAGCACTCCGCCTGGGTAGGCGCCTGGAAATACCCCCGGAAAAACAGGGGATACCGGCAAGCGCCCGCCTCATAAACAACCCCCTCCGGGCGCTCCAAGGGCAACGTCGTCACGGTAAAGTCCATGAGGTTCTGCAGGCCCAAACGTAAGCCGGATATGCCCTTGCGGTCCTCCAAATGCGTCCCGTAATTGACCCGCCCCATGGCCTCCACCAGCACCTGCACCCTGGTACCGGCCGGGCTGGCAGGGAAAGGGATCTGATTCTTGGGCCGGAGCTGCTCCAAAAGCCCCCGGGGCTTCACCGGGTCCACAGTCCCTAAGAGCTGCCCATCCCGGTAAACGTAAGCCCGGTCCCGGAGATTTTCCAGGGTCAGTACGCCCGCCTCATAATCCCCCGGCAGGTCGGTCTGGTAATGAATCAATCCAAAATTTTGCCCGTAATACTCCATGCTCTCCGGCATGGGACTCCGGTGGACCGTCCCCAGAGCCTGCAAATTTTTCAGCAGCTCCGCCTGCTCCGTCAGCTGCACCTGCCCCAGATTTTGCCGCTCCGGCCGGGGCGGCAACGGCGGCGGCGCCATACCCTGCCGACGGCACAGCAGCTCCCGCACAGCAAAGTACTGCGGCGTATAGTCGCCGTACTCATTTAAGGGCGCGTCATAGTCATAGCTGGTTACTGTGGGGTTATACCGGATGTGTTGATTGGCTCCGGCGGTAAAGCCGAAGTTGGTCCCGCCGTGAAACATGTACATGCTGAAGCTGGCGTCCTGGTCCAAGAGAAGCGTCAGCTCCCGGAGCAGGGACTCCGGGTCCCGGGTGTGATGCTTCTCCCCCCAATGATCAAACCAGCCGCACCAGAACTCCGTGCACATCTTAGGCCCCCGCCCGGGCAACGACTCCAGCGCCTGAAAGGCCTTGTCCGCCCCGCTGCCGAAATTTACCGTAGGCAGCACGTCCTCCACCGTTCCGCCGCTCAGCATCCCCGCCGTGGCGCCGTCCGAGGTGAACAGCAGCACGTCTATGCCGCAGCTTCGAATCAAATCCCGAATCTGCCGCAAATAGCTTTTGTCATTGCCGTAGCTGCCGTATTCGTTTTCCACCTGCACCGCCAGAAGGTTCCCGCCCCGGGTACACTGCAGCGGAAGCAGCTTCGGCAGGAGCACCCGGAAAAAGTCGGCCACGTGTGCCACAAACCGGGGATCGCTGCACCTAAGGCGCATATTCCGGTCCCGCAAAAGCCAGGCCGGTAATCCGCCAAAATCCCACTCGCCGCAGATGTACGGCCCCGGACGCACCAAAGCATAGAGCCCCACCCTTTGCGCCGTCTCCAAAAAGGAAACCAAATCCAGCCGCCCGGAAAAGTCGAACTCCCCCTTGCGGGGCTCGTGGAGGTTCCAGCAGACGTAGGTCTCCACCGTGTTAAAGCCCGCAGCCTTCAGCTTTCGGAGCCGGTCCTCCCAGTATTCCGGCAAAATCCGGAAATAGTGCATGGCGCCGGAGTAAATGTGAAATTCCTTTCCGTCCAAGAGAAAGGCATCTTCCCGATAAGTCAGCATGGCGTGCCCCCTTTCTATGTTTCAGGCCTGTCCGCCTGTTTCTTTCATTATAACACAGGAGAAGCTATATGTGGTACGAAAAATGGCGCCTGGCCGGATAAAATCCAAATCCGGCCCGGAATCGTCTCCGGATTTCCCTCACCGCTCCGGAATCGGAGAAATTTCCCCAGAAACGGACGCTCCAGCCCTTTAAATTTCCAGGTATCCCCGAATGACATCTAAAAAAGCTTCCCCGTATCGGGCCGCCTTCCCCGCGCCCACACCGGAAACCTCCAGGAGCTCCTCCATGGTCGTGGGGAGCTTGGCCGCCATGTCCGTCAAGGTGGCATTGGTACATATGATATAGGCCGGGACATGCTCGGCCTGGGCCAGGCGGGTACGCAGCGCCTTCAGCTCCCCCACCAGGGGACCCACCGGTTCCTCCGCCTGCTCCGTGGGAACCGGCGGCGCCTGCTGCGCCGGAGCCGGGAACGAGGCAAGAACTCGCTCCCCCTGGAACAAAACCTGCCTGGCCTTTTCCGTCAAATGCACCACAGGAAACTCTGTTTTCGTCACAAGCAGATACGCCTGCTCCACCAAGCAATCCACATAAGCCTGCACCTGTTCCCGGGACACCTCCCGAAGGATTCCATAGGTAGGCAGCGTATCCAGGCGCAGATTCAAAACCCGCTGGCTTCGGCTGCCCCGCAGCATGTGAATCACCTGGGTGACCCCCAGCCCATAGGGGTACATCCGTTCCACCCGGGCCACACCGGACAGGATCTTCTGGGCCTCCAGGGTGATATCCCGCTGTATAAAATCCCCCCGGCAGCTGCTGCAATGACCGCAGGGCTCCGGCAAGCTCTCTCCAAAATAGTCCAACAGATACTTCCGGAGACAGCCGGCGGTTTTGCAGTAGCCGACCATCTGGTCCAGCCGCTCCAAATCCCGGCTCTGCAGGCGGGCCCGGTCCGCCTGGGGCAGCTCTTCATTTTCCGGCGCGTTTAATATCAGAAATTTCGCCGTCTGTACATCTTTCGGTCCGTAGAGCAGGATGCATTCCGCCGGTCCTCCGTCCCGCCCGGCGCGGCCGGCTTCCTGATAGTAGCTTTCCAGGTTTTTGGGCATGTTGTAGTGCACCACATAGCTCACATTCGATTTGTCAATTCCCATGCCGAAGGCATTGGTGGCAACCATCACACGAACCCGGTCATAGACAAAGTCCTCTTGGTTTTCCTGCCGCTCCTGATCCGGCAAGCCCGCATGGTACCGGGTGGCGGAAAACCCCTGAGACTGCAAACTCCGGCACACCGTCTCCACATTTTTCCGGGTGGCACAGTAGACAATTCCGCTTTTTTCCGCCTGTCCCCGGATAAATTCCAGCAGCCAAGCGTCTTTATCCCGGGGGCGTACCACGCCGAAGTATAAATTGGGCCGGTCAAAGCCGGTGGTAACCACCTTGGGGTCCCGAAGTCCCAGCATTTGGATGATGTCTTTCTTAACCTCGGCCGTTGCCGTAGCGGTAAACGCGCCCAATACCGGCCTGGCAGGCAGCTGCTCCAAAAATTCCGGGATTTTCAAATAACTGGGCCGGAAATCCTGCCCCCATTGAGAGACGCAGTGGGCCTCATCCACCGCCACCAGGGCGATGGGGGTATGGGATACGGCAGCCAGAAAGCCCGGAACCAGCAGCCGCTCCGGGGCTACATATACGAGCCGGTAGGTCCCCGCCCGAATCCCCCGGAGCACCTGCCGGTATGCCTCCAAATCCAGAGAGGAATTTAGGTAAGCTGCCGGAATCCCCGCCTGATTTAGGGCCGCCACCTGATCGGCCATGAGAGAGATCAGCGGCGAGATCACCAGGGTCATGCCGTTCATGGAAAGCGCCGGAATCTGGTAACACATGGATTTCCCGGCGCCGGTGGGCATCACGCCCAAAACATCCCGGCCAGAGAGTACGCTGTCGATCAGCGCCTCCTGCCCGGGCCGAAAAGCACTATGGCCAAAGTAACGTTTTAACAATTCCCTGGGGTTCAATCCCACCACTCCTCGCAGAAGCGCCGCATCCTGGCTGTCATTTTGTCGTATCATACCATATTTCGAGCCGCAACGCCAGAGCTTTTCCTTCCCCATGTCACCTCGTCGCCCAAAATTCTGAAAGCAGACAGCCCCGGCCGCCGCGCCCTTGACAAACCCACCGCACCGCTACTATACTTTCTGGTAGATCAGAAAAGGAGTTTGAAACTATGTGGTTTGACGAAGCAGTGGTATATCAGATCTACCCCTTGGGCCTGTGCGGCGCCCCCCGGGAAAATGACGGAACGCAGGCCCATCGCATTCTGAAAATTCTGGATTGGGCGGCGCATATCAAAGCCACCGGCGCCGACACCGTATTGTTCAATCCCCTGCTGGAAAGCGACCGGCACGGGTACGACACCCGGGATTACAACGCCATCGACTGCCGGCTGGGCACCTGGGAGGATTTTCGCCAGGTCTGCCGGGCCCTGCACGAGGTGGGCCTCCGGGTGATGCTGGACGGCGTGTTCCATCATGTGGGCCGCGGCTTCTGGGCTTTCCGGGACGTTCAGGAGAAGAAATGGGACAGCCCTTACAAGGACTGGTTTCATATCAACTTCGACGGCAACTCCGGCTACCAAGACGGCTTCTGGTACGAGGGTTGGGAAGGACACTATGAGCTGGTAAAGCTGAACCTCTGGAATCCGGCGGTGGTACAACATCAATTCGACGCCATTTCCCGGTGGATTCAGGACTTTGACATAGACGGGCTGCGATTGGATGTGGCCTATTGCCTGCCGGAAGCCTATCTGAAGCAGCTCCGCAGCCTGACCGGCAGGCTGAAGCCGGATTTCGTGCTCCTGGGCGAAGTGCTTCACGGAGATTACAACCGGTGGATGAATCCGGAAATGTGCCACAGCGTCACCAATTATGAATGCTACAAGGGCCTGCATTCCAGCCTCAATTCCATGAATCTGTTTGAAATCGGCCACAGCCTGGCCCGCCAATTTGGTCCGGAGCCCTGGACCTTATACAAGGGGCAGCACCTGCTGAATTTCTTGGACAACCACGATGTGGAGCGCATTGCCAGCATACTCCGGGACCCCAGCCATCTACCGGTGGCATACGGCCTTCTATTCGCGATGCCCGGCGTCCCTGCGGTGTATTATGGAAGCGAATGGGGAATCTTGGGACGGAAGGCCGACGGAGACGACGCCCTCCGCCCGGCCCTGGACCATCCGGAGTCCAACCGCCTCACAACCTGGATCTCCCGCCTGGCCCAGGCCCGGCGAAACAGCCCCGCCCTGCGCCACGGCTCTTACCGGAACGTGCATCTCACCAACCGGCAGATCATCTTCGAGCGGGCCGTGCCGGGGGAACGCGTGTTGGTGGCAATCAACGCCG
>OHTI01000651.1_pt1 | contig 12495 bp, 9 predicted proteins | sample 1578941 | NCBI WGS metagenome assembly OHTI01 (sample SAMEA3879609, study PRJEB24766) | human gut metagenome | biome: human-associated habitat; feature: feces | place: USA | collected 1985/1987
CAGGTGCTTTCGATGAAGGTCTTCTCTTTTTACAACTTGGACAAACCATCCTCACGGAAACCTCCAAAACACTCCCCATAGTTAAATAGAAGGCATAAAAAAAAGTGGGTAAATTGATGAGGTTTACCCGTTACTAGTTTTATCTATACATCAAAAAATTTCTTTGCGTTATTATAGAAAATATCTTCTAAGCCCTGTTCATCAACACCACACATTAATACTTTTTGCATCTCAACTGTAGGATGATGGAAAGGACCATCCGTTCCAAACATTATACGATCATGGCCAACCGTATCATACGCTTCTTTAATTTTTGTATGCATAGGCATACCCGACATTTCCAAGTAAATATTTGGATACCGTCGAGCCATTTTTAATGCTGCATCAATATAAACTCCATGACCATGTCCCATATGAATCATTAATACTTTACAATTTGGATGTCTTTCGGCAAGTAATCCAATTTGCCAAGGAAGTGAATAAGGTGGATGGCCTGAATGTATACAAACAGGAATACCATATTTTTCGGCTTTATCTAATACAGGATATACAATTTCACTATCCGCACAATAGGCATGGCGTAATGGTTGTAGTTTAATAGCTTTAAAGCCAAGCTTTACATATTTATCAATCAAATCTAAACAATCTGGCTCTAAAGGATTGACATAGACACACCCTTCAATACGACCTGGATATTTCTGCATAGCCTTGTAAGCTACTTCATTATCCAAAACACAAATCATTGTCGTTTCAATTTCATATGTATCCATTAATGAAATCAATTCATCGGCATCCATTTTTACATTGGCCCATCCGCCAATATATCCTAAATGTGCATGTGCATCGATTTTTTTCATGCGACAACTCCTTGCAAAGATAGCACTTTAGATTTTGCCAAAACGTTCGCAACAATCGCATAAATAACAAGTCCCATAATCGTTTGAGCTAAAAGTCTAGGAACAGATGCGAATGCGACTGCTGCAGTAAATAAAGGAATCTTAAATAATGTATATGCGAAACATTGAAACAAGCCACCAAGACTAGCTCCAACAATCCAATCTAGTTTTTCATTATTTCCCTTTTCAAGTATAACACCCATGATATATCCCATGATGAATTTAAAGATAAAAGTTGGAAGTACCCAAATCATGGCTCCAGTCAATAAATCACTTAATGCTGCACCTAATCCTGCAGCTAAAGCACCATCCTTTTTACCTAAATAAAGTACAGCAAGAAATGCCATACAATCTCCCATATGTGTATATCCTCCAGTTGCTGGATTTGGAAGTTTAATTGTAAATGTACATACAAAGATCAATGCGATCATTAAAGCGGTTTTTGCGATTCTTCTTGTCGTTTCATTTGTCATAATCATTTCTCCTTTTAAAAACTTGTCCCTATATTAACATTTTACTGTATTCTTTAAAATATACAGTTTTAACTTAATTTTAAGGGACAGCAATTTAAGAAACATTTAAGGATTACATGTTTTAATAAGCCCATGAAAAAATTATTAATGTCACTCTTATTGATTTTTTGTATAGGATGCACCTTTACATTTCTTAATGAAACAAATATAAACATTTCTGCCAAAAGCACAAAAGAAACCATTATGATCGATGCTGGTCATGGAGGATATGATGTAGGAGCTGAAAGTTACTATGGTGATTATGAAAAAGACATCAATTTAGATATCGCTTTACTTATTGGAAAACAACTCAAATCCTATGGCTACAACGTTGTATATACACGTACAAGTGATTCAGTTTCTTGGCCAAACAATAATAAGAAGGATTTACAAGCACGTTGTGATTTAGCAAAGAAAAAAAATGCCGATCTCTTTGTATCCATACATTTAAATTCAAGTGAATGTGAAGCCAATGGATATGAAATTTATTGTGATTTCAACAACAAGAACACTTTGAAAGTGTCCAACTCCATTCTTAAACAACTCGATAAACTCGATTATTCAACCAATCGAGGCTTATTAGATACAAATGGAACACCTTTGTATGTTGTCAAAAACAACAAAGTGGATGCCATTTTGATTGAAACTGGCTTTATATCGGATGACTCCGATTTATATTATCTTAAAAATTATACAAACAACATCGCCATAGCCATTGCCGCAGGCATCAAAAAAAGTCTGAACTGATCAGACTTTTACTTTGCGAATTGAGCATTATACAATCTAGCATAAACTCCATTCATATTCAATAATTCTTCATGACTACCTTGTTCAACGATATCTCCATGTTCAAGCACAAGAATCTTATCCGCATTGATAATTGTAGATAAACGGTGTGCAATCACAAAACAAGTACGATTTTCCATAACTCGATCCATGGCACCTTGAAGACGTCTTTCAAGTCTTGTATCTACACTACTCGTAGCTTCATCTAAAATTAAGACTTCCGGATTCTTTAATAGAGCACGTGCAATTGTCAATAATTGTTTTTCACCTTGACTCACATTACTTCCCTCTTCATTGATCAAAGTATCATAGCCATCGGTTAAAGTACGTATAAAGTGGTGAACATTAGCTTGTTTTGCGGCTTCTACAATTTCATTCTTTAACGCCTTCTCATTTCCATACGCAATATTTTGTTCAATACTACCCTCAAACAACCATGTATCTTGTAGTACTAGCGCAAAAAGTTTTCTTAAATCATGATATGACAATTCACGAATATCGATTCCATTGATTTTAATACTTCCACCCTTTACGTCATAGAAACGCAACAATAAATTTGTCAATGTCGTCTTACCTGCTCCTGTAGGACCTACGATTGCGATGGTTTGACCTTGATGTACATCAATATTTACATCTTTCATAAGTAGATTGTCATCATATCCAAATTGTACATGCTCAAATTCAATAGTACGAACTTCATCAATTTGACATTTAGATACAATATCCTCTTCAATGGGTTGATTTAAGAAAGTAAATAAACGTGACATCGCACTAAAGGCAGATTGTACTGCACTTGATAATTGCGATATTTGTGAAATTGGATCATTGATTTGCCAGATATAACGAATAAAGGCTTGTAGTTGACCTAATGCGATAGTTCCATTTAACACTTGAAGACATCCAACAAGACTAGCACATCCAATACTTAAATAGGTAATCAAAGAACATAATGGATTGATCAAACTTGATACAAATTGTGCTTTAAAACTAGATACACGCATTCTCTCATTATCTTTTTCAAAGCGTTTTAGAGCATGTTCTTGTTGATTATAAGAAAGAATCTCATTATATCCATCATACAATTCATTGATTGTACCATTTAAATCAGCCAATGTATTTTGTTGATCATCAAATAGAGGCTGTGATTTTTTCACTACAAATTTTGAAAGAAGCGCGATAACAGGCAATGCCACTAAAATAATGCATGTCATAAGTACATTGATTCTAAACATCATAAACAATACAAAAGTAAATGTACATACAGCTGAAATCACACGTGATAAAGTTTGTTGCAACGCATTCGATAATGTATCCACATCATTTGTGATACGCGATAAAAGTTCACCTGTTTTTTCTTGATCAAAATAAGATACTGGTAAATGATGAATTTTATCCTCAATCGCATTACGCACATCAAACATCGTTTTTTGAATCGCATCTGTCATAAAGATGGCCATTAAAAATTGAGATATTGTCTTCACAATGTAGATTGTAAATAAGATACATAAAATATGTACAACTTTATCTATCTGAATTGGCTGATGCGAAGAAATATCGGATGCAAGCTGGGTTGTGATCATACCTTCAACAGTTGGATTTAATGCGAATGTCACCTGGGCTGTGATGACCATTAAAATTCCAAACAACAACTTAAAACGATAAGGTTTAACAAACACAAAAAGATGGGATAAGCATTCACTAAACTTCATTTTCTTAGTTTCTTTCATAATCATCCAACTCCTTTTGTGTCAATTGCGAATGAGCAATTTCTTGATACACACTACAATTCTTTAAAAGTTCTAAATGCGTACCTAATCCAATAATTTGTCCTTCATCTAAGACGATGATCATATCCGAATCCATGATTGTTGAAATTCTTTGGGCAACCACAAAAAAGATCGCATCCTTGACTTCAGGTTTTAAGGCTTTTCTTAATGTGGCATCCGTTTTAAAATCTAAAGCACTAAAACTATCATCATAAATATAAAGGGAAGGCTTCTTTAAGATGACACGAGCAATCGAAAGCCTTTGTTTCTGTCCACCCGAAATATTTGTTCCATCCTCTGCAATTTCATCCAAGTACCCATTTTCTCTTTTAGAAATAAAGTCACTTGCCTGAGCGACACGAGCTGCATGATGCATTTCTTCATCACTTGCCTCTGGTTTTCCAAAACAAATATTAGAACGAATACTCCCCTTAAACATATGCGCCTTTTGAGCTACATATCCAACTTGAGCACGTAAACTTTCTAAATCATATTTACGAATATCTGTTCCGTTGATTTCAATCGATCCACGACTTACATCATAAAATCGGTTCATCAATTTAACTAATGTACTCTTGCCAGAACCTGTACTTCCAATCACCGCAATTTTTTGTCCTTTATGACATGAAAAATCAACATTCTTCAGTACTGCTTCTTCACCATTTGGATAAGAAAAACTAACATCTTTAAAACTTAACGTTTCAATTGAATTCAATAAAATACAATCTTTATCATTGACAATACTTGGTTTTGTATCCAACACTTCCATGATACGCTTAGCCGATACATTGGCTCTAGGATACATCATAAATACCATACAGAATATCAACACCGACATCATAACGTGGAATAAATATTCAACAAAGGCAACTACATTTCCTAGAGTAATGGCATTTGTGTTTAATAAAGTGCAACTTAAATAATATACAATGACTGTAGCAATATTCATCAAAAAGAAAAAAGATGGTTCTGTACAAGACATTAATTTAAATAACTTTGCACTTTGATCTCGATAGAAATCATTTTCATTAGAGAAACGCTTCTTCTCATAATCCTCTTTATTAAAAGAACGAATTACTCGAATACCTGTGATATTTTCACGCAAAATTTGATTAATGTGGTCAATCGACTTTTGTTGATTCTCACTCAATGGTTCACTCACTTTGGCAACAATGATCACGCCCAAAATAACAACGGGAATTGTAGCTAAAACGACATAAGAAAGTTGTAAAGATATTTGTAAAATCAACATAACAGAGACACACATCATAACCGGTGTTAATAATGCGGATTTTAAGATGACATTTAAAAATAACATAATTTGATAGGCATCATTATTAGTACGTGTAATCATACTGGATACACCAAACTTTTCCATTTCAGCCGCCGAAAAAGATTGCGAATGCTTAAAAACATCATTACGAATATCACGCGTAATATTTGTGGATATTTTTGAGCAGCAATATCCAAGTAGTACGACTCCACTTACTCCAATCACACTAATGAAAGCCATAATTCCAAAACGACTATATAAATAAGATGTATCATGTGTTTCAATACCATGATCAATCATATCTGAAATGATGGTTGGAATTCCTAGTTCTACAAGCGCAAACCCGAATACACTTATAAAATCCAACAAAAACCATTTCTTATATTTCATTAAATATTTCCATATAAGCTTCATATATTCCCCCTACAAAATAAAAGGGGGTTCAATAGAACCCCGAATCTAATTATTCACCCAATTTAGTTTTAACTGTTTCTAAAACTTCATCAGCAGTGTCTTTATTTAAGCATTCTTGAGCTAATCCTTGCATTTCTTCATAGCTTAAAGATTTAACAACCTTACGAGCCTTTAAGATTTGAGTAGCACTCATTGAGAATTCATCAAGACCTAAACCTAAAAGAATAGGAACTGCATGTGGTTCACCAGCCATGGCTCCACACATACCAACCCATTTACCGTGTTCGTGAGCACCTTTAATTGTGTTAGCAACTAAACGTAATACACTTGGGTTGTATGGTTGATACAAGTAAGAAACGTGTTCAGACATACGGTCAGCAGCCATTGAGTATTGGATCAAATCATTTGTACCAATTGAGAAGAAATCTGCATATTTAGCGAATTGATCAGCAAGAACTGCAGCAGCTGGAATTTCAACCATCATACCAACTTCAATGCTGTCACTAACTGCAACACCTTCAGCAATTAATTCAGCCTTAACTTCTTCAAAGATAGCTTTTGCGTCACGGAATTCTTTAATTGTAGCGATCATTGGGAACATGATGCAAAGTCTTCCATAAACAGATGCACGGCATAATGCACGTAATTGAGTTTTGAAGATATCTGTTTCTTTTAAGCATAGACGAATTGCACGATATCCTAAGAATGGGTTCATTTCTTGAGGGAACTCATAGTAAGATAAGTGTTTGTCTCCACCAATGTCTAATGTACGAACAACAACTTTTTTACCTTGCATACCTTCTAATACTTGTTTGTATGCTTCGAATTGTTCATCTTCTGTTGGGAAGTGATCTGAATCCATGTATAAGAATTCTGTACGGAATAATCCGACACCTTCACCACCATTAGTTAATACACCTTCAACATCTTTGAATCCACCGATGTTACCAGCAAGTTCAACTTCGTGTCCATCTGTAGTTACAGATTTTTCGTTCTTCAATACTTTTAATTCTTCTTTTTCTTTTAAGTAAGCAGCTGCTTTAGCTTCATATTTAGCAATTGTTTCTTCATCAGGATTGATTTCAACAACACCATCTAATGCATCTAATGCCAAAGTATCACCAGTTTTACATGCATCACATACACCTGGGCATCCTACAACTGCAGGGATTTCCAATGAGTTAGCCATGATAGCTGAGTGAGAAGTTTTTCCACCGATTTCAGTAGCGAAACCCTTAACAAATTCATTTAACTGAGCTGTATCACTTGGAGTCAAATCGTGAGCAACAATAATTGAATCTTCATCAATACTTGTTAAATCAGGAATTGTTAATCCTAATAAATTACATTTTAAACGGAAAGTAACATCTTTAATATCAGCTGCTCTTTCACGGAAATAATCATTATCCATGCTTTCGAACATTTCAACCATTTGATTAGCTACTTGTTCAGTCGCATATTCAGCATTTACGCCATCATTTTCGATCATGGCTTTAATTTGACCAGCTAATTCAGGGTCACCAGCCATCATTAAGTGAGCATCAAATACAGCTAATTCTTCGTCACTTAAACGTTTAGCTGCTCTTTCTTTTACTCCTTCGATATCTTTTTTAGTTTTTTCTAGAGCATCCTCGAATTTTTTTACTTCTTCTTCAGCTACTCCAGCTTTTTTTTCAATAACAACTTTTGGTGTTTCCAATTTGTAAACTTTAGCTACAGATACACCAGCACTTGCTGCTATCCCTTTTAACATGATAAATTCCTCCTAAAACAAGCGAAAAACGCTTTCATCTACAGATAAAATTTTAACACTTTTTTTTCAAAGATACAAGAAAAGCAGACATTTGCATGCCTGCTAATTTAAGCCCTCAAATTGAAGCTTATAATATTTCGCATAAGTACCATTTAATTTCATCAATTCATCATGTGTTCCGCGCTCATGCATACCTGTCGCATCGATTACGACAATCTCATCCGCATTACGAATCGTAGATAAACGATGGGCAATTGTAATACAAGTGCGATCCTTACTTAAATCTTCTAGACTCTTTTGAATAATTCGCTCACTCTCATTATCCAAAGCACTTGTCGCTTCATCCAAAATCAAAATCTTAGGATTCTTCAAGAAAACACGTGCAATCGAAATACGTTGTTTTTGACCACCTGATAAGCGCGTACCTCTTTCGCCACAGAAAGTATCGTACCCTTCAGGTAAAGACATTATAAAATCATGGATATTCGCTTTTTTAGCTGCCTTTACGATTTCTTCATGGCTTGCGCCAGGTCTTCCATAAGCGATATTTTGTTCAATTGTTCCTGTAAACAAATATACATCTTGTTGAACTAAACCAATATTTGAACGAAGAGATTTTAAAGTCACATCTTTAATATTTTGACCATCAATTGAGATTGAACCGTTTGTGACATCATAAAAACGAGATAACAATGAACAAAGTGTAGTCTTACCAGAGCCACTAGGTCCAACCAAGGCAATTTTTTCTCCTGCTTTGATATGTAGATTTACATCGTCAATCACCTTTTCATTCTCATTATATTGGAAAGACACATGATCAAAATCAATATTTCCAGAAACATTTTTTAAATCCTTGGCATTTTTAGAATCTTGAATTTCAGGAATTTCATTCATAACTTCTTCAAAACGTCTAAATCCAGAGAATCCCTTTTGGAACATTTCTGTAAATTCAACTAATACTTCAATCGGCGATACAAAAACATTAATATATAGGGCAAATGTCGCAAGTACGATTGGATTTAAATCCCCATTTGCGATAAACAAACCGCCAAACACAATAATTGTGACATATAAAAGTCCTTGAAAGAAATTATTTCCACCTTGAAAAGTACCCATAACACGATAATTGTCTTTTTTTGATTCCAAAAATTCCATATTCGAATGGTTAAATTTATCAATTTCAATATCCTCATTCGCAAAAGATTGTACAACACGAATACCACCCAAAGAATCTTGAAGACTTGCATTTACACTACCAATCTTCTTTCTGTTTTCCATAAAGGTGCGCTGCATCTTCTGGTTCTGACGGAAAGAGAAGAGAAACATCAGGATCACAAGTACGATCAGCGGAAGAGCCAATTTCTTATTAATTAAGAAAAGGAAAATAAAGGATCCTACGATCTTAACTAACGAGATAAATAAGTTCTCCGGGCCGTGGTGTGCAAATTCGGAAATGTCGAACAGGTCACTGACCAGTTTGCTCATCATCTGACCGGAATTGTTCTGACTGTAATAGGAAAAGGATAGTTCTTCATAGTGTTCGAAGAGTTCCTGGCGCATATCCCTCTCCATCTTGGCTCCCATGATATGTCCCTGACAGCTGACATAATATTTGCAGAAACTTTGGATGACATACATCATAAAGAGTCCGATTGCAATCCACGGAAGTGCCTGCAGGATGATTGCTTTATCCTGAGTAAAAAGTGTCTTGGTCGCACTTCGCAGAATCTGCGGATACGCAAGATCCACAAGACTGATAATGGCTGCACAGAGAAGGTCAATAAAAAAGACCGTTTTGTACGGGCCATAGTAGTGGATGAATTTTTTTAGTGTATTCATAAACAAATCCTCCCAGTTTTTTCTTATATACATTAGTTTAGCACAAGTGAATATTCTTGACAAGAAAGTCGGGGTATGATAAAAATGTTATTACTGTTTAACATAATGTAAAGAAGTGGAAAAAGTCAGGAGAATAATCAATGAATTTATATCTTGCCCCGCTGGAGGGGATTACAGGACATATTTATAGAAATGCACTGCATCAGTGCTTTGATGGATTTGATAAGTATTTTATTCCATTTATCAGTCCGAATCAGAAAGGACATTTCAGCACAAGAGAGAAGAAGGATGTGATGCCGGAGCATAATCAGGGAATGTATGCCGTGCCGCAGATCCTTACAAATAATGTGGAAGATTTCTTATGCACAGCAAAGAAGCTTGGAGATTATGGATATAAGGAAGTGAATCTGAATCTTGGATGTCCGTCTAGAACTGTTGTGACGAAGGGAAGAGGAGCGGGATTTTTGGATGAGCCACAGAAGTTGGATCGATTTCTGGATGCGGTTTTTGAGAAATGTAATCTGGAAATCTCAATCAAAACAAGAATCGGAATGGAAGATCCGGAGGAATTCGAGACAATCCTTCCTATCTATAATAAATATCCGCTGAAGGAGCTGATCATTCATCCGCGCGTGCAGAAAGAGTTCTATAAGAACACACCCAAGCTTGATACATATGCATGGGCAGTGGAACATAGTCAACATCCGCTTTGTTACAATGGGGATATCTGTACCGTGGAAGATATGGAACAGTTGAAAACAAGATTTCCGCAGACGGATACGGTGATGATGGGACGCGGTGTGCTGGCTGATCCGGCACTGGGAAGAAAGCTAAAAGGCGGAAGTGCCGCAACGATAGAAGAACTAAAGAAATTCCATGATCTTCTCTATGCGGCATATTGTGAAGAAATGTCAGGAGACCGGACGGTTCTTTATAAGATGAAAGAAATGTGGTTCTATCTTCACCCAATCTTTACAGATGGAAGAAAGTATTTCAAGAAGATCAAGAAATGTGAGAAATGTGTAGTATATGAATCTGTAGTGAAGGAATTGTTTTTGAGAAGCTACAAATGATTTGAATGAGGTGACAAAAAGAAATGGACGCTATTTTACAATTAGATCAGAACATTCTGCTTTTTATTCAAGAATATATCCGTCATGACTGGATGGACTGGTTCTGGAAAGGGATCACGCATCTTGGAGATTTTGGAATCTTCTGGATTCTTCTAACGATTGTTCTACTGATTCCTAAGAAGACAAGGAAGGCCGGGCTTGCATCAGCGTTGGCACTTATTATAGGAACACTGATCACAAATGTGGCGATAAAGAATGTGGTTGCCAGAATAAGGCCGTATGAAGTGATACAGGAATTAGAACTTATGATTGAGAAACAGAAGGATTTTTCTTTCCCTTCCGGTCATACATGTGCATCCTTTGCATCAGCATTTGCAATCTACAAGTGCAAGGAAGTGTTTCCGAAGAAATGGAGAACTGCGGCAATGGTATTGGCTACTTTGATCGCATTATCGAGATTATATGTAGGGGTACATTATCCGACCGACGTTCTCGGAGGATTGATCGTCGGACTATTCTCGGGCTGGGCAGGATGTAAGATTGAAGAGCTGATCATGAAAAAGAGAGCAGAGAAAAAGAAAACTGCTGATAATAAGTGAAGGACAGGAATTTAAGAACCTGTCAGATAGAAAAAGGATTTGATTCATCTGGGTTTTGCCAGATACGATCAAATCCTTTTTTGAGTCCACTTTAGAGTGTGACTTTTAAAATTTGCTATTTATTTTTCTCTTTCTGATTCTCCAGTGCAGCTTCAACGAATCCCTTGAACAGTGGATGCGGTCTGTTTGGTCTGGATTTCAGCTCCGGATGCGCCTGAGTTGCGATAAACCATGGATGAGAAGGAATCTCAACCATCTCTACAATACGGCTGTCCGGTGAAAGTCCGCAAAGGGACATTCCATTTTCTTCAAGAACTTCACGGTAGTCATTGTTTACTTCATAGCGATGACGGTGACGCTCTTCGATCTCTTTCTTTCCATACAGTTTATAAGCAAGAGAGTTGTCTTTCAGCACACAAGGATAAGAACCAAGTCTTAAAGTACCACCAATATCTTCAATACCAATCTGATCGGACATGATGTGGATGACCGGATGTGTTGTATCCGGATTGAGCTCCATGCTGTGTGCATCTTTGTAACCGATGACATTTCTTGCAAATTCAACGATAGACAGCTGCATACCAAGGCAGAGACCAAGGAACGGAACGTTGTGTGTACGGGCGTATTTGATCGCTGTGATTTTTCCCTCTACACCGCGGTGGCCAAATCCACCTGGAACAAGGATACCGCTTACGTCAGAGAAGAGTTCTTCAGCATTTTCTTCTGTTACAGTTTCGGAATCGATCCATTTGATATTCACTGTTGTGTGTGAGTAGATTCCGCCGTGCTTTAATGCCTCTACAACACTGATGTATGCGTCATGAAGTTGGATATATTTTCCAACCAGTGCGACAGTAACTTCCTGAGTTGGATGACGAAGGTTTTCAACCATATCAGTCCAGTCAGCAAGATCTGGTTCCGGGCAGTCAAGATGCAGAGATTCACATACAACCTGTGCAAGATGCTCTTTCTCCATGGCAAGTGGTGCCTCATAGAGATATTCTACATCCAGGTTCTGAAGTACATGCTCAGCCGGGAGATTACAGAACAGAGAAATCTTGTTCTTCATCGCATCATCCAGTGGATATTCGGAACGGCAGACAATGATATCCGGCTGGATTCCCATTCCCTGAAGTTCTTTTACACTTGCCTGTGTCGGTTTTGTTTTCATTTCCTGAGAGGCTCTCAGGTATGGAATTAAGGTTACATGGATCAAAATGACGTTATCACGTCCTTTTTCATGCTGAAACTGACGAATGGATTCCAGGAAAGGCTGGCTTTCGATATCACCGACAGTTCCGCCCACTTCAATAATCGCGATTTCGGTATTTTCAGCAGAAGGATTGCGGTAAAATCTGCTTTTGATCTCATTGGTGATGTGTGGGATAACCTGTACGGTTCCGCCGCCGAAATCGCCTCTTCGTTCCTTCTGCAAGACAGACCAGTAAATCTTTCCGGTTGTGACATTGGAATTTTTTGTCAGACTTTCATCGATAAAACGTTCATAATGTCCTAAATCCAAGTCTGTTTCGGCACCATCTGTCGTCACAAAAACTTCACCGTGTTGAAATGGCGACATTGTTC
>OHTI01000656.1_pt1 | contig 12421 bp, 13 predicted proteins | sample 1578941 | NCBI WGS metagenome assembly OHTI01 (sample SAMEA3879609, study PRJEB24766) | human gut metagenome | biome: human-associated habitat; feature: feces | place: USA | collected 1985/1987
GATAGCCGCCATAGCCGCTACAAGGCTGATCTGGGATAGAAAGCTGGTAATGCCAAGCACCAGCGTCCTGCCGCAAATGCTGCCGCACAGCCTGTAATCCTTTTTTTGCGGCCTGATAATTTTCATATTAAGCAGATACCACACAGCAAGAATAGCAGTAACGGCTTGCCCTAATACGGTGGCAATCGCTGCGCCCATCATGCCCCAGCGGAATGTAAAAATAAAAATGGGGTCAAGAATGATGTTTAAGACCGCCCCAGCCAGCGTGGAAATCATAGCGAATTTAGGGTTCCCATCCGCACGAATGATGGGATTCATGGCTTGGCCAAACATATAAAAAGGAATTCCGATGGTGATATAAAAAAAGTATACCTGTGAATGATGAAAGGTTTCGGCATTCACTGTGCCACCGAACATGGCAATAATGCCGTCGGCAAAAACGAGATATAGGGCGGTCAGAATCAGGCTGATTGCAACAACCATAACAACTGCGTTGCCCACGCTTTTCTTGGCATTTGCAGTTTCGTTCTTGCCTAGCTGAATGCTGACAAACGCACAGCAGCCATCGCCAATCATTACAGCGAGAGCCAAAGCAACAACCGTCAGCGGAAACACTACGGTGTTTGCCGCATTGCCGTAGGAGCCGAGGTAGCTGGCGTTTGCAATAAAAATCTGGTCAACAATGTTATAGAGCGCACCTACCAATAGCGAGATAATGCAGGGAACGGCGTACTGCCGCATAAGCTTCCCGATACGCTCCGTCCCCAAAAACTGATTTCCGGTATCCATCAAAATCACCTTTCCTTCCAAAAAACAAAAAATGCGCAAAGCCAGAAGCCATCTGGATTTACGCATTTCTGCCACACGATCTGTTTATGAACTTTGCCGCATTTCCGCAAAAAAAGCGCGGCGTTTTCTGCAACCGGATTTACGCAGAAACGCCACACGCTGTACGTCTATTATAGCGGATTCGGCGGAAAATTTCAAATGTTTTTTGACGGCTTCCCTGTCGGAAGCCTGTATGCCGCTAAATTTTCTCTTGACTCTATTTCTATTGTAGAGTTTATAATAGAGGCAAGATCAAACGCAAAGAAGGACGCTTCGCAATGGAAAAGAACTTAACCACCGGCAGTGTCTTCAAAAACGTGATTTTCTTTTCGCTGCCGTATCTGCTCTCGTATTTTCTGCAGACGCTCTACGGGATGGCAGACCTGTTTATCATCGGGCAGTTTGAAGGCGTCGCCAGCACGACCGCCGTCTCCATCGGCTCACAGGTCATGCATATGCTCACGGTTATGATTGTCGGGCTTGCGATGGGCACAACCGTCAGCATCGCGCAGGCAGTCGGCGCGGAAAACCAGAAACAGGCGGCGCAGGACATCGGAAACACCGTGCTGCTTTTTATGGCAGTTTCTGTCACGCTGACTGTTCTTCTTCTGCTGCTTGTCCGCCCCATTGCTGCCGTCATGTCGACGCCGGAGGAAGCAGTCGGCGGCACCGCCGCATACCTGACCATCTGCTTTCTCGGCATTCCGTTCATCACGGCGTATAACATCATCAGCTCGATCTTCCGTGGACTTGGCGACAGCAAAAGCCCCATGTATTTTATCGCCGTGGCGTGCGCCGCCAATATCGGGCTGGACTATCTCTTTATGGGCGTGCTCCATCTCGGTCCTGCGGGCGCGGCATTGGGCACAACGGTGTCGCAGACAATCAGCGTCGTTGTGTCTCTGGTCGTGATTCTGCGGCGAAAGAGCATTGCGCTGGAAAAATCTGACTTTAAGCCCCGCCGTCCGGTGATGGAGAAAATCTTGAGAATCGGCGTTCCCATCGCCCTGCAGGACGGCCTGATTCAGGTCGCCTTCATCGTCATTACGATCATTGCCAACCAGAGAGGGCTCAATGATGCGGCAGCGGTCGGCATTGTGGAAAAGGTGATCAGCTTCCTGTTTCTGATTCCTTCTTCCATGCTTTCCACCGTTTCGGCGCTGGGCGCGCAGAATATCGGCGCCGGAAAGCCGGAGCGCGCCATCCGCACGCTGCGCTATGCCGTGCTGCTTGCCGTGAGCTTCGGCGTTCTCGCCTCGATTACAATTCAGTTCACGGCAGAGCAGATCGTTGCCCTGTTTACCGACCGGAGCACGGCAGCCGGCGCGCAGGTCGTCCGGCTCGGCGGGCAATATCTGCGCGGCTACATCTTTGACTGCATTTTCGCGGGCATTCATTTCAGCTTCAGCGGCTACTTCTGCGCCTGCGGCAAATCCGGGCTGTCGTTTCTGCACAACATTTTCGCCATCGTGCTGGTGCGTATCCCCGGCGTTTATCTGACATCCACACTTTTTCCGGCGACGCTTTTGCCGATGGGACTGGCGACGGCAGCCGGCTCTGCGTGCTCAGTGCTGATCTGCCTGATTGCCTTTGCCGTGATACAGCGAAAAGCTGCAGCGCCGCAGGCGGAGGGCTAGCGGATGGACCGAAAAAAACTCTTTCCGATCGGCGAGGTATCGAAGCTGTTTCACATCAGCGTCAGCAGCCTACGGCGCTATGAGACCATCGGTCTTCTGACCCCGGCGTATATTTCCCCGGATTCCGGCTACCGCTATTACGGACCGGAGCAATTTGAAGTCCTGAATACGATTCGATACCTGCGGGCGCTGGATATGCCGCTGCCGGAGATTGCAGATTTTCTCCAGAACCGGGACATCGACCGCATCGAAGAAAAGCTGCAGCAGCAGAAGCAGGCGGTCCTTCAAAAGCAGCAGGCGCTCAAACGCATGGAGCAGAAGATCGACCACCGCCTGCGCTGGCTTCGGGACGCGCAGAGCGCGCCGCTTGACACGGTTTGCCTCGTGCAGCTTCCCGCCTGCCGCATCGTATGGGTCAGCGATTGCCTGAGAATCGGCGCTTCTGCCGATATGGAAGCGCCGATTCGCAAGCTCGACCGGTCCGACGCAGAAGCCGTCGTCTTTCTCGGAAAGGTCGGGCTGGGTATTTCGGCGGAGCATCTGCAAAAGGCGCAGACAGCGCAGTACGATGGCATCTTTCTGATTCTCGACCGGGAAGATATTTATACCGGCGAAACGCTGGAGCTGCCGGAAACACTCTGTGTGCGGCTGCGCTTTCGGGGCAGCCATGCCGATGCGCCTGCGCAGTATCGGAAGCTTCTTCGCTATATGGACGAGCACCGGATGCAGATTTCCGGCTTTTCCCGGGAGGTCACGCTCATTGACTACGGCGTCACCAATGATACGGAAAAGTTCGTGACCGAGATCTGCATTCCGGTCCAGGGCAGCTAAGCGCCCGCTCCCTGTTTTTACCCATAAAAAAATCCGGCGCCACAGCGCCGGATTTCTTTTTCTTACTTTCCGAGGACGACGCAGACGCTGATCTCGCGTTCCGTTTCGCTCAGGTCCAGATCGCCGCCGTCGGCGACGCTCACGCGCAGCTCATAGAGCGTGCCGTCTGTCAGCTCCGTCACAGCCTCGCCGCTTTCGTCCGTGATCTTCCACAGCTCGGAAGCGACCTGCGAAAGCTTTCCGTCCGCGCCGTAAGCGTAGAGGCTCAAATCGGAAGCATTTCCGGAGAGGTTATTCACACGGAACGCGACCGTCGTGTTGGGGTGGACATTGCGCACCGTTACGCTGTTGCGCCAGCTGGCAACCGTACCTTCGCCGCCATCAAGCACAAACTGCTCCTGCGAAAGAACGTTTCTTGCCGCCTGGTCGAGGTCGACCTCGCGGTACGGCATCTCAGGCAGATACACGAAGCGGTCCTGCAAACGAAGCAGCTCCAGATAGCCTGTCGGGCAGTAGAGCGCGTTGCCGCTGTTGCCGGCGTACATGCCGATTGCCATGTTGTTGTAGCCGAACTTGTTGGAAACGTCCATCGTGAAGACGGTCTCGCCGGTTGCAAAGTCCAGAATGATATAGGAAGCGCTGCAACTATGAAAAGCTCAAGCCGAAGCTGATTCATGCCAGCATGCGTCACATCCGCAGCGAAAGCGCAGCGGAGATTGCCTGCGCGCAGGATATGTTTGAGACGATTTTCAAGGATTACCCACAGGAAAAGGACGTGCATATCTCCGGGCTTCTTGCCGATTTTATGAACCAGAAGCCCGTGACAGCGGCGGGTTTTGCAGCGCTTGCGGGAAAAATTCTTCTCATCCTGCCCGATCAGGATTTCTTCTCTGCGAAAATGCAGGAGGATCTCATCGGATTGATGCACCATCCGCAGATTCTCTATGTTTCGGGCGGGCATCTGTCGACGGTCTTGAACCCGGACGGTTATATCCGCGCCATCCGCAGCTTTCTGTTTTCCGATGATTTCCAATGAACAGGCTGCCGAATGCCGTGCGTACGCTAACCGGGATTGGAGGCAAGCAACATGAACCCGAAAGAACACAAATCGTTTCTCCGATGGTGTATGCTCGGCGCAATCGGCGGGCTTTTGATGGCTGCCGGTGACTGGCTGCTCGGATGCATTCCGATTCAGGAAACGGACACAGGCATGTTCCAAAGAGCCTATTATCTGTCCGGCGAATATGCCCTGTGGAGACCCGTGTTGATCGTTGCTCTGGGCGCAATCGGAAGCTTTCTCTATTCTTTTATGGTAAAAGCACTGAACGCGGACATTCGAAAAACGTACCGGAAAACGAAGCGGCTCCAGAATCTGTGCGGTATTTTCACCGTCGCGGTCGCGCTGGCAATCCATCTCTGGTCGGCAACTCTGGCATGGTTCACCGCGTATCTGGGTCCTCGCATCGGGCAAGCGGCTGTCATCGCGGCGGTCACTGCCTATCAGGACGATATGCTCGTTTCCATTTTGCCGATGTATCTTCCGATGGTGCTTTTCATCGGGCTTCATTTTGCGATGCTGCTCACCGGAAAAACCCGGTATCCCCGGTGGATGCTCGTGTTTCATCCGCTCACTTGGAACGTTCTTCTCGCAGGCATTCCGGATCTTGCGCAGGCGATGCAGGTACCGGCTGCCACATGGATGTCCGTCATGAGCCAGAGCAGCACAAACAGCGCCATCGTGATCTGGTGCATCGCAGCGGCAAGCTATGAGAAGAGGCACTCTTTAAGAAGAACGGAACTGCCGAAATGAAAAACGGGATTTCTAAGGAAGCTCTGATTAAATCAGTGACTGTGGACGGCGAGAGATTTTTTCGTCAAGACAAGGTTTGAAAAACGAAGGAATACTGTATGTACCCGCAAAGGGCATGCCCGCATCCGTATGGCTCCTTTGTCGCCAACGGCTGCGACATATTTCTCGCTTTTCAAACCGCAGAATTGGCGGAAAAGATCCGGCGAAGCATGCAGACGCAATTGCGCGGTGTTGCTTTACTTCTGCAGGTCCTCTGCGCGCAGATACTTGCCCAGAGGCTTCTGGAGAATTGCTACGACAACCAGCGTCAGAACAAGGCTGAGAAGCAGGAAGCTGCCGTTATAGAGCGCGGAGTAGATCCACGGAGAGGTCATTGTCATGCCGAAAAATTCGTCCGGCATATATTCTGCCCAGAGCGTTGCGCCCGTGACATAGTGAACGAGAAAACGCAGGAACGTGCCGAGGAGCGACCCCCAGTAGATGCCGTTCTTCTTGCCCTTGAACAGACCCGCGAAGCCCATCACGGCAAACGCCAGCAGATAGTCGCCGATGATCGACTGCCAACCCGCGGAGTACGCGACATCCAGGAACAGCTGCAGCAGTCCGAAGGCAAACGAGACCAGCAAGCCCGGTCCGAAGCCCCAGCGGATGCAGAAGACAAAAATTGGGAGCATGGACAGCGTCACCGAGCCGCCGTTCGGCAGCTGCCAGAGCTTGATGTAGCCCAGCACCTGCGCCAGAGCCAGCATGATGGCGCCCTCGCACAGGCAGCGAAGCGTCAGTTTGCGTTTCGTCATGGAAAAACACCTCATAAAAGCAAAGATACCGCCTACAACCGGATGTGGTGTAGAGCGGCAGAACGATGTTGTACGAATCAGCTTCCTACGCCGGCATTACCCGGATCAGGTTAAAGGGACAAGCGCAGCGCGCAATCTCAGCCGGTTTCCCAGCGCCCCTGTGTTCGATTGTATGCGGTTCACCCTTATTATAGAAAGCGCGCCGCGTTTCGTCAAGCTTTATTTTTGCCGCATTCTCCAAAAGCCGCGGAATTTTTTTGAATGCCCTCTTGCAAAAGGCGGAAAAACCGATATAGTAGTATCTGATGACCTCCTGTTGAGGACACAGCCGGAAAGGAGCGATTATATGAAGCATACGCTGTTTCGCGAGAGTTCCATGACCGAAGGACCGGTTTTGCAGGGCATGCTTGCCTTCTTCCTGCCTATCATGCTCGGGACGCTGCTGCAGCAGCTGTATTCTGCGGTCGACGCGGTGGTCCTCGGGCAGTTTGTCGGAAAAACCGCGCTGGCAGCGGTCGGCGGGTCCGACATTGTTCTGATCAACCTCATTGTCAATTTCTTCGTCGGCTTATCCTCCGGCGCGTCAGTCGTCATTTCGCAGCACGCGGGTGCGCAGGAGCATGTGCAGGTGAGCCGGGCTGTCCATACGGCGGTCTTCCTTGCCATCATCGTCGGCGCGCTGACGATGCTTCTGGGCATGTTCGGAGCGCCTCTGCTGCTGCCGGCACTCAGTACGCCCGAGGACACGCTGCAGTATTCCAAAGACTATCTGGTCTGGTATTTTGCGGGCATGATTCCGTCCATGATCTACAACATGGGAAGCGGCATTCTGCGCGCGCTGGGAGACTCAAAGCGCCCGCTGCTGTTTCTCGTGGTCTGCACGATTGTCAACACCATCCTCGACCTGTTCTTTGTCGCCGTTCTGAAGCTGGAGGTTGCGGGCGCGGCAATTGCGACGAGCCTGTCACAGCTCATCTGCGCGTGGCTGGTCATCCGCACCTTGCAGCGCGCGCACGGAGACTACCGCCTGGACCTCAAAAAAATCCGCCCGGACGGGTGGCTGCTCAAGCGCATGCTCGTCATCGGGCTTCCCGCCGGCATTTCCAGCGTGCTTTATAACATTACGAACGTCTATGTCCAGAAGGCAATCAATCTGCTCGGCACGGACACGGTCGCGGCGTGGTCGGTCTACTGGAAGCTCGACGGCATCTTCTGGCCGATTTCCAACGCCATCGGCATTGCCGTCATGACCTTCGCGGGGCAGAACTACGGCGCGCGGAAAAAAGACCGGATTCTGCAGACCATGCACGTCGGCATCGCGCTGCACCTTGCGATATGCGCGCTGATCGGCGGGTTCATCTACTTCACGCGCGACTGGACGATTCGTCTGTTCAACTCTGACCCCGCAGTCGTCGAGCAGGGGCGCGTGATCATCACCTATCTTGCCCCGTGCTACTTCCTGTTCTCGGCGACGGAGGTGCTGTCTTCCATGATGCGCGGCGTCGGAAATGCGATCAAGCCCACAATCATCACGCTCTTCGGCGCGTGTGTGCTGCGGCTGATTCTGCTGTTCACCATGACCTTCCCGCACCTGAGCAATCTTACCATCGCCCTGTGCTACCCCATTACCTGGACGGCAGCGTCCGTGATGTTCCTGCTCTACTACAAATTCGGCAAATGGCTGCCCGCCTACCCGCAAAAGCAGCCGGACATCGGCTGACCGATAGAAAATCCTCCGCAGACCTGATCTGCGGAGGATTTTTGTGTTATGGATTCGGGACGGTAAGGCTGTCTTTTGCCGTCCAGTTTACGTCCTCGCCGGTTTTCTCTAACGTGAGCGTGTAATCATATTCCGCTGCGTCGTCCGTTTGCAGGCGGAAGGTCACCTTGCCGCCCCCGAGATAGGCAAAGCCTGCGTCCTGCGCCGTTTTTGCCACAGGTCCTGCGCAGTAGGAATATCCGTCTTCGTCAAAGAAGCGCACAAGCGTGGATTCCTTGCCGTCCCAGTACAGCGCTGCGCCGACGCAGCCGTTCGCCCTGTCCGGCGTAACGAGGCAGTCGATGAACACCCAATCCGGCTCCTGTATGTTCTGATACATCCGGCGAATATCTTCCTGCGTCCATTCGTGTTCCGGCTCGGCGGGTTTTTCCTGCCCTTCCGGGGTCTGCGCCGGAGCGGACTGCTCCGAGGACAACGCCAGGACGGATGATACCGCTACCGGGCTGGGCTCTGCGGGCTTTGCGCAGGCAGCAAGACCGAAAATCAGCGCCGCCAGCAAAATAACAAGCTTTCGTCTTCTCATAAGCTGCCCTCCCGTGCGCCGGTTACGTCTCGTCCTTCCCGTTTTTTGCCCCATCGGGGTCCGGGAACCAGGTGAACATGCGGGGATTATTTTCGATCGAATCCGGGTCGATGCCGTTTGCCTCGCACCATCGGAAAAACGCATGCTTCAAAAAGGGATTGAGGTTCTGCATCGCGCTGTAGAGATTGATCTCATCCTTACCGATGAACAGAATCGTGTTGATGCCGCCGCGCGTCATGACGCTGCGCTGCCCGCGAATGTCCTTGTAGCGGTATTCCTTTTTGCCGCCGCGAAGGGTTTTATACAGAAAGCCGTCTTCCCCGTAGTAGATGGAAACGGAGAAGTATGTAACAAGCAAAAACGCTCCCATCAGCATCGCGCCTACGCAGCAGATGGTCAAGAGCGTGTCTCCCTCCTCCGGCATCCAGAATAAAAGTGCCATCAGCGGGAATACCAGAAGCAGGATGCCGAAGACAGCGCTCTTGCGCGGCGGGCGGACGACGGTTTTGCTCTTTTCCAGCTCGTGCTTCGGAAAGAGCTTCTGAATCAGCTTGTCAACAAGAAAGCAGATCAGAAAAATAACCGCGCAGAAGCCGAGCAGAAGGACATATTTCATTCGTCCACCTCGGCAGAGATCACCGCGTCGACCGGAATATCGTAGTCATCCGTTTCCAGATGGTCGAACATCTGAAAGCCGTAGCACAGCGCGAGCGTCGGGTGCGTCGGGTGCGCGGCGAGGAACTTATCATAGAACCCGCCGCCGTAGCCGCAGCGGTGCCCCTCGGGGTCGAAGGCGAGCCCCGGCATCAGCACCAGCGCCGTCTCGTCGTCCGCCTCGGGTCCGTCTGCAATCGGCTCGGGGATGTTATACGCCCCGGGCGCGACGGCGCTCAAATCGTCCAGCCACAGAAATTTCATCGTATCGCCATACACCTTCGGCACGGCGACGCGCTTTCCATCGAGCTGCGCCTGCCGGAGCATCGGCACAGTGCGCACCTCCTGATTGTACGGCAGATACCCGTAGATGCTCTTCGCCTGCTGATAGAGCGGGTGCGCGCGGAACAGCGCTGCAAGCTTTTCGCTGCAGGCGTCGATCTGTGCATTTGTCATGGCGCGCTTTTTGGCGCGGATGACGGCGCGAAGCTCCTTTTTATCCATGGTTTTCCTCCTGTCTGGCTCTGTTTTTCTCTATTTTAGTACAACCGCTGCCGTTCGTCAATGCGGGAAACGGTTATAATATACACCGGGAGAAAGGCTTGTGCCGGAAAGGGCGGCAAGCTCGGAAACGGTGCAGAATTCAAACCCCTGCGCGCACATCGTGTCGATGAAGGAAAGCGCGCACAAAACGGAGTGTTCCGTCAGATCGTGCATCAGGACGATATCGCCCGCCTGCGTGTGGGAAAGCAGGTATGGCAGCACCTGTGCGGCTTGGTTTTTATCCCAGTCGTGCGGGTCCACGGACCAGAAAATGACGGATAGCCCCAGCTCCTTCGACGCCTCCAGAAGATCGGCAGAGTAAAGCCCTCCCGGCGGGCGAAACAGCCTTGCCGTCACGCCGGTTGCCTCGGTGAGCTTTCCCATGCACTCGGTCAGATCTTCCAGCGCCTCCTGCTTTGTCATGTGCTGCATATAATCGTGCCGGTCGGAGTGAAGCCCCAGCTCGTGTCCGTCCTCTGCCATGCGCTGCGCAAGCTCGGGGTACTGCGCAATGCGGTAGCCGCAGAGAAAAAACGTCGCGTGGACGTTCCGCTGCGCAAGCCCGTCCAGAAGCTGCTGCGTGATTTCGCCCGAGGGTCCGTCGTCGAAGGTCAGGGCGATATAGCCCTTCGTTTCGTGCGTGTTTCCCGCCTGCGCGGCACTCGCGCAGGAAAAGAAAAGCGCCAGTGCCAGTACCAGCGCTGCGATTCGTTTCACAGCCATCGCTCCTCTGCGTAGAAATCCGTAGTAGTATGCGCAAAACGGGCGCGGATATTTGACGGCGGGGCGAAAATGGAGTATGATGTAGTTGTAAAACTTTGCCCGCAAAGCTGCGGGCGTATGTGAGGAATCTATGCTGGAAAAATTACGACTGGTTGAAGAACGATATCTCGAGATGGCAGAGCGCGCCGGGCAGCCGGACTTTTACGCAGACCCCAAGGCAGCGTCAAAGCTCCTGCGCGAACAGAAGCGCCTCGAGCCGATTGTCACTGCCTATCGCAGCTACCGCAAAACAGAGCAGGAAGCGCAGGACCTGCGCGGCATGCTGGATGCGGGCGGTCTGGACGCGGAGCTGAAGGAGCTTTGTCAGGAGGAATACACCGCCTGCAAGAAAAAGCTGGAAACGCTCGAGCAGGAGCTCAAAATTCTGCTGTTGCCGCGCGACCCGAACGACGACAAGAGCGTCATTGTGGAAATCCGCGGCGGCGTCGGCGGCGAGGAGAGCGCGCTGTTTGCCCACAGCCTGTACCGGATGTATACCATGTACGCGCAGTCGAAGGGCTGGAAGGTGACGTTACTCAACTACAACGAAACGGAGCTCGGCGGCGTGAAGGAAGCGGATTTTGAAATAGACGGCGACGGGGCATACTCGCGGCTCAAATTCGAGTCCGGCGTCCACCGCGTGCAGCGCGTGCCGGAAACCGAGTCCGGCGGCAGAGTCCACACCTCGACCGCGACCGTCGCGGTGCTTCCCGAGATGGAAGAAGCGGAGGTCGATATCCGCCCCGAGGACATCGAAATGCAGGTTTTCCGGTCCTCCGGCGCCGGCGGGCAGCACATCAACAAAACGTCCTCCGCAGTCCGGCTGATTCACAAGCCGTCGGGGATTGTTGTTTCCTGCCAGGAGGAGCGCTCACAGGTCCAGAACCGCGAAAAGTGCATGCAGATGCTCGCCTCCAAATTATACGAAATTGAGCAGGAGCGCATCAACTCCGCCGTCACCAGCGAGCGCCGCAGCCAGGTCGGTACCGGCATGCGCAACGAACGCATCCGCACCTACAATTTCCCGCAGGGCAGAGTCACCGACCACCGCATCGGGCTGACGCTCTATAAGATCGCCGCGATCATGGACGGCAATCTCGACGAGCTGATTGACGCGCTCGTCACCGCCGATCAGGCGGAAAAGCTCCAGTCGAGTCAGAGTGACACATAATTTTCCAAAAAGAAGGAATTTCATGAATACGATTTACTTTGATGCGCTGACGCCGGAAGCCGTCCGGCAGGCGGCGGAGATTATCACGCGCGGCGGTCTTCTCGGCATTCCGACCGAGACGGTCTACGGGCTGGGCGCAAACGCACTGAACGAAGAGGCGGTGCTTCATATCTTCGAGGCGAAGGGGCGCCCGCAGGATAACCCCCTGATCATCCACATTCCGGACGCTTCGTGGCTGGCGCGCTACTGCGAAGATGTGCCGGACGCGGCGTACCGGCTGGCAGAGCGCTTCTGGCCCGGACCTCTGACCATGATTCTGCCGCGCAAGAAACTTGTCCCGCTGCGCACGACGGGCGGTCTGGAAACCGTCGGCGTCCGCTGCCCGGACCATCCGGTGACGCTCGCTGTCATCCGCGAGGCAGACGTTCCCATTGCCGCGCCCTCCGGCAACACCTCCGGCAGACCCAGTCCCACCTGCGCCAGCGATATGCGCGAGGACATGGACGGCAAAATCGACGCGATTTTTGACGGCGGACCCTGCCGCGTGGGCGTGGAGTCGACGATTATCGATCTCACATGCCAGCCGCCGCGTCTTCTTCGTCCGGGCGGACTGCCGCTCGAAGCACTGCAGGAGGTGCTCGGCGAGGTCGCGGTCGACAAGGCGGTCGTGAGTTTACTCAAAGACGGGGAAAAGCCCAAAGCGCCCGGCATGAAATACCGCCACTACGCACCCAAAGCGCCCGTCACCGTCTTCACGGGAGACCCCGCAAAAAGCGCGCAGTACATCAAAGACCACCTGCCGGAAACTGCGGGCGTGATCTGCTTTTCCGAGTTTACCGGGCTGTTCCCCGGGCATATCATCCACGACCTCGGTCCGGTCGGCGATAAGGCGGAGCAGGCGCGCCGGGTGTTTGACGCGCTGCGCGAGTTTGACCACGAATCGGTCGCGGAAATTTACGCCCAGTGCCCGGACGCGGCAGGGCTTGGGCTTGCCATTGGAAACCGGCTCAAGAAGGCGGCAGGCTTCCATGTCGTCGAGGTGTAGCATGAAAACGATCGGCATTACCGGTCCCACCGGCTGCGGC
>OHTI01000660.1_pt1 | contig 12358 bp, 13 predicted proteins | sample 1578941 | NCBI WGS metagenome assembly OHTI01 (sample SAMEA3879609, study PRJEB24766) | human gut metagenome | biome: human-associated habitat; feature: feces | place: USA | collected 1985/1987
TTACCCCGGAGGAATTAGAGGAAATCCGCAAGCGTGAGGAACGCAAGGACAGGCTCCACCAGAACTACTTGAAGCGGAAAGCCAATGGTAAACAGAAAGAGTATGAGGAGCGCACGAAAGCCAAGAAAAAAGCGGAGATTGAAGCCAGAAAACAGGCAATCCGCACCGAGGATATTGCCAGAGGGGTATTTATCCCGGTGAGCAGTTTGCCGCAGCTGGGACCGAGAAAGGGAGCGTGATTTTATGAAAGAGTTGAAACCGAGAATCCATGAGAACGGTATGGACTATGTGTTGGTGGGCGACTACTATGTGCCGGACTTGAAGCTGCCGGAGGAACGCCGACCTATTGGGCATTGGGGACGCTTGCACCAGTCCTATCTGAAATTGCACCGTCCCATGCTTTACAACGAGCTAATTTTGTCCGGCAGGCTCCACACCGTCGTTGCCGATCTGAACGAGCAGGCGGCAGACAGGCTGGACTTGATTATCCGGCAGATGATGAAAGCCGAGGGCGTGACCGAAGCCATGAAAGCGGAAAATCAGATGTTATGGGTGCAGTCAATGAACTCCATCCGCTGCCGGGCAGAGGAAATCATCAAGACGGAACTAATCTACTGTTGAGAGAGGTAAAGCTATGATTTTGGAAGCCATGTATAATGGGGAGTTTTATCCCTGCGAGACAGTTGTACCTACATCACCGGAATACCGAAAGGCAGTCATAGCCTGTGAAAAGCTCATGGAGCAGTTGTCCCAGCGGCTCAGCAAAGAGGACTATGAGCTGGTGCAGGAACTCCGGGCGCAGACAGCAATCGCCCAATGTGAAGAAAGTGAAAGTCACTTCAAGTATGGCTTTTCCGCTGGGCTGATGTTCAGCAGGAAGCCCATGAACAAGTGCAGCAGAAGAAAGAAAAATAGATGAAGAAAGCCACCTGAGCAGAAAGAAACTGTTCGGGCGGTTTCAGCATTCGCCAGTAGATTTATTCACACTCTTGTGATAAAATTTACTACAATAAAGAGCGTGATAGCACTAATTTTATGGGGGGATGCTTAATGAATAGAATTTTGAAAAAATTTTTACAGCGGGGTGTCGATTTAAGTCCTGTGGGAGTTGAACTCCGTGAGGATAATACAAATTATTTTTGTACCCCAAAAGGGGCATCGGTTTTTGGATGGGCAGGGATAGATGGTATCCACTTCTGTTTCATTCGTGGATTTGGAGAGATGGTTTTCTCTGTCAGCCCCATGAATACTTCTCCTGATTATGTTCATCCAGTAGCTGAAAATTTTACCGACTTTCTGCGGCTTATACTGGCTTGTGGTGATGTGGCGGCAGTGGAACAAGCGTGGATGTGGAACGAAGCACAGTTTGAAGCCTTTCTCAATGAAAACCCTACAACCCAGGAACAACAGCAAACTTTATCGGAAATTTCAGAGAAGATGAATTTGTTGCCTATGGAACAACCGTGGACATATATCAAAAACCTGCAATCTTCCTTTGATTACAGTCAGATTAAATACACAGAAGATTATTACGATAATGATATGACTTCAGAGGCAGAATTGGTTGCCCCTGAATGGAAGGTCTACTTTGATGGAGATTTCTGGGGACATCGAGGTAAAGACCGTGCCGGAAAAGAGATCAAGCTGGATAAACAATTCGATTGGGCTGGATATCATTGGGTAATTCCGGCAGCTTATTCATGTAGCAAAGGACTTGTCGTTGATTTTTGTATGCGAGTTGATTCAGAAAGCATCCGTGACTTCATGAAAAAATGGAATCTGGACTGGGAAAATGACTCATGTGAAAATTTTACCCGTGAGCAACAGATGCAGATGGAATGGGAAAACCCACTTTGTTTTAACTTCAAACCTTGCTTGAAGTTAAACGAGAAAATATTACAGACAACCCATGGCTGCGCTGTGAGCTTTAATCCTTGTCTGCCAGATGGCGTTATCAATGAGTTGGAAGCAAAATGGGCAATCGACCATTATGGGCTGGATAGTACTTATGGCTGGGTCATATGCAGAGACGTATTTCCTTGGGGAACCAAGCATCACCCTGAAATCAATAAACTTTTTCTTACAATGGAGCAGCAACCAGGACAAGTTCCAGGCTCACATTTCAAAGTTCACGCACCCGGAGATTCATTTATGTTTTCCCATCCTGTTAGCGGAATAACCCATACACTGACCGTGCAGGAAATAGAACAGCAGACAGTTCCTCAAAATAGTTTTGGTTCTGATCGCTGGATTTATCCGACACATTATATTGCCATGAGTTATACACTTACCCCTGAACCGATGGAGAACATTTCGGTTTTTGACTGTGATGAAGGCGATAGACCGATAGAAGTTACACCAGACGATCATTCGTTCCGTCCAGTTGGCAGTAGTTCCTGTTTTGTTGTTGGTGTTATTGGTGGTGCAGATGGTCCGACAGCAGTTATATATGGAACAAATTCACAAGAAAAACTTCATGCTGCTTGTTCTGCTCTGCACTTTGAACCGGTTGGTGATGATGTCGAGTGGCGTATCGTGTTCAATGTTACGCAGTTTGACAAAGAAACATTCCCAATTATCTAAAAATACCCTTAGAACTCTAAGGGCGCACTTCTATACTCTCTATCGAGAGTAGTACGTCCTGCGGAGCTTCATTCTCTGTCAGCAGAAGAAAACTGCTTGCCTGCGAATGTTGCGTCACTTCGTTCCGTCAAGGTGGCTACACCCCCTTGCACCGCTAAAGCGGCTATCCCCTGTGGACTTGCCGTCCGCAAACGGTTTTGACAAACCGTTCGCCGCCAGCAAGTTTGAAAAGAAAAATCGGAAATTGAAACAGTTAGATAACTTGAATTTAACAAAGGAGTGTGAATGTATGAAAAAATTGATAGCATTAGTTCTAACATTGGCTTGTGTTCTTGCTTTGACAGGATGTGGTAAGAATGATACCTACAAAATCAAAATTGTTGTCCCTGCAGGAAGTACCGAAGAAATTGTTTATCAAGAGGATTTTGTCTATTCCGATGAGGAAATCTCCCCGATAGGCAACAAGATTACAATTTATTCTGGCGATGGATTAGGCGATACAGAGGTGGTGTTAAAACCAATTAGTGTCAAGGAAGAAAATGCATACGAGCCAACATATCTTACCCCAGGAATGCCAGTTGAAATGGATGTAGAAAAAGGCGCTTGGTTTAAGGTAGGTATAAATATGCAAAACAACACTGATACCGACAAAATCGTTTATGTTGAGATTGAAGGTGTCGAAGTAAGAATTGAGTAAATTCAAATTTGTCAAACAGAACATAACAACTGAATACCGAAAAACTGACCGTTGACTGGTCGCACTATGCGAAAAGTTGACGGTCTTTTTTTATCCCAAAAATCAAAAAAGGAGGTCAATCACAATGACAAAACCGAAAACCCTTGAACAGCTCCGAGCCGAAAAGGAACGAGCCGAGACGCAGCTTGCACAGGAGAAGCACAAGCTCAACCGTCTTGAGAACAGAAAGAAATATCTGGAGAAAGGCGAAAGGCAGAAACGCACCCATCGTCTTTGCAATCTGGGCGGCACGATTGAGAGCCTTGCCCCGGAGGTCAAAGATCTCACACGCACCGAAATGACAGAGCTGATGGAACACATCTTTTCCCTGTCCGAAGTCCAGCGAGCCGTCCGTCACATGGCGATTACCCATATCGGTCAAGCGAACAGAGAAAAGGAGTTGAAAGCCGATGGCACTATTTCATCTGAGCGTCACGCAGACTAACTGACCCAGGGAAGGCGTGAACTGACAGAAGATGATGAAAAACAGATTAGTGTTCTGTGTAAGAAATATGTGGATCGTTTGAAGGAGGAGCTGATGAAATGCTGATTGCGCAAAAAATTTTGAAACTACTATTGATGATTGCTGTTGCGCCAATTGTTGTTGCATTGACACTTTTTGTCTGGATATGTCTTGGCCTTGTTTATGTATCCGGTCTGGTTCTGGGGATTATCAGCATGATTCTTGCTTTATTAGGTGTTGCAGTGTTGATTACATATTCTCCGCAGAACGGGTTTATTTTGTTGATGATGGCATTTTTGATTAGTCCGATGGGGCTGCCGCTGGCTGCAATCTAGCTGTTGGGTAAGGTACAGGATTTAAAATATGCAATTCAGGATTGGATGTATGGGTAAATGATGTGAATATAATTTGGAATAAAAAAGAAGCAGGACAATGGGAGATGAGACCCAATGCCCTGCTTCTCTGTTTATTCGGAACGAACTGTAATATATTTTTGATTGCGACTTTTAGGTTTATCGGGAATAGTCATTTCTAATTGCCCGGATTCTAAAAGCGGATTGATATGCTTCAAAGTGAAGTTTCTTAAATCTTTGAAGCCGCAAAATACTGCAAGCTCTTTCTTGGATTTTGGTGTTGTGCAAAAAGCCAAAATCTGTTTGGACACCGTTGATAGTTCAATAACTTGGTGGGTAACTTGGTGGATAACTTGGTGGGTATCACCCTCTAAGTTGTAGTTTACATTTTTCAAGATGACTCTGAAATCTGTCGCTGTTGAGGAAAATTCGGGCTTATATGCCTCTGTGTATCCAGGCAGCTTTTCGGTTTCACTGACGATTTTGCGTAGGCCACTTCCACGGCGTTCCATGTACTTCATGCGGTGGAACAGATCAGCAATCACAGGGTTTCGTCGCATGGAACGGATACTGTAAATATCGTATTCCTGAATTGAGCCGCCGCCAAACATACCGCCCGGAGATGTGATTTCCACCCGATCATCAAACATATCAATATGGATTTCGCTGCCAAGCACAATATAATCACGATGGATAAGCGCATTAACAAGAGCCTCTGTCACAGCTCGTTCAGCATAATCCGGCTTGTCTACACGATACTGTGCCTTTTTGACAAAACGGACTTTGGAATTATTGCGAATAAATTCACTGCCGCTGTTCAGTAAATAAATCAAATTTCCCTCGTATTCTTTATCGTCCAGCGCATCATCAAAGATAGAGCCTTTTTCCAAGCCATTCCACCGGGTACAGAACATACGGGAGTTATAAACCGTGTGCTGATCGGTCATGAGTTTTCCGGCATTGGTCAGGAGTCCATTTTTATCAGTCAAACCAAAGGAAACATAATCGGATGGCTCAAAGCGGAGACCGGTTCGTTCCAGATAGGTTGCTTCCAGAAGTGTAAAGCTGTAATCCTTTTTTACCGCGTCTGTTGTTAGGGTATCAAAGGACTGATTGGTTCCCTTTAAGATCAATTCATTCACAATGTAATCAGGGGCAATTACGCTTTCATTTCCAACACGGATATATGCTTCCATCACGCCGTCTGCCTTGTAATAATATGGGGTGCTGCGGCCAGGAGAAACCTCCAGAGCCAACAGGTTTTTACCATCTTCCTGCAATGGCTTTAAGATAAACTGCGGTAATGGTGTGATACGTTCTTTGATTAAGCGGCTGATCGCTTCAGCATCCTTTTGAACATCGGACAAGCCGATAGGCTCCCGGTCATCGGAGACTCCGAAAAACAGAGTGCCGCCGATTCCATTGGAAAAGGCACTGACACTTTTTAACCAGCTTTTTGGCTTTTTTGTTTCGAGAGCAACTTTGAAATCACATTCGGTTGCTTCAGCAATGAGCTGTTCTATCATAAAATCTCCCCTTTGAGGTATTGGTAGTTTCTTTATATTATACCCATAAGGAGAGTTTATTTCAACGATAGGCACAAAGAGTTCAGAGAAAATATTTTGAGAGGAGGGCTTTTTATGGCAGCTACAAGAATCATGCCGCTTCATGTCGGCAAAGGCCGCACAGAGAGTCGGGCGATCAGTGACATCATCGACTATGTGACCAATCCAAAGAAAACAGATAATGGCAGGCTCATTACCGGCTATGCGTGTGACAGCAGAACAATTGATGCGGGGCTTTGGGACTGTAAGAAAGTATCGCCATTACTGAATAAGTGTTGCTTGCAGCAGCTAGTTGTTGGGTAAATATGAAGTATTTAATTCAAAATGGAATATAAAATAAGTTTGTTTTGGCTTTTCGGGTGTCTGACAAAACATGAAGTGTGAGTACCGTGCAAATAAATTGAAAGACAGTGTTGGATGAGGTATACTATATATAGCAAAAAAGGCACCGTACTAAGAGAACATTTATAGTATATAGAACAGCATAAGGAGAGAAATATGTATCTAAAATACGTTCAGATTGTAAATTTCAAAAATCTCAAAAATGTACGTTTTGAATTTTCAAAGGGAGCTAATACCATAATTGGAGAAAATGATTCTGGTAAATCCAATGCTTTGACTGCTATCCGGATTCTTCTTGATGATAATTACTATTACAATACAAAACGCCTTAAGGAAACGGACTTTTCATATGCGCTTGGTGATTGGAAGGGGCATTGGATAATAATATCTGCATTTTTTGATGAAATCTCGAATGAAGATAAACACAATGAGTTTTGTGCCGAAATAACTCCTGAGCAAGAAAATATTGATTTCTTGAAATCATATATTCGCTGTACAGATAAAGACTTTGGAACTGTTTCACTTTTTATTCGTCCGTGTAGGACCAAAAGAATAGAATTGGCTGAAGCTGCTCAAAATGGGACATTTGAATCAGTTAGATCTCAAATAAAATTAAGTGATTATGAATTCTATTATACGGCACGTTCACAGGCGGATTTCACCGATGAAAATATATATAAGTCTATAGTTGGAGATATTTGTGCAGGGCAGTATGTGAATCCTGAAGATGATGATCAATCCGTGCTTGGTTGTAAAATAGACATTATGAATGTGTGGCAACATATATCAACAGTATTTATTGATGCACTCCGAGATGTTGAGTCAGAGCTTAGAAAGCCTAAAAATCCTATACGCCAAATTATTGACACTATCGAGGGAGATATTAAAGAAAACGATATTGATGATATAAAGAAAAAAATTTCAGAATTAAATGCAAAAATAGCTAATATTCCGCAAGTTTCTGATATTGGAAAGCAGGTGAACCGCAAATTACTCGAAATGATTGGAGCGATTTATTCTCCTGAAATCAAATTAGAGTCACGGCTGAAAGAAGATTTTGCGACACTTGCTAGATATTTGACGATTTCTCCGTCTAATCAAGCGGATATAGATTTGTTGGGGTTAGGGCATCTTAATATTCTGTATATTGCTATGAAACTAGTTGAGTTTGAAGTTAATCGTAATCGAGAACTTCTCAATATTATGATTATCGAAGAACCTGAGGCTCATATTCATACACATATCCAGAAAACATTGTTTAATAATCTCCAAGTTGCACATACCTATACGCAGGTTGTGATGTCCACACATTCAACTCATCTTTCTGAAGTTTCAGATATTGAAAAAGTAAATGTAATGAAGAAAGTTGATGAACAGACATCGCTTGTAATGAAGCCTACCAATGGGTTGGATCGATTTGGAACAGATGTTTTAGAATGCAAGGGAATTTCTTTTGCGAAAATTTTATCAAGATATTTAGATGCAAAACGAAGTGTTTTATTGTTTTCTAAAGGAGTCATATTGGTTGAGGGGGATGGTGAAGAAATACTGATTCCAGCATTGACAAAAAAAGTCCTTGGAGTGTCTCTTGATGAGATGGGAATTGGTTTGATTAACATTGGAAGTGTCGGATTTGAAAATGTTGCATGTATTTTTGATGAATCACGATTACAGCGAAAGTGCTCCATCGTGACAGATTTGGATGTAGTTGTTGAAGGCGCAAAAAAGTCAAACCAGACTGCAATGGATCGAGGTGCCTCACGAAGAAAAAAGTTATCCCAGCTCTTTGGTGAAAATCCTTATGTTAGTGCATTTTATGCGCCGCATACACTAGAAGTTGATTTTGTAAGCGAAGAAAGTAATAAAGATTTTGTGTGCTCAGTCATAAGGAACACATATAAGGATGCTGCTGTGATAGAGAGACACGTTTCAACTATTAAGTCAGGAACAGAAGCGGAACGATATGATTCCGTAATGACTGTTGCAAACAATATTAAAAAGGGTTGGTATGCAACATTGCTTGCTGAGACGATTGATGCTCGTGCTGTAATTCCGATGTATATTCTCGATGCAATTGTATTTGCGGCAAAGGACATTTTGTCTGAGAAATTATTATGGAAAATGGTACAATATTCTTTTGAACAATATCTCCCGGATAGTGATTTTGATGATTTAAAAGCAGAATTTAAAGAAGCAAAGAGTTCAAAAGAAATTCAAACGACCATAAAAAAATTCTGTGCTGAATTTCCGGAGGATATGGTTTCACTATTTATAGCTAAGGCGGGTGGTCTAAATGTTTGATAGTATGGGGAGTATACTTGAGGCGCTTTCACCAGAACAGCAGATTGCATGTTCGACCCAAAATAATATTTTGTTGACTGCTTGCCCTGGAAGTGGAAAAACTCGTACTCTCACACATCGATTAGCATACCAAGTGCTTCGAGACCCAGCTTCAAAGAAGATAAAAATAGCAATTACATACACTAATCGTGCGGCCGAAGAAATTACCAACCGCTTAGAAGGGATGAACATTGATCAGTCAAGCATTTGGGCAGGTACTATTCATCAATTTTGTATGCATTTTATTATTCGTCCTTATGCCATGTATTCAAAGAGATTGTGTAAGGGATACCGAATTATAGACGATTATTCTAAAAAAGCGTATGGGCGGGAGATAGCAGAGAGACTGGGAATGCACCTCAACTATTATGATGATCCTTTTCAATATGAGAATGTTAGAACAGAGTATAAACGTGTATTGAAAGAAAAAAAAGAAATCGATTTTGATGCTATTCTCTTGATCTCTGAAGAATTATTAGCTTCGTGTGCGTTTATCGGCTCAAATATAGCATCGGTTATAAGCAGCATTTTGGTGGATGAATTTCAAGATACAAATGAACTTCAATACTCAATATTATCAACCATTTATAAAGCAAATAAGTCAATAATTTTAATGTTTGTAGGGGATGTCAATCAGGCTATTTATAGTTCTTTAGGAGGTGTAGCAAAAGGCAAAAAAGAATTGGAAACTCTTTACGAAATAAATTTTGATTCTCTGTCGCTTAAAGGATGTTATCGTTCTACTCAGAGATTGGTGGATTTATATAGCAGATTTGAAATCTCTAAAACTGACGCACACTCAGTTGCGAAATATAAAGATGAACATGGTGAAATACATTTTTTTGATTCTGTTTATTATACAGATTTAGCATCTAAAATTGCAGAACTAATAAAAAAAGAACTTAGAAAAGGAACAAAGGCCGAGGAAATTTGTGTTATTGCACCTCAATGGTTTATGCTGTTTGATCTTTCGGGGAAACTGCGCTTACTACTTCCTGATATTTCGTTTGACGCACCAGATATTTCTCCGATAAAGTATAATCCAATGAATCCTTTATTTTTGATAGCAAAACTGCTATTTATGCCTGCTGGTAAAAATGTCAAACTAAGAAAGCGGATTGCCATTGAATTTATTTCAATTATTAGGGATGATTTTAGAATTATGGTGCCTGATGATGTCCAAAGTTATGATGTCCTTTCTGCTGTTAATTGTTGCCGTCACATAGACGCGGATGGAATAACTTGCTTAGAGGCTGCAATAGAAAAAGTTTTTGCATTATTAAATATACGCATAAGTAAAGAAGCATCGTTGTCAGAGTTAAAAGAATCCTTTTTTGATGAGATTCAATCAAGAGTGAAGAAATATTCACTCGCCACAGATTTTGAATCAATCAGTAAGTATTTTGGAGATAAAAATGGTGTGGTAATATCGACTCTACACGGAGTTAAAGGTGAAGAATATACTACGGTTATTGCTGCTGGGTTATTAAACGGTTATCTGCCCCATTGGGACTATATTATGAATCCAACAAAAAAATTATGTAGAAGAAATGAGACATGTAAACTTCTTTATGTTCTTTGCTCTAGGGCAAAAAAGAACTTGTATTTATTTAGTGAATGTGGGCGAACTACAAAGAGTGGCTCGGAATATTCTCCAACAGACGAGCTATCCTTAATTGCGGATATAATCTGAAATCGAGAGTTAATGACAAAATTGAAATATGACTACAGCGGTCTGATTTTACAGACCGCTATTTTTTTGCAAGGAGGGATAATAATGGCAACCACAAGAATTATGCCGCTTCATGTTGGTAAGGGCCGCACAGAAAGTCGGGCAATCAGTGACATCATCGACTATGTGGCCAATCCAAAGAAAACAGATAACGGCAGGCTCATTACCGGCTATGCGTGTGACAGCCGGACTGCGGATGCGGAGTTCCTTCTGGCAAAGCGGCAGTACATTGCCGCTACCGGACGAGTGCGTGGTACAGATGATGTGATTGCCTATCATGTGCGCCAGTCCTTCCGCCCTGGTGAGATTACCCAGGAAGAAGCAAACCGGCTGGGCGTAGAATTTGCAAAGCGTTTTACTAAAGGCAATCATGCCTTTGTGGTCTGCACTCATATAGACAAATCGCACATTCATAATCACATTATCTGGTCATCAGTCAGCTTGGAATATGACCGGAAATTCCGAAACTTTTGGGGCAGCACCAAGGCGGTTCGTCGGCTAAGTGACACCATCTGTATTGAGAATGGACTGTCCATTGTAGAGAATCCGAAACTTCACGGAAAGAGCTATAACAAATGGCTGGGCGATCAGGCAAAGCCCTCTCACCGAGAGCTGCTTCGTGTGGCGATTGACAACGCATTATCACAAAGTCCTGCTGACTTTGAAGAACTGCTGAAGCTGTTGCGAGAATATGGTTGTGAAGTCTCAAAGCGCGGAAAATCGTATCGACTGAAGCTCTCTGGTTGGGAGAAAGCCGCCCGCATGGACAGTCTGGGCGAAGGATATGGATTGGAAGATTTGCGGGCAGTTCTCTTAGGGAAGAAAGCACATACCCCGCGAAAGAAAACAGTCACACAGGCAGAGCCGCCGAAGATCAATCTGCTGGTGGACATTCAGGCAAAATTGCAGGCTGGAAAAGGTGCTGGCTATGCTCGATGGGCTAAAGTTTTTAATCTGAAACAAATGGCGCAGACCATGAATTACCTGTCAGAGCATAACCTGCTGGAGTATGCGGTTTTGGAAGAAAAGGCTGCGGCTGCCACGGCACATCACAATGATCTTTCGGCGCAGATCAAAGCGGCTGAAAAGCGCATGGCAGAGATCGCTGTTCTGCGTACTCACATCGTAAATTATGCCAAGACCCGTGAGGTCTATGTGGCATACCGCAAGGCGGGTTACTCTAAGAAATTCCGGGAGGAACATGAGGAAGAAATTCTGCTCCACCAGGCTGCTAAGAATGCCTTTGATGAGATGGGAGTCAAGAAACTTCCCAAGGTCAAAGAGTTGCAGACGGAGTACGCGAAATTGCTGGAAGAAAAGAAAAAGACCTATGCCGAGTACCGGCGTTCCCGTGAGGAAATGCGGGAGCTTTTAACGGCAAAGGCAAATGTAGATCGAGTGCTGAAAATGGAGGTAGAACAGGATGTTGAAAAAGAAAAAGACCACGGCCAGCGGTAAGCTGGTCCTGGTCAAAAGCGTTCGCAGAACGCGCAGCCACAGAATGAAATTCTGTGTTCAAAGGGGCTTGGGGGCGCTGCCCTCAACAAGCAAGCAGAGAGGAAAATCACAAAGGGATTTTCTTCCCTGCGGGCCTGTGTGTATTAACACAGGCATTGCTTGCCTCTTTTCTCCGAAATTGAAAAGAACCAGTGAGAGAATCGTTAAATTTCACTCACTGGCTCAATTCGTTTCAAATTTTTCGGACAACTCTGTCAGTTCTTTCACCGTTTCCTGGGTGTGATGCAGCAGGGTGTCACGCATTTCTGGCGGACAACTGGAATAAAGCATTTTCATCTGATTGACACCCTCATCCTCCAGAGAAACATCTGGATTTATAAGCGTATCTAAAGAGATGTGTAGAACCTTTGCCAATGCTCTTAAAATTAAATAAGAAGGATTCATTCTCCCCTTTTCGATATTGGCGATTTGCTTTACAGAAACATGGCTCAGATCCGCAAGCTCCTGCTGTGTCAGGTCTTTTTTCTTTCGGGCTTCTCGCATTTTTTGCCCCAAAGCAGTCAAATCATCAATCGGCATAATCGTTCACCTCAATAATATTGTATCGTTCCGGTTTATATGATGAAATGACCTTATTATGCCTAACAATCGGTATGATTATGCCAATTTTATAGAGCTACGATTGGTGATAAACTTGTATTGTTCGAGACAAAGAACTATAATGTACTCTGTGGAGGTGCAGAATGGATTATATAACACTAAAAGAGGCCGCCGAAAAATGGGACG
>OHTI01000668.1_pt1 | contig 12242 bp, 12 predicted proteins | sample 1578941 | NCBI WGS metagenome assembly OHTI01 (sample SAMEA3879609, study PRJEB24766) | human gut metagenome | biome: human-associated habitat; feature: feces | place: USA | collected 1985/1987
TTAAGCAAACTGACAGTCGTACTTTATCGAATGCTTACGTTCAAAAACTTTGGCTGAATAATATTGACATTTTCCACCATTAATTATTCCAACAATTCTATCCGCATATGCATCGGCTGTCAAATCATTAACAATCAAGGCATCATCACCTATTGTAGAGCGATTAAAACCTTGAGGAGATGCAATAGGGATAATACCGTATGCCATGCACTCCGTAACAGAATTAGATTGTCCTTCTCGTGGTTGAGTTGATGGAAAGATATAGAAGTGTTTGTCAGTCAGTAATGCAGGAAGATCTTCATGCTTGCATCCCGAAATGTAAGTAAAAGATTCTGGCTTAAGCAAGGACCGCATCATACTTTTCACTCGCTCAACGTAGTCAGCCTTACCGTTACCGACTATCGTCAAATATACATTAGGGATAGTCTTCTGAACTTTCGCTGCGGTTTCCACAATCAAATCCACATGCTTATTCTCTTCCACACGACCATAAAAAAGCAGGTTGATTTGATTAGTAGGTTTCTTGGGCATGTGCTTCGGAGCAAAACTATCTTCCACACAGTTGGCATAGTGAAAAACAGGGGTTTTGCTGATAGATGTTACCAAAGGAATATTCTCTTTTCCTTGTACAAAGACATAACAGGCTCCATTCAACAGATAGCTAAACATTTTTCTGTATCGTGATGATCCGCTTGTCCAAAAATCAATAGCACCTCCACCCCGAAGCTCATAAATAACTTTGTAACCCATTACTTTCATGATATGCATTAACACATATTCATTAAAAATGGTCTTCCCTGCAAACCCAGACAAATGAACAAGGCTATTACGCGAGCCAAACAACAGTTTACAGAAAGTCTCACTCCATCCCGCCAACAGACGGAATGGGTATGATAACAATACTCGCTTCTTACCCCAGGTCGCATCTGCTTTTCTTTGACGGATGGTCGTAATATCAAAACCAGCCTCACGCAACATTCGTATTGTACGCATATTACCAACCTCTCCTCCACCAAAAGGAGCCTGTCCTATTTTAGGAAGAGTAGCATACATGAATATTCTTTTATTCATTTTGTGATTTTATTACATAAAAAGGCAATGCACTAAACTCTCTGACCATTTATAGAAAGTATCTTTGCCGGGATTCCCGAGACTACAGCATTATCTGGAACATCCTTCACCACCACAGAATTAGGCGCAATTATCACATTGTTTCCAATTATGATGTTTCCTATAACAACTGCCCCTATAGTTATTGCACAATTATCACCAAGGATTGGCCTTTTTATCGTCCCTGTTTTAGTTCCTATTACGACACCTGCATTCACAATACAATGTTTTCCCATTTTATCTGGACCAATAATGCCACCTCCAGTAATATGAGGTATTCTTAATCCATATCCCACAACATTGGGATTTATACGAAATCTATACTTAATACCTAACCTTCGGTAACGAATTTTTGCAATTGTTAATCTTATTCTATGAATAATCCCTCCCCCCCTATTTAATAAATATTCATATTTTCGAAGTCTCCTCAAATAATTATATGCCATGTATGACTCAAGTCCATACCATAACGATATTTTCATACGAAACCAACTACAAGATTCTCGCTTGATATTTGCGAGGCAATCTTCACGAAGGTAAAGTCTATAATCTTTTCTTGATTGTATCATATAACACTTTGTATTATTCTATTCCATTGGTCATAGAAATTCTTGCCAGAAAACCGAGCCGCATCTTTGTAGCCACTCTCTTGCAAATCCTCATAATGAGGGTAAAGGTTAATCAATTTCTCTAGCGCTCGTTCGAAGTCTGTAAGCTCATTATCTTTCACAATAGCCCCAGAGGTTTCATTCATCATCTCATTTACAGCTCCTCCCATCTCAAAAGTGCAACACACACAACCTTGTGACATAGCTTCCAGCAGCACCATTGGGAACCCTTCCACTCGTGAAGGTAAAGCAAAGATGGATGTCGCCGCATAAAGTGCGGGCATATCATAAATCTGTCCCAAGAACTCAATCTGTTTATCAACACCTGAATCCTTTGACATCTTTCGAATCTCAGCAACCTTGTCTTCTGCACCGCCCCCAGCAATCTGCAACTTCCAGTCTGGATATTTTGGTGCAATATGCGACCACATATCAATGATGCGATCAAATCCTTTAACATCCCAGGAATCAATGCGACCGACACAAAGCACCGTCTTATTTCTAATCCCAACATGTCTTACTATGGGATAAGTAAGAGGGTTGTAAACTACACTCTTCCGAGGGAATTTCTCTCCTAATAAGTGTTTATCCTTTTCTGTAAGTATTACCAATTTATCGGCTTGTCCATAAAGACTATAACGAATCCAATTGACGAAGTGCCCCATTTTACGACCAAATGAAGTGTGATCGTACGCAATCACAGGAACTCCCGTCCCTATGGCGGCATAATGTGCGTAAAAGAAAGGGGAAAAGGTAACTGCAATAATCACGTCAGGTCGCACCTGCCTGATGATCTGGCGAGCAGTTATAATCACTTTTACTTGCTTCAAACCTATGGGCATAGAAGCCTTAATTGGGATATATTCCTGCTTTACATCTTTCGGTATAGAATAAAAAACATTGGCATTAATATTATCTAATGCCAAAACCACCTCATAGCCATTCTCAATCAACTCATGGAGCAAAATGCTGGTAACGCGTGCTGCTCCTCCTATCTGCATTTGATCAATAATAATAAGTATTTTGGTTTTAGCCATAATAATTTTTATTGTATCGTATAGCATATTCCTTAAGAGTCTCACCCTCATAAGCCAGTTCACGCGCATATGTAAAAACCTGGTTCATGGTTTCATACATCTTATCAACAGATAAAATATCCTTAAAATAGGGGCTACCTCCTGGCATCAGCTCCGAAGAGTGAATCATAAACTCAAGATAGTCATCACCTTGCTCTTCATCAACATCCTTCATCAATTTCTTCATTTCAAACAAAGGGCTCAACGCCGGTCTTAACCAAATTACCCCGCCCTTTATTAAGGCACGTAATTGATGTTTTAAACTTCCTTTTGTAACATAATGACCATACCTGCGAACCGTTGCTGGTAATTCAAGAATATTTCCGACCAGATGAGCACCTTTAGGGACTTTACGATAATCACTTCCACCAGGTACCGTCTCGCCCTTAGCTGAAAGCCATGAAACACCTGGGGTATATGAGCAATCAACAATAACCCCAAACTCTTCAAGCAGTTTAAAATACCTATCATCCATCGCCCAACGACCACTTCTATGAGAAACTGGCTTTACTCCAAGGCATTTAACAATAAGATTATATGTTGTAGCAAACTTGTCTCGCATCACCTCATATGGGTATTCAAGAAGATAAGGATTACCATCATACAACCCATTCAGATCATATCTCGGAGGATTGTTCCAAGCGTGTATGTGAATGCCAATTTCACAAAGACCTTTTTGCACGTATGGCTTCATCGTACGCACAAACTCCTCCGACATAATCATCTCATAGTTGGTCAACCATACCGGCTTAAAGCCATAACTATTGCACAAGTTCTGAAAGCGAGGAATATACTTTACATTCTCTGTGCTCACAGAATCACCTTTATGGTACGCCCATAGGTTATCACCTTCAGTATCTACTGTTATTATGAATGATTTCATTGAGTAAAATAATATCTTAGAAGCAAGTAAAAAATGGCACCATAGCTCTCTATCTATCAGGTAATTATAATGTCTATCAATTCTTACCTGCCAAGCAATTTACGGAGCAAATGCTTGATAAATTGTTTCTTCCTTACAGAATATGGTTTGGGATCTTTATCACAATATTCCATAAATGTAGAGGTCCGTCTATAATCTTTCAACCACACTGCAAAAGAGACTCGTCCTTTAAGCAATAGCATCACATCATCAAATTCAGGCATTACAAAAATGTCTTCTACTTTATTCCTGATCTCTTTTTTATAGTCCCCTCCTACACAATACTGATACCAGATCCACGGTAAATTGACCCCTGCTCCGGTTACACATATTCCATTACCATCATTGCGCATATTGATTTCAAGGAAATAATCTTCGCCTTGCTTATCTCTAAGATATTCCATACTAAATAATCCTTGATAGCCAATTGATTTAATATAAGCCTTGCATGCTTCCAGATCACATGTAAAACCCTCGAATGGTTTATACTCAAGGAAACCAGTATTCGTACCTGGACACGGTCTGATACACTTGGAATAACCCGGTATAATTATCTCCTCACCATGATTGAGAGAGCATCCAATAAGCTGGTATTCAAACTCTTTATCTATGAATTCCTGTACAATAAAACCATGTTCTTTGTTTTTGACAAGATAAGAATACAAAGTCTCTTTATCACGAATAATCCTTATCTCAGCCTTAGATCCATAAATACTTGCAAGAGGCTTAACAATGCACGGGATGGACATCCCAACATTGATATCCGATCTATTATCCACAACCCAACTTTTGGGGCATTTAATACCAACTTTATGGGCTAATTTTACCATTATATCCTTCTGCATATAATGGTTACACATACCTTGTTTGTTGGAAGTAGGCAAAAAGTATGAATCTTTTAATGCATCAAATGCATTGTCCAATTCACTTGTAACGTAATCAGCGCAAGATATGATTACGATCTTATTGTTTTTGTCCTTAGCATAGTTGAGCAAATATGGAACTATTTCTTGTTTGGATTTCAGCAACACACACTTCAAGATATACTTGCTAAATGATACAAACGGATCGTTTTCATCAGTAACGAGCAAGACTAAAGATTGGATACCTTTATACCCCAAAGCCCGTATTACTCCAAGCGTGTTGTGATGATTTCCCCCTATGATGATTGGACTCTGAACCATACTGATTAAATCGTTATCACGAATTATACTTATCAATTACCCGATGAATTAACCCTACGAGATCAATACTATCATACATCTTTCGTGCATTAGCACTATATTCCTGATAATTCGCATCAATTACCTTGATGGCATTAACGATTGATTCAGGATCATTTGTGTCAGCACATACACCACATTTGTTGGCTCCAACGGTATATTCAAGCCCAGGTATTTCATTACATATCATAGGAATACCAAAGCCGGAAAATTCCCAAATCTTATTAGGCGCACAATATGCACAATCTAAATCTAAAGGGTTGTACGTAACCAAACCAATATATGCATTACTTGTAAGCTTCAAATGAGCTGGAGACTTAATAAATCCCGGAAATTCAACAATGCTATACTTACTCTTCAATTCCTTTACATATTCTGTTTCCTTGCCCAACAATACAAGTTTAAATCCATTTAGCAAGGATATTGCTTTACACATACCTTCCACATTTCTTTCTTTTGTAAGGACACCTTGGTACATGATAATCTTCTTGCCATCCGAGGTTATTTTGTCGTTATATTCATTACGGGTTGTTGGATGATAAAAAGGTTTGTTTGGAATAACCAATGGAGTTTCCTTCAAACCATATAACATTCGCGCAATCCATGCTCTGTTATATTCGCATTGAATATTTACCTTTGCATCTCTCATTGGTCTAGTCAATGGTTTCATCAATTTCGGTTCTGAATAATCTCTTAATTCGTATGATGTCAAGATATACTTTCTACCAACTAGAATATCTCTCATTGATATGGCAGTCCGTTCATGAATAATCCACAAAATATCATACTTAAGAGTATCCAAGTCATATTTTACTCTTTTCTTAAAGAGAAAGTCCGTTTTTATGCGGTTGCGTACTCTGGACGCTAGCCCAACACGAGGTTCAAGAGTATAATAATGAATAAACTCCAGATTATCGTTCTTATACAATTGATCCATATCAGGCTCTTCCTCTGAGCAAATAACCTTCAGACTATACTCATTGGTAGAAAGCAGAGCCTCCACAAGGGACTGAAATGGGGGTAAATAGCTGAAATGCCCCTTATAAACAAGAAGTATTGTTTTCTTTTCCATTAATCAAGCTCCAAAGCGTTCAACTTCTTCTCCGTTTAAGATGTGAACAATTCTTTCACATGCCTTTCCATCTCCGTACGGGTTGATTGCCTTCGACATCATATCGTAGGCTACAGCATCGTCAAGAAGAGTGCTGACTTCATTCATGATTTTATCATAGTCGGTTCCGACAAGGTGAACTGTACCACTAATGAGAGCCTCAGGACGTTCGGTTGTATCACGCATCACAAGAACTGGTTTGCCAAGACCTGGAGCCTCCTCCTGAATTCCGCCAGAATCAGTAAGGACGATAGTAGCCCTACTCATCAGATGTACAAACTCAAGGTACTGAAGTGGTTCGATGAAGAAGAAATTCGGTCTGGTAAGGTCTTCTCCAAAAACTTCATGAATAGGCTTGCGCACATTCGGATTGAGGTGCATCGGGTAGACGAAATCCACATCCGGGTACTTCTCCGAGAGGTCCTTCATCGCGGTGACCATGCGGATGAAGCCGTCGCCGAAGTTCTCTCTTCTGTGGCCGGTGATCAGGACGAGTTTCTTCCCGCCGCTGAGACGGGCGACGTCATACCCCGCCTGAGCCAGTATGTCATCCTGCTCCTTCGCAAGACTGGCATCAGCCTTGAGTTTGTCAACGACCATGCGGAGAGCGTCGATGACAGTGTTGCCTGTGACATAAATGTGCCCATGCGCTTTTTCCTCAATGAGGTTCCTCTCGGAGAGTGGGGTCGGAGAGAAGTTGTAGGTGGCGATGCGGCCGGTGATCTGGCGGTTCATCTCCTCCGGCCACGGGCTGTATATGTTATGAGTGCGGAGTCCCGCCTCTACATGACCAACAGGAATCTGAGCATAGAATGCAGCAAGAGCCCCTGCTGTGGAGGTGGTTGTGTCGCCATGAACAAGGACTACGTCAGGGCGGCACTCCTTGAACACATCGCGAAGGCCGGTGAGCACGCGTGCGGTCACATCTGTGAGATCCTGCCCTTGCTTCATTATGTTTAGGTCGAAATCTGGATGAACGTCGAATATTTGAAGCACTTGGTCGAGCATTTCTCGATGCTGCCCGGTGACACATACTACTGTTTTGAATTCCTCGGCGTGTTTCTGGAATTCCTTAACAAGGGGACACATTTTGATTGCTTCGGGACGAGTGCCGAAGATAAGCATAATGGTTTTCATCTTTCAATTATAATATTTCGTAATCGAGACATTTCTTTTCAAATAAACCTCTGCACAAGGTATGATTGTTAGAAGCATCATATATGAATTCAGATAATTGGCCTCCAGAAGGCTCATTACAAGCAATACAACGACACACATCCTTGAGGTCAAACCAACTTTATGGAATACATTTGCATAGAACAGGAAATACAGCAAAATACCAATATAGCCCAGATTTAGGAGTATGGATTGAACTCCGTTTACATAGAACACGAATGCACCTGATTTTTTTTCATATCCAAATCGCTCCCTTGCATCAGAGATTCCAAAGACTTTTTGTTCTGGAGTAAGTTGATCAAACATCATGTATCCGTTTACTACACGGGCATATCCACTGGTTCCTTCATCAGATAATTCTTCCGTACGAGAGAGCATCTGTTGTCCTAATTCTGTTTCCGCATAAACATAAAATGCTCCAACAATTAAAGGTACTATAAAAAATATCAGCAAAATGCGCTTCCTTACATTTTTATTCCAAAACGTCGAAAACATCTTCACAGCAAAAAGCACAACGAATCCAACCAATGCTGTACCTGAACGTGATGCTATGAGAGTGGCAATCACAAAGATTATTTCCTTAGAAAAGAGCTTATTCTTATTATCAAACCATATTATAGCCAAATATGTAAGAAAGTAATATGCCAGGTACGATTTTTCCAGAAATATTGAACAAGGCAAACCTCCGTCTAATTGCCTTTTTACAATATCAGCATAGGTATAATCTTCATATGTAAATGCTCCGGTCAAATTTGGAACAAAACAAATCTGCTGGTTACCAGTTGCAGTATACAATGCCAATTGAATCCAGAACAATACCCCGGAAATCATTACAACCCAACGCATATACTTTTTGAACAAGCCCATGTCAAAGGAGATAACACCCCATAGTATTGCTAGAACGAATATAAAAAACACCCACCCTCCAGGTGGAAGTAATGTCCAAAAAGCAAAGCCATGGTTGTATATCCACATAAAGCAGACATATGCGAATACGATCCAAAATATTGTTGGAACCACATTAATTCTAAAACCTGCCTTAACAATAGTATAAGCCGACAAGAATAGAATAATAGCATAACCCAAGCTTACCGGGAAAGGTATCTTGTACCACGATAAAATGGGCAAAAGAGCCAAAATCAGCATTGACACCTTGTTAATAGAAGGTGTTTTATTTGTATCATGCATTTGTATTTATGTTATACAAAATTCACTTCTAACATTCTAATCTTCTGAAAATATGTTCCATCATATCTTCATATTCGCCATAATAATCATTTGCAAACTGCATTTCTCTTTCCCTATCAAAATGAATAATAGAACTGAATACATCAAGAGCAGAAGGTGCAACATATTTTCTAGCGTTAGCAAAGACTCTATTATTATCCAATCCTGCTGTTTTCAAAATCTGATAAATTTTACTTGATTCGCCATTTGTAGGCCTGCCATCCAGAACCGGGATTCCATAATTATCGAAACTGAAGAAAGGAACAACATTATGAAGAGATACGACGATAGGATGCATGTTATTACCTACATAACCATGTGAGTATTTAATCAGCGCATACCAATCAAGAGGACTTATGGCCGTTCCTACATTATTCTCGATATCTCCAAAGGCATCAGAATCAGCATATGGTAACTTAACACATGCGAGTCCTTGCTCTTTTGATAAATATTGGAACTCGTCTATCCACTCTTGATCCACGGATACTCTACGTCCAACCTTAAAACTTAAAATAATATATCGTTCTGGCAGATTATACTTTTTCAAGATGTCTTCCTTAGTTGGAACAAGATGCGGTGCATTGTAGTTAAATGCAAAGACGGGATCAGGTGTAATCGAGGGGATTACCTCATTGTCAGTGAGATATTGAATCATCTCTTTACTCCATTCATCTCTTACAGAAAAGTATGAAAAACGAAGAATGCTCTTCTTCATTCTTTCTTTCAGTTTTCCTTTGATATAAAAATACTTAGAATCAACAGATGCTCCAGACATCATTGCAATAGGTACAGATGTCAAGTATTTCATAAATTCACCCCAAAAAGCATTTGGATACATTCGATCACTTGTAGGATGATTTATATAGAATATCCTTCGACACGGGAAATGGAAACGTTCTCTAAATGGATGATGTTGTATTACAGCATCTGAACCTATGATAACAGCTTCAATTTTCTCATCTTGGATTGCAAGAGCGACATCATACGAAGTCCTGCACAGACGCGTAAGGTTAAGATACTTTTGTCTTAATTCTGCGTATAAATTCCTCACTTCTTGTTTCGAACGTTTTTCGTAATCTGTCTCGAAATCTTTGGGAATCCAATTTATCACAATAGGTTCCGCTCCACGCTTACGTACATACTCAACGGTAGATAACAACTGAAGGAATGCACCAAAATTGCATGCTGCATGGTATGTTAAAATTCCTATTCTCATTATAAATATTCAGTATTTTTTAATATAAAATCCTTGTTAACAAAGAATTATCCGTGCATTTTCGACTTGATTTTATTTACAACTGCCACTCTTTGTAATTTATCTAATGCAAAAAGCCATGTCAATAATATATACATAATGCCATAAGTTGCACTAACCACAATCAGCCTCGGCCAAGTTTCATTTATCATCATATATGGAACAATGCTGCAAACGGAAGGAATAGCACATATAACAATACAAGGAATAATTACATTTTTCACAAAATCCATTGGTGATATTCCTGCAATTGCTTTGGCCATGTAGATTCGAACTACTAAAGATATAGCCTCTATCATTATAAAACCGACTGTTACATAATAGATAGGATACCCAAGTTTCAAAATATAGTAAGCAATTGGAATATTTGTAAGAATAAGACATCCCATCGTTATCTGATAGTTCTTAATATTGCCAGTTGCCTGAATAGCAGACATTAATCCCGTTGAGAACTGATATAGAATCGAGAGGGCAAGGATGCAACGGCTTAATTCCAAAGTTGATTCTGGAATATCATTTCTTAACCAGATCTTTAGAACATCATCCATTTCTATAATCAATGGTATAGAAATCATACATAAAGCAATAACTGAAAATTTGGATGATATGAGTGAGATTTTATGTAAACGTTCTCTGTCACCCATCCCCTCACTCTTCATTAGTTGAGGATTGATAGCTCTCTGAAAAGTTGAAGAGAAATTATTTAATGCCCCATTTATCTGATTTGCCACACCATAAGCGGCATTGGCAACAGTCCCTAAAAATATATTGAAAATGACAGCAACACCCTGATTTCTACCCATCATAGCCAGACCACCAAAGAGATTCCATCCAGTGAAGCCTAACATATCTTTAATAAGAGGTTTTCCAACTTTAACTTTGCAAGTAATGCGGTAATCTTTGTATGTACGACAACACCACCCATATTTCATTAAAAGGGTCAATATTGCGATGAAAGCAACTGCAAAACCATAGAAAGCAAGTTTATCAACAGAAATATACTGGAGAGTAATTGCAATTGTCAGCATTATAAATGAGTCAATCAATTCTATAACGGAAAAAGCAAGCATATCCTCATGAGCATTCATTATTGCATCGAATGGCACCGCAATGATCTTAGAAAACATGCTGATGATCAGAAATTGGAATATGACCTTGGCGCACCATAACCTGTTCGGATCAATATTCAGTTTTCCAATAGAAGGCAAGCCGATTATCTCCAGCATCAAAGCAACTCCAACAGCAAAGCATACATGCAGAATAAAACTAGCATTATATATCTGATTAATCTTCTCTTTATTACCTTCACCCATGGCTACTGACATATATCTTTGGCTAGATACAGTCATAGAGTTATTCAGAAAAGCCAGCATCGCAACAATACCAGCGACAAGATTATACAAACCGTAATCGCTTGCACCTAATGCTTTAAGTACTAACGGCACAGATATTAAGGCTATGGCCATAGTCATTAATATCTTTACATATAGTACTATCGTATTAAAAATAACCTTAGTTGCCGTTTGCATAGTACGCGTCCACTTTTCCGCAAGCTGATGCTTGCCGCTGATTTTCAGCGGTTTCCTTAAATTTATTTTTTTTCGATTATTTTGATTTTTCTGCTATGCGGGCAGATAACAAGGCAGGCAGTTCGTCAGGTCGTCGCCGTCCCTTGCAGAACGAAGACGTTCCAAAAGGGATCTCAGATAATCTTCCACGTTCCGCCTCACCATCATGCAGCTCTCGATCACCGAGTACATAAACGCGTTGTGCCTGGCAGACCTCTCGCTTCCGATGTTCCCGGCGTTCTTCAGGTTCATCTTTATCCGACGCATCATCTGCTCGCCGAGGTTGTTCGAAAGCTCCACGTCGCCACACTCCAGAACCCTCTTCATCGCCGGCCATTCCCCTCTCGCATATTTAAGGGCCTTCCTCAGCAGTTCGCCGCAGCCCGCGAAGTCAGACTTCCGGAACACCTCCAGACGCTCCTCTTTCCTCCTCATTATGTCAGCCGTGTTCACCGGCTTAAGGCGTTCGGCAAGTCTCTCCGCGGCCGGAAGGACCGTCGTCATCCCTGCCTCGGCCAGAGTTGCGCTCGGACTTCCGGCCGAAGTTCCGCCCGCGCCAGCTTTTCGCCGAGCGCAGCGCAGCGTCGCGTTCCTCCATAAGCTTCGCGATCTGCTCCTCGAAGGTCTTGGTGATACGGGACACGGCCTCGTCGATGAGTCGCTGCCGGTCAGAGCGGAGCGCCTCCATCTGGTTCTCGTAGAAACTCTTCAGGTCCTCCCTGCCCTCGTCCGGTATGCGCAGACGCTCCTCCAGCGACCAGACAGTCCTGTTCAGGGAGTCTATCTGGTCGCGCAGCTGGGCGATTGTGCGTACGCCGCCTGGAGTTGGATTTCCGCGTTCATATCTTTCTCAAACATTTACTATTACAGTTTTTAACAAGTTCTATATTGACATTACTTCGGTAAAAATTTACCGTACTAAAAAGTTAAATAATGGAAGCCGGGTGACCGGTTCCGCTATATAAA
>OHTI01000674.1_pt1 | contig 12199 bp, 10 predicted proteins | sample 1578941 | NCBI WGS metagenome assembly OHTI01 (sample SAMEA3879609, study PRJEB24766) | human gut metagenome | biome: human-associated habitat; feature: feces | place: USA | collected 1985/1987
AATTGTGTACAATTTTTTATAAAATCACACAATTTACCACATTTTAGAATCAAGTGCTTTATATAAAGCTTATTAAGGAAAAATTAAGAAATAAATTACTAAAAAGTGCAAATGATTTTTAAGCGAAATTTGCAACAAAAAAGAATACTTGTTAAACTTCAGATGTTGTAACGAAGAGGTGATATGATGAATTTTATCGAAAAACATAGTAAAATTTTAGCCGTAAGCCTATGTCTATTGACTTCTGGTCCAATTGTTTCGACAATGTATGCCAAAGAAGTTCAACCAGGATGGCATGGTGAAGGCGCAGATCGTTATTATATTTTAGAATCAAATCGTCAAACAGCTACTGGTTTAACAAAAATCGATACTGAACTTTACTATTTCAATAGTAAGGGTGAAATGCAGTTTGGTTGGCAAAATGTTTCGGATGAAACATATTATTTCCAAGCAGATGGAACTGCAGCAACAGGCACTGTTACAATTCACGGCAGTGAATATAATTTCCAAAAGGAAGGTATTCTTCTTCATGGATGGAGTGAAGATGGTAAATCATTCTACGATGAAAAAGGAAACAAGACTTCAACAAACTGGGTTGAAGACAATGGCGCAAAATATTATTTTGACGACAAAGGAAATTGCGTAACGGGTTGGCAAAAAATCGATGGCCAGGACTATTATTTTGGTGAAGATGGAAAGATGGCTACAGGTCAATTTGATGTAGACGGAAAAACATATTTTACTGGGGAAGATGGAATCTTCCGTACTGGTTGGCAAGTAATCAACGGTCAGGATTATTATTATGCAGAAAATGGTGAAGTCACTAAGAATAAATTCTTAGATATTGATGGAACTAAATACGCATTCGATGAAAATGGTAATTTAATTAAGAATACCGAAAAAGATGGATATAAGATCGATGAAAATGGTGTTGCGACTGAAATAACTCCTTCTCAGGATTCTTCAACTCAAGACACTACAAGTACACCGGCTCAAAGTACTACTACAAACACAAACACAAGTACAAGTACAAACACAAGTACAAATACTACACAAGCTCCTTCACAGAATACAACAGGTGGTTCTACAAACAATAGTTACAACAATAACTATGCACCATCAACTCCAAGTGTAAACTCTTCAGCTATTGCGGCTGCAGCGTTGAATCAAGTAGGAGCAAGCCAAGATTGTACTATGTTAGTCACAAATGCTTTAGCCGCTGTAGGAATTAATTTCCACGGTTCTCCTGAACAATATTTAAGTTTAGGACGCATTACATCAAGTCCAGTTGCAGGTGACATTATTGTTTATTCAGGTCACGTTGCGATTTATCTTGGAAACGGACAAGCTGTTCATGGTGGATGGCTAGGCAATCAAACAGTTGTTGGCCCTGTTTCTTGTGGTAATGCATTGATCGCATATGTTCATGTAGGTTAGAATTCAATTCTAACCTTTTTTTTGTTTTTGTGGTAAAATCAATAATATATTTTTCAAGGAGGTCTTGTATGAACTATATTCAAACGCAAAAATTTAGCGATGTCTATGTTTCTTGTAAAACAATGATGCCTTTTAATCGAAATACAATTACAGCACTCAATGTTCTTGTATATATGATGAAGGCAAAAACAGAAAAGATGGATTCAAAACAGAAATTAGCTTCTACGCTAAATCTAGCTTATGGTACGAAAATATCTTACGGATTAACATCTTTCGGGGATTTAATTCAAGTGGATGTGCGTTTTCAATTTGTTCGTCCAGACTGGATTGAAGATGAGAATTATGTAAATAAAATCAAAGATATTATGGATCAAGCTTTATTTCATTCGGTATTGGATGAAGAAAACTTCAAAGAGTCTGTATATTTATTGAAAAATAGATTATTAGCACAAATGGATGATCCAGCCAATTTATCTTGTATGTATGCCTTTGAAATGGCTCATGACAAGCATTCGATTTCGATTCCTGTACAGGGAAGTTTAAAAGACTTAGAAACACTTACTTTAAAAGATGTCAAACAAATATATACACTCTATATGGATATGGCTAAACATTTTTATATTTGTGGATATGTTGATCAAGAATTATATGATTTTATTGACTCTTTGGATTCGCATTGTCCTTTTATTTCAGAAAGAACATTGCTTCCAAAAGTAGAAACGAGTTATAAGACATTTGAAAAGGATATTTCTCAAACCTGTATTTCGCAAGTCTATTCTACATCGGTGGATATTTCAAGTGCAGACTATGAGGCAGAATTGCTTTTGTGTAGTATTTTAGGGCAAAGTCAAAAGAATTTGATGTTTGATGAGATTCGTGAGAAGAATAGCCTTTGTTATTCAATAAGCTCATCAATCATTCGTTTTGATGGTGCGATATTGATTCATACGGGAGTAAATCGTAAAGATGTTACGAAAGTATTGAATTTAATTGAAACACAAATCGATCGATTATTGAATATGGATTATGATGATGCCTATTTAGAAATTGCGAAAATGGGATTTAAGGATCGTATTATTGGTGGATTGGATCAGGCACTCTCTTTAATTGCCCAAGCGTTTTTAGATGATTTGTTGCATCGTAAACTAACAACAGAACAAAGAATTGAAAGAATTATGAAGGTGACAAAGGAAGATATTTCGCGTGTCGCCTTACAAATGAATTTGGCATCAGTAGCCATTGTTGCGGAGAATGAAAATGAATTATAATTTGGATTTAACGAAAGAAACTTTACCAAATGGCTTACAAGTTTTACTTGTGCATAAGCCGGATTATCAAAGATCACTCTTTCTTTTGGGGGCAAAAGTTGGTGGCTTTGACATAGATCAAAATGTGGATGGAACACTTGTTCATCATAAAAGTGGATTGGCTCATTATTTAGAGCATCAAATGTTTTATTTAGATGGAGAAGATGTTAGTGAATTGTTTGCGGGTTTGCAGTGTTTGACAAATGCTTATACTTCATATACGGAAACTGCATTTTATTTTTCAACGACAGCAGATGTAAAAAAGCCATTAAAGCTGTTATTTGATTTTGTTGAGAATCTAGATGTGACAAACAAAACGATTGAAAAAGAAAAGGGAATTATTCTAAGTGAATATGATATGTATCAACAATCGCCTGAACAGCGTCTTTTTAAGGAGACTTTAATCTCTTTATATAAGAATCATCCAATGAAAGTAGATGTATTAGGATCTAAGGAAGATATTCAAAATATGCGTATGGAAGATCTTAAATATTTTTATGAATTGAACTATGATCCAAGTAAATTGTGCCTTGTAGGCATCACTGGAAAAGATACAGACGAAATTATGGAATGGATCAAAGACTGTCAAAAGGATGTAGAAAGTAAGTGTGATAAAGAGATTTCGCGTGTTTTTAAAGAAGAACCGATGGAAGTCAATCGCAAAGAATTTGTAGATACAATGGATATTTCTCAGCCTTTTGTGTGTGTTGGCTTTAAAATGAAGCCTTGTTCAAATGTTATTGAGAGTATAGAAAAGGATTTTGCGGTCAATATGTGGCTAGATTCTTTAATGGGGCCTTTGAATCCTAAATTTCAAGAATGGCTGGATCGAAGAATCTTTACGCAATTTGTAGGAGCCGAAGCGGATTTTACTATAGATCATAGTTATGTCTTGTTTTATGCACAAACAATAAATCCAGATGCTTTTATTGAGCTTGTAAAAGAGCAGGTGAAGAAGAAAACAATATTAAATGAAGATTATCAATCTTTGCGTGCGCAGGCTATAGCGAATAATTTAAGGGGCTTAAATCATTTTGATGGTTTAGCTAATGATTTATTAAGAAGTCATTTTGAAAATTTTGATTATATGGATAGTTTAAATCGCATTCAAAAGATGTCTTTAGACAAGGTTCTTTCTAATTTGGATGATTTAGATTTTTCAAATGTATGTGTGACAAAAATTCTTCCGAATGATTCTATCTGATCTAATTTGCGTTATTTTAGCCAAATTAGAGGCTGAAAACAATAGAAATATGTACAAAATAGCGACCTATAGACAAAATAGGTCGTTTGTTTTATATAAGGGATGTTTGTACAATACATTTGAAGAAGGATGGTGATGAAAATGGTGGTCAGAATTGAAGGAGGATAATCAATTATGAATGCGTTTAGTATCGTGGGGAAAATTACGGAAATGCCTGTTTTAAAGGAAACAACAAATGGTTTAAAGACTTGTGAACTTCCTGTTCGTGTGCAGCGTAACTTTCCAAATTCAGATGGTGTTTATGAAAATGATGATATGGTTATTGAAGTATGGCGAGGACTTGCAGAAACGGTAAGTGCTTCATGTAAGATTGGTGATTATGTAGGAATCAATGGTCGTATTCATTCGCGTAAATACCAAAAGGATGAAAAGGTATACTTAAACTATGGCTTTGTAGCTGAAAAAATTGATTTTTTACGTTAGTAAAACAAAGAGAAATACACAAAATAAGAAAACACATCCACAAAAAAAGAAGCGAATCAAATCGCTTCTTTCTTTTATCATGTCTAAGATTAACGGTTGTAGAATTCTACTACTAACAATTCGTTGATTTCTTGAGCTGTGAATAGTTCTTTACGTTCTGGGTAACGAACATAAGTACCTTTCTTAGCATCTTTGTTAACTTCTACGAAATCAACTGTTGCTGTTGCAGCTTCTAAAGCTTCGTTAATTACGCTTAAGTTTTTAGCGCGTTCACGGATTTCGATAACTTGTCCTGGTTTTACTTGGAAACTAGGGATATCTACTTTCTTACCATCTACTAATACGTGTCCGTGGTTTACTAACTGACGGCTAGCACGACGAGTACGTGCAAATCCCATACGATAAACGATGTTATCTAAACGAGATTCTAACATTACTAAGAAGTTTTCACCAGCTGAACCAGCTTTTTTACTTGCTTTTAAGTAAGTGTTGTAGAATTGTTTTTCACTTAATTGGTAAGTGTGACGAATTCTTTGTTTTTCTTGTAACTGGATACCGTAGTTTGTTAATTTTGGACGACGAGGTGAACCGTGTTGTCCTGGAATAGTATCACGACGAGTTAATTCTTCACCAGTTTCTAAAACTGAGAAACCAAGACGACGAGACTTTTTCCAAATGCTTCCTGTGTTTCTTGACATAATTTTTCCTCCTATTGTTTTATATCATTCATAAAACAATAACAGTACAAATCTTTAAAGGTTGTGTTAACAATGATATTTTCCGCTATCAGCTATTAGCTTACTCATATCGCTTAGTGCTGTAACGCATATCCTTTAACTTTGTATGCTGCTATCAATTTATGCTTATGTATCATATCAAAGAACATGAATAAAATCAAGAAAAGGATGCAATGATTTTGAAGTTTTGCTATAATAAGAATGGTTTGCAAGGAGGTACCACTATGGATAGTGTTTTGAATTTCTTTCGATCAGTATACGCATTCATAAAAAATCAACTTTCTGTGACTGTAATCATCTATCTTTGTATAGCGATTTTAGTCTTGATCTTGGTTTGGATCATCATGCGTATGATCAAACGTAAAAAGGCGTCGAAGCGACTTTCAGATCTTGAAATTGAAATGAATGAAATTCGTAACAATTCCTTGGCCTATAAATTTAACAAAGCATCGGCGTTCGCAAGAGTGAATGATGATATCATGGATAAAGTTAAAAAATTAACTCCAAAATATGATACTTGTCAAAATAACTTAAGTGCATGTGATGATTTGTTCAATGAAGCAGATGATTATGTTTCTAGACATCGTTTGCGTAAATCAATGCGTGCAATGGATGATTTAGAAACAATGATGGATGAAACAAAAGAAAGAATTCGTATTGTTACGCAATCTTTGGATCACATCTTAGCTCGTGAAACAGAAGTTCGTGAATCGGCAAATGCTTTAAAAGAACGTTTCCGTAATGTGAAAACTGTTTATCAAGATAATCGTTCTTCATTCTATGGATCGGTTAATTATGTAGATTCATGTTTAGAGGAAATCGAAAATGAATTCTCTAATTTCGAAGAATGGATGTTTGCTTCTGAATTTAATAAGGCAAAGGAAGAACAAGAAAAAATCTCAAAAATGGTGGATGAGATCAGCTCTAAAATTGCAGCCTTCCCTGGACTCTATGAAAAGGCCAAAAATGTATTGCCTCGTGCAATCAACGAAGTTCGTTTGCACATCAAGGAATTACAAGAAAAAGATATCGACTTATCTTATTTAGAACCAGAAGAAAAATTAACAACCATTCAAAATGCATTGGCAAGTACAATTGATCAATTGGATGCTGGTGAATTTGAATTGGCACAAGAAAACTTGGAAATCATTGGGGATCACATCTTAGCTTTACAAGATGATGTGACGAATGAAAAACAGGCATATGAAGAAATTCATGTGAGTCTTCAATCAAATTTAGATATTGTTAATGTCATTGGTCAGGAACTTGAGGAAATCATGGCACTTTATGCCAATATCAAAGACCGTTTTGGTTTAGAAGATTGGACACACCGCTTCTCTTTGGCAAAAATCCAAATGGAAGATTTAGAAAAGCGTCGTGATGAAATTCAAAATGAATTGAAGCAAAATCAACGTCCAAGCGTAGATGTAGTTCATGGTTATCGTAAATTTTCAGAAGATGTTAATGAATTCCACGATCAAGTCAAGGATATGAAAGAAATGCTAGTGGGAGCAAGTAGTGATGAATCACGTGCTAAAAAACAATTGACTAAATTACAATTGATTTTAAATGAAGTGCGTCTAAATACAGTAACACGTCATTTACCTAGTATTTCATCTCAATTTTCTGCAGATTTAAAAGAAGGCGAACGCTTGATTCAACGTGTTCGTGTTGTGTTGGATCACTCACCATTAGATGTACAAACATTAAATGCAGATTTGCAGGATGCCATCGACTTTGTATATAAGTTATACAATAACGCAAACAATTTAGTCGGTGTTGCTGTTATGGTAGAAAATGCGATTGTGTTTGGTAACCGTTTCCGTAGTACGCATGCACAAATGGATTCGGATTTAACTCGTGCAGAGTTATGCTTCCAAAATGGAGAATATACTCGTGCACTTAAGATTGCGATTCAGGCAATCGAAAACATGCACCCAGGAATTTATGAGAAACTAGTTGCTCAAAAAGATCCTGCTGTTATGAATCAGGTGCAGTAATGATTTATTTTGATAATGCTTCGACAACCTCTGTACGTACAGAGGTTCGTCGTGTTTATGGGCAAATGTTAGAAACTTGTTATGGCAATCCAGATAGTTTGCATGCAATAGGACGTCAAGCAAGTACGCTCATGGAAAAAAGTCGATCAAATATTGCTTCTATGCTTCATGTAGAGCCTAGTGAAATTATTTTTACTTCAGCTGCTAGTGAATCCAACACATTAGCTATTGTTGGATATGCTTTAGCAAATGAACATAGAGGTCATCATGTATTAACAAGTAATGTTGAACATTCAAGTGTTCGTCATGCGATGGAGTTTTTAAAGCGTTTTGGCTTTGAAGTTGAGTTTCTTCCAATTAATGAAGAAGGTATTGTAACGCCAGAATGTTTAAAAGCGCATATGCGTAAAGATACGATTTTAGTTTCTGTTATGCATGTGAATAATGAAATGGGAGCTATCAATCCCATTTTAGAATTAGAGAAAATCGTACATCAAAATCCAACTTGTGTTTATCATGTGGATTGTGTACAAAGCTTCTCAAAAATTGATATTCCTTTCGATAAATTAGATATGGCAACGATCTCTGCACATAAGATTCATGGTCTAAAGGGAAGTGCCATTTTAATGAAGAAAAAGAAGATTCAGCTTGTTCCAATTATTCAAGGTGGTCAACAAGAACAAGGTCTTCGTGGAGGAACAGAGAATGCACCGGCCAATATTGTTTTGGCAAAAACGATTCGTTTGGCTTTAGAAGAACAATCTAGTGCGTATGCTCATGTTTCAAAAATCAATCAATATTTGCGTGAAGAATTATCTAAAATTGATGGTGCACATGTTCATTCTCCTTTGAGTGCGATTCCATATATTCTAAATATTTCATTTGATCAAATCACAAGTGAAGTCTTATTGAATGCTTTGGATCAAAAAGGAATTTGTGTATCCGCAAAAAGTACTTGTTCTTCACAAAATACCAATGCTTCTGAAGTCTTATTGGCTATGCATAAATCGGAATTTGATGCGACACATGGAATTCGCTTATCATTTTCTTATGAGAATACTTTAGAAGAGGCAAAATATTTTATAGAAACATGTAAGGAGATTATAGAGAATTATGGCTTATCGTTATAATCATATCTTGATTCGTTATGGCGAATTGAGTTTAAAAGGAAAAAACCGTAACAACTTTATTAAGGCGCTTTATGATAATGTTCGTAAGGCTTTAAAAGCATTTCCAACATTAGAATTTGAAAAACAACATGATCGTATGTATATTTACCTTCATGATGAAGATTCAAAACAGGTAAGTGAAATTTTAGCGAAAGTATTTGGAATTTCATCTTTCTCATTGGCTATTAAGGTGGAACCAGATTTAGATCAAATCATTGATGCTTGTTATGAATCTTTAGATTTAACAACGCCAAAAACATTTAAGGTAGCTGCACGTCGTAGCGATAAATTATTCCCTTATATTTCGGATGAAATTAATCGTAAGGTAGCCACTAAAATTTTAAAGAACAGTGACTGGAAAGTAGATGTGCATAATCCGGATGTTAAAATTGTTGTTGAGGTTCACCAAGATGCAGCCTATATTATGACAGATCGAATTCAAGGTGCTGGAGGATATCCAGTTGGTGTTGGTGGAAAGGCCATGGTTTTATTGAGTGGCGGAATTGATTCTCCAGTTGCCTGCTACTTAATGATGAAGCGTGGTGTACATATTGAATGTATTCACTATGCATCTCCTCCATATACTTCACAAAATGCACAAGAAAAAGTGATGGAACTGGCAAGACTTGTATCTGGTTATCAGGGGGATGTTTTAGTTCATGTTGTTCCATTTACAGATCTTCAATTGGCAATCTATCAAAATGCGGATGAAAGTTATGCGATCACATTGATGCGTCGTATGATGATGCGTATTGCGACAGGCCTAGCTAAGAAAAGACATGCGCAAGCAATCGCTACTGGTGAGTCAATTGGACAGGTCGCAAGTCAAACATTAGAAAGTATGCTTGCGATCAATGATGTCACAAACATGCCAATTATTCGTCCAGTTGTTTGTATGGATAAAGTTGAGATTATTGATCTATCTAAAAAGATTGGAACCTATGAAACAAGTATTCTTCCTTATGAAGATTGTTGTACGATCTTTACACCTAAAAATCCAGTCACAAAACCTCGTGTTGATAAATGCGAAAAATATGAGGGAAAATGGGATTTTGACAAGATGGTACAAGATTGTATAGATAATACAGAAGATATTTGGGTACATCCAGTTAAAGTTGAAGAAGATTTATTCTAAGAGAAGTGAAAATTAAGCACTTCTCTTTTTCTTTTATGTTATAATCTTTCTATGTTGATATGTCCGGTGTGTAAAGAGAAACTAATAAAAGAAAATAAAACATTTCGATGCGTAAATAATCACTCTTTTGATTGTGCAAAACAAGGCTATGTGAACTTATCTCGTAAACAGACAAAGAATCATGGGGACAATGCTTTAATGGTCAAAGCGCGTACGGATTTTTTGGAAAAAGATTATTATGATTTTATGCGTCAATATGTAAAGAAAAAGGTAAAAGGAAATGTGTATTTGGATGCTGGCTGCGGTCAAGGCTATTACACAAAAGAGATTGGTGCAAACTTCGAACAGAGTTATGGCATCGATTTAAGTAAGGAAGCGATACTTCATGCATCTAAACAAGATAAACATACACAATATATTGTGGGGAGTTTATTTGATATGCCTTTTTCAGGCGCGAGTATAGATTGTGTTACCAGTATTTTTGTGCCTTTAGGCCAAGATGAAATCTATCGTATTCTAAAAGAAAATGGATATTGGATCGTAGTTGGTCCGGGTCCTAAGCATTGTTTTGAATTAAAAGAAGTATTGTATGACACACCCTACGAAAATGAAATGCCTAAAATACAAGAGCAATATGACATGGTGAGTCAAAAAATCATTAAGGAAACGAAAATGGTTGATGATGTATGGGCTTTATTGGAAATGACACCATATCGATATAAAACAAGTCAAGCTGGTCTTGATCGAGTAAAAGAATTAGAAAGGTTAGAGGTTACGTTTGAATTTGTCGTAACTGTGTACAAAAAAATATGAAAACAACAATAAAAAAATGGGGAATCAACGGTGAAGGAATTGCATTCCATGAAGGCAAGCCAGTATTTATTGAAAATGCCATTCCTGAAGAAGTAATCGAATTTGATATTAAAAGGGATGAAGATACATACTTGATTGGTGAAATGACTCGTTTGGTAGAACAGAGCTCAAAGCGTCGTTATCCTTTATGCCCGATTTGGAAAGAGTGTGGTGGATGTGCCTTGATGCACGTGAAGTATCCGACTCAATGTAAGATGAAAGAGGGAAATCTAAAGGAAACTTTGATTAAATATGCGGATTATAATGGTCGCATCTTACCGATTCTAAAAAATCCAGAACCATTGTCATATCGTAATAGTTGTAAACTTCCTTTTGGTGAAGAATATGGGGAATTATATACAGGAATGTATGAGCGTGACACAAATCATTTTCAAAAGATGGAAAGATGTTATGTACACTCAAAACTTTTAGAACAGACGCGTCAGGCTGTTTTAAAAATCATGAATGAACACCATTTAAAGATGTATGATGATAAAAAGAAAACAGGTTATCGTACGTTGGTCATGAAAGAATTTGATTCTAAGATTCAAATTATTTTTGTGACGGGAAAAGAAGATTTAAGTGAAGAATTTATTCATGACGTAACTCAATTAGAGGGTGTTGTTTCGATTTGGCAAAGTGTAAAAACAGAAACAAAACGCGAAATACTTGGGGATATGCGTTTTATTTGGGGAGAAGAAAAGATGCATCTTCAATTAGAAGATATTCAACTTTCTTTACTTCCAAGATCTTTCTTCCAGTTAAATACGAAACAATCCGTGAATCTTTATAATGTAGTTAAAGATTGGATGCCAAGATCAAAGACTACGGTTGAAGCCTATAGTGGTATTGGTGCCATCAGTTTATTTGTGAAAGATAAGGCGCAAGAAATTATTGGCGTTGAATCCATTCAAGATGCGGTCGATAATGCCAATGAAAATGCGATATTAAATCATGCAGACAATGTATCTTTTATTTGTGAAGATGCGGGTAGTGCTTTAGCACACTTAGTGCAAGAAAAAGATGTGGATACATTGATTGTGGATCCGCCTCGTTCTGGTTTGGATGATACAATGAAGGAAACTATTTTAAAATCAAAGATCAAAACGATGATCTATGTATCTTGTAACCCGGCGACTTTGGCTAAAGACTTAGGTGTATTAAAGAAAGAATATCGTATTGTCAAGATTCAACCAGTCGATATGTTTAGTCAAACTCCACATGTAGAAAGTGTTACGCTACTTGTTCGTAATGATGACTATAAACCAAGACGTCATTTTGATGATCGAAAAGATCGTGACTATAAACCAAGAAGAGATGGCAATTTTAAACCTAGAAGACGTTTTGACGATAAAAAAGATGGCGATTACAAACCAAGACGCCGTTTTGAGGATGATAAACCAAGAAGAAGAGATGGTGACTTTAAGCCTAGACGTCGTTTTGATGATGATAAGCCTAGACGCAGATTCAATGATGATAAACCAAGACGTCGTTTTGATGATCGAAAAGATGGTGAATTTAAACCAAGAAGACGTTTTAATGATGATAAACCAAATCGTAGATATGGGAAATAAAACACTAAGGGATTTCAGTTAAACTGAAGTCCTTTTCTTATCGATTGGAAATTTGTTTTGGAGAATCTCGGTAGTTCAGTGATGAGAGTTTCAAATGGAGATGGTGTGAATTGGATTTGATTTTGATATTCAATGATAAAATGTTGTATTAAAACATTGTTAAGGATACCTAACTAAAATAAGTTCACAAATTAACTAAATAGATAGTTTTATGTTAACAAATGCGTTATAATAATGTTATCGCATTCTTTTTATTTTTAATTCATAATAATATACAAGAAAAGAGATAGGCTTTTTGCGT
>OHTI01000678.1_pt1 | contig 12147 bp, 8 predicted proteins | sample 1578941 | NCBI WGS metagenome assembly OHTI01 (sample SAMEA3879609, study PRJEB24766) | human gut metagenome | biome: human-associated habitat; feature: feces | place: USA | collected 1985/1987
ATTTTGGAGACAGGGAGACACAGGAACTTTGTTGGGACAACGAAAGTACCGTTGAAAGTATCGTGTTGCTTTCCAAACTTAAATCAAATAAGTTGAAGCATATCAATGTGGAATTAGAGATGGATGAGCTTGATTTGATGGCGGCGGAGAGTAAAGCGACCTATGAGGAAGTCAAGGATTATGTTTCTAAAGCAAAGCGGATTGAAAGTTAGCAACTTGTATATCGCACAGGTGAAGCAGAAATGCGGCATTATTGAGAGGGCAAATTATAACCTGTCAAAATTGGAAAACTCTAGACAGCCGAAGTGTCCGCCAGGGAAAGAAGCGGCTATAAGGGAGGCACTGGAACATTTTCGGATGATATGACGATATCGTAGAAATAGGAGAATCCTTTTTCTTTGACTTGGTTCTTTAAGTCCCTTTGTTAGTTTTGGTTAGTGGGACATAATTTTACATTTGAAGAAACGTGAATACGTATCGGAAGATAGATAGAGAGTTCAAACAGATACGAAGGAGTTTTGTTCATAAATGATAGAAAAAAATAAGATTTTAGAATCATGGATAATGGTGGAACATTTATCGGAGGGAGACATCGGTTTGAATGATAAGGCTATTCTCACTCTGAATGATTTGCAGGAACAGGATTTCTATTCTCTGTTTCTGCATAAAATTGAGAAAAAGAAATGGAATCGACGGCAAAAAGGAGGAGTCGTTGTCTATTTTGATATTTTTAAATTTCAGGAAGTTGTGGACATACTTCATGCAGAGTATGGTTTGGAAGCGACGGATGAGGATATTCGTTTCGGAGACAAGTTCAGTTTTGCGCTGTATTTCGATAAGAATCTTAATTTTCTGGAGGATATGACATTCTTTACAGAAAGTGCTTACATACGGAAATTCAAAAAAGTTCCCTATGAGAAAGAGTTTCGGGAATTTGAGAAAGATTTTAAAAATCAGCTTGCTCAGGATTTTGATGAGACAGCAGGGGATTCGGCGAAGTTTAATGCTGCGATGCAAAAGGAACTCCTGCGACATGAGGTTAATATAATAAATTGCCGGATGAAGATTTTGGGAAATATCGAGACTGAAGCGACGAATCTGCATTCTTTTTTCATCGATGATCTGGAAAAAGCAAAAAAAATCGAAACGGTTAATTTGAATGCTTATTTGTATGGAAATAAAAAGGAACGCATGAACCTTGACAGCAAAAAAGATTCAGTGAATTTTCATCCGCATCTGTTTGAACAAATTCTGCAGCCGAAGAATTATCCCCTGGGAAGGTTTCCAAGCAATACGACATATGCGCTTTCTCTGATGCAGCAAGTTGCGGTAAACTTATCCATCGGCTTTGACAACAATCAGATGAGAAGTGTCAACGGTCCGCCTGGAACCGGAAAAACGACGCTTTTGAAGGACATATTTGCGCAGTTAGTGGTACAGCAGGCGTATAGTATTGCGAAACTTTCGGACCATTTTATCAAAGGAACAGAGAAAACAATTTATTTTAATCATGCATCGATTGGAGAGATCCCGGAACATATTATCGAAAATAATATCGTGGTTGCAAGTTCGAATAATGGTGCGGTTCAAAATATTGTGAACGAACTTCCGTTGAGTAAGGAGATTGACAATTTTCTAATCAATGAACTGAAAGAAGCGGACTATTTTTGTGAGATATCGAATGCGAAGGTGTCGGTAGAGTGGCTGGAAGATGAGAACGGGAAGAAAAGAGAGGAACTGGTAAAAGAATCTGTTCCGGGAGAAGAAAAGTTTTGGGGAGTATTTTCACTTGAAGGTGGAAAAGCGAATAATATGAGCAATATCCTCACGAACATGAAGCATATCCACAAATATTTGGAAGAAGATTATCTGCCGAATCAAGGTATATATAAACAATTTCTGAGTCATTATGAGGAAGTAAAAGCGATTCGAACAAAAAGGCAGGAATTTGCAGATAGCGTTCGGATGTATCAGGAATATACTCAAAAGATGGAACAGGTTCGTGGCAGCTATCAAGAAAAATTAGAGAAGAAAGAGCATGAATTGTGCGTAGAACTTAAGAAGCTTGCAGAAAATAAACAGGAATGCGGGCAGCAGTTGGAACAGTTACATCTCAGTTTGAAAGAGGTACAAAACAGGGCAGAAGCTGTCCGAAAAAATATGGACAGTATGAACCAGTGCCTTCAAGTACACAAGGAGCAACGTCCTTGCTTCTTTGCGGGAAAGAAAAAGAAAGAGGAATATAGGAGCAGATTAAATGAGATTACGGATCAGTTAGTAAAATTAAATGATGAAGATATAGAATGCAGGGAACAGGAGAAAAAAATTAATGAAAATATTCATTTGCGGCAAACAAGGCTGAGTAAAAGTAATGAAAAACAGGAGAAGCTTAAGCAGGAGTTTAATAGTTGGAAGACGGTGGAAACAGGTAAAATTTCAAATTTGGAGAAAAGAGTCCGCGAATATGAAAATATAAAAAACGACAGTAAGACAGAACCGCTGAATATGAATCAGGAGTATGAAGATTTACAGATATCAAACCCGTGGTTTGACGAAGCGTATCGTGTCGCACAGTCAAAATTGTTTGTTATGGCATTACGTATTCGAAAACAATTTCTTTATGAGAACAGAAAAAATGTAAAGGCGGCCATTATCGTCTGGGATCAGCAGGAGAAGTATTTGGATCGAAAGCATGTGATTGAGGCGGCATGGAACTGGATTAATATGACAATTCCGGTGATTAGTTCTACGTTTGCCAGTTTTTCGCGTATGTGCAAAAATCTTGGAGCTGAGACACTGGGGCATCTTTTTATCGATGAAGCAGGACAGGCGCTGCCACAGGCGGCTGTCGGTGCAATCTATCGCAGCAGGCATGTAATGGTGGTCGGTGATCCGTTGCAGATTAAACCGGTTCTTACGTTGGATTCTAATACCCTATATATGTTGGGGGAGCATTTTGGAGTGACAGAAAAATATTTATCTGCATCTGCATCCGCACAGATTTTAGCAGATGCGGCAAGTCAATACGGGTTTTATCGAAAACAGGACAAGGCGGAGGATTCATGGGTTGGAATTCCGCTATGGGTGCATAGAAGATGTCGGTATCCGATGTTTACAATTTCGAACATGATTTCCTATGACGGATTTATGGTGCAGGGAATGGAAAAGTACGGAAAAACAGACTGGTTTGATGTTGGTGGAACGGCGAACAATAAATATGTCGAGGAACAGGGAGAATTCCTTTTGCATAAGCTCAAGGAGATGATAGATAAAAATCCGAAAATCTTAGATAAAAAAGAAAAAGATGTGGTTTATGTAATTACACCGTTTTCCAATGTGGCATATCAGCTTTCTCAGAAATTACGGAAAATTCACTTTACCCGATATGATGAACAGGGAAAACCGACAAATGTCGGAACTGTCCATACGTTTCAGGGGAAAGAGGCTCCAATCGTATTTTTTGTACTCGGTGCCGACAGGCAGAGCAGCGGGGCGGCACGCTGGGCAGTAACCGAAGCGAACATAATGAATGTTGCGGCGACGAGGGCCAAAGAGGAGTTTTATATTATTAGTGATAGGAAATTGTATCTTGGGCTTGGATGTGATGTTGCAACAGATACAGATCGGATTATCAGAGAATATAAAAATCAGTATCTTGTGGATGATCATGCACACAAGAATGAGTTGCGCATGCAGGATGACGAGACACGGACACTCATTATTGATGCGGATTTTAGACGCATTACAGGAACGGTTAAATATGTTGGAAAGGGAACAGAAAGTTTTTATGCCTATGTAGTTGGTGCTGATGGAAAAGAATATTCCATTACCGAAAGTATTTATTCTAAGACAGAGAGTGCAATAGAAGTGATTCAAAAGGGTAAAAAAATATCTTTTATTCCAAGAGAAGGGAATAAGAAACTATTTGCTACAGAGGTGAAGATAGATGTTTAATTAAGAGAGAGGTTATCGGGAATTTAATGGAACGGTAAAGGGAGGGGGAAAAGATGGAGGATCAAAGAGACAATCCTAATATTATTGGGAGTGAAATCATCATATATCAAACGGAAGATGGATATACAAAAATTGACGTTAAATTTGAAGACGAGACCGTTTGGCTTACACAGGCACAATTATGTGAGTTGTATCAGACAAGTAAATCTAATATCAGCGAGCATATCAAGCATATTTTTGAAGAGGAAGAATTGGATGAAGAGTCAGTTGTTCGGAAATTCCGAACAACTGCAGCTGATGGAAAAAACTATAATACAATTCATTATAATCTTGATATGATTATTTCTCTTGGGTATAGAGTGAAATCCAAGATTGCTACAAATTTCCGTCGGTGGGCTGCTGAACGATTAAAAGAGTACATGATAAAAGGCTTTACAATGGATGATGAACGGCTAAAAAATCTGGGTGGGGGTAATTATTGGAAAGAGTTATTAGACCGTATTCGGGATATTCGCTCATCTGAAAAAGTGATGTACCGACAGGTACTTGACCTTTATGCAACAAGTGTTGATTATGATCCCAAGAGTAGTGAATCCATTGCATTTTTTAAAATGGTACAAAATAAATTACACTATGCAGCACATGGACATACAGCAGCAGAAGTTATATACGAGCGTGCGGACGCCAGTCAGCCTTTTATGGGATTAAAAAGTTTTTCTGGTGATTTTCCTGTATTGAAAGATATCAGTATTGCCAAAAAATATCTCAATGATGAAGAGTTAAAGATCCTAAATAATATTGTATCGGGATATTTTGATTTTGCGGAGATTCAAGCTATGCGTCACAATCCCATGCATATGGAAGATTATGTGGAACACCTTGATAATGTTTTGAAAACTACAGATGAAAAAGTGTTGCAAGGAGCCGGAACGATTAGTCATGCACAGGCAATTGAAAAAGCAACAGAAGAATATCGGAAATATCAGGTGCAGAACTTATCGCCGGTTGAAGAAGAATATTTGGAAAGCATTAAAAATATTCACAGTACAGTAAAGAAAAACAGTAAGAATTAATTTTCATAAAAGAGATTTTTAGAAGTTGGTAAAAATACGAGTTTGGACAATGATGAGTATGTCGAGACGGTCTGTTTGCTGTCAAGAAAATAAAATCAAGTACTGAAAAGTAGCGTATTTCCGAGCTTTTTGTAAGGTTGGTATCATCAGAGAAGCCTTGCGGAAAGCTCGGTTTTATTATATGGAAACATATCTATTTTTTGGTCTGATTGGAGAAAAAGTGGATGGCCGGAAAATTGCGGTAGGGTTTAGGCTGTGGATTAGATGTTAGCTTTTCCGGATTTGGTTCATTGTAAATCAGTCGATACAGCGGATGTTTGATAGTTTTTTCCTTGCCACTGGTACCGGTGTATTGATATACATGGACTCTGTGACCTGAACATAAAGTTTGTCATCTACTTTTGTTGCGATAAAATCCACTTCGGAATTATCCACTTTACCGATAGAGACATCATAGCCTCTACGTAGCAGTTCAAAGTAAACAACATTTTCTATTGTATGTCCGCTATCACGATCCCTGAATCCAAGCAGATAGTTTCTAAGTCCGATATCAACGATGTAATACTTTCCAAGAGTACGTAAGAATTCCTTTCCTTTAATATCAAATCTCTTGGGGGCCAGTCCAACATCAGCAATTCCCGGCATTCCACCAAAACGCATGTAAGCATCGAAAACCTCTCGGAGTTCATAGTGTTCGCCGGTTTTATCAAATGCTTGCTTGCGTGTGCCACCTAACGCACTTTTGGTTTCTCTTATTTCAAAATCATGGAATGTTATAATCTTATTCAAGTTTATGCACTGAAATGCAGAAACTATTAAAATTTGACAATTTTTGCATTTTACAAGAAGAGAATGCCTCTATCATCGTAGACAGAAGCACCGGTATTATTTCCACAGCGGATAGCACGGTCGAGCTCATGATGGGGAGATTATTTGATGAATTATGTGCTAATATTCTGCAATTCTACTGCTGGTCGATTGATTTATGCACACTCTCATTATAATATGTGTGCAGGAGGTGGATATATGTATCAGATTAGTAATGAAAAATTCGGTTTATTTGTAACCGAATTAAGAAAGGAAAAGAATTTAACTCAAAAGGATTTGGCTGAAAAATTATATGTATCAGATAAAACAGTTAGTAAATGGGAACGTGGTCTTAGTATGCCTAATGTCGTATTACTCATACCAATAGCTGATATATTAGATGTTACCGTTACAGAATTGTTACGTGGAGAAAAAATAGATACACAGAAAAATATTGATACAAAAGAAGTCGAGGAATTGGTAGTAGGCTCTCTCGATATGGCTGTTAGGAATTCTATTCATCAGCATAGAAAAAACTGGATATTAGCATATTTGCTATGTTTTTTAATATCTATTACAGAAATTATTATGTTAGTTGCATCTGGGAATTCAATAGCAGAGATGAAAGGTGATATATTGCTGGTTACAGGGTTAATGCTTTTATTTGGTGCATGGTTTTGTTTCTTTGCCAAAGACATGTTACCAACATATTATGATGCCAACAAGATAAATTATGTTTCACAAGGAATTTTTAGAATACATCTAGTTGGTTTATCTTTTAACAATGGAAATTGGATATACATCTGCACAACTTTAAAAATATGGACACTTGCAACGGTTGTCCTATATCCTCTTGCAGGTATTATAATAATCAATTGTTTCAATATAGCTTTATGGGATATTTTGAATAAAATTTTCTTGATTATGATATTAGGTGGTATGGTAGTTTCGATTTACATTATTGGGAAAAAATACGAATAATTAAATTACCTGTTATCGTTGTGGATAGTACTAATTTACAACATTCTTCATGGGAAATATGGAATGATGCAGAAGAGGTTCTGTTAAGAGAATTAGTGTACATTTAAAACGTGGAAAGCCCCTTCGGGAGCTTTTTTCTGTTTATAAGATAATTTCTGCCGGAGATTTTGATTTAATGATTTGATTTATAAAACTGGCAATGATACAATTAGCGTAATTTGAAAGAAAGCAGAGAAAATATGAGTGAAAAGTTACTGATTGTTGAAGATGACAAAAAATTAAATGATGGAATACGTCTCGCATTGAAGAATGATTCCTATCTCTTTTATCAGTGCCAGACTTTGCAGGAGGCTAGAGAAATCTTGAAAAAGGAAGATATCACATTGGTTTTATTAGATGTGAACTTGCCGGATGGGAATGGGATTGATTTTGTAAGAGAAATAAGGAAAAATAGTCAGGTGCCGATTATTCTGCTTACAGTAAATAACATGGAAGTAGATATTGTAACAGGATTGGACGCTGGGGCAAATGATTATATTACGAAACCGTTTAGTTTGATGGTTTTGCGTGCAAGAGTGTCTGTGCAGCTTAGAAATAAAGAGGCAGCAGCTAAAAATTCTATGGAGCTTGATGGCTTTGAGTTCTATTTCGATAAAATGGAATTTTTCAAAAATGGAGAGCTTATTGAACTGAGTAAGACAGAACAAAAACTCTTGAAAGTGCTGTGCGAAAACAGAGGAAAAGTAGTGAAGCGAGAATACCTGATTGACGAGGTATGGCAGGGCGATACAGAGTTTGTGGATGCTCATGCTCTGACTGTTGCAGTTAAACGTCTCAGAGACAAATTAGAAGATGATACGCAGAAGCCTAAATATATCAAAACGGTTTATGGAATTGGTTATACCTGGGCGGTGAATGGATGATAGAAATAATTATATTGATTGTAGGAATATTTGTTTTAAGTGGAATCTTCTGGCATAGCATTTTTTATCAGAAAGAAAAAAAGCTTTTGAATCGGCTGCAGCAAATGCTGGATTGTGCTATAGATGGAGAACTGGAACGGACAGAAATATCAGAAGAAAAGTATTCTGCTCTTGAAAACAGCATGAAACAACATTTAGACAGTAGCTTTCTGGCAAGAAAGAACCAACAGGAACAAAAAGAAGTGATACAGAAACTTATTTCCGACATTGCGCATCAGACTTTGACGCCTATTTCAAATTTGAAAATTTATGGTGAAATACTCTCTGAAACGAATCATGAAAATCAGGAGGAGATAGCTACCATTTTGGAGCAGACAGAGAAATTAGATTTCCTGATACAATCATTGGTCAAATTATCACGGATGGAGAGTGGAATTATCGCAGTACATTCGGAGGATACTACTATTACACAGATGCTTGAATCCATACAGCAGCAGTTTAACGTAAAAGTAAGGGAGAAGAATATTACTCTGAGCCTATGTGACACGGATTTGCATGTTCTATGTGATCCAAAATGGACCGTGGAGGCACTCGGAAATATTGTAGATAATGCGATTAAATACACAGCATGTGGGGGAAATGTTCAGGTAAAAGCTGAGCAGTATTCTTTTTTTGTAAAGATTGATATCATTGATGATGGCATTGGAATAGAAAAAGAAGAAATACCAAAGATATTTGGAAGGTTTTATCGGAGCCTGTCAGTGGCAGACCAGCCAGGAGTAGGAATTGGCTTATTCCTTACAAGAGAGATTATTCAGGCACAAAAGGGGTATATAAAAGTGACATCAGAGAGAGAAAAGGGTTCTACCTTTTCTGTGTTTCTCCCGATATCAAAAAAGGAATAGTATCAAAACTGTGATCTTTCAGAAACCAGATGGAGACATTGTTATGATAAAGTCTGTATTGTAAAGAGCAATACAGGCTTTTTTGATGGGAGGATGGCATGAATATATTAAAAGCGGTAGATTTACAAAAAATATATGGACAAGGAGAAACAGAAGTCAAAGCCCTTGATGGTGTAAATTTAGAAGTGGAAAAGGGGGAGTTTGTAGCGATTGTTGGAACTTCCGGGAGCGGAAAGTCTACGATGCTTCATATCATTGGAGGATTAGATAATCCAACATCTGGGCAGGTAATTGTGGATGGACAGAACTTAAGCCATATGACAGATGAAGAGCTTACCGTTTTCCGACGCAGGAATATTGGTTTCGTATTTCAACAGTATAACTTAGTTCCGATGCTGAATGTATGGGAAAATATTATTCTTCCTGTGAAGCTGGATGGAAAAAAGATTGAAAAGAAATATGTAGACGAAATCATTGATACACTTGGTATTCGGACAAAATTGGAAAATCTGCCAAGTGCTCTATCCGGTGGACAGCAGCAGAGAGTGGCAATTGCAAGGGCTTTAGCTGCAAAACCTGCTATTTTGCTCGCTGACGAACCGACCGGAAATTTGGATTCAAAAACAAGTCAGGACGTATTAGGGCTTCTGAAAGTAACAAGTAAGCGTTTTCACCAAACCATCGTTATGATTACCCATAATGAAGAGATTGCCCAGATGGCAGACCGGATTTTACAGATAGAAGATGGAAAAATTGTTTCAGACAGTGGTCTGGTATAGCAGGGGGCGATTTTATGGTAAAAGTAGAGAATAAAGAGACGTTACGATTATTAACGAGGCGTTTTATGAAAATGAATCGCGCCAGGAATGTTATTGCTGTTATTGCAATCATGCTGACTTCCCTTTTATTCACAAGTCTCTTTGTGGGGAGTGTATCCATGATACTTTCCAAAAGAGCAACGGAAATTAAGCAATTTATGGATTCATCCCATGCTATTGCGCAGAATTTGTCAGAAGAAGATGCGGAGAGATTGCAAAAAACAATAGAACAGGATGAAGATGTGGAACGATATGGTTCCGGTATTTTTCTGGGAGCTGGAATGGACGAACGGTTTGGATTTTCCGTAGAGGTCCGATATGCAGATGAAAATATGGCAGAAAGTTTTAATTGTCTGCCAACTACAGGAAGACTGCCGGAGAAAGAAAATGAAGTAGCACTTAGCAGCACGATATTGGAATCTCTGGGTGTTACACCAAAGATTGGGGAAGAAGTAACGCTGACCTGGGAAGTAAATCCCATGCTGAAACAATATAAGACAGATACGTTTCAGATATGTGGATTCTGGCAGGGGGATAAAGCTGTTTTAGGTCAGATGGTCTGGGTATCCGAAGCCTATGCAAAGGAGAATCGTTATCCCGTTACGCAGAAAGAGTTAGAAAATGGCATCTACAATGGAGGGAAAGAGTATTCTGTCTGGTACAAGAACCTTTGGAATCTGGAAAAGAAAACGGAAAAGATATCCAAAGCAGCGGGATTTACGAAAGCTGGGACAGGAATGGAAGTCAATCCGGCATATAATCTCTTTGAAGAGGATTCTTTTTCATTTTCTTCTTTAATTATAATGATTCTATTTGTCATATTAGCTGGATACCTGATTATTTATAATATTTTTAACATTTCTGTGAAAACGGATATCCGGGCTTACGGATTGTTAAAGAATGTGGGGACAACGGGAAAGCAGTTGAAGAAAATTGTACGTATGCAGGCGTGGAGATTATCAGCTATTGGTATTCCAATCGGATTGCTTTGTGGTTATCTTGCAGGTCTTTGCATGGCTCCGTCCTTGACAGCAGATGCTGAAATTAGTGCGCAGGCAGGACAGACTGCCCAGGCAGTAGTATCAGCAAATCCTCTGATTTTTCTTGCAGCAGCGCTTTTAACGCTTTTAACGGTGTATCTCTCCAGTCTGCAGGCTTGTAAAATGGTGGAAAGAGTTTCGCCTGTGGAAGCTCTGCGTTTGGCAGAAGGAGAACAGGCACATAGGAAAATAAAAAAGAATACTTCTGTAACCTGGTGGGGGATGGCAGTTCAAAATGTGTTACGAAATTGGAAAAAGGGATTGATTGTTATGCTTTCTATCGCCCTTTCTATGGTGGTTGTCAACTGTATCGTGATGCTGGTGCAGGGATATGATTTTGATTCTTACCGAAAAGTGCGTTTAGCTTCCGATTTTCAACTGGATCAGATGACGGGAAGTTTGTCAAATACGAATTTCAACGGTATTACACCTGAAATCAAAGAGATTCTGGACGAATGTCCTGATAGTGCTAAGACAGGATATGTGTATTATTCTGAGGAAACCCACAAGATGGAGCCGGAACTTCTGAAAACATGGGAAGCATTCGCAGATAAATATGAAAAAAACTGGACCGATTATGAAGAACAGGTTTGGAAAGATGCAAAGGCTTCCAATACAGTAAGTGTTCATTTTCTCGGAATCAGCGAGTCAGTGTTTGACAAATTAGAATGGAGAGGGGAAAAATGCTCTTGGGATACATTTAAAAGCGGAAATTATGTGCTTGTAGATTATGGTGATAAATATGCAGAGCATCCGGTTTCTTATTATCAGACTGGGGATAGTTTTCAGATGGATTACAAAAATGGAAACCAAAAAGATTATGAAGTCATCGGAGAAGCACTGATGCCATATGCATTGGATTATCCGTATGCGGACTGTATCTATATCACGGTATTGGTTCCCGAAGAGGAGTATATCACCCAGACAGGAAATGAATCAGCCATGTATGCTGCCATTGATGCAAAGAAGGGCGAGGACAAGCAGATAAAAGAATACATTGATAAAAATATTTTGAAAGAAAATGATATGATCAATGTGTTTTCTGTATTGGATATGAAAGAGAGTTTTCAGCGGTATGTCAGCAAATATTATATGATCGGTAGTTTTCTTGTCATTATTTTAGCTTTTATTGGCATTATGAATTTCTTTAATACAACAGCAACCTCTGTAATTAGCAGAAAAAAAGAACTGGCACTTTTGGAAGTTGTGGGAATGACGAAAAAACAGGTATCGAAAATGCTAGTGGCTGAGGGATTCCTATATTTGGGAGGTGCATTTGTGATTGCAGTATTATTAGTTGTGTTTGGGGCAGAGAAGATTTTAGCAAATACACTTGGTACGGCATTTTTCTTCCGGATGCATCTTACGATAGTACCGTGTGTGCTTATGATTCCAATTTTGGTTGGGATTGCGTATGTGATACCAAAGTATCAGTTTGAAAAGATGAGTCGGGAAAGCATTGTTGAAAGGATTCGGAAAGAATAATAACAATATGTAAATTAGGCGTATGGATTTGATGAATCCATGCGCCTTTTTAGAAAAATATAAATAAAAACAAAAGAATCCTAACTTTTTTAATAGTAGGATTGTTATATTATTTAGAAAACAGAGGGAGGCAAAAAAGAGAAGCTGGGTAAAGAACATTC
>OHTI01000680.1_pt1 | contig 12127 bp, 10 predicted proteins | sample 1578941 | NCBI WGS metagenome assembly OHTI01 (sample SAMEA3879609, study PRJEB24766) | human gut metagenome | biome: human-associated habitat; feature: feces | place: USA | collected 1985/1987
GCTCAGGTCTCTGAGCGTGCCATGGGGCAGGAGGTCATGGAAAGCCTGACCCCCGCCCAGCAGGTCGTCAAGATCGTCAACGAGGAACTGACCAAGTTGATGGGCGGCGATGAGCCCCAGTATCTGCGCATCAAAAACAAAGGCCAGACCGTGCTGATGATGTGCGGCCTGCAAGGTAACGGTAAAACCACCCACGCCGCCAAGCTGGGCCGGTACTACCGCAGTCAGGGCCGCCGCCCGTTGCTGGTTGCCTGTGACGTCTACCGTCCCGCCGCTATCGAGCAGTTGAAGATCGTTGGCGAGCAGGTCAACGTGCCCGTCTTCTCGATGGGCACCGAGAAGCCAGAGCTCATCGCCGAAAAGGCCATGGTTTATGCCAGGGACCACGGCAATGACATCGTGATCCTTGATACCGCAGGCCGTCTGCAGATTGACGATGCCCTGATGGACGAGCTGGTCCGCATCAAGCAGCATGTCGAAGTCGACGAAACGCTGCTGGTCGTGGATGCCATGTCCGGCCAGGAGGCTGTCAACGTGGCCAAGACCTTCAACGAGAAGATCGGCATCACCGGTGTCATCCTGACCAAGACCGACGGCGACACCCGTGGCGGCGCAGCGCTTTCCGTCCTGGCTGTCACCGGCAAGCCCATCTACTTCCAGGGCACCGGCGAAAAGCTGGACATGATCGAGCTGTTTCATCCGGAGCGCATGGCCTCTCGCATTTTGGGCATGGGCGACATGCTTACCTTCATCGAGAAGGCCGAGCAGCAGTACGACGAAAAGCAGGCCAAAAAGCTTGAGGAGAAGCTGCGGAAAAACCGCCTGACCCTTTCGGATTACCTGGACCAGCTGGAGCAGCTGCAGAAAATGGGCGACCTGAGCCAGATCGCCTCTATGCTTCCCGGCGGCCTGGGCAAGAGCTTTGACGCCAGCCAGATCGATGAAAAGCAGATGGCCCATAGCAAGGCCATCATTCAATCCATGACGATGAAGGAGCGGGAAAATCCCCAGATCCTCAATGCTTCCCGCAAGCGGCGCATTGCCGCCGGCTGCGGCCTGGAGGTGGTGGATGTAAACCGTCTGCTGAAGGCATTTGAGGCCATGCAGCAGATGACCAAGGCTATGACCAAGGGCAAAATGCGGGGCATGGGCAGCCTGATGGGCGGCATGGGCGGCGGCTTCGGCGGCGGCAGCATGCGCAGCTTCGGCCGGAAAAAGAGACTAAAGTAAGATCAAAAAAGCTCTGCAGAGCTCGCGCCCGCAGACTGCAATCCTTTTGGCAGAAAATTCCGCAGGAATGTTCGCCAGCTACAGAAAACAGAAATAAGTGCTGCTGCATTTATCCATAAAAAATTCATTTTATTTTTGGAGGAAAGTAACCATGGTTAAGATCAGATTGAGAAGAATGGGCGCCAAGAAGGCTCCTTACTACCGCGTTGTGGTGGCCGATTCCCGTTATCCCCGCGATGGCCGTTTCATCGAGGAGATCGGCACCTACAATCCCTGCGTGTCCCCCGCCGAGATCAGCATTGACGCTGACCGCGCCCGTGAGTGGATCAAGACCGGCGCACAGCCCACCGACACCGTTCGCGCTCTGCTGAAGAAGGTCGACGTCCTTTAATTTGAGGGTACGGCCATGAAGGAATTGCTGCTCTATATCGCCAGGAGCCTGGTGGACCATCCGGAGCAAGTTACCGTGACGGAGGTTGGCGAGGCGGAGGATCTGACGCTGGAGCTGCGTGTGGCACCCGAGGATATGGGAAAGGTGATCGGCCGTCAGGGCCGTATTGCCAAGGAGATCCGCACGGTCGTGCGGTCTTATGCCCAGCGCACCGGCGTGAAGGTTTCGGTCGATATCGTTGATTGATAAAAAGGCTCCGGAAGGGTTTCCGGGGCCTCTTTATTATTGTCGGAAAAATCCATCATAGTCATTCCGAGGAGCAAAGCGACGTGGGAATCCGTAACTTTTTATGAATGTGAATCCTGCAAAAAAGAGAAAAATCTGCACATAAGGAACGGATTGCCACAACCAGTCTGCGGACTGGCCTCGCAATGACATTTTTTTGAGAGCCTGGGACGCCGGAATCTCTGTTTTTATATGCCTGCCGTCCCGGGGAGGCTGCGGGCAAGTGAGGAGAGATTTTCCCCTGTCCACACTTGACAAATTTTGCCCCATGGTGTACTCTTGCTATAGACAATTTGATATAGCTTTGTATCTACATTGCGGACTCTTGATGGGAGGAAGCCTTATGCTGTCTATGGAAATGCTGCTGGATGCCCAGCGTGTCCTTGACCCGGTAATCAACCATACCCCCGTAGTCTCCACGAAAGACATTGCCCCGGATTGCGATTTTTATCTGAAGGCGGATTGCCTGCAGAAAACCGGCGCATTCAAGCTCCGGGGTGCATACTACAAGATCGCCACCCTTTCCGATGAGGAAAAGGCCCGGGGCGTCATTGCCTGCTCTGCGGGAAATCATGCCCAGGGCGTTGCCTTTGCCGCCCGGGATATGGGAATCCCGGCCACCATCTGCATCCCGGAGGGGGCGCCCCTGAGTAAGATCGAGGCCACCCGCAGCTACGGCGCCCATGTGGTGCTGGTGCCCGGTGTGTACGATGACGCCTATAGGGAGGCTGTCCGCCTGCGAGACGAGAAACGCCTCACATTTATCCATCCCTTCAATGACTATCGTGTCATGGCCGGCCAGGGTACCATTGCCCTGGAGCTGCACCGGCAGCTTCCGGATTGCGACATTTTTCTGGTGCCTATCGGCGGCGGCGGGCTCATTGCCGGCGTGGCTTTTGCCATCAAGCATCTGATGCCCCGGTGCAAGGTCATCGGCGTGCAGGCGGCAGGCGCCGCCAGCATGGTGGATTCCATTCACGCCAATAAGATTCTCACCCTACCCTCTGTCCACACCATTGCCGACGGTATTCAGGTCAAAACCCCCGGCGACCTGACCTTTGACCTGGTGCGCCAGTATGTGGACGATGTAGTCACGGTGAAGGAGGGCGAGATTGCAAGTGCCATCCTTACGATCCTGGAAAAGCAGAAGCTGGTGGCGGAGGGCGCCGGCGCCGTGGGTATCGCGGCTGCCATGTATGGCAAGGTAGATATAAAGGGGAAAAAGGTCTGCGCACTGCTCTCCGGCGGCAACGTGGATGTGACCATGCTGGAGCGCATCATCACCCGGGGTCTGGCCAAGGAGCGCCGCACAGTCAGCTTCTCCACGGTCCTGCCGGATCGGCCCCATGCGCTGACCCGCTTTTTGAATATTATCTCCCAGACCGGCGCTAACGTGCTGGACATCCACCACGAGCGCCGCAATACCAGCACTGATATTGGCTCCTGCATCGTGAGCATGTCCCTGGAGACCCGCGATGCCCAGCATATTAAGGAAATCTATGACAAGCTGCAAACCAGCGGCTATGAAATTGACGAGTAAAGGAGAACAGATTATGAAAAAGAATATTATTGCCACCGCCAATGCTCCTGCCGCCATCGGCCCCTATTCCCAGGCCATCGATTGCGGCAGCTTCATCGTCACCTCCGGCCAGATCCCCATTGACCCTGCCACCGGCAACCTGGTGGAGGGCGGTATCACCGCCCAGACCCGCCAATCCCTGACCAATGTAAAGGCTGTTGTGGAGGCGGCAGGCTTAACCATGGATCATGTGGCTAAGACCACCGTGTTTCTGCAGAATATGGCTGACTTTGCTGCCATGAACGCCGTATATGCCGAGTTTTTCACCGAGGGCAACTATCCCGCCCGCAGCGCCGTGGAGGTAGGTGCCCTGCCCAAGGGCGCACTGGTGGAGATCGAGACCATCTGCATTAAGTAACTGCTATAAAATGATCTCCCGGATTTGGCCTGTTGAACGGATCGCACCCGGGGCAATGGTGCATTGCATAAAACCTGCCGACAGCTGAGGCTGCCGGCAGGTTTTGCTCTTTCATTTGCTCGCAGAGGGCTGCCTACGGACCGGGCGGACGATTTCGCACCGCATCTACAAGCAGCACCGTCAGCCCGATGTATACGGCACAGGCCAGGGCCAAAAAAATGCAGAAAACGGTACACAGGATCTGCAGAGCTCGGCGGCTGCGAAGATATTTCCGGGCCGAAACGATCCCGGCCAGGGCCAGCAGCATGATGACTGCGGCAAGCCATGTGGGCATACTTTTCGCCTCCTTATTACATGGGACGGAACACATCAACCATGTCCGTGAACCACTTTAGTTCCCGGGTGAAGCGCTGGCGCAGCTGCTCGGGCATCTCCCGGCCCTTGCCGGCGTCAAAGAAGCCCCGGCCGCTGTGGACAGCGATATAGAGTCTGCCATCGGCGTTGAGATTGACGGCGAATTTACCGAAGGAGCTCTCCGCCAGCTGCAGGAGCCGCTCTACCCGGTTGGGATTCAGGATGCGAAGGGCCTCCTGCGTGTCGCCGCCGGTCAGATTAAAGCGTTTGTTAAACGCATCGTTTTCCGTTTGAATAGTCCCGGAGCGGAGCAGCTTATCCAACCCTTCCCGGGGCCAGATGGTCAGCCAGGTGGAAAATTCCCGGCCCAACTCACACAGCATCCATTGATCGGTATAGACCTCCTGCTCGTTTTTCTCCCACAGGCCGGTCTCCTCCCGCTGCACCTCGTTTTCCTCCGTCAGACGGACGGTACATGCTTCTGTAGTCAGGCCCCGATACGTTCCCCGGATGTATCCGCTGCCGCTGCAATGGCTGTGGCTGGGCAGGGGAATGTTTGTGTCCTCCGCGCGCAGCAGGCGGGGGGAGGGATCCATCTGTATATTTTCAAGGACGCTGGCTATGACACCCGGGGCAATGGCGGCGAAAGCCTGCTGGCTGGCCTTGCTTTTGGACTTGCCCTGCGCCATCTGCCCCAGGGCCAGGAGCACACCGCCGATGACGATGGCCACGATGTTGCCGCCTAAAACGATGCCCGCCACAGCGATGACCACGCCTACCAGGGAGAGGAGCTTACCGCCCAGCTTGCCGCCCCTGCTTTTGCGCAGCTCCTGGGCCAGCTGCTCATCCGTTTGGTGTATATTTTGCTTTTCCATAATTTTCTCCTTATTTTTCAGCGCTGGTCAGGGCGGGACTCTCCTGCAGTATATCCAGCAGCCCTCCCATGCCCGTCAAAGAGGCCGTGAACCACCTGCGGATGCCGTCAATATCCTGCATATCCAGCTCCGGCGGGATGCCGGCAAAGACATATCTTGTCTGCAGCGCCAAAGTCAGCTGGCCGCCCCGGAGGATGAGACAGCTCACCTTGGCGTTGCTGGAGGCGTTCTCCAGCCGCTGCACCAGCTCCCGCAGCTGCGGCGTCACCGGTGCGTCTACCTCCTGCCCGACTGCGGTGCGTGCGGAAAAGTACCAGCTGAACACGACGGGATCGGTGATGTCCTTCTGCTTGCGCTCCTGGTACAGATCCCGGACGGCTATATCCAGCGCCGGGTCACAGATGCCCTTACAGCGGACGATAATGCCCCGGAAAACGGTTTCCGTGCGGGTCATCCAGTTGTCGTTGTCGGGGCCGGATCTTTCCTCCACCATGTGCTGCAGCTCGGCGTTGGCGGCGGAAAAGCGCATCCCCTTGTGCTCCCCCTCGTGAAACTCCGTGATGGTGCTCTGCTCCCAGGGGCAGGCCAGCAGCTGCACCTTTTTCAGATAGGCATAATCAATGGGCAGCTCCGGCGTCTGCGGCTCCGGGCCAAAGGCCCGGGTCAGCTCTGTGCGGAAGAAGCCTCCCAGCTGCTGCTCCATCAGCGCCTTTTTCTTTTTCTGCGCCGGGAGCGCCAGCAGAAGGATCAGCCCCACCCCGGCGAAGGCCGGTATGCACACAAGCAGCACATCGTGCTGCACAAAGGCCGAGATACACCCGGCGATGACCAAAAGGGCCCCCAGCAGTATGCCGATGCTCTCCCGCCGCTGGTACCGGCCAAAGGCATCGGACAGCTCCTGATCGGTCATTTTTTCTTTTCCTATGGATTCCGTGTTCTTCTTCATGCTTTTTCCCTCCTGCCGATTGGTTCCTCAGCCCAGATCGGCCCGGGCCGCCGCCGGAATATCGGCCTCCGCCACAGGGGAGAAGACCATTCCGTCCTCCGAGTTTTTCAGGCTGCCGTCTGCCTGGAGGACCAGGGACCCGGCGTAGCCGTAGCCTACCATGTAGAGGATGACCTCCTCCTCCCGGGGGTCCGCGTCGCCGGTGTTGATGATCTCGCCGCCTGCGTCCACCGTGTCCCAGTGAGTGCCGGCGTAAATGCGCAGCCAGTAGTCTTCACCGCTGGACCAGTAGCCCACATAGGGCTGCATAAGCTCGGCGGTGGTCTTTGTGAAAACGGGCTTGAGATAGGCATCATTTTCGCTGCCCCACCAAATGCCCTCCCTGTCCAGGGAGGTGCTCATGTCGTAGCACACGTCCTCGTTCTGCCGGGAATGGGCGTAGTAGTCCTCCTTGATGGTGTCGTGCTGGACCAGGTAGCCGTTGTCCACGACGGCGGAACCCTCATAGAGCACCCACTCGCCGTTATTGTCAATGTCCAGGACGCTCTCCGCATTAGGATCGCCGCCCAGATACCATGTGCCGGCGATGTCCTCAAAGCCGCCCTTGGTATTGGGGGCGGGGACCTTCAATTCAAAATAGCCGAAGCTGTAAAGCTCCATATCCCCGTTGTTGGAGGCAAACAGATAGGCGCTGCCGTCAGCGTCGTTAAAGAAATAGATGAAGGCGTGGCCCGGCACCTGCTGGGCAGAGCCGCTGGCGGCCAACCGGTCGTCCTTGTATAGCTCAAAGCGCATTCCGCCGTCGGCCGGAGTTACCAGCATGGTGGTGTACTCGCAATCCCGGATGCCCACCCATTTGCCGAAATAGTCACTGTAGTCCCCCTGGGCGTCGGGGTCATAGACTGCGTCCTCAATGATGTCCGGGGCGCGGTACTCCTCCTGGCCGCCGTTCTTGCTGCCGCAGGCGGAAAGGCACAGTGTCAGCACCAGAGCTGTCAGGAGCAGCGGATAGCTTTTTATTGTTTTCATGTTTTTCCTCCTTCGCCCTTTCTTGGGTCAATGGGACTCCTCGGCCATGGCGAGCAGTTCATCATGACTCAGCTCCACATTGCCGAACCGAATAAAGATGCCATTGGTCACGGCGCTGCTCCACAGCTGCGCTTCTGCCAGCGGACGGAAACGCAGCTTATCCAAATACGGCTTCATGTCCAGCAGCAGACGGCTGCCGGAGGTAAAATCGATCAGCAAAATATGGTCGTCCAGCGGCTCGACAGCCTGTATGTACTTCCGATACATCTTCTTCGTGTCCCTCCTTTTCCGGTCTGATGACAGAAAGCCACCGTACAGATTTACTGTACGGCGGCTGGGAAAAAATCGCTATTAACCAACGGTTAGTTCTTTTGCAGCAGCGCCGTCAGCGCGCGGCGCTTTTCCTGCGCGGTGCCGGTGAGCTGCAGCTTGGAATAGATGCGGTTGATGTACTGCTTGACGGTGCCCTCGGACAAAAAGAGCGTCTCGGCAATCTCGCGGTTCGTCTTGCGCAGCGCCATCAGCTGCGCCACCGAGCGTTCGCGCTCGGAAAGCTCCCGCAGCGCCTCGATCGGCTCTTGTCTGCTGCCGGAGGTCTGCTGCCGGGAGAGCCAGCGCTCGGAAAGCTCGCAGACGGACGCGGCAAAGGGCGTTTCCAGCTCGCGCGAAAGCGCGCTGTAATGGTTCATCAGATACGGCGCGTTCTCGGCAAACGGAAGCACGAACCCGTCCGGCTCGGCGTCTTCCAGCGCGCGGACGAGAAGCTTTCTTGCCATCGCGCGGTTTCCGAGCGCCTCATAGGCGCTTGCCGTCTGCAGGCGGATGTGCAGCGCGACGAGCGCGTAATGAAGGCTTTCGCAGCCAGACAGCAGCGGCTCGCTGCGCCCGATGACGCGGGGGAACTCGCCCTGCGCCAGATACACCTGATTTTCAATCAGCTCCATCATAGGCTTGCCGGGGGCAAAGTAGTTGACGGTATCGAGGCGGTGGAGCCGGAAGACGTCCGGAATTTTTTCCGCCTCCTGCAGCAGCGCGTAGTAATACGCGAGGATGCTTTCAAACATGTTCAGCAGCACCACGTCGTGCCGCGCCAGAAGCGCTTCGGCGCGCGCTTTGACATCGAGCCTGCGCCTGCCGCCGGAGCCCAACAGCCGCAGCTCCAGAAAATCGCAGCACAGCGCCATATTTTCCTGCCCGCTTCCGGCAATTGCCGCCCGCGCGCGCGCAAGCCCGATTTCCGCCTCGTGGAGCTTTCCCTGCATGAAGCTCGCCTCCGCGTCCATGACCAGCTCCGCGCCGAGCCCGTGCCCGTTCGTGATGCGGTAATAGTGCGGCATGCACTCGTGCATCTCGTGCGTCTCTTTTTGAAGCTCGCCGGGCGCGCGATAATACATCATAAGAACCGACGGAGACCCGAACGTCCAGCTCGAGCCCGCCTGAATGGTGACGGCAGGGCGCGACATCTGGCGGCTGGCGCTGCGGTGAAGCTCACTCATTTTCGTGATGTCGTTATACATGAGAAAGCTCATGATGAGGTCGCACTCGCCAAGTAAATTCCCGCGTTCTTCCTCCGGCATATCGGGGCTTTCCGCAATTGCCCGCTCCAGAAGCGCCTTGAGCTGCAGCATCTTCGGAATCTGCCGCCAGGTAAAAAGCCGGCGCATGAGGACCAGAATCGCCGTCGGATGGCGCGTCAAAACCTCCTCCGGGCAGGCGTTCAGGCGCTCGAGCAGCTCCTCCGGGTGAAGCGCCGAGAGAAGATTGCCCGCGTCCTTTTCGATGATCGTGAGCGCGGCGTCGCTGTTGCCGGATCTTCCGTAGGCGCCGAGCGCGTGCAGATACTGCCCCTGCGCGCCGTACCAGCTGCCGAAGCGGTTCCAGTAGCAGATCTGAGACTGCTCGGGCAGCGTGCGGAATTTCCGAAGCGCGCACTCTTTCATCATGTGATGGAACCGGTAGCGCTGCGAGTCCGGCAGGCGCGTGACAAAGGCGTTCTGGCACGTCAGGTCCTGAATGATCGCATCGGTTTCCGGATTTTCGGTGACAAAGCGCGCCATCTCGGCGGTAAATTCGTCTGCCAGCCCCATGACTGCCAGAAATTCCTGCCGGTCCGGCGGCAGCGGGTCGATCATTGCCGCGGTGAACATTTCGAAAATATCAGAGCTTGCGTCTGGGAGCCTGCCGCGCTCGGAAAGCGCGCGCAGGTTCAGATAGATTGCCGAGAACCAGCCCTCGCTCGACCGAAGAAGCGCCTCCAGCTGCTGCTCGGAAAGCTCTGCGCCGCAGCGGTGGGCATAGACGGCAAGCTCGGTGTGGTTGAGCCGCAGGTGCTCCATGCCGATCTGGTGCAGATTTCCTCCCAGGCGGACAATCTCGCCCGCGGGCAGGAACCGGTCGCGGCTGGCAACGATCAGGTGCGCATTCTCGGGCAGGCGCGCGCTGATGCGGCAGATGAAGCGCACGGCGCGCTCGTCGCGCAGCAGATGAAAATCGTCGAGGAACAGATAATACGCCGTCTTGCCGGAGGAAAACGCGCGGCAAAGCTCCTCCAGAACCAGCGTTGCGGCAGCCTCGCCGGTCGGAAAATCGAAGGCGCTGAGCACATCCAGCCCCGCGAACCGGAACGCATCCTGCGCGCTGCGCCAGAGCATGGGCAGCTTTTCCGAGTAAATGCTCATGCGGATGGCGACGGCTTTGCCGCCCTTCGTCTTTTCGGCGAGAAACCAGTTGATGGCGGTCGTCTTGCCGTAGCCCATGGGGGCGACCACAGTCGTCAGCGCGCAGCGCGCAATCGGGCGCAGGCACTCCTGCACGCGCTCGGAGATGTAGATGGTGTTGAAGCTCGGCTTTCGTTTGGGCATACGATCCTCTTTCTTCCGCGTTTTTCTGCCGGAGATTCCTGTTTTTAGGGAAGCTCTGATTAAATCAGCGGCTGTGGACGGCGAAAGATTTTTCGTCAAGACAAGGTTTGGAAAATGGCGGAATACTTTGCGTATTTCCCATTTTTCGAACCGCAGGATTGGCGGAAAAGATCCGTCGTCCGCGGTCGGGGATTTATTCAGAGGTTCCTTAGATATTATATCACAGATTTTTCGCTCTGTCACCACCGCGGAAGACGCCGCGTTTCTGTCTCAGAGACAGCTTTGCAGCAGCTCGTAGATGCTCTGCGCGTGGCGGCACTCGTCGAGCGCAAGTTCGCGCATCGTGCAAGCCCGCGCGCCGGACATGGGGGCAAGCGCTTCATAGTGCTCGCGCGCGGAAAGCTCGCGCTGATACTGCCGGCGGAGCGTCTCAGCGTTGCAGGTGATGCAGGGGTTTTCCGGCTTTTTAGGGCATGCCTTCTTGCCGGTGAGCAGGAAATAGATTGCCCCCAGCTTTTTCGCGTGACAGCGCTCGTCGTGGGAAATGGCAAGCAGCGTCTTTCTGGCGCAGCCGGACATGCGCGCGGCAAGGCAGCAGTAGGTTTCCGCGTCGCAAAGCTCCTCGTGCATCGCCTGCATCACCTGTTCGGGGGTGATGGAAACGGCAGGCGCCTGCTGCGTGCGGGCAGTCTTTTCCGGCGCTTTTTCCGCATTCGTACACAGCGCGGCGGTCTGCGCCGCCATGACGCGGCTCCAGACATTCTGCGCCTGTTTGCAGTCCATCGGATTCATAAGATCCCTCCTTCCGTCCATTTTATGAAGGCGGTGTTCCGCGCGTGCGCGGATGGGTCGAACTGCTTCAAAAAAATGCCGGAAACCCCATCAAATTTGGTTGAAAAAATCTTGTAATTACTTTTTCTCTGTGTTAAAATACGTGTTTGTTAGATTTATTTTGCGGAAGATAAGAAAGGGGCGCAGGATATGACGCAGGACAAGCTTCGGAACATTGCGATCATCGCGCACGTTGACCACGGCAAGACGACCCTGGTCGATCAGATGTTAAAGCAGGGCGGCGTTTACCGCGAAAATCAGGTGGTGGCAGACCGGGTCATGGACTCCGGCGATCTTGAGCGCGAGCGCGGCATCACGATTCTGGCGAAAAATACCGCCGTACACTATAAAGATTATAAGATCAACATTGTTGATACCCCGGGTCACGCCGACTTCTCCGGCGAGGTCGAGCGTATTTTGAAGATGGTCGACGGCGTTCTGCTGCTGGTCGACGCGGCGGAGGGTCCCATGCCCCAGACGCGCTTCGTGCTGCAGAAGGCACTGGAGCTGGGTCATAAGGTCATCGTCGTCGTCAACAAGATCGACCGCCCGGACGCGCGCGTCCACGAGGTCATCGACGAGGTATTGGAGCTGCTGCTGGACCTCAACGCAACGGAAGAGCAGTTCGAGTCTCCGACGTTGTTCTGCTCGGCGCGGCGCGGCATCGCGTCCTACAGCCCCGATGAAGAGGGCACGGACCTGACGCCGCTTTTCGAGACGATTGTCAACTACATCGATCCGCCCAAGGGCGACCGCGAAGGTCCGCTGCAGCTGCTCGTTTCGTCGATCGACTACAACGAGTTCGTCGGCAGAATCGGCATCGGCAGAATCGAGCGCGGCACGGTCCGGCAGAATCAGGAGGTCATCGTCTGCGACTACCACGATCCTTCCATCAAGGAGAAGCAGAAGATCGTCACGCTCTATGAGTTCACCGGTCTCGGCAAAAGCCCGATTTCTGAGGCAAGCGCGGGCGAAATCGTCGCCTTCTCCGGCATTTCGGATATCACCATCGGGCGCACGCTGTGCGTGGCGGACCAGATCGAGCCGCTGCCGTTCGTGAAGATCTCGGACCCGACGATTGAAATGACGTTCTCGATCAACGACTCGCCGTTCGCAGGGCGCGAAGGCAAGTACGTCACCTCCCGGAACCTGCGCGACCGGCTGCAAAGAGAGCTTCTCAAGGACGTGTCGCTGCATGTCAAGGAGGTCGGCACGGACTCCTTTAACGTCGCGGGCAGAGGCGAAATGCATCTTTCCATTCTCATCGAGACGATGCGCCGCGAGGGCTATGAGCTTCAGGTGTCGCCGCCCAAAGTGCTGACGCATGAGGAAAACGGCAAATTGATGGAACCGATGGAGCATGTGGTGATTGACGTGCCCACCGAATA
>OHTI01000683.1_pt1 | contig 12064 bp, 9 predicted proteins | sample 1578941 | NCBI WGS metagenome assembly OHTI01 (sample SAMEA3879609, study PRJEB24766) | human gut metagenome | biome: human-associated habitat; feature: feces | place: USA | collected 1985/1987
TGAGAACAAGGTGTACGCTCACCCCGCTTCCGTGGACTCCATCCCCTCCTCCGCCAACCAGGAGGACATCGTGTCCATGGGTACCACCGCGGGCCGTAAGGCCGGCATGATCGTCCAGAACACCCTGTCTGTTCTGGCCCTGGAGCTGCTGACTGCCTGCCAGGCTATCGACATCCGCCGCCGCCTGAACACTCATGGCCAGGGCATCACCCCCCTGCATGAGGCTCTGTACAAGCATGTGCGTGAGAAGGTCGCCTTCTTCGAGCTGGACCGTGAGATCTGGCCCGACATCGCCGAGGTGGAGAAGATGGTCCGCAGCGGCGAGCTGCTGGAGATCGTCAGAGAGTATATGCCTGACTTCCAGTAAGGAAAACGCAGAGCGCCAAGATAGAAGAATAAAATATGGCTGTGTGGGGAAACCCACACAGCCATATTTTTATGTATTTGATTCATGACATAAAGATTCCGACAGAAAAGAACGACTGAAGTTGGTTCAGCACCATTAGAATCCATGGTGCCGCAGCATAATTGTGCCGCGGATATGGGGAAGCAACTGTCCAATTACATGTAAAGCTGCTCCAGCTTGAAGTTATGGGTGCGCAGATAGAACTTCAGAACGTCCTGAAGCGCATAGACAGGAACCGGGCCAACCAAGTCACAGTCGACCACGCCAACCCCGTACTGAGAAGCTTCGCTCTTGATGGTTTCGAAGACGCGGTGGATGGGGGTCTTTTCATAGTTGGTCAGGTTCATGGAAACCTGCGCCAAATTCCGGTCTTCCAAATGCACCCCCATGGCCTTGCAGTACCGGAAACCACCATTTAAATTCCGGATGGTCTTTGCAATGGCGGAAGCAATCTCCACATTGGGGGTGTCCAAATTGATGTTATAAGCGATCAGGGGCATCCGCGCGCCGATGGCTGTTACGCCGCCTGTGGGATGAATGGTATCCGGACCATAATCCGGCTTCCACATAGGATCTTTCATCTTCTCCGCCATACCTTCAAATTGGCCCTTCCTTACGTCTGCCAGGTTGACCCGGTGGGGAGCCGTAGCCGACTTCTCGTAAAGAAAGAAGGGCTGACCAAAGCGCTCTGCGGCCATCTGCGCCGTCTCTTTGGCAATTCGGTCGGCATCTCCCACGGTTGCATTGCGAATGGGAATAAAGGGAACCACGTCGGCACAGCCCATCCGCGGATGCTGCCCTTGGTGCTTTGTCATATCAATGAGCTCGACCGCCTTGCCGATGGACTCCACCACCGCATCACGCAAGGGCTCCGGCTCGCCAATTACCGTGAGGACACAGCGATTGTGGTCATGGTCCCAGGTGTAATCCAGAAGCCGCACGCCGGGCTTGCCCCGGAAGCTGTCGCAAAGCTTTTCAATGACCGAAAGGTCTCTGCCCTCGCTGAAATTTGGAACGCATTCTAAAATCTGATTCATGTTTTCCCGCCTTTCTTTCTGACTGTAGTTTTGTAGATAAGAACAATCCTATATCTTCTGAGATTGCAGAGCGCTCAAGCAAGAGTCTCCGGCTGATGCGGCAAAGCGCCGGCGGCAATCCTACCTTGTTTGATCACCGTTTTGGCCAGATTTTGACCAAATCGGTAGAAAATATAGTCCAGGTTGGGCGCATCCCAAATCACCAAATCCGCCTGCTTTCCCACCTCCAGGCTTCCCAGCCGGTCGGCCCGGCAAATGGCGGCGGCAGCATTCAGCGTGACAGCCGTCAGAACCTCCTCCGGACTCATGCCGTAGTTCCAGCAGGCCAAATTCATCACCAGCTGTAAATTCAGGCTGGGACAAGAACCCGGATTGTAATCTGAGGCCACAGATACCGGTACGCCGGCCGCAATCATGTCCCGGGCCCTGGCATAGGGTTTTCCCAGATAAAACGACGTCGCCGGAAGCAAGACCGCTACCGTACCTCCCTGCGCCAAGGCAAGAATCCCCCGGTCTGTGGCGGCAATGAGATGCTCAGCCGAAATCGCCGGGAGCATACCCGCCATCTCCGTACCGCCTATGGCGTCTATTTCATCGGTGTGGATTTTGGCCTTCAGGCCGTGCGCCAAGGCGGTTCGTAAAATTTGCTCCGCTTCTGCAGCGGTAAAAACGCCGGTTTCACAGAAAACATCACAAAACTCCGCCAGACCTTCCCGCGCAATCAGGGGAAGCATCTCCTCCGTAAGCAGGCGGATATAATCCGCCCGGCGATTTTTGTATTCCTCCGGCAGGGCGTGAGCCCCCAAATAGGTCGCAACCAATTCCACCGGCTGCGTACGGCCCAGCTCACGGATGACGGCAAGCTGCTTGAGCTCCGTCTGCCGGTCCAAGCCATACCCGCTTTTCGCCTCGCACGTTGTGACCCCCAGGCGGAGCATGGCCTCCAAGGCCTGCCCTGCTTTTTCTGTGAGCGCCTTCTGGGATGCGTCCCGAGTCATACCGTCGAGAGAATCCCGCCGCCCTGGGCCAGAATATCCAAATAGGGAACGCCCCGGCGTTTCATGGCCAACTCATGCTCCCGCCAGCCGCCAAATACCAGATGGGTATGGGCATCCACCAGGCCGGGAGTCACCAGATTGCCGCCGGCGTCTATGTGCCGTGCGCCCTGCATTAAGCTCTCGGGCACTCGCCCGTTTCCCACGGCCGTAATGACTCCGTCCTCCGCCACCAAATAGGCATGAGAGCGCATAGAGATTTGTCCTTGGGCGGCGCCCGATGCCGCACGGCAGCCCAGTGGAGTCGCCAAAAGTCCAATGTTGGAAACGATCAGCCGGTTTCCCATACTCACTCCCCCAAAATTTCCCGGATCATATCCCGGTCGGCCAACTGCGGCAGCGTAATGTGATCCGTCTGCTGAAACAGCTCATTGTAGGCGGCCACCGTCTCCACGGCATTTTCATTTCGAGCCCAGGCTCGCCGGGAAACGCCTACCATCGTATCCCACGGCATCGCCATCCGCAAAATGGTGTCCACTCGTTCCGAACCGTCCAACACCATTCCAAAGCCTCCGTTGATTGCCTTTCCGATTCCCACGCCGCCGCCATTGTGCAAAGCCACCAGACTCATCCCTCGGGCGCAGTTGCCGGCATAGCATTGAACCGCCATATCGGCCATAATATTGGATCCGTCCTTGATATTGGAGGTTTCCCGGAAGGGAGAATCGGTGCCGCCGGTGTCGTGATGATCCCGTCCCAGCATAATGGGTCCTACCTCGCCGTTCCGGACCATTTCATTAAACTTTAAGGCGATCTTCATGCGGCCCAAGGCATCCTGATACAGTATGCGGCACTGGGTACCGACCACCAGCTGATTCTTTTTCGCATCCCGGACCCAGACGTAATTATCCCGGTCCTGATACCTGCGGTTCGGATCGATGCAGCTCATGGCTGCCTGGTCCGTCCGATCCAGGTCCTCCGGCTTACCCGACAGGCAGCACCAGCGGAACGGGCCGTACCCATAGTCGAAAAGCTGCGGTCCCAGAATATCCTCCACATAAGAGGGGAACACAAAGCCGTCCAGATCATTTTCTCCGTTTTTACATACTTCCTTGACCCCTGCGTCACAGACCGCCTTCAGGAAGCTGTTGCCGTAATCGAAGAAATACGTACCACGGTCATGAAATTTGCAAATCATTTCGTAATGATGGGCCAGGGAACGGTCCACCAAAACGCGGAACCCGTCGGGATCTTCCGCCAGCATCCGCGTGCGCTCTTCAAATGTCAAGCCCTGTGGACAATATCCGCCGTCGTACGGCACATGGCAGGAGGTCTGATCAGACAACAGGTCGATTGCCACGTTCTTTTCATACAGATACTCCAGCAAATCCACAATGTTGCCGTGATAGGCAATGGCACAGGGCTCTCTGGCAGCCAGCTTTTCTCTGGCCCAGGACAGCGCCTCGTCCAGACTGCCGGTCACCTTGCTGACCCACCCCTGGCGATGCCGGGTTTCAATTCGGGACAGATCCACCTCGGCAACAATGGCCACTGCGCCGGCAATTTCCGCCGCTTTGCCCTGGGCGCCGCTCATGCCGCCCAAGCCGGAGGTGACATACAGCCGCCCGGCCAGATCCTGATCCTTGGGAATTCCCAGCACCAGGCGTCCGGCATTGAGCAGGGTGTTGAAGGTCCCATGGACAATCCCCTGAGGGCCGATGTACATCCAGCCGCCGGCAGTCATCTGACCATAGTTGGCCACTCCCATAGCGGCCGCCCGGTTAAAATTGGCCAAGTCGTCAAACTCGCCCACCATTAATCCGTTGGTGATGATGACCCGCGGAGCCAGCTTATGCGACCGAAACAGGCCCAGAGGATGGCCGGACATGACCACCAGAGTTTGCTCGTCGGTGAGCGCTTCTAAATATTTTCGGATCAAACGATATTGCATCCAGTTTTGGCAGACCTGTCCTGTCTCCCCATAGGTGACCAGCTCATAAGGATAGAGGGCCACGTCAATTGCCTCGGTATGCATCTATGGGTTTGCCATGAATGGCTCCGGCAGGACGAAACCGGTAGCCGTAAATCCGCCCGTGCTCTTCCAGCTCCTGGGCAAATTCCTTCGCCATCTCCCGATGGTGTTCCTTGGGAATATACCGCAAGGCATTGGCAATGGCCAACTCCCGGTCATTCCGGCTTAGCTTCGCCTCTCGTCTGGGCGCCCGGCGAATTCCGGGGACAAAATCCGGGTAAGGGGGCAGCTCTTTGTCTAACTGAAAAATTTTCCCATTGAAATTCATAATTTGATAACCTCCCAGCCGTTTCTCAATTCATTCCGATCCCCAATCGCATCAGGCCCCTTTATAGCTCCAGCGCGCCTGCCGCTTCCTCTACCGCACGCAAAAGGGCGCCGTTTTGGATTACGTCTTCACAGCGGTTGATGTCTTCATACAAGGGGCGATCATCCTCCAGCGTATCGCAGACTGCTCGAATCGCTTCATACGCAGGCTTCGTTCCCCGGCCGAGCTTCTCCCGGCCGTTCATCAGATCGACGGCCTGGCATGCGCACATGAGCTCCATGGCCAGAACCCGGCGCACATTTTTTAAGATCTCCGCCGCCTTTCTGGCTGCGATGGTGCCCATGCTCACATGGTCCTCCTGGCCTGCGGAAGAAGGAATGCTGTCTACGCTGGCCGGGTGGGCTAAGACCTTGTTTTCCGATACCAACGCTGCCGCCGAATACTGCACAATCATAAAACCGGAGTTCAAGCCCCCGTTTTTCACCAGGAAAGCGGGGAACCCGCCCAAATTGGGATTCACAAGACGCTCCAAGCGGCGCTCGGATATGTCGGCCAATTCCGACAGGGCGATACCCAGAAAATCAAATGCCAAGGCCATGGGCTGGCCATGGAAATTGCCTCCGGAGATTCCTTCCATCGTCTCCTTAAAAATAATGGGATTATCGGTCACAGCATTCATTTCAATTTCCACCTTGGATTTGACATAGGCAATCGCATCCGAGCTGGCTCCGTGCACCTGGGGTACGCAACGCAGGGAATAACCGTCCTGAACCCGAAGCTCTCCCTGACAAGTCACATTTCCGCTTTCGAACAGCAATTTACGAAGATTGGACGCCGTCTTCATCTGCCCGTCATGGGGACGGACCGCATGAACCCGGGGATCCAACGCATCCTCCACGCCCCGATTGGCTTCAAAGCTCAAAGCTGCTGCAACATCCGCCGTTTTGATCAAAGAAATCGCGTCATATACCGCCAAGGCGCCCACAGAAGTCATAGCTTGCGTTCCATTGATGAGAGCCAAGCCCTCCTTGGCCACCAATTCGATGGTGGGGATTCCGGCCCGCTCCATGGCAACGGCTCCGGGAAGAACCTCCCCCTGATACTCCGCCTGTCCCAAGCCCAGCATGGGAAGCACCATGTGAGAAAGAGGCGCCAAATCGCCGCTGGCCCCCAACGAGCCCTTCTGCGGAATAACCGGCGTCACGCCGCAGTTCAGCATCTGCACCAAGGTCTCCACCAGCTCCAGCCTGGTACCGGAAAAACCTTTGGCTAAATTATTGATCCGCAAAAGCATAATTCCCCGGGCCACATCCCGAGAAAATGGCTCACCAGCGCCCACCGCATGGGTTACAATCAAATTTCGCTGGAGCTGTTTGCACTCATCCTGGGTAATGGTGACATCGCTGAATTTTCCAAAACCCGTAGTAATGCCATATACCACGGCAGCTTCATCCACCAACGTATCGACCACCTGGCGCGACTCCAAAATGTTTTGCTTGGCTTCAAAAGAAAGCGCAACTTGGGCGTCTTTCCTACAAACCTCCGCCAGTTCCTCCAATGTCAACGAATGACCTGTAATCAGAATTGTTTCCATGCCACAGCCTCCCTAATAATATGGTCTCGCCGGTACATACCGCGCCCGCTGCGAAGCCGCGCATGCCAAACGGCAAAATCCGTAAATGACACGTCGCATTCGTCCCCTTCGCACACGGATCAACCTGATGTATTAATTGTATGCGATTTCAGGGAAAAATCAATTCCATTTTTGTGAGCAAAACGCCGAAATTTTCCACCTAAATATGTCATTTCTCACAATTTTTATTATTTTATTCTGTTAAGCCGTTGCAGAATCGCCGCATTTTCATGCATCATTATATGGTTGGGTATCCATTTTTGCAGGGAGCTAGGCGTATAGAATATCCCCGAAAACGGTCGGTTTCCGGGAAAATGTCCGTTTCACCTGCACCGGAATGAATTCCATTTCATGGAACTCGTAAGGCTCCGCTCGGAAGCAAATTTCACAGTCATGGGGACAATCAACAAAGCCTGCTGCAACAGGCGGCCGGAGGGCTTATACAGCGTCAGTAAAATCACTGGCGCTGTAGAGCCCTCCGGCCGTTCGTTTTACAACAGGCTTTGATTCCATGATTTTCCCTACAAAAGGGCTTTTCATCTGAGAATGATCCATTTACGCACCAAGGGATGGACTACCTCCCACGGCCCGCCCTCGTTGCGTTTAGGATGGCCAACACCGCTACGCCAACATCGGCAAAAACTGCCAGCCACATGGTTGCCCAGCCAAATACACTTAATATTAAAACCACAAATTTGACGATTAAAGCAAATGCAATGTTCTCTCTGGCCACCCTCATGGTTTTCCGAGAAATTCGAATGGCCTTCGGCAAACTGCGCAAATCGTCTTTTAAAAGAACCAAATCTGCAGCCTCCACCGCCGCATCGGACCCGATATCTCCCATGGCCACTCCCACACCGGCCAGGGCCAAAACAGGAGCGTCATTGACGCCGTCGCCGACAAAAATCAGCGTATGGTCCCCGGTCTGCAGCGCTCTGACCCTCTCTACCTTCTCTTGGGGCAGGAGGCCGGCAAACCACCGGGTGATTCCCAAACTCCCGGCCGCCGCAGAAGCGGCATTTTCCCGGTCTCCTGTGAGCATCACAGTCTCGCGGATTCCCAATCTCTGAAGCTCCGTGAGAGCCTCCCGGGCTCCCGTTTTCACGGTGTCCTCCAAGAGAATACATCCGGCATATTTTCCGTCTACCGCTGCATACACCGCCGTGCCTCCGGCATGAACCTCTTCCGGAGAAAATCCGTTTTTCCTCATTAACAAATCATTTCCGGCATACACAGCGTGTTGATCCACCACCGCATAAATGCCGTAACCGGGGATCTCCCGCAAGTCCTCCACCTGTATCTCAGAGGTTCCGGCTGCCGCCACAATGGCCCGGGCAATGGGGTGATTGGAGGCCCTCTCCGCGCCCGCCACCAGACGCAAAAGCTCCTGCTCTTCCATACCGGCCGCGCGGATCTCCGTCACAGAAAAGGAACCTGTCGTGAGCGTGCCGGTTTTGTCGAAAACCGCAAGGTCTGCTTTCGCCAGATTTTCCAAAGCGATGCCGCCTTTTGCAATCATCCCGGCCCGGGATACCGCGCCCATGCCTCCAAAGAAACTCAACGGAACCGATATGACCAGCGCGCAGGGACACGACACCACTAAAAAGTTTAAAGCCCGGGTGATCCACTTGGCAAACTGCCAGCCGTCAAAAAAGGGGGGCAGCAAAGCCAATGCCACGGCACCGGCTACCACACAAGGCGTATAGAACCTGGCAAAACGCGTAATTAGACTCTCCGTCGCAGATTTCCCCTCTGTCGCCGACTCCATCAATTCGAGGATTCTCGCCACGGTGGACGATGCGTACTCGCTTTCCGCCCGCACAGTCAGTATTCCCGAGATGTTAATGCAGCCGGATAGAATCCGGTCTCCCGGCGCCACGTCGGCAGGAACGGATTCACCGGTAATTTTCGCCGTATCCACAGAAGAATTCCCTTCCACCACCACGCCGTCCACCGGAATCCGCTGGCCGGGCAGGACCCGGAGCAGGTCGCCTACTCGCACATCCTCCGGATCGCATTCCTCTACTTCTCCGTCCCGCAGAAGCAGGGCTACGTCGGGCCGCAAATCCATCAAAGACGCCACAGAACGGCGGGACCGCTCTACCGCGATACTCTGAAACAGCTCTCCAACTTGATAGAACAGCATGACGGCAGCGCCCTCGTCAAAGTCCCGCAGTGCAAAAGCACCCACTGTTGCCAGGGTCATCAAAAAATTCTCATCGAACACGTGTCCATGACCTATGTTTTTTACCGCTTTGATTGCAACTTCCAATCCGCACAGCAACCAGGATAACAGCAACAAGCCCACTGCCGTCCAGTATGCCCACGGCGCATCCACGGCCCGCTCCAAAATCATACCGGCGAAGAACGCCAGCACGCCCAGAATGATTCTGAGCAATAAGTTTTTCTGCCTCTTTGTCATTTCATTACAATGCGGCAGTCCGGCTCCACCTTGCTGATTTCCTTCTGAACCTCATTCAAAAGGACCGCCATATCTGTGCCGTCCGGCACAACCAGAGATAGGCGGGAAGTCATAAAGCTCACGGTAGCCTTCTCAATCTGCGGCATTTTGTTAATTGCAGCCTCCATCTTTGCAGCGCAATTGGCACAATCCAAGTCTTCCAGTGCGTAAGATTTTCTCATGATAGCATCTCCTCTTCCAAATGTTCTTTCGCCATCCCCAGGATGGTTTTCACGTGGTCATCCGCCAGGCTATAGCCTACCAGCTTCCCCTGGCGGCGGTTCTTGACCAGCTTGGCCTGCTTCAAAATCCGGAGCTGGTGGGAAATTGCCGATTGACTGGCCCCCACACGATCCGCCAGCTCCTGCACAAACATCTCACCCTCAAACAGGCAACACAGGATTTTGATTCTGGTAGAATCTCCGAATACTTTGAACAGTTCCGCCATGTCAATCAGCTGGTCCTCACTGTTCCAGCAGCTTTCCATATTTTCACCTCGCATTCATTTTCATATTTACATATGACCATGTTTTCATATATATTCTACTGCGCCGCGCTCTCCTTGTCAAGAGCCCCGGCAAAAATTTTTGCAAAAATTTTTACTTTCGGGATACCGGCGTCGCGAAAAATTCTTGCGCTTGCTGTGTGAACTTTTCTGTGTCTTTTCTCCCGTCGGGAAAGCAGCCTTTCGGCTGCTACACTTCTTTGGTGACGCCGGTTCGCCGCTCTTTGGAAAGCCCTCCGGACATATGGTCCAGCTCCGTTTTGATAAATCTGGCCCGGCGAATGACATCCTCTCCAAAACGTCCCCGAAGGGAGTCTACCGTCTCGTCCAATTTGGCCTTTCGTTCATATCGCTGCGGTTCCTCCGGTGTAAACAAATTAAACTGACAATACGGCTCTGTGGACAGCTTGGTCACCTGTACCCCCATATGCCGCAACGGCGTTTTTCTATCCCATGCCTCATCAAATGCCTCACAGGCAGCCCGGTACAGCGCTTGGGTGACGTCTGTGGTTCCCGCCATTTGCTTTTGATGCGTATAGTCCTGAAAATCCGCTGTTCGAAGGGTAACCGTCATGCAGCTTCCGCTTTTTCGGTCCCGCCGCATACGCGCCCCCACGGTCTCGCACAGGCTGAGCAGCACTTGGTGCGCTGTCTCCAAATTCGTTACGTCTCGGGGCAGCGTAATGGAGTTTCCATATCCTTTGTTTTCCGCCGGTTCCTTTCGGACCGGCTCGGCATTGCGGCCATTGGCAAAATGCCAGATCGTCTCGCCCTGCTTTCCCAGGATCCGGCGAAGCTGTCTCACCGGCGCATGGGCCAAATCGCCTATGGTCTCGATTCCCAAACGGTGCAATTTGGTTTCAGTCGCAGGTCCAACCAGAAACAAACTCCGTACCGGCAGCGGCCACAGCTTTTGCGGAATTTCTTCCGGAAACAGGCTGTGAACCCGATTGGGCTTTTGAAAATCCCCGGCAATTTTGGCCAAAAGCTTGTTGGAGGACACCCCAATATTGACGGTAAAACCCAATTCCCGGTGAATTCTCTCCCGAAGCATCTCCGCCGCCTGCATAGGAGGACCGTAAAGCCCCTCTGTCCCCGTCATGTCCGCCCATGCCTCGTCTATGGAATATTGTTCTACTGCCGGAGCCACCCGGCGCAGCAGCCCTACCATTTGCCGGGAGCATGCCACATATAAGCCGTAATCCGGTTTCACTACGGCCAAATGGGGATATTTTTCCAGCGCCTGAAACAGCGGCTCCCCGGTTTGAATTCCATATTGCTTTGCAGGACCACTTTTAGCCAGAATGATGCTGCGCCGGGAAGCTTGATCCCCCGCCACCACCGAAGGAATCTCCCGCAGATCCTGCTTCTCCCCTAAAATCAAAACCCGATAGGCTGCCGACCAAGATAAAAAAGCACTGTTGGCATCAATATGAAATACAATTCGATTCGGCATACGCCCTAAACTCCTTTCTGCCCATTGGTCACGTGAATGTCAGAACGAGCACAAAAAGGCATTGACAACGCGCCCCTCGCTGTATATAATAAGGCCGTACATTTCAGTACAAATATATCGATACAGAAGGGGCGATACATGTGAAAATGAAAGGTTTTGCCATGTTGGGAATCGGGAAAACCGGCTGGATCGAAAAAGAGGTACCGGCCTGCGGACCCTTGGACGCCATCGTGCGGCCTCTAGCCGTCTCTCCTTGCACATCCGATATTCACACTGTCTGGGAAGGCGCCATTGGCGAACGTACCAGCATGATCCTGGGCCATGAGGCCGTCGGGGAAATCGTGAAAGTAGGGAGCCTAGTAAAGGACCTGAAGGTCGGAGATCGGGTCATCGTTCCGGCTATCACACCGGATTGGGGCAGCCTGGAAGCACAAGGCGGATATTCCATGCACTCCGGCGGCATGCTGGCCGGTTGGAAATTTTCCAATTTCAAAGACGGCGTCTTCGCAGAGTATTTCCATGTAAATGAGGCAGACGCCAATCTCGCCCTTCTGCCGGAAGGCCTGGATCCCGCTGCCGCCGTCATGCTCAGCGATATGGTCCCCACCGGCCTCCACGGCGTAGAGCTGGCCGATGTACAATTCGGCGATACCGTCTGTGTGGTGGGCATCGGCCCCGTCGGTCTGATGGCAGTAGCCGGTGCGGCACTGCGCGGCGCATCTCGCTTGTTCGCCGTAGGTTCCCGGCCTGTGTGCGTGGAAGCCGCTCAAGCGTACGGCGCCACCGACGTCATCAATTACCGGGAGGGCGATATTGTCCAGCAGGTGTTGGACAAAACACACGGAAAGGGCGTGGACCGGGTCATCCTGGCCGGCGGCGACAACGATACCTTCCGGCAAGCTGTAGAAATGGTAAAGCCTGGTGGCTATATCGGCAACGTCAACTACCTGGGCAGCGGGGATTATGTGAAAATTCCCCGGGCCGAATGGGGCTGCGGCATGGGCCATAAAACCATTCGCGGCGGTCTGATGCCCGGCGGCCGGCTGCGGATGGAAAAGTTGGCATCTCTGTTGGAAACCGGCCGGTTGGATACCTCTCGCCTGTTGACGCACCGCTTCCATGGCTTTGCACACATGGAAGAAGCCTTGCTGCTTATGAAAGAGAAGCCCCGCGATCTCATTAAACCGGTTGTGATCCTGTAACTTTTTCTGTGGGCTGTCCCAAAACACGTTTTGAGACAGCCCCTTTCCTCCTGTCAATATACCCACCTA
>OHTI01000708.1_pt1 | contig 11643 bp, 11 predicted proteins | sample 1578941 | NCBI WGS metagenome assembly OHTI01 (sample SAMEA3879609, study PRJEB24766) | human gut metagenome | biome: human-associated habitat; feature: feces | place: USA | collected 1985/1987
TGAGTATTTGCAAGGAGTTGTAGATAAGGAAGGAGTGTGCCTACTCTATGCTGGTATTTAGATGGCTTAAGCGGTTAATGTGCCGACATGAAAAATTGACATATTCTTCAACTTTCCTCGATGAGGTCGGATACCATGAGTACAAGACTCATCATGTATGGAAGTGCAAGGAATGTGGAAAAGAATTCTATTAAGGAGGGGATACCGATGTATGACAAGACTGTGACTGTATTTAACAAATACATTGACAAGAGTGATGCCATATATTGGTATCCTCATGTTATATCCGGAGTCACACTTATTACGGATAAGGCTGCAAACGTTGCCAAGACCGGTTTGGAAAATGCTGATACAGCGAAACTCCATGTGCCTTTTGTGGTACGTGAAGGAGAAAGGACAGTGTGCAATCTTTCCTATCTCACTCCGAAAGTGTGGAAAACTACGGAAAACAAAGAGGGTTCAATCACATTCTCAACAGGTGACATCTTCTTGGAAGGTGAATATCCGGAAACGGTAATTGCCGATGAAGACTATACGTCACGCACAAACAAAGGATTCTACGATTATCTGAATAAGAAGATGGACAATGTTTTCTTAATCACAAGCGTAGGCTCTTACACACTGATTCCTCATTTTGAGATTGGGGGAAAGTAATATGGCAAGCAAGACATTTCATTTTCCAAGCTTCTCAATCGTAAAAGGTGACATCAAAGTAAATGTCAGCTTGAACAGATTTGAAAAGCAGTTCCAGGAAGCACAGAACTGGCTAGATGGCCGAGTGTTCACTGACATGGAAAAGTATATGCCGTTTCGTGACGGTAACATGAGAAACGTGTCTGCGATTATGAGCAGGTCCATGCAAGGAAGCGGTCAAGTGATTGCCGGTGCTCCACCTTACGGAAGATTCCTCTATGAAGGAAAAGTTATGGTAGATCCTGTCACAGGCTCACCGTGGGCAAGGGCCGGAGCAAAGAAAGTGGTCACGGACAGAGACCTTGTGTTTGACAAGACAGCGCATCCACGCGCAACAGACCATTGGTTTGATGCTGCAAAGGAACAATATGTGAAGTCTTGGGCGAAAGGAGTGAAGAAACGTGCCGGAGGAAAGTAAGAAACCGGTCAAGTACGATGTAGACGGTTACGAAGCTGTAACTGATGCACTCGTTTCTCTTCTCAATAGTTTTCCAGGATTAGAGGAAGACGAAAAGATAAGATTCTCCACACTAGATGAAAATGGCGGTATTGCCTTCTATCCAGTGACAGGAGCGGTGATTGCACTGGAAAAGAAGAGTGTAACTGGCAAAGTAGACCAGTTGTGCAACTATCCTTTTTATGTGATCTACCGGTCTTCAATCGACTCTCCAAAGATTAAGGCCAGTATCAAAGAATTCCTCGATACTCTTGGAAAGTGGCTTGAGCAGCAGACCGTAATCATTAATGGAGAACAGAAGAGACTGGAAGAATATCCAGTGCTTACAGAAGAGAGAAAAATAGAGGAGATCATAAGACTTACACCGGCCCACTTAGATAATGTGAGTGATGGTAATGTCCAAGATTGGGCAATCAGCATCTCCTTGAAATACAGAAACATATTCTACAAGAAATAACGGAGGATAACAAAGATGAAATTAGAGCGTGAAGCGTTGATGCATTATCTTGATGCATCGTTTAAAAAGACACCGGCAACAGCAGAGTGGGCGGTTCTCGGTGACGATATCGAGGAAATGTCCGTGGAGCTTAATCCAGACACGGAACAGAAGAGGACCATTCTTGGAAAAACTGTGACAACTGATAATGGATATGCACCTTCCATGTCAGCTGATCCATTCTACGCAGATCCAGCGTCCAAACTGTATCCGAAGATTAGAGAGATTGCGTTTAACCGTCTGAAAGGTGATAAATGCAAGACTCTTATGCTTGAAGTAATCGTAGAGGATACGTCAGCAGCTAAGCATCTTGCTTATGTACAGGAAGTAATGGTTAAACCACAGTCTTATGGTGGAGATACAACTGGTGTTAATATTCCATTCGATGTAACAGACGATGGTGAGAGAACAAAGGGTTATGTCACAGCTGAATCTCTGAAATCAGGCAAGCCAGTATTCGCAGAGGGTGAAATCGTAGCTGCTTGAACTGAAGAACTTTCGGTATACGATGAAGATCATAAAGAAGTATTCGGCTTAGAATAGGCGAGAAAGGACGATACAATGAGCAATAAAATAGCAAAACCAATGGCAAACAAGATTGTAGTAGATGATGGTAGCAAGGTCTACACGATTGAGAACAAAAGAGGAAAGGTTCTCGGCAAGTTCGAGTTCAGACCTACAGACACAAACATCGTGAAGAGATATGAGGAAGTAGTTGAGTACTACAATTCCTATCAGCTGCCGGAGAATCCAAGCGATGCGGATATGAGAAAAGCAGAGGATGACATTATGGAGAAGATCTCCTACCTTGTCGGAGAAGATGCGAAAGAGACATTCTTCTCAATTCTCGGAGCATTCTCACCACTGGCAAATGGGGAACTGTACATGGAGAACGTCCTGTCCTCTATCGCAAAAGTGATTGAGCGTGAGATGAACATCCGTACAAAGAAGGTACAGAGTCGCATGAATAAGTATGTGGCGAAGTACCACAACTGATGGATCCGTGGAAACTTCCCACATCATTAGAAGTTAATGGAAAAGAATATTCGATACGCTCCGATTTTAGAGTAGTATTGGATATTCTTTCTGCTATGAATGATCCGGACATCTTCGAACCTGGCATGACAGAGGAAGAGAAACAACAGGAGAAAGCACTCACGATGCTTAAAATCCTCTATGCTGACTTCGATTCTATGCAACCAAAGGACTGGCAAGAAGCCTGTCAGAAAGCGTGCGAGTTCATTGATTGCGGTATCAAGAATGATGGCAAACCTAGACCTAGAACAATGGACTGGGAACAGGATGCACCTATCATCATACCGGCTGTGAATAAGGTCAATAACGGTGATGTACGTTCTGTAGACTATATGCACTGGTGGACATTCTTCGGACTCTATATGGAGATTGGAGAAAGCACATTTTCAACAGTAGTCAGCATCCGTGACAAGAAGAGAAAAGGCAAGAAACTTGAGAAGTGGGAACAGGAATACTATAAGAACAATAAGTCCATTGTAGACTTACATCAGAAGAGTACAGAAAGAAGTGACGAAGAGAAAGCAGAACTTCGCGAACTCTTCGGATTGAATAAATAACCGGATATCAATAGAGATATTCGCTGACCGCAGATAATTAGCGGTGGAAAGGATTAGAAATGGCACAAGCCGACGGCTATATCATAATTGACACAGAGATTAACGCTGACGGCATGAAAGCCGGAAGCAAAGAAGTTGAAGCAGCTGTCAGAAGAATGGCAAACTCTGTAAATGACATGGGGAACAAAGCGCAGACAGCTCTCAACAAACAAGCTGATGCATTCGCTAAGTTGAACAATGAATACGCTGCACAGGAGCGTAAGGTTGCTGAAATAAAGAAAAGAGTTGCTGAGTACGGTGAACAGAAAGTACCAACAGATGAATACAGAGAGATACAAACACAGATTTCACAGGCTACTCAGAAACTGAATTCGCTGAAAGCTGCACAGGATAAATTTCTTTCTACTGGTGGAAAGCAGAGTAGTTCATCTTTCAAGAAGATGCAGTATGACATAGAAGAGCTTGAGAATGAAATCAAATATGCAAAAGCAGAATTAGCTGACTTAGAAGCGTCAGGTGGAGCGTTTACGCTTGGGTCTAAGACACAAGAAGCAGCTGCCAGTATGCGCACATTGCAAGCAGAAGAGAGAAAACTTGCTGACATGAATAATCGTCTTCACACTTCTTACAATTCTGTAAAAGGAAGTATTGATGATTACAAACAGAAGTTGATGAGTGCGACACCGGCACAGCAAAAAATGGCGAATGCAAGTGAAAAGTCTTCAAAGTCTATCACTAAAACTGGGAAAGCTGCAAACAGTGCGAGGTTCGGCATTGGAAGAATGCTTAAGATGTCCTTACTAATGAGCATAGCATTCAGAGCGTTTTCGGCTGCAATTAGTGCTATCAAGGATGGGTTCACAAACCTTGCACAGTACTCAAGTAGCACAAACAACAGTATATCAATGCTGTGGGGAAGTCTCGAAACACTTAAGAATAGCCTTGCGACAGCGTTTGCACCAATTCTTAGTGTAGTAGCACCGATTCTTAGCAAGTTCATTGATATGCTTTCAACAGCTGCAAGTTATGTAAGTATGTTCTTCTCATTCCTATCCGGAAAGAGCACATACACGAAAGCAATCGCAGTACAAAAAGATTATGTCGGAAGCCTTAAGGATACGGCAAGCGGTGCGAAAGATGCAGCAGACGGAACAAAAGAAGCTGCGGAAGCTGCGGAAGAGTACTTATCACCACTTGATGATATCAACAAAAGGAATAAGCAGGACTCGGGAAGTGGTTCTGGCGGATCCGGTGGTGGTGGAGGTGGTGCCGGTGGCGGTTCCGGACCACTGTTCGAAGAAGTACCAATTGACAATAAGTTTGCATCCTTGCTTGATTCCGTATTGGACAAGCTGAAACAGATCAGAGACATCTTTATGGATGGTTTCTGGGATGGACTTGGAGATTACAAGCCAGTACTTGAAGAACTGAAGAAAGACCTTAAGTCTATCGGAGAACACATCAAAGATATCTTCACAGATAAAAATGTTCAGGAAGCAGTTAAGAGATTCGCTACATTGTTCATTTATAACATGGGCAAAACAGTAGGCTCATTTGTTTCGATTGGGTTAACAATAGCAGCAAATGTTGTTGGAGGTATTGAAAGCTACTTAGAAGAGAATACAGACAGAATCAAGAAGTGGCTTGTGAGGATGTTCGATTTAGGCTCAGAGATTTCCATAATTGTAGGAAATTTAAGTGCAACAATTGCAGAGATATTCCAACAGACATTCGGATCACAGACAGCACAGAACATTACTGGCAATATTATTGGCATATTTACCACAGCGTTCGGAGAAATTATTCTACTTGCCACAAGCTTTGCAAAAGATGTAATGGATGCGATTGCAACACCTATCATCGAGAACAAAGATAAGATTATTGAAGCTATCAATAACACGCTGAAACCAATAGAGGAGATTACTCAATCTATAGAAGACTTCGTACAGAAGTTAGCAGATAAGCTGACTGAACTGTATGATGAGCATATAGGACCGTTTATCAATGATGTTGGAAGTGGCTTATCAGAAATAGGTGGAACACTTCTTGATACCTATAACCAGTATATCGCACCGATTCTTGATCAGTGGGCGCAGAAGTTCGATGAAGTCTTAAACGGACCAGTGGGCGATGCAATTGACCACATCATTGACGAAACTGGAAGGCTGATTGATGGACTTAATTGGCTGTGGAATAACGTACTTATTCCTCTTATACAGTGGTTGATAGAGAACGTGATTCCAGTACTTGCACCTATAGTGGCATGGATTGGTGATACGCTTCTTTCCATTGTTGCCAGCGTAACTGGAATGGCAGATAGCGTTCTCAAACAGCTTGATGGAATCATCCAGTTTTTAACAGGAGTTTTCACTGGGGATTGGGCGAAAGCATTGAGTGGAATCTTGTTATACGTTGAAGGATTTAAGCAGAACATTAATATTATCTTCAATTTCATCAAGAATCAAATACTTGATCCGCTGTCAAAATGGCTTGACGGAGTATTCAAGGTGGATTGGGTAAAAGACTTTGGTGTAATTGGAGATTACATGAATGCATGGCTTGCGAATATTCAGAACATTGTTGCAGCTGTGAAACAGGCATTTAGCGGAATCGTTGATTTTGTAAATGGTGTCTTATCAGGAGATTGGCAACAGGCATGGGATGGTATCAAGAATATCTTCGGTGGTGCTTGGAATGGCATGTTAGCAATCATCAAATCTCCAATTAACGGAATCATCGGATTGATGAACGGACTCCTTAGAGCTGCACAGATCATGCAGAATGGCGTTGCTAATGCACTGAACAAAATGAACATATCAGTTCCATCATGGGTTACATCATTAACTGGAGTATCATCTATCGGATTCCATATATCAAAATGGAGTGCTCCACATATCCCTTACCTTGCACAGGGTGCTGTTATCCCACCAAACAAAGAGTTCATGGCGGTACTTGGTGACCAGAAAAGCGGTAACAACATTGAAGCACCTGAAAGCCTTATCCGTAAGATTGTAAGGGAAGAAACTGGTAACAGCTCACGCAAGATTGAAGTGCCGGTATATCTGAACCGTAGACAGATTGCGAAGGCTGTGCTTGAAGAAGGAAAGAACATGAGAACACAGACGGGAAGAAATCCGTTTGAAATGGCTTAGGAGGTAGAATATGGCACAGAACTATTTAAAATTCGGCTCATTCACACCACCAGATGTGGATGAGGACGGATATCAAATTTCATTCGCTACTACCTCTACAGAAAACTCAGGAAGAACCATGAGGGGAAATATGAAAAACTCCCCTCTCTTCACAATAGAAGCTTATGAGCTGAAATGGAGTGACATTAAGGTAAGTGACGCAAGCAAAATTCTCAAAGAGGTTATGGGAAAGAGCGGATTCGACTTTTTCCATCTTAACATTTATGAGAATAGATGGGAAACCAAAAGGTTTTACGCAGCAAACTTTAATGCTCCATGTGTCAGTTTAGTAGAAGGCGAAGAGAAACTGGATGAGCTGAGTTTTCAAGTAACATCGGAAAATCCAGTGTTATAGATTTCACCGGATATCGAAAGAGATATTCGCTGACCTTAAATAGCTAGAGGTAGATTATGAAGAATGTAAGCAACGAATTTAAAAACATCATAAAGTCAGGCGGTCCGTTTTATGCTTATGCATCGATCACACTGAAAAATGGCAAAAATCTTACACTTGATTCGGATAACGATTTCTTCATAAGCGGTAATGGATACACAGAAGACGGAGGAGATGGATTCCCACTGGGATCCGCTCTCTCCAAGTCCGTTACGCTTGTCATTGATAACATCGATGAGAGATTTTCCAAGTATGATTTTTACTATGCACAGATTTCACTCTTCACTGAAGTTGACATCGAAAGTAGAAGCTATGATGCATGGAGAGATGTGAAAGGTGAGGAAATTCTCGATGTCAATGGCAACACGATTATGCTGACGAAATCAAGAATCGAGAGATTGAACGAGGGTACATTTACAGTACTTGAGCCAATAGCGGTTGGAGATACGATAGAACTTGTAGGTTATGATTCAATGTACAAAGCAGATGCAGACTTCACGTCTAAGCTATCTTATCCAACAACAGCTGGACAGCTTCTAAGAGAAGCGTGTAGTACATGTAACATCACGCTTGGAAGTCCGAAGTTTAAGAACGATGATTTTGTGATTGAACAGGCTCCGGAAAAAGTGACTTGCCGAGAAGTAATCGGATATATCGCAATGCTTGCCGTTGGTAATGCTGTGATTCAGAACGGAACACTTGTTATTAAGAGTTACGACTTTTCTGCAATATCGAAGATTACAAATAGGGATGACTTAGTGGAAGATGTTGGCTATAGCATTTTGATGGACTATCAGTCAAATCCGGACATTAGCACAGATCCTGTTGTAATCACTGGAATTGCGACCACAAAGAAAGTAGAAAACGAGAGTACAATCTTAATAAGAGGTACAGATGATTATGCACTTGAAATCACGAATCCTCTTATTGAAGGACATGAAGATGATGCAATCAATCTGATTGGAGATGTATTGATCGGAGTTAAGCTGAGAGGTTTTAGCGGAGAATTCTTCCCTGATCCAACGATCGAATTCATGGATCAGGCTTGCGTGGTAGACCGGAAAGACAAAGTTTATCCAACATTTATCACATCTCTTGAGTTTAATTATCTTGGCAGCAGTTCATTTTCTTGCGGAATCAAGGATCCGGAACGGCAGAAGAGCACTTATTACAGCGAAGCTACAAAAGTGTATGAGAAAGCCAAAAAGGAAATCAAGCAGAACAAGACAGAATTTGAAGCAGCTGTCGATAATCTGAACAAGACGCTTGAGAGTGCTTCTGGAATGTATTCTACAGAAGTTGTGCAGCCGGACGGAAGCGTAATCTCATACATTCATGATAAGCCGACAGTAGAAGAGTCCAAGAACGTAATTAAGGTCACATCTGAAGCTATCGGTATCTCAAGTGATGGCGGTAAGACGTATCCTTACGGACTATTCCTAACAGGAGACCTTATTACAAGAATCTTGTATGCTATCGGCATTAATGCTGATTATATTAACTCAGGTTCTCTCACTGTAAAAGATAAGAATGGAAACATTACATTCTATGCTGATACGGAGACAGGACGAGTTACTATCAATGCAGAGTCAATATCCATCACCGGTAAGTCTGTGGAAGATATTTCCAATGGTATTGTAGATGATTTTGTAACTAACATTTACAAGACAGATATGGACGAGATTAAAAACTCCGTCCGGAACAAGATTGAAACATGGTATCAAAATAGTGATCCGTCTGTGAATTGGGGAATTACCATTGAAAAACCTTGGTGTGACATAGACGGAAATCCAATTCTTGATGTTAATGGAAATGAAATAACGCTCTTATTTGAAGAGTTAAAGTCAGAGCACGAAGGTGACTTATGGAAAGACCTGTCTACGAATGATGAGTATATTTATCGGTCCGGGCATTGGGTGAAGATGCAAGTTCCGGATGAAGTCTTTGACGAAATCGATGGAAAAGCACAGGTATTCATTAATACGCCTGTTCCACCGTATCGAGTTGGTGACTTATGGTTTGACGCAGACACACAGGAGATACTCACTTGTGTGGAAAGCAGAGATACAGGAAAGTGCGTGAAGTCCGATTGGCAGAAAAAGACCAAGTATACCGATGATAGCGGATTGAATAGCTTTATCAAGTCCGTGTATGATCCTAAGATTGCTGAATTACAGAGTCAGATTGACGGACATATCGAAACATGGTTCTATGACCACGAACCTAGCTTGCAGAACGAACCGGCTGTGAACTGGACCACAAACGAACAGAGGAAAGAGCACGAAGGTGATTTGTTCTTCTGGAAGTCCACAGGATATTCCTACCGATTCTTGCAAGATGGAGCTGTGTGGAAGTGGCAGATTGTACAGGATACGGATATCTCGAAAGCACTTGCAGCAGCGGAAAAGGCACAGGACACAGCAGATCATAAGCGTAGAGTCTTTGTAGTGACTCCACAGCCACCTTACGACATAGGTGACCTTTGGGTACAGGGTGATGATGGTGACATCATGCGTTGCTGTGTTGCAAGAAGTGAATCGGCTTCTTTCTCGGCATCAGACTGGGAAAAGGCATCAAAGTACACGGACGATACAAGAGCCAATGAGGTACAGAAAGAGCTGGAAACAGTCAATAAGGACTTGCAGAATCAGATTGATGGCAAGATTGAGACATACAATCAATCTGCTGATCCGGCAGCTTCATGGACAACAGCTGAACTGAAAGCAAAGCATACTGGCGACTTATGGTACAACTCAAAAACCGAAGAAACAATGCGTTGGAACGGTTCAGCGTGGTCAAAGTTAAGTGATGCGGATGCGAAAGCTGCAAAGAACCTTGCTGTCACAAAGAAACGTGTATTCAGCGTAACTCCTTATCCACCTTATGATACAGATGATTTATGGGTGCAAGGTACAAACGGTGACTTGATGCGATGCGTGACCTCACGTCAGAGCGGAGAGTATGTCGCATCTGATTGGGTCAAGGCTACCAAGTACACAGATGATTCCGCGGTAGACAAGCTAAACAAAGCTCTGACTTCCGAAGAAGTGTTTAACAGACTTACTGATAACGGGAAGAAACAAGGGATATATTTGCAAGGCGATCAGTTGTATATCAACTTCTCTTATGGCAAGGGCGGTACACTTACATTGGGAGGTGTAAACAATGAAAATGGCTCAATACAGATACTAGATGCCATAGGAGCGGAAGTTGGTAAATGGGATAAAGATGGACTGAACATCAAAAAAGGCTCGATTTATGGAAGCACGATATATTTAGATAAAGAAAAAGCGTCTGCGCTCATCGTTGGCCGTAACAATTCGAAAGAAATATTCACTATCGGAAGCATGGGTATGCATATTGATAATACTAATATGGGACTTCTCGCATCGGACAGTATGGTTGTTGACCTTATGGGTGGTTGGTTTCATGGTTTAAGAATGAAAGCATCTAATAATGGAAGGGGATACGGTTCTTCAATTTCCCCAGAATGCTTCTCTATTGGATGGGCTGAGGATTTACAAGGATGGTCTGATGCAATGTCACCAGTAAAATCGTACACATTCAGCATTAGCGAGAACTCAACAGGTTGCCTTTCAATTAGAATTAATGGAAGTAATTATATTAATGATTATGTAGATATAAGCCCAAGAGAAATAAAAACAACTGGAACTAAAAACCGTGTTGTTCCAACAGAGAATTATTCAAACAGACTTCAATATTGCTACGAAACAGCTTCGCCAATGTTTGGAGATATCGGTGAAGGAATTACTGATGAGAACGGTGAATGTATCGTTGAAATCGGAGATATCTTCACGGAAACCGTAACAACACGCATTGAGTATCAAGTGTTTTTGCAGAAAGAAGGGGAAGGAGATTTGTGGATTGAAAAGAAGGAAGAGAATTACTTCATTGTGCACGGAACTCCGAATCTGAAATTTGCATGGGAACTGAAAGCAAAACAGAAAGATTACGAATATGTAAATCTTGAGGAAGATGTTGACAGGGAAGAAGAATTACCTGAAAGCCCTGAGAACATATTAAACGCGGAACTAGAAACCTTGATTAAGGAACAGGAGGAACTTTTAAATGAAACAGCTTAGTGGTTTTTCAATTTTAAATGTAAATGGAATGGATAGAGCGACATTTACTTATGACGAGATTGACGAGAGCGGAAATCTTGTATCGCACAACAATAAGAAATCGTTCTATATCGTTGATGCTGAACTCAAAACTCATGTAGATGCGATTAGAAAATTTATCATAGTAAACAAGGTTGACGAGGCGTAAGAGCATGAATAATGCTCTACCCTTTTAATTAATGATTCAGCAAAGGAGAATTAATCATGGAATGGAAAAGTTACACAACTAAAGAAACACTGAAAGACAATGACGAATTAATGATTCTTGACAAGGATGCAAATGCAAACAAGCGTACACTGATGGACAAGATATGGGATTATGTTGTGGACAAGATGACTACAGCAGTTATCGCAAAGTTAGGAACAACTAACAAGACTTTGATCGGGGCAGTTAATGAATTAAATAGTAAGGCGAAGATTTGTACCCAACAGATATATGCGGGTGCCATATATAAGGATTGCAATGATCTCCCTGTTGGAGAATCTGCTATAGCGTTTCGTACAGCTTTACATAAACCCCAAAACGGTGATTCAATATGGTTTATTTTCTGTATGGGTGCACCTTCAGATGGCATCAAGTATCAAGTGGCGATTCAGTATTTATACACTTTGGTTGTAAAAACTAGAACATGGAACTCAACGAATGAAGTGTGGAATGATTGGAAATAAAATAGTAAG